>Ga0116109_1000019_pt1 | contig 47497 bp, 37 predicted proteins | sample June2015DPH_8_10_2_FD_89718 | JGI IMG/M metagenome (GOLD analysis project Ga0116109, IMG submission 89718) | Peatland microbial communities from SPRUCE experiment site at the Marcell Experimental Forest, Minnesota, USA - June2015DPH_8_10 | ecosystem: Environmental > Terrestrial > Soil > Wetlands... | reverse complement strand
CTGGGCATGGCATTCTCCTTGGTCATACGTTCCGACGCTCTTCCGGATGTTGTATGCAGGCCAGCGCAATTGCGCAACGTCGCAGCACTTTGCGGATGCTACGCGATGCGTGAACTGGCTACCGCTTTCGCATCATGTTTGTACACCGCGTATGGGGCCGCCCGCAACCGCATTTTGTACTAAATGGTTCACCTTCGTGCGCAGCCGTCGTCCGCGGAGGCGCCACGGCGATCCTGGTCAGCGCGCTTTGCGGCGGCGCTTCTGAGTCTTGGCCGGAGCGGCGGCCACAGCGGCAGCCGCCATGCGTTGCCCTGCGACGGTGCGTAGCGCGTCGATCAACGCAAATCCCACCGGCGACGGCTGCGTATCGGAGCGCCGGATCAGGCCGACCGGCTCGCCAGTCCCCGCGAACGGCAGCGGCAGACGCACCAGCATGCCGTGTGCCAACTCGTATTCGACAGCACTTTGCGGGACAAACCAGACCGCGTCGTTCTCGAGCGCCAGCGCCCGGCCGGTCGACACCGAGAGCACCTCGACGAAGGCGGAGAGCGGCGGCGCACCCCATGCCGCCAGCAAACTATCCGCAGATTGCCGGATCAGGGTGCCGAACGGCGGCACGACCACCGTAAATCCTTCGAGCAACGCGGCAGGCAGCCCCGCGCTCCCCGTGAGAGGATGCCCGGCACGCACCACGGCAATCAGCGGCTCGTTGAATAGCTGCTCGAAGCTGAGTCCGACCATGCGCTCCGGGTCGGCCAGACGCCCCACAGCGAATTCGATACTTCCCGCCTTCAGGCGCTCCAGCAATTCCGAGTTCGCCCCCGTTGCGAGACGCACGATCACGCGCGGCCACTGGACGGCGAACAGCTTGAGCACCGGCGGCACCAGCGCGCTCGCGACGGTGGGCAAAATGCCGATCTCCAGCGTGGCCGAGGCCGCGCCTTCCGCCCGCGCCAGCAGATCGACGCCTTGCCGCAGCGCGCTGACACAGGCGCTGGCATGCGGCATGAAGAGCTGGCCCTCGCGCGTGGTCACCGCCCCGTGGCGGCCCCGCTCGAACAGCCTGACGCCGAGAATCGCCTCCAGCTCGGCTACGGTCTTGGAGACGGCCGGCTGCGTAATGGACAGACCCTCCGCCGCCTTCTGGACCCCACCGAACTGCGCGACGGCCAGAAAACACTGCAGATGACGGAATTTGACGCGGCTGTCCGCGAGGCTTCGTTGCATAACGAGAGGTTATACGAAAGACGAGAAAACGTCATTTTTCATAACTTCTTGGATTGGCTAAAGTCCTTACATCCCTGCTATTCCAAAATTCATCCCAGGAGACACCGCATGGACAAGTCCATTCTTACTCCGCGCGATTTCGAGTCGCATCCCGCTTACGTTTATCCCGGCTACGGTTCGTCCGTGAAGCGCGGCCCGACGCGTCCGCTAATTCCGCTGAAGGAAAAGCTGCGTGACCAGCGCGTACCGGTGTATGGCGCCGAAGACCTCGGCGCGCTCGACCACGATCTGACGCGCAACGCCGCACGCAATGGCGAGCCGCTGGGCGAGCGCATTATCGTGACGGGTCGCGTGCTCGACGAGGGCGGCCGCCCGGTGCGCAACACCCTGGTTGAAATCTGGCAAGCCAACGCGGCCGGTCGCTATGTTCATAAGGCCGACCAGCACGATGCGCCGCTGGATCCGAACTTCCTCGGCGCGGGACGCTGCCTGACCGATAACGAAGGGCGCTATCGCTTTCTGACGATCAAGCCGGGCGCGTATCCGTGGGGCAATCATCCGAATGCATGGCGTCCGAATCACATCCACTTCTCGCTGTTCGGTGATCACTTCGGCTCGCGACTCGTGACGCAGATGTATTTCCCTGGCGATCCGCTGTTGGCTTTCGATCCGATTTTCCAGGGCACGCCTGAGCATGCACGCGAGCGCCTCGTGTCGCGTTTCTCGCTGGATACGACGCAGGAAGCCTACGCGCTCGGCTACGATTTCGACATCGTGCTGCGCGGCCCGAACGAAACTCCGACGGAGCGCTAAGCCATGACCGCACTCAAACAAACGCCTTCGCAAACGGTTGGACCGTACTTCGCGTATGGGCTGTGTCCTGAGCAGTACAACTTTGATTTGAAGAGTCTCTTTACTGCTTCAGTTGCTGATTATGAAGCGGCTGGCGAGCATATTTCGATTGTCGGTCAGGTGTTCGATGGCGACGGCAACGTAATTGGTGATGCGATGATCGAGGTGTCGCAGGTGGATAGCCAAGGGCGTTATCCGGCTTCGCGGGCGGAAGTTGAAGCCAGCGGGTTTCGTGGATTTGCACGGGTTGGCACCGGGACTGATCCGCAGAAGCGGTTTATTGTTGAGACGATTAAGCCTGGGCGGGCGTCTGCAGATGAAGCGCCGCATCTGAATGTGATCGTGACGATGCGCGGGATGTTGTTGCATACGTTCACGCGGATTTACTTTGATGATGAGGCTGCGGCGAATGAGCGTGATGCGGTGCTGGGTTTAGTGCCCGCGGAACGGCGGGCTACGTTGATTGCGCGGCGTGAGCCTGGGACGAGTAAGACGGTTTATCGGTTTGATATTCGCATGCAAGGCGAACAGGAAACTGTGTTCTTTGATTTGTGAGCTTTCACGGTGCCTTCACATTCGCGCGATAGGGTTGCGGCTCGCGATGTGACTTGATTGCGAAACTCCGAGTACTTTAGGCCCGCGCTGCGCGGGCTTTTTTTGTTTAAATACCGCTTTTGGTTCATGCGCCTGGGGCATTGACCGTAAGCGTCTGTTATCAGCGGCGTTGCCCAGTGGACGATAAATGCCTGTCATTGATCCACCTTGACGCCTGGTGTGTCGCCGGGACTGGCCAGTTTGTTCGCGAGAAGTTCCAGTTTGAGCGGTCCATCGGCGGAGAGCTTTTTCTTCGGAATCACGCGACGCCATGCACCATTCGAATCCGGATCGCGGTAGAACGCCACAACGGCCACGTATTCCGTGTCGGCCTGCATCGGTTGCGACAGGCTTGCGGACGCGCCAGGGTTCACGACCGTAGCGAGACTCCCCTGCAGGTCCTGCGCAAGCACAGTCTTGTCGCTCTTCAGCAAATCGTCATACGACGCACCATCGAAAAGCTTGCGGTCCTTGAGCTGGTACACACGCACCGCGACCGACGTCGACCGTTGCGCCTCGTCGGGATTGACCGACGCGCGAGCTGTGAGGTCGACGTTGAACACCTTGATCTGTTTGAAGAACACTGCGTGATACGCGCTCGAGGTGGTGTCTGAGACGGACTGCCAGGCGCCGCAGCCCGACAGCAGCAGGCTGGATGCAAGAACGGTCGGTGTTAAACGGATAGACATGGAGACTCCAGAATCAGGCAAGCGGCGCGAGGAACGGGTTCGGTCCTGGCGCAGAAAATACTTCGTAGGAGCCGAGCGGGATCGTGATGAGGCGCTCGTCGTCTGAGGGCAGCACAGTGGTCCACGACAGACGCGGCGCCGGTCCGGCCGGCGCAGCTGACGCCGGCAACGTCGAGCCGAGCCTAGGTACAGGCACGAGCTTTGACGACACTTCCATACGCAGGAACACGTCTGCCTTCGTGCCGACGTACAGGCGAATAAGTGCCATCAGCTCACGATGCAACCATGCACCGGGCAACAGGTCGTGGGCCTGGTCGGCGCTCGCTGGCCGTAACGTCACGCGCGCCGCCCGGCTGCGATACTCAAGGCGATCCCCCAACACGTAGCCGCTAGCGAAGCCTCTGCGTTTGCCCTCGTGTGGTACACGCCTGGCGCTGCCGGTCGAAGTCAGCGGCTGCGGCTTGCCCGCGCCCTTCAGCGTCGGGTAGAACTCGTCGACGCGCACCTCGACGCCGGGCACCGCCAGTGCGACGACACCAGCAAGACCTTCGGGCGTGCGCGTGCGCTGGATCAGCAAACCCAGCAGGGCGAGGACTCGCGAATCTGGCAACCCCGCTCGCAACGGCTTCTCACACCAGCCAAAACCGGCGAGACTCAGCAGCCCGCGCGAATGCCCGTCGGTACCGCCCGGGCGGAAGCCGATCGGATAGCGGTACTTCTTCCATGCGCGATACAGCAACGTCACGATTCGGTGATTGAACTGGTCGAGAAACGCTTCGACCGCTTCATGCCCCTCCTCGCGCAGCGCGATGTCATCGATTGTGTGCGAAGGCATCGCGGCATCGACACCGTACAGGCCCATGAACGTCGTGCGCACCGTCGGTGCCGCATGGGGACGTTCCTCGTCAAGTTCAACACAAGCGACTTCACCGGCGGGAAATCCGACACGCGATCGCGGACGGAATCGCACCGGCTCATGTTCATGCGTGTCGCGCTCACCGAAGCCGGGATGATCCGGTACGCGCACTTCGAGCAACTGGCACAGTTGCATGAAGTTCATCGTTGGCGCGCGCGTAAGCAACGAGGCGACGAGCGGCTCGAGATTCGGAAGGCTGTCCCATGGCCCAAGGTCACTTCCTGCGGGGCGCGGGGACTTCCTTTGGACGCTTGGTTTCATAGCGGGGAACGCAGCGCCTTGCTGCGCGGCCATTCGGTGCGGGCTTGCGACGGCAGGCTCACGATCGCGAGTTTCGTGAACAGGTTGATTTCTGCGTAAAGCGCGAAGAACCGGTGAAGCAGTTCACCGAACAGCATCAGGTCCCCTTCGCCAGCGAAGGCATGGCTGTCGAGCGTGACTTCGATCAGCACGCCCCGCTCGACCGAACCACCCGATATCTCTTCGAGCAGTTCTTCTGAGACGTGCAGGATGCCAGCGAGGCGGCGCCGGTTCAGCTCGTCGTCGCACCAGTCGTAGAGCGCCAGTGCACCGCGCAGCACTTCGGCATCCATCATCGACAGGAAGTTCGGCGCGAGGTGCGACAGCACCCGCCATTGGAACCGGTCGCCTGTCGGCGGATAGAGTGGCAACGTCGGCGCCGTCAGATTGCGCACGCCTGCGACGTTCGGTGTGCTCGCGCCCAGTTCGTTGATGCGCGCTTCGCGCAGCCCCTTTCTCGGCAGCATGCCGTTCGTGCCCGTCACGCGCAGCGACAGGCTTTCCTCGGGTAGATCTTCCATCGTCTCCCACGCGTGGCCGCCGAGGATGACCCACGTGTCGTGCAGGCCGGTGACACCCGGACGTACCCGGGTATGGAAATACCGTTCGGGTGCTTCATGCCGTAGCATGCCGCCGCGGTGCCGGAACGTAGCAAACGGCACGTACTCGTATCGCTCCGCGCTCTCGTGATCGAACGCTTCGATTGCGTCTACCGAGTAGGTTTCGACATGTTCGCCTTGATGGCCGGCCGGCACGACTCGATATTCTGTCTCGTGATGGTCGACCTGGATCGGCTCTGCGTCCAAAGTGAACAGGTTGATCACGGGCGTGCAATAAAGACGCACGTTTTCAGTCGTGAAGCGCTGGCCGGACGGATAGTTGTGCTTCAGCAGAGCTTCCAGTTCGAAGCTCGTCGTGTTCGCCGGCAGTTTCGCGACGTCCAGACCGCACAGGTCGACGAAGAGAAATTTCTCGCGAAAAGTGAAATATTCGAGCAGCAGTTGATAGCCCGAGAATGCGGCCTCTGCTTTTGGCCAAAGGCGTTCTTCCATCGTAAAACCCGCCGGTTCGATGTTCACATCCGCGAGCGGCATGGCCTCACCATCTCGCACCTCGGGAATGCGCCAGGCGATCGAGTCGACCTGGCGCGTCAGCGCGAGGTGCATCGCGAACGCGGTCGGCAGATCCGCGTTCAGGTAGAGGCGTAGCCGCGACAGATCGGTTGCCTCACGGCGTGCCGAACGGTCGATCAGGAAGCGTAGGCGAATGACCGAGCGTCCGTCGTGGCGAACCGTTGGACTCGCTTCAGTAAGCCGCACAGGTTGCAGTGTGACGGCCTGCGTGGTGCGATAGACGCACTGCACGGACTTCGGCGTCGTGCCTTCCGCACCCGATGCCGACGGCGTGAGAATCGGCGCCGAGCGTACCGGCACCCCAGCAGGAACGATTTCCGTTTTCTGCAACTTTTCGGCAAGTGGAATCAATTCGACCACCGACAGCGATGGGATCATACGCAGATAGTGTGGCCACAGCAGGCTCACTAGCCCCTCAGTCAACTCCGGCAATTCGTCGTCAAGCTTCTGCTGCAGACGACCGGTCAGGAACGCGAAACCCTCGTACAGGCGTTCGACGTACGGATCGCGATCGCCGACGCGATCAAGGTTTAGCATGCGGGCCCGGTCGGGATGCGCTTTCGCGAATTCCTTGCCAGCTTCACGCAGGTAGCGCATCTCGGCTTCGTAGTACCGCAGGATCGGATCGTCGTGGTCCATGGAAATGTTCTTATGACTGGGTCAGCGTGCGCGTTGGGTCGAGCACGGTCAGCTCGCCCCTCAGTTGTTCGATACGGCGTGCCAGCGCCGTTTTGTCCGCATCCTTGCGGTTGCTCATCGCCATGAGCGCCTTGATCAATTGGTGTTTCACCTCGAAAGCGAGCGCGGGCTCCCAGCGCACGAGCGGCACCGTTCGCGTGGCCGCGTCAAGTTCGGCAAGGAGCGGCAGCGCGGTATCCATGCGGCCCCCGTGATCGGCGAGGCGCGCCATCACGAGGCGTTGCAGGTAGTACTGGCGTTCAGTCCTGAGCCCAGGCAGCGCTTCGAGCCACGCGAAAGCCGCTTCGAGGCTCTGACTTGCGACGATGTCCCGTGCCTGCGCCTCGATCTCGGGCCAGTCGCCAGCGGCGCCGTCTTCGCTGCCCGCCGACACCGGCAACGGCGCAACCGTCTCGCCCGCTTCGAGGTTGCGTACGACCGCGTGCCGCGCGATCCATTCCAGCGTCGCGTCGTCAGAAAACGGCGTGCCGTCACTGAACGCGAGCCGTTCGATGCCAGGCAGTCGTTCGAGGAAAAGTGCGAAGTCGGTGCGCAGCAGCTCGCGCCACGCGTTGTACGGCGCACCAACGTGATCGAGCGCCGCATGCTGGAAATACTGCAGGTCGAACCACAGGTGATTGACGCCTTCCATGAATGCACCTTCGACGCGTTCGAGCAGCTCGTGCCACTGGTTCTGCAGCACGAGCCGTTTCATCTGCTGGCGCAGTTCGCTGGGTGGCGGCACTAGGCGGGTACGCGACTGCACATCCGCTGGCGGCACCTCGTGCAGCGTGTCCCAGCGTACGGTGCGCACGAGTCGCGCCGACGGCAGGTAGCCGTCTTCCTGGTCGCGCAGGTAGCGCGCCATCGTGCGCGTCTGTTCGAGCAGGTCTCGAGTGGAGGAGACGGTCGCTGGAACCGGAGCTGAACCTGATGTGGCGGGCGATGGTGTACTGGTGCCGGACTCGACGCCGCGCGACGATTCGTCGTGACGTTCGAAGCGGGCGGCGAGCGGCTGCAGGTTCGGGCGCGCGGCCTCAGGCCACTCGCCGGTGCGCGTGACTAGCAGATCGAGCGCCGCGATCGCGCGTTCGAGATCGGTCGACGCGAACTCGTCGTGGCTCGCGAGCTGATCGATCATGCGCGTGGCCGCAAGCCATTCGAGCGCGCCCTTCTTCGCTTCGGCGCGCGCGGGCAGGAGCGCGACGCCAAAGCGGTCGACCAACGCCGCGGTCAATTCCAGTCCGTCCGCGAAACCCGCAGGACCGTCCTGGCGCAGCCGGGCGAATGCGTAGTACCCGGCGACGCGCAGGTCTTTGCCGACTTCCCGGATCAGATGCTCAGAGGAACGCACGATCAGCGCATCGTCGATGCTCGATAGTTTGGTGACCTCGTCTTTCAGCACGAAGAATGCGTCCTCGTAGCCGGGGTCGCGCCCTACGCCAGGCGGACCCGATGCGCCTTGCAAGGGGGTCAACCACGCTCCCCAAGTGTCGAGGCGCTCGCGCACCAGTTGCTCTGGGTCTCGCGATGGAAACAGCTTTTTAAGGAGGCCGGGCAGCATTTATTCAACCTCCGGCAGTGCGCCGTGCGGCAAAGGCACGGCGGCGTGTTTGGCCGCCGCGATTGCCGCAGGCGGCAACGGTGGTGGGCCGGCGAGCGCCGGTTTCTGGGCGCCTTTCGCCGGGGCCGTCACGAAGATGCGTCCAGGCAGTGTGAAGTTGCGCAACGCGAGCACGTCAAGCGGCCCCGCGCCGGCTTCGCTACGCAGTTGCACGCGCAACGGCGTGCCAAGACCGGGCTCCGGCGGCGGGTGCGGCGCCGTCACGCTGGACGGTGTCGCGCCCGCTTTACCCTGAGCTGAGCCGCCTGATCTGCTCCCCCCCAAAGGGGTACCTTCCAGGACACCTTCGTTGTCATCCTCTGGCGTCGAGGGCACGCTGCCTGCCGGATGGGCGGATTCTTTTGCCGCATCCGGCATCCACGTCACCAGATACCGTGCACTGTCCTGTGGCGTCACCTTCGCCCGTTCGAGCAGGCGGATGAAACCAAAGCGACCCTGCATGTCGAGCGCCGAGCGCAACCCACCCTGTTCGGTCTGCCACTCAATGTGCGTGATGTTCTCCAGCGTATCGCCCGGCCATACAAACGGCGTCCACTCCTCTTTCTGGTTGAAGTAGTGCAGCTCGCGGCCCGACAGTACGAACCTCATGTCGGTGACGCCTGGCGTCGGCACGGCGCGAAGCTCATACCGGATATGCGCGTCACCGGACGGGAAGAGCACGGTTGAGACGCGCATGAGCTTGTTCAGCGCGGCCAGGAACGCCGGATCGACGGTCAGTGCGCTGCGGCCAGCCCCTTGCGCCGGCACCCAGCGGTCACCTTGCCGCTCGACGATACCTGCGAGCTGCGACGTGACGAACTGGGTAATCACGCCATTGTCCGGCCGCATGAATCGCGCCATCTCTGGCAGCGATGCGTCGTTATCCGAGTCGGCGAACGGATAGCGGCCACCGAAGGTTTTGTCCCAGTCGGCGACGATCGCGGTGCGCCATGTGTCATTCAGGCTCGATGCCGCCGGCTGCAGGACGACCTGCCAGGTCTGGTCGAGGGGTGCTTCAAAGATATCCCCAAAACCGGCCCACTGTTCACCCAGGCTCGCTGCCACGCGGCTGGCGTAGTCGCGGCTATCGGCGATGTCCGAGGTCTTGCCCTGCAGAACCGACTGTGCCGCGGCGCGCGACATCGCGTCAGGATCACTGCCCATCATGATCTGCTGCAGCTTCAGACGCATTGCGGTGACACGCTCCATGTAGCGCGGCACGCTGAGGTCGCCGGTGGCCGCCATCTGCGTTACGCCCTTGCCGTTGGCGGCGTTGTTGCCAAGACCAACCAGATCGCTGCCGGCGAGGCGCAACAGCGGCGCGAACGCGGCGGCGAGCGGGGCGGCGTTCTGGGACTGGGCGATTTTTGACGGGTCCTTTTCGTCCGCGCCGACCAGTTGCTGTGCCTTGTTAAGCAACGAATCGGACAGCGACTGCGTCACAGCGCCCGTACCGGCCTGATACACGACCACGTTCATGAGGGCGGCGAGCGGCGAGCGTTGCGGATCGGCGAACAGCGTCAACTGGTCGACCGTGCCTGAGAGCGTCGCTGCCGGCTGCCACCTCAGGCTGTTGAGGAACTGCTCCCACTCGCGGGCGTAGTCGTCGAAATAGCGTTGCCGTAGTTCGGCTTTGAGCGATGCTGTCGGTGCTGCGGTGCTCCGAGTGTCAGAGAGCACCCAGTCGCCCGTGAGGCTGCGCTGCTCGCTCGCGTCGTCGATCACCTTCGAGATGCGCTCGTCCCATGCGGCGCGGGTGAAGGCCCCTGGTACCGTTGCTGTCGTGTTGAACAGGCCCCGGCTACTCGTCTCGCCGAGCAGCGTCGCTAGTGATAGCGGCGGATACTTGGGCTTTGCGTCATCGAGGATCTGCTGATAGATCGTGTCCGTCGAGTTCTGGATGCCCCTCACGCCAATCACTGTCTGACGTGTGGCGTTAACAAGTTCCACGTCAGGGATGATCGCAAGCGAGGAGTCATCGGTGGTCACGTGTTGTCCAAGGTGGTTTGCGTAGAACGCGATCAGATGTTGGCGCAAATCTTCCCACGCGCCCTCGGTCAGGTTTGAATTGACCGGGCGCTCGGGCGCAGTGGTATCGATCAGTTGAGGTGTGAGGAACTTCGCGTCAGCGTGTTCGGGCTTGGCAAGCATTAGGTACGCCTTGAGCCTCGCGTACGCCGACTTGATCTGCGCATCGCCGCCACTCGCGATTTCCTCATCCGACAAGGACGCCAGCTGCCGCAGGCGTTCTTCGAGCTTCGCGCGTATGGGAGCGACGACAATGTGGCTTGCCCCACCTTCGTAGCTCGGCCACAGCGCAGCGAATAGTTCTGCGTCACGGTTCAGGCCAAAGCGCGTGTACCAGGGGGCGCCGTTGTGGTGGCGCACTTCGAGGGTGTCTAGTTGCTTTTGTAGGTCGTTCAATGTCAATGCGGCCCGCGTTGGGTCCTGTACGGTCGAGAGTTTCGCTAACGTGTCTTCGGCAGAGTGGATCGTCGCGCGGCTCGTCACGCCCGAGAGCATCGAGCCCGCGATCCAGAGCCCGAGAAGCGCTGTTGTGACCCAGGCGGCGGTGGTCGACAGCGAGAAACCGACGCGGCGGCCATGGATCTTGCGGCTATGGTCAGCAACGGTTTGCCAGATCGTTCGCTGTTGCGGTGCAGATATCGGTTCGTCGTCTTCAGCTTCCGGTTCGGTGACTGGCGCGACGAGTTCGCGCTCCTTGAATAGCGGTGCGAACAGCACCCCATGGACGGCGTTGCGCCAGAAGCGCGACTGACCCGTCTGCATCACCAGACCGGACAGCGCGCCGCGCAGATAGTGTCGTACTGCTCGATGAAGTTGAGAAAGCACACCGCGATGTGCTCGACATTTTCTATCAGGTATTCGATCGCGGCACGATGCGCGATGGCGAAGGTCGTGAAGTCGATTTCCGCAACTGCGTGATCCTGATGACGTCCAATCTCGGCAGTGCGCAGATCGACGAAGCCGCGACGGAGAATCCTTCCATCTCCCAGGACGCGCTGCTTGACGCGATTCATCCTCAGCTCGTCGCGCACTTTCAGCCCGCCTTGCTTGCCCGCTTCCAGACGCTAGTCTACCGGCCGCTCAATGCTGTCGCACTCGCGTCGATCGTACGGCTGAAGGTCGCCAAAATCGCCGAACGTCTGCACCGTCAGTACGGCGTCGCGCTCAATTGTGATGACGCGTTGACCGGTTCGCTGGCGCAACTTTGTCTCGCTCGCGAATCCGGCGCACGCAACGTCGATGCGTTCATCAACCAGCGTATCCTGCCGGCCCTGTCACGCGAACTACTGGCGCGGATGGCCGAAGGCTTGCTGCCGGCTGAAATCCGTCTATCGATGCCCCCAAGTCCGCAGGACGGCAATCTCGTGATCGACTTTATCGGTCGCAGCGACGTGCCTTCTTCGATTGACGCTCTCACCGACAAGCCGGTTGAAGCCAGTACCGGCACCTGAGGGAGTTCGCGATGCCATCCGGTCCTTCCCTATACGACATGCTGCTAGGCCACATCGGCGGCGAACCGCTCCATGCCTATGACGATAAGACGCTCGAGATAATGAGCGTGCAGCAGAACATCCGTCGCATCCTCAATACGCGAGCCGGCGCGCTCAAGCATCTGCCCGATTACGGATTGCCAGACCTCACGAACATCTACAAGGCTTTGCCCGCTTCGGCGCATCTGCTCAAGCAGCAGATGGAAACCACGCTTTTGGCGTACGAGCCGCGTATCCGGGCAATCGACGTCGACTACATCGACAATGCTGATCCCGGGGTTCTGGTGAGTTACGAGATGACCTGCCATCTGAAGAAGGCCGGACTAGTACGGTTCGGAACGTATTTTGAGCCGCCGGGACGTATGCGAGTCGAGCGGATGCAACTGGCGAAGTCGGACCAGTGATCACCTTACTCGCACCCTCGTCCGCGCTTGCATTCACCCCAACGGCCGAACCCCAATCCACCACCCATGCAACCAGAACGCAAACACAACCCAAGCCACCACCCCACCCACCACCGCGATCCCATCCTTAGCCAGCGTCCCAGCCGGATAAACCACCCCTAGCGCCGCATCCCGCCGGCACGCAGCGAGATAAGCCAGCACACCCCAAACCAGAAAAGCCCCAAACAGGACAACCGCGTTCAAAGTCCCATTCGCCAGCAAATGCGCAAACGCCCACAACACCGCGCTTAACGCCATGGGATGCCTAACCCAGGCCTTAAAATGATTACCAGGAATGTAAGCCGCAAGAAAGAGAATAAAAGCGATGAGCGTCAGCAGCGCGGCAAGATGCGGCGCCCAAACCGGCGGCGCCCACAGCACCACAGGATCGCGCCGCGCGATCCCGTAACCCCAGATCAGCAGCACCAACCCCACGGCAGAGACCACTGAATAGGCACTTTTCCAGCCCATCTCCCCCAGCCGCGCAATCTGCCGCGTACGCCACGACTCGGCGAAAATTCGCACCGAATGCGCGCCCAGAAAAATCACCAACCCCAGTACTAGTACCGACATGGCAAGCTCCTCGCGACGGGTGTCGACAGATCGCCGCGATTGTCGCTCAAGATACTGATCCTGCCAATGCCGAACTCAACTCCAGCGCGAATTCACTCCGTAGCCGGTATCCACGGTGCATTCGCTGCGTCGCTCGAGCGGAAGGCCGGAAATTTGGCTTCCAGTTCAGCAATCGTCTTGATGTCGTTCTTCACGAGATCGTCACGCGTGATCAGGGTCGGCTTCACCACAATCTGATGCCCCGGGTCCACACCCGTCACCTCCAACGCAGCTACCCGTACCGACACCGCGCCCACCACAGCCGGATTGGTCGCGGCTGTCGCAACCCACGCGCTGTTCGGAGCGCGAATCGCCTCGATGTCCGCCGTCGAAATATCCGCGCTGTAGATACGGATCTTCGAGCCGAGGTTCGCCTCGTTCGCCGCGAGCGTCGCGCCACGTGCGAATTCGTCATAAGGGGCGAACACCACGCGAATATCCGGATGCGCACGGTATGCGGCGGCGGCCTGATTCGCCACCGATTGCGCGATCGGGTTGTCCACCGTGCCCCAGCGCGCCTTCTCCTGCACCCGGGGATGGGCGGTCTTGAAGTCGCGCCACACTTCATCGCGACGGTCGAGCGGCGCGAAACCCGCCACGTACACATACCCCGCGGCGAATGCGTCGCCGTTATCCTTCACGGCCTGGTTCAGCAACAAAGTGGCCAGATCATGATCGCTCTGCTCGATCTGAGGCACCTTTGGATTGTTCAGATTGACGTCGAAAGCCACCACCTTGATGCCCTTGTCGAGCGCGCGCTGCACCACGTCCTTCAGCGATTCCGGCAGGCCATGATTGACGATGATCGCCGACACGCCCAGGCTGATTGCCTGCTGGATCTGCTCGCGCTGCTCGGCGGCGTCCTGCCGTCCTTCGTAAATGCGCAGATCGATGCCGAGCGCCTTGGCCTGCTTCTGAGCGCCGGCCTCATAGGCTTGGAAGAAATCCCCCGTCGACAGGTAGTTGACCAGCGCGATCTTCACGCCGCCCTTGTTGAACGGTGCAGGCGCACCTTTGAGCGGCTCGGCCTGCGTCGTCTGACCCACCATCACGACCGCAGAAAACAGCGCCACCGCGCCGATTAAACGGCGCACACCGGATTTGCGATAAAAACGTGTTTTCATATGTTCTCCTCAGCGCAGTATCTAAACTGTTTTTTAAAATTTCTAATCGAAGACGAAGCGTTAGTCGGCATGCGCCGTGTGGCGAGCGCGATACCGTGCGCCCGGATGGGGTTCGGCGAGGCGCGAGCCGCCGCCGTGCAGCTTTTCGCGCAGCGAACCATTCGCATACTCGGTCTTGTACACGCCGCGGCGCTGCAATTCAGGTACGACAAGCTCGACGAAGTCGCTAAACGTCTCATGCGTCAGCGCATAGGCGAGATTGAATCCGTCGACGTCAGTCTCTTCGACCCATGACTGCAGTTCATCCGCGATCTCTTGTGGATCACCAACCGACAAAGGCCCAAGGCCACCTATACCGCCCCACTTTGCGATCTCGCGCACGGTCCATACCCGCGTCGGATCGGCGCTCGACAGCGCCTCCACAGCGGACTGCACCGCGTTACTCTCCACGTGACGCAGTGGTTCATCGAGGTCGTACTTCGCCAAGTCGATACCCGTCCAACCCGACATCAATGCCAGTGCGCCTTCGTCGCTGGCATAGCGCCGGTAATCCGCGTGCTTCTCGTGTGCCTCAGCCGAGGTCTTGCCCGTAATCACCGTATGCAGATTGAAGATCAGCACGTCGTGCGGATCGCGGCCGAACGACTTCACGCGGGCACGAATGTCGGCAACAAACTCCTTCAGAATCTTGCGCGACGGCGCCGCAATGAAAATGCACTCGGCGTGCTGCGCGGCAAAATCCTTGCCTCGCTTCGACGCGCCGGCCTGATAAAGCACCGGTGTCCGTTGCGGAGACGGTTCGCAAAGGTGAATGCCTGGTACGTCAAAATACTGTCCATGGTGTTCGATCGGATGCACCTTGGAGGGCTCTGTGAAGACTTGTCGCCTCGCATCGCGCACCACGGCATCGTCTTCCCACGACGACTCCCATAGCTTGTAGCAGACATCCAGATACTCTTCGGCCAGCGCGTAGCGTTCGTCATGATTTGCCTGGCTTGGCAATCCGACATTGCGCGCCGCGCTATCCAGATACGACGTGACGATGTTCCAGCCAACTCGCCCGTTGGTCAGATGATCGAGCGTCGACATGCGTCGCGCGAACGGATAAGGATGTTCGTACGACAGCGAGCACGTCACGCCAAAGCCCAGATGCTCGGTCACGTTGGCCATCGCCGAGACAAGCAGGATCGGATCGTTGACCGGCACCTGCGCGGCCTGGCGAATCGCGGCTTCGCCGTTTCCCTTGAAGACGTCATAGATGCCGAGCACATCGGCGATGAACAGGCCGTCAAACTTCCCGCGCTCGAGCAGTTTCGCAAGGTCGGTCCAGTAATCGAGGTGCTTGTAGCGCCAGGAGTTGTCGCGCGGATGCGCCCACAACCCTGGCGACTGGTGTCCAACGCAGTTCATATCAAACGCGTTTAGACGGATCTGTCTGGCCATAATCGGATCCAGTTAGGTAATACGGATAAAGTCCAACACGAGCGCGTTACAGCGCGCCGTGACGCGGCGGCAGCACGTCGTTCAGGTAGTAGTTGCCAACCGCGATGTATTTCCAGCGCACTGGATCGTGCAGCGTATGGGTACGTGCGTTGCGCCAGTGGCGATCGAGGTTGTGTTCGACAAGCGTGGCTTGGGTACCGGCCAACTCGATCAGGCGCGTCGAGGCTTGCAACGCGATCTCCGTGGTCGCCGCACGCGCCTCGGCCACGGCAATCGAGGCCGTCGCGACGGTCTGTGCTGTCGACTCTGTGACTGCCGCATCCACGCGGCGGCCCGCACGTTCGACAAGCGCCTCGGCCGCGTGCAATTGCAACGCGAGCTTGCCGAACAATTCGAGCGTCAACGGATCGTCGCTGGCCCGCTCGACGCCGCTGTCGATCCACGGACGTGAACGTTCGCGCACGAAGCGTCGCGCATCGGCAACGGCTGCGCGTGCGATCCCGAGATCGACAGCGGCATGAATCAGTTGGCCGATCGGCCCGACCGTCGTGGGTCGCGCATCGAACGCCGTGCTGTACGGGACGACGGCGGACGCCTCAACGTAGATGTTATCGAGCGTGGTCGTGCCGCTGCCGGTAGTACGTTGTCCGAACCCGGACCAGTCGTCCACCACAGACAAGCCGGGTGTCTGCGCATTGGCGAAGGCCACATACAAGGTGTTGTCAGCCGCCTTGGCGACAATCGGAATCCATTGTGCAAACAGGGCGCCGGTTGAGTAGAACTTGGTGCCGTTGATGCGAAAACCGTCGCCATCCGGTGTGAGTGTGGTCCGGTAGTCGGCTACCGTTTTCGTGCCGCGCTCGGAAAGCGCGTTGCCAAACCGTTCACCCGCCAGGGCGCGTTCGAAATAGAACGCCTGCTGCTCGCGCGTACCGTTGACGCGCAGCACGTCGAGCATGTAGTAGTGATTCTGCGGAATCTGCCCGATCGCAGGATCCGCTTCAGAGATGATTGCGGTCACTTCTGCAAGCGTGGCGTACGAAACGTCGGCCCCACCAAACTCGCGCGGCACAGCAATGCCCCACAGTCCGCTCGCCGAATAGATTCCGATCTCGGCATAGGGCAGGCGACGTTCGCGGTCGCGCTCTGAGGCTCCTTCCGCGAGCGAGCGCGCCACTGCATGCGCAACGCCGAGCGCCTGCTGATCGTTCGCGATACGCGCTGCCTGCGGGGCGTGAGGTGCAAAGGGCGCCGCGGATTCTGCCAAAGCGCTCATAGCGTCAATTCCACGGATGACGAGCTGGTTTAACGCCGTTCAGATAGTAGTTGCCGACAAGGTGATATTTCCAGCGCACCGGATCGTGCAACGTATGCGTGCGGGCATTGCGCCAGTGCCGGTCGAGGTTATGCTCGCCCAGCGTCGCCTGAGTGCCCGCCAGTTCAAAGAGTTTCTCGCTCGCTAGCAAGGCAATTTCGGTGGTTAGCACTTTCGCTTCGCCTACTGCCACAGACGCCAGGGCAACATCGTCCTCGGTCGTTTTGCCCTTGGCGGCGATCACATCGAGCGTGCGTGCGGCCCGCTCCAGCAAAGCCTCCGCCGCGTGCAGCTGAATATGCAGGTGACCGACCTCGCGCACCGTCAATGGATCGTCGCTCGCGCGCTCGACGTTGCTGTCGATCCACGGCCGCGACCGCGTGCGCACAAACGTCAGCGTATCGACCACCGCTGCCTGTGCGATCCCGGCGTCGATTGCCGCCTGGATAATCTGCGAGATCGGACCGTTCAGCGTGGGGAAATCGGAGACACGATGCGCAGGGAATACATGCGACGCCGGCACGCGCACCCCTTCGAGCACCACGGTGCCGCTTGCCGTGGTCCGCTGACCGAAACCCGACCAGTCGTCGATCACATTCAGACCTGGCGTGCCCTTCGGTATATAGGCGAGCCAGCCTTTGCGATCGTCGTCGAGTCCCAGCACCGGCACAAAATGGGCAAACAGTGCACCGGTCGAATAAAACTTGGTGCCGTCGACCACATAGTCGTCGCCGTCGCGCCGCACGCGCGTCCTCAGGTCGAGTACATGCTTCGTGCCTTTCTCGGAGAAACCATTGCCGAAGCGCTTGCCACTTAATATCTGGGCAAAGAAGTAGCGCTTCTGCTCCTCCGTCCCAGTTAGCGAAATCACATCGACGAGGCCGAAGTGATTTTGCGGCAACTGCCCTAACGACGGATCGGCGGCCGCGATGGTCTTGACCACTTCAGTGAGCGTGACGAAGGAGACACCGGCGCCGCCGTAGACCTTCGGCACGGTAATCGCCCATAGCCCGGACTGCGAGAACCATTCGATCTCTTCATGCGGCAAACGCCGCTCGCGGTCGCGCTCCGGCGCGCCTTGCGCCAGACGAACTGCCAACTCATGCGCCACGGCGATGGCCTGGGCCTCGTCCTCGATGACGCGCACCGCATGCTGGCCTGCGTCGCCTGTATGCGATGAGGTCGCTTCGTAAAGCTCGGCCATACGAATCTCCGCTTGAGTGACTGTTCACACAATCTATCAGCGGGTACGACGCGCGCAAACTGAACGATTGAGAAATAGATATTCCTTCGGATAGCAAACAAACTTCCGTTAAATCGGACATAAGCACATCACCTGGCACCTGATAACCATAGTGTGATTTGATGGTTTCATGGGCAGCGGAATGTTGATTAGAGTCGTCGCAGGATGGACCTCCCTGCCTCTTTGATTCGGACACCATGACACGCTTGCACACTACTCTCTCTTCGTTGCTGGCCGCGACCGTATTCAGCTTGGCCGGCGGTATTGTCACTCAAGCTCACGCCCAGGGCGCGACACCTGCGGCTGACGCAGCCAGCAGCGACAACGCGGCTTCCGTGCCGTCGCTCAAAGGCAAACGCATCGGTATTACCGCAGCAGGTACCGATCACTACTGGGATCTGAAGGCTTACCAAGGTGCGGTCGACGAAGTGAAGCGCCTCGGCGGCACGCCCATCGCACTCGATGCGGGTCGCAACGACAACCGCCAGATCGCACAAATCCAGACGCTAATCGCGCAGAAGCCGGATGCCATCGTCGAGCAATTGGGTACTGCAACGGTGCTTGATCCGTGGTTGCAGAAAATCCGCCAGGCTAACATCCCCTTGTTTACGATCGATACGGCTTCGCCATCGAGCATTAACGACACAACATCGGACAATTTCTTCATCGGCGAGCAGCTCGCGCTGAAGCTCGTCAATGATATCCACGGCGAAGGCAACATACTTGTCTTCAACGGCTTCTACGGCGTGCCGGTGTGCGCGATCCGCTACGACCAGCTCAAGGCGGTGCTCAAGTACTACCCAAAAGTGCATATCATCCAGCCCGAGCTACGCGACGTGATTCCGAACACGGTGCAGAGCGCGTATGCGCAGGTTAGCCAGTTGCTCCAGAAGTACCCGAAAGGACAGGTTGCCGCGATCTGGTCTGCATGGGACGTGCCACAGGTCGGCGCCACCCAGGCCGTGGACGCTGCGCACCGTGACGAAATCAGGACCTACGCAGTCGACGGCAGCCCGGACGTCGTCACACTTGTAAAGGATCCCAAATCGAGTGCTGCGGCCGTGGTCGCGCAGCAGCCCGCATTGATCGGCAAAACCGCGGTCGATAACGTCGCACGTTACCTCGCCGGTGATCACACGCTGGCGCCGTATACCTATGTGCCGTCGATTCTGGTCACCAAGGACAATGCCGGCACGGTCCAGCAGACCCTCGGCCAGCTCAGCGCAAAATGACCACCGACGCCCACCCCGCCGCGCTCGAGCTGCGTGACGTCGTCAAACATTTCGATGGCGTGCCTGCGCTGCGCGATGTTTCGCTGAAGGTGCCACGCGGCACCGTCCACGGTCTGATCGGGCAAAACGGCGCGGGCAAGTCCACGCTGATCAAGATTCTCGCCGGCATTCACACTGCTGATTCAGGCACGATCGCCGTCGACGGTGTCGCGCAGGCACACGCAGCATCGGCTCACGGCCGTGCTTCGGGGATTGGGTTCATTCACCAGGAACGTTTGCTGCCGCCGACCTTCACGGTGGCCGAAGCGCTCTGGCTCGGCGACGAAAGAACCGTCGGCCCAGGAGTGGCAGGCGGCTTCCGCCTGCTTCACGTGCGACGCATGCAGCGCGACGCTCGCGATGCGTTAAACACCCACTTTGGGGTCGATATCGCGCCGAACCGGCTCATCGGCGATCTGAGCGTCGCGGAACAGCAGATCGTGCAGATCACCCGCGCGCTGATCCGCGAGCCCCGCATTGTCGTATTTGACGAACCTACGGCCGCGCTCGTCAGTCGTGAAGTGGACCGCCTGCTGCAGACCATCGACCGTCTGCGGCAACGCGGCCTGACGATCCTGTACGTGTCGCACTATCTGAACGAGATCGCGGCAATCTGCGATGGCGTCACGGTGCTGCGCGACGGTGTAGACGTCGCTCACGTCGACGCGCGCACGACGCCGATCGAAGCCCTCGTTACGGCGATGATCGGTGCGCAGGCGGAAGCAAAGACTGCGGCTTCGGCGGCGCGCACGCCCGGAGACGTCGTCCTGACCGTGCGCAATCTGAGCGCTCCTGGCCGCTTCGAAGACGTATCGTTCGACGTGCGACGCGGCGAGATCGTCGGCATCACCGGCTTGCTCGGCTCCGGCGGCAAGCCCATAGTGCGCAGCCTGTTCGGCCTCGAACGCGGCGTGCAGGGCGAAACCGAAATCGACGGCAAGGCAGTACGCCTACGTCGTCCACAGGATGCCGTACGCCAGCACATCGCTTTCGTGCCTGAGGACCGGCGCACGCACGGTGTTGCTCCGGCGTTATCCGTGCGCGAGAACATCACCCTCGCCAGCCTTGCCCGTTTCAGCCGCTTTGGCCTGCTGGCGCAGCGCGGCGAAACCAATACCGTGCAACGTCTGATCGAAGAACTGGCGGTGCGCACGTCCAGCACGGAAACGCCCGTGCGGCATCTCTCTGGCGGCAACCAGCAGAAGGTGGCTCTCGCCAAGTGGTTGAGCCGCACGTCCTTGCTCTATCTGCTTGATGAGCCAACGGTTGGCGTCGATGTAGGCGCCAAAACCGAGATCTATCGTCTGCTCGGCCGGCTCGCCCGCGACGGCGCGGGCGTCCTGCTGTTCTCCAGCGACCTGATAGAACTGCTCGGCGTCACCGACCACGTGCTTGTGATGGCGCGTGGGCGCGTCGTGCGCGAACTCGTCTCACGTGAAGCAGACAGCCAGGACGTGCTCGCATGGGCCACCGGCGCGCGCAGTGCGCAAGGTGAGACAGCGCAACAGGAGATCGCAGCGTGAGCAAAGTACTGGATGCCGCCCCGCGTAGCGGAAAATTCGAGCTGCCCGAGCGGCTCTTCGGCGCGCAATGGTGGCTGAGAAGCGGCGCGGCGCTCGCGTTCGCGGTGGTGTTTATCGGCTTCGCGGTGAGCTCGCCGCTGTTTTTCACGGTCGCGAATCTTGCCAACGTCTTGCAGCAGTCCGTGGTCGTCGGGATTCTCGGCTTCGGCTTAACGTTTGTACTCATCGGCGGTGGCGCGGATCCGCTTAGAGGAGGCCTCGATCTTTCGGTTGCGGCCAATCTTGGATTGTGTGCGGCAGTTTATGCCGTAGCGCAACACGATGGCGCAGCACCGGGCACCGCCCTGCTATTGACACTGGTAGCAGGCGCTGCGGTCGGCGCGCTCAATGCGTTTGCCGTCATCGCGCTGCGCATCTTTCCACTGCTTGCCACACTGACCACGATGAATCTGTGCGCAGGGTTCGAACTGGTGCTGACGCAGAACACGTCCGTGCCTGCGAGCGGTGTCCTGCTCAGCTTTCTGCTCGACAACGGCGCGTTCGGCGTGCCGCATCTTTCATACGCGCTGCTCATCGTCGCCGCGCTGTTCACCGCGCTGGTTCACTACACACCATTCGGGCTGCGGCTGCGCGCCACCGGCGCCCATCGGGATGCGGCCCAGGCCGCCGGCATCCGGACGAACCGCTACATCGCCGCAAGCTACGTATTGAGCGGGATTGCCGCAGCGCTAGCGGCGTTGGCCTCTACCGCGCTACTCAGCGGCAGTTCGCCGGGTGCGGGCGAAAATCTGCTTGCCACCGTCGCCGCCGCGCTGCTCGGCGTCGTATTTTCGCGGCGGCTTGTGCCAACGATCCCAGGCACATTGCTCGCTATCCTCTTCATCGGCGTCATCAGCAACGGTTTTCAGCTCGATAACGTGTCGAGCTATTGGGTAAACGGTGTAGAGGGTGCATTGATCCTGTTCGTCGTCGCCACTACCGCGCTCGCGCGCCGCCATGCCGGGAATCACGCTCATGATTGACCAGATAGGCCGCTTGCAGCGCTTCGCGCTGGTCGGTGCATTGATTGCGGTGATTGCGTTCTTTGCGCTGTTCGCGCCCGGGTTCGCACGGGTAGACAATCTTGCTGACGTACTGCTAAACAATTTCGCGTTACTGGCGATCGCTTCGCTTGGCATGACGCTCGCGCTCGCGCTGGGTGCCATCGATCTATCGCTCGGCGTCTCCATCGACGTAGCCAGTCTCGCGTTCGTCCTGTTGAGCGCGCAACATGTCGGCGTAGTGCCCGCGGCCCTCGGCGGTCTTGCGGCGGCGTTGCTCGTCGGTGCATTCAATGGCGTGCTGACCGGTTGGTTCGGTATCGCACCGTTTCTTGCCACGCTGGGCACACTCTTCATCGGCCAGACGGTCCAGCAACTCGCCACCGACGGCGGTCAACCAGTGTATCTGCTGAATATCGCGTTGCCACCGCTTTTTAGTGAACTGGCGCACGGCACGTTCGCCGGTCTGCCGGTGCCGTTATGGATCGTCGCCGTTCTAGCTCTCGTGGTACATGTCACGCTCGCGCATTCCACTTTAGGCAGGCAGCTTACGGCGCTCGGTGCGCAACCCGGTGTAGCGCGTTATTCAGGTTTGCCAGTTGCGGCCATCACGGCGGCGACGTTTATCGCCAGTGCGCTGATTTATGGTGTCGTCGGCTTGCTGCTGTCGTCGACCGTCAAAGCCTACGTACCGCAGGCCGGCAACGGTTATCTACTCAATGCGATTGGTGCGACCTTCATCGGCACGACGCTGTCACCGACGCGCCGTCCTGGCGTCGTCGGCACACTGCTTGGTGTGCTGCTGCTGAGCCTCGTCGCGAACGGCCTGTTGCTGATCGGCTGGAATTTCTATTGGCAGCAGGTTGCAACCGGCGCCCTGATCTTCGCCGTGCTGGCCGTCAGTTTTGCGCAACGGCGTGGCCGCTATGCCTGATTTTCGGTGCCTCGCCCCACGCTAAACGTGAAAGCCAACGCGCCCACCAGCAGCACGCCCTTGATGAAATCCTGCATGTAGTACGGCGCGTTCAGCATCGTCAAGCCATTGAGCAAGACGCCGACGAACACCGCGCCGACGACTGTGCCGAACACGTTAGGCCGCTTGGCGCCCCAGACCGCATAGCCGACCAGCGCAGCCGCCACCGCGTCGAGCAGCATCGAATGCCCTGCGCTGACGTCGCCACGTCCCACACGCGCAGCAATCAGCACCCCGCCCAGCGAGGCAATCGCACCCGACGCAACATACGCAGCGATCCTGTATCGCGCGGTTGGCGCACCGGCGAGGCGCGCCGCGGTTTCGTTGCCGCCGATCGCGTAGATGACCCGGCCCCAGCGCGTAGTTTCCATCACGATGCACGCGACGATGGTCAGCACCGCCAGCACAACCACCGGCAACGGCACCACATCGAACAGCCGCAAACGCCCGAGCGCCAGAAAGGCATCGGAAAAGATGCCGGTCGTTTCGGTGCCATCGGGCAAGATCGTCCCGGTTGCGAGCGAGCGGCCACCGGTCGGAATCAGTTGCAGACCTGCGAGAAGAAACAGCGTGCCGAGCGTGGCCAGTTGGTCCGGAACTCGCAGCCGGGTAATCAGGAAACCATTGAAGAGGCCCGCTGCGATACCGAGTGCGAGGCATGCCACCACCGCTTCGAAGGCATTGCCATGCCAGACGATCAACACGTAGCTCGCCGCCATCTGCGCCGACGCGGCCACACTGCCGACAGAAAGATCGAAGCCACCGGCGGCAAGCGTCACCGTCACGCCAATGCCGAGTAGCGCGACAATCGACACCGCCTGCAGGATGCTGAAGAGGTTGTCGATATTCAGAAACGCCGGCTGGTTGACGGCAAATACGATGACGAGCAACGCGAGCACGAGCAGCATGCCGGCCCGTTCGAGATGACCGCGCAGTCCCTGCAACCTTCCAGGTCGGACAGCGGGTTCATGGTTGACCGGGTCGCGCTTGGCCGGGTCGGCTTCAGAGACGCCCTCGGACGGAATCGAAGTACTGGTTTTCATGAGCGAGCGTGAGAAGTGAAATTGGACTGGGAAACACGATCGAGCGTCGCGCGGTCGAAACGGACGACACGGTCGGCAATCTCGAACGCCTCTTCAAGATCGCTGACGAAAACGAGGGTGGCGCGTTCCTGGGCATGACGCCGCAGCGTATCGACGATATCGGCACGCGCGCCTGCATCGACACCCTGAAACGGTTCATCCAGCAACAGTAAGCGTGCGGGCTGCGTATGCCAGCGTGCCAGCACGACTTTCTGCTGATTGCCGCCTGACAGGCTGTTGAGACGATCGTCCGGTCCGGTGCAGCGAATCCCGAAGCGTTCGATCGCGTCAAGCGCGGCACGCCGCTCGCGCGCACGCCTGAGTCCGCCGTACTTGAACCAGCGTGCCAGGAACGGAAAACTGAGCGTGCCGGCAATCGAAGCGAACGGCACACTGTCCGGAAACAACGACGTTCGCCAACGGTCCTCACCTGCAAGGAAGACGCCGGCGCGGATTGCGTCCGCGGGCGAGCGCGGTCGCCAGGGCTGGCCATCGAGCGTCATCACTCCAGATGTGGCACGGCCGGCGCCAAAAATTGCCCGTGCGAAACGCGACTTGCCACCGCCCACCGGGCCGGCAATGGCAACGATTTCACCGCGCTGCACGTCGAGGTCGAATGGGATGCTGGAGGGCGTCAACTGCAGATCGCGCACGCTGAAGAACGGCACGGCTGGGGTCGCCGCTGCGGCCGTCGCTACCGTCGCTACATTCGCTGCAGCCTGACTGCGTAGCGGGCGCCCAATCATCGTTTCGACGGCGGCATCGAAATCAATCGGGGCAGGCAAATCGGCGACGATGCGGCCGTCGCGCACAATCGTCACGCGCTCGGCAACCCGGCGCAGATCGCCGAGCCGGTGCGACACGAGCAAGATAGCGACACCTTCGGCGCGCAGCCGGTCGATCAGCCCGAAAAGACGTTCAGCCTCGGGTGCGGACAAACTGGCGGTGGGTTCGTCGAGAATCAGCAGTGCGGGCCGCGTCGCTAGCGCACGCGCCAGCGTCACGAGTTGCTGCGCGGCGAGCGACAGCGACGCAAGCGGCGCGGCCAGATCGACATTGAGACCCACGCGCGCAGCCAGCGGCGCGGCAGCGTGTCGACGCACTGCGGGCGGCACACGCCACGGAGAAGCCGGATCGCACAAGCGGTCGAGCAGGAGGTTGTCCGCAATCGAGAGCGTCGGCACCACCGCATCCGCAATCGATTGATGAACGGTCGCAATGCCCAACTGTTTGGCGTCGTGTGGTGAAGCCGGGCGGAACGGTTGTCTGCACAGCAAAAGATCCCCGGCATCGGGACGATAGACGCCGCTGAGAATCTTCACGAGGGTCGACTTGCCCGCGCCGTTCGCGCCCATCAGCGCGACAACCTCTCCGGCACGGATCGACAGATCGACACGATCGAGCGCAACGGTCGGGCCAAAGCGTTTGGAAACGGCGGCAACGGTCAGGACGGGAGCAGTCATCGAAGAGGACGCGCGCCAGGCTGCGCTCGTAGCGAATGACCGACCATCGTAGCCACCCATGATAGGTGTGCCAACGAAGCGTTGCTCATATCGATAGCTTGGCTGCGGATGACAAAGCGTGTGCCCGGACGGAGGTGTCCGGATCTTCGCAGCAAGGATGCGATGCGCTATAGACCAGTACTTATTGACCGGCCGCCGGACCAGCGGGATTTAGTCAAACCCAGCCAAACCCACCAGCGGTTTAACAGCGGAAATGATCGATATTCTGACCGGCGTAAATCGCCCGCGCGAGCCAGTCCGGTTTCTCGCCTTGGCCGTCCCATGTATTGCCGTAAGCGTCCCGGTACGTGACGGCCCTGGTAGCAGCGGCATCCGCTTCAATCGCTTCGGCCAATGCCTCAAGCGTAATGCCGTATTCTTCCATGCGGCGATGTATCCACACGACGAGGCGCTCCCGTGCGTTCCCATCGAAGTCGAACGTGCGTTGTTCTTGTCGCTCTTTCATAACGTACCGATGTCGCTGCGGCAACTGCGCGCGTTTTAGAAAATAAACGGCTTCGCTAATAAGCGGGAAGCCTATACATGATTCGAGCGGGCCGAACGCAGTTCGACCTCGCGTTGCCTTTGTGCGCGCAGATGCGCCCCGGAAATGATGCCCGACAAATCATCTTTCAATCAGGAAATCCGTTCGGCAAGCAGCTCGAATGGTCGCCCGTGTGGCCCTCTACCCTCAAGTGCCGCTCTAGCGTCGATAAGCGAATTTTAGCATCCATTTTTTCCGCCGCGCACAGCAAACAGCCGGCTGGAGCCTTCGATAAGCGGGAGCCAGCGTGCTATTTTATTGTTCTGGACTTTCTCTCGCCCATCTTCAAAGGAAAGCAGCCATGTCCCCGTCTACCGCAGTCGCTACTATCCTCACCGCGCTCCTGATCGGCGCGATGAGTCCGGGGCCAAGTTTCGTCATCGTCGCGCGCAATTCAATTGGCCTGTCGCGTCGCGATGGATTGGCCACGGCCCTCGGCATGGGAATCGGCGGCGTACTCTTTAGCGGCGTCGCGTTACTGGGTCTGTACACCCTGCTTGCCGCCGTCACCTGGCTGTACGTAAGCCTCAAGGTAGCGGGCGGGCTATACCTGATCTATCTGGCGTCGAAAATCTGGCGCAGTGCAAAAACGCCGCTTGCATTCAATCAGGAGGAGGCCACTAGCAACGGCAACCCGCGCAGATCTTTCTGGATCGGTTTGAGCACTCAACTCAGCAATCCGAAAACTGCTATCTATTACGGCAGTATCTTTGCCGCATTACTGCCGCAGCATCCGCCGCTGTGGTGTTATTTCGCGCTACCGCCGGCCATCTTCGTGATCGAAGCCGGCTGGTACACCATCGTCGCATTGTGTTTCTCGAGCAAGCGTCCGCGCGAACTGTATCTGCGGGCAAAGACCTGGGTTGACCGCGTCGCAGCCAGCGCCATCACCGCACTGGGTCTCAGACTGATCTTTGCGGCACACCGCGTCGGCCTGTAGACCGCAGCACAAAAGCCGCTCCTGCAGGCTTTGCTGCGACTCCCCTAACACCATGCCTGGCGTGGCAGACAGAGGATTCGCAGCGCTCCATTTTTCTAAGGGGGCCCGACCGTTTCGTGCCACATCTCGCGCGGCTTGACGAAAACTTTACAAGATATTCCTTGACGACGATGGCCTCGTGCAGCTATTGTGGCATCCGAAGTTCAAGAAGTTCGATTGCTGTTCATCAATTGCTCGCTCTCTCAGCGGTATTCGTTGCCCTCTCCCTCCTTGACGCTTCACGTGCTCCACCAGGAGCGACTTTTTACATTTCTACCTCAAGGATTCTTCATGGATACCGGTACCGTTAAGTGGTTCAACGACAGCAAAGGCTTCGGCTTCATTACACCGGACAAGGGCGGCGACGACCTGTTCGCTCACTTCTCGGAAATCAGCGGCGACGGCTTCAAGACGCTGGCTGAAAACCAGAAGGTGAGCTTCGAAACGAAGCAAGGCCCCAAGGGTCTGCAAGCGGCTAACATCAAGCCGCTGTAAAGTTTGACGGGTCCGGTATCCGAAAACGGCTACCGGGCTGCAGCGACATCCTCGCGGAGTTTGTTCTCCCACAGTTGGTGCAATCGCTTCAAGCATCGTTGCGCCAAACGCCTCGCTTGCCCCCTCATACTCCCCTGGCTTGACCGGCTTTAACGCCTCTCACGATATACGCATTCGCCTCGGCTCGAACTGGCTCGTCCTGATCGGCGTGCACGCGTACGATTATTTAAAATTAAAATGCAAAGCAAACACATTCATCATTACAACGGCTATGCCGTCCAACCCTCGGCACATCGTCTGCCCGACGGTTCGTTTTCCTCCAACCTGCTGCTCGAACGCGCCGGCAATGCGCCTGCGGAAACGCGCTACCAGTTCTATTCGCTCGACTACTTCAACAACGAAGAACAGGCGTTGCAGCACTCGAGCCGCTGGGCGCGCAAGTGGGTCGACAGCCGCGGCTAAAGCGGACCGATAGCACGCGGAATCTCGCGCTCCATACGGCGCGAGATGCTGCTCGCAGCAACGCTCACCCAGGCTCACGGTTTGCCTTGAGGCTGACTTCCGCTCTCGGCGCTAACATCGATGGCGTTGTCGGATTTCACGCGAGCACGTAACTCGAACTTCAGGATTTTCCCGGTCGACGTTTTAGGCAGCTCTCCGAATCGAACCGCTTTGGGCAGCTTGAAACCGGCCAGAAACAGACGGCAATGCGCGATGATCTCATCGGCAGTGACGTGGGCCCCTTCCTTGAGTTCGATGAACGCGCACGGCACCTCGCCCCATTTTGGATCCGGCATCGCCACGACGGCGGCCACCGAAACAGCCGGGTGCCGGTACAACGTGTCTTCGATCTCAATGCTCGAGATGTTTTCCCCACCTGAAATGATGATGTCCTTGCTACGATCGCGGATGCGAACGTAGCCATCGGACATCAGCACTCCCAGGTCGCCCGTGTGGAACCAGCCTCCCCTGAAGGCATCTTCAGTGGCGCGCTCGTTCTTCAGATAGCCCTTCATGCAGATGTTGCCGCGGAACATGATTTCGCCGAGGGTCTCGCCGTCGTTCGGCACGCGTTCGAGCGTGTCCGGATCCAGGACGGTGACAGCCGCTTGCAGGTGATAACGCACGCCCTGACGGGCGTTGAGCCGCGCGCGTTCGTCATCGCTCACGCTTTCCCAGTGTTCCTGTTTGGCGCACACCGACGCCGGTCCGTAGACTTCGGTAAGGCCATACACGTGCGTCAGATCGAAACCAATCTCCTTCATCCTGGCGATCACCGCGGGCGCAGGCGCCGCACCGGCCACCATCGTGGCGACCCGATGCCCGATACCCGCGCGCCATTCCTCAGGCGCGTTAGCTAGCGCACTCTGGACAATCGGCGCACCGCAATAGTGAGTGATGCCTTCGACCCGAATCAGGTCGAACACGACGTTGGCGTCGAATTTGCGCAAACAGACGTTGACGCCCGCGCGCGCCGCCACCGTCCACGGAAAACACCAACCATTGCAATGGAACAGCGGCAGCGTCCATAAATAGACCGCATGCTTCGGCATGTCCCATTCGAGGATGTTGCTCACGGCATTCAGATAGGCGCCGCGGTGGTGATAGACCACGCCCTTCGGATCGCCGGTCGTACCCGACGTATAGTTCAGTGCGATCGCATCCCACTCGTCGGCGGGTGGCTGCCATGCGAATTGCGGGTCGCCACCTTGCAGAAAGGCCTCATAGTCGGTGGCACGTGGAAACTTTTGCGGATCCGCAGGCGTCACGTCGTCGACGCTGACGATCTGCAACTCGGGAAACTCCAGCGAAGCGCGATGCGCCAGCTCGGCAAACTCGGTATCGACGATCAGCGCTCTCGCTTGGCCGTGCCGCAACATGAACAGGATCGAAGCAATATCGAGCCGCGTATTAAGCGTGTTGAGAACGGCGCCCGCCATCGGCACGCCAAAATGGACTTCAATCATCGGAGGAATGTTGGGTAGCAGCACGGCGACGGTATCGCCGCGGCCTATGCCGGCCCGCTGCAGGGCGCTGGCCAGGCGCCGGGTCCGCTCGTAAGTCTCACGCCACGTACGGCGAATTTCGCCGTGGACGACCGCCAGACGGTCGCCAAAGACTTCAGCTGCGCGTGCAATGAAATCGACCGGCGTCAGCGGAACATAGTTGGCCTCACGACGGCCGAGGCCTTCGTCGAACATATGCGTCATCGAATCGTCTCCTTGGGAGCCCGCGGCTCCCATTCGTTTCCTGCATCTCCATGCGCTATTCACGAGTCTCGACCACGTCGTCGCCGATCTGTTCGAGCCGGTATCCGTAACCGTAGATCGGCGCGAGACGGTAGCCGTTTTCCGAGCGCAGGCCGAGCTTCGAGCGCAGCATGGAAACATGGGTATCCATGGTGCGCGTCGGAATGTCGACGGTCTGCTTCCAGATCATGTCGACGATATGCGCCCGTGACAATGGGCGATTCAAATGCTGGAACAGCAAGAGCGCCAGCTCGAATTCCTTCTGCGTGAGACTCACTAATCGTTGCCCCACGTGTACCTGTTTCGCATTCAGATCGAATTCGAAATCGCCAAAAGTTGCTTTGACCGCAACTGTGTTGAGCTGATACGCGCGTCGCAGCAGCGAACCGACACGCGCGAGCAGCACATTTGCGGTGACCGGCTTGACGACGTAGTCATCCGCGCCTGTGTTCAACATCGAGACAATGTCACTTTCCCGACCGCGGGACGTCATAAAGATCACCGGCACGCGCTCGGAGAGCGTTGAGCGAACCCATCGCAGGACCTCCTCACCGGAGAGGTCCGGCACGAGCCAATCGAGAATCAGGAGATCGAAGGTCTGGCGGTGCAACTGCTGAACCAGTGCACGCCCTTCGGAAAAGGTATGGCAAACATGGCCGGCCGCTGACATCGTTTCATGCACGAAAGCGGTTTGAGCGGGATCGTCATCGAGTACCGCGATTCTCATACTCGCCTCTGGTGAGGACAGGGCCTCGTACGGGGAGTGGAACTCTCTGCTGACAGCCCTGGGTCTTTGGTGCGCCAGCTTGACCATAGAGGCCGAGGCGTTCGGCTCGCCACACCGCGCCGCACCACGCAATATCAGCGCGAAATTATTGTAGCCCGATGGGACGAAGGCCGTTGTACAGGGTGCACCCTAATTAAACACGCCTCACCCCGCCACGCCCCCGAACCCCGCCATCAACCCACTCGCCCGCTGCACCTTCGCGCACACCGCCTGATCGAGCACGGGCTTGCCTTCCGGAATCGCCAGTGTCAGAAACGCGCGCGCCCGGGTGATGCCCGTGTACACCAGTTCTCGCGTCAAAATCGGGCTGAACGTATCGGGCAGCACCAGCGCCGCGTGCATGAACTCCGAGCCTTGCGATTTGTGCACGGTCAGCGCGAGCACCGTTTCCACTGCCTGCAAACGGCTCGGTAAGACCCACTTGATGCCACCGGCACCGTCGCCTGCAGGAAATGCCACTCTTAACACCAAGCTCTGTTCCGTCGCACCCGGAAGCTCGAGCGTGATGCCGATGTCGCCGTTCATCAACCCGAGTTCATAATCGTTGCGGGTCACGAGCACGGGCCGGCCCGGATACCAATCGCCGCGCGCGGTAATCAGGCCTTCTTCCTGCAACAGGCGCGCGACACGCTTGTTGAGCCCTTCGACGCCCCACGGCCCACGACGCAGCGCGCACAGAAGCTGGAACTCGCCATGCGCCTTTAACACCTCGCCAGCCCACGCGTCAAAGGCTGCCGGCCCCGCGTCAGAAGCAGGCTGCCGATCGCGCATAGTCTCCAGATAATGCCGGTAGCCGTGTCGCGGACGGCCCGGCTCGCCATTGGCACCGAACAGTTGCGAGGACGTCGACGCCCCACCGTATCCGTCGATCACCAATGCTCTGAACGATGCATCGTCATGCGCGGAACAGACCAGCAGAGCGAGATCCGCATGCCCGTGTGTCCAGACCCGCGCGACACCCGCCGCGTCGCCCGCATTGACGAGCGCGGCAAGCTGGCCAATGCCGCTCTCCGCTGAGAAACGATGGCTTTGCCGCAGCATCGCAACCGACTGGTCGAGCGCTGTGCCCGCTTCGTCGAGCATGGCCGCGTCGATACGCTCGCCGGTCGCGGCCAACAGCCAGTCGCGCGTGGCAGGCGCGTAGTGCCCCTCGCCCGCGCGCTGACACAGTTCGCCCAGCACGGCCCCGGCTTCGACCGATGCCAACTGATCCTTGTCGCCCAGCAGAATCAGCCGCGCGGATGCAGGCAGCGCATCGAGCACGGCCGCCATCATTTCCAGATCGACCATCGACGCTTCATCGATCACCAGCACGTCCACCGGCAACGGATTGCCTGCGTCGTGACGGAACCGCCGGCTGTCCGGGCGCGTGCCCAGCACGCGATGCAGCGTGGCCACCACGGTTGGAATCGCCTCGCGCACGGCAGCACCGTTTGGCAGAACATCGACCGGCAGTTGCGCCACCGCCCCTGCGATCGACTCATTCAGGCGCGCGGCGGCCTTGCCGGTCGGCGCCGCGAGACGGATCCGCAAGGGCCGCGCGGGACGCAGTGGGTTCGCTGCAGCGCCAAGCGCCAAGGTCTGTAGCAACGCCAGCAGCCTGACCACCGTCGTCGTCTTGCCGGTACCCGGACCACCCGTAATGATGCTGAACGCACTGCGCGCAGCGAGCGCGCAGGCGAGCTTTTGCCAGTCGGCACCGGTCGCATTCGCGGGACGCGGCGGAAACAAGGCGTCGAGTGCGGTGCGTGCGGAATCGGCCTGCAGCGAGGCTTCCATCTGCGCGGACGCAGCGAGCCGCCGTTCGATGCCGGCGCGCACGTCCTGCTCGTATTGCCAATAGCGGCGCAAATACAGCCGCGTGCCGACGAGCACGAGCGGCGTATTGCCCGCCTCCGCACCCACTAGCGCCGGCTGATCGAGCGCTGCCAACCAGCGCGCGAGATTGACGCCGGCCAGCACCTCCGCGGGCGATTGCGGCGGTTCAGCCGCCGCCAACGCTTGTGGTCCGTCGGGTGGCAACGAAAGCGCGAAGGTCGGGTCGTCGAGCGTCGCCTGCAGGTCGAGGCACACATGGCCGCGCCCCAACTGATGGCTCGCAAGCGCGGCAGCAAGCACCAGCAGCGGCGGCGCCTGCGGTTCCTCGGTCCAAAGGAAACGCGCGAAGCCGGCATCGAGCGAACGCAGCCAGCCGCGCTCGACCCACTGGTCGAGCACGCCGAGCATACGCAGGGTGTCGCCCTTGGCGTCGATGACGGCGAGGGTGTCGGTGGAGCGGGTCGTCATTCAGCTTCCTTCAACGCATACTCCGCGGCATCTTCGCCGTCTGAGCGACGCGCAAACAGCGCATCCAGTTCTTCGATCAACTCACGCGGCGGCCGCTCGATATGTAAGCCTTGTCCAGGCGCGCGGCCGCCGCGCAGAAACAGATAGACCGCGCCCCCCACATGGCGGTCGTAGTCGTAATCGGGCAGACGCACTTTCAGCAGCCGATGCAGCGCGAAGAGATACAGCACGTACTGCAGTTCGTAGCGCGAATGCAGGACCTGCGCACGCATCTTCGCCGGCGTGTACGCGGCGTCGTCGGGGCCGAGCCAGTTCGACTTGTAATCCGCCACGTAATAGCGGCCGTCGTGCTCGAACACCAGATCGATAAAGCCTTTGAGCATGCCGTTCAGGCGGGCAGGTTCGAGCGCGGGCCGCGGCGCGCCATCGAGCGTCAAGTCGCACACGAGTTGATCGAGCACTTGTGTATCGACCGTATGCGCGGCCAGCCAGAACTCCATTTCCGCCATGTAGGACGTCAGGTTCGCCAGCGCAACGGGCGGCACCGCCTCTCCTTCTACTGACGGCAGCGCGAGCGGCGTGCGCAGCAAGTACAAAAGCCAGTCCGTTAGTGGTTCGATCCAGCGTGCCCAGCCGCGCAGATTGCAGCGGCGCGCCACCGTATCGCGCACCATTTGCTCGTTGGCGTCGAGTTTCGCAAAACCCTCGTTGGCCGCCCATTCCATCAGATCGTGCAGGAAACTGCCGGCATCCGCGCCGCGCTGGAAGCCGTGCAAGCCTGGCTCCGCCGGCGAGGCGAGCGCGGCCGTGGCTGAGCCCGCTGCCTGCATCTGCACCTGCGCCGACGCCTGCGGTGTGGCCTCATCGTCGTCGAGCGCTTCGGCCTCCAGCAATTCGTGAAACACGTCCTCGCTGCGCGTCTCCGGCGCAACGCGAGACTCGTCCGTCTCCACGTCGACTATCGGCGCGGGAAGTGCCTGGGCCATCGTGCCGCCGATCACGCCATTGTCCTTGCGCAGGCTCGAATAGCTGGCGATCCACCAGTGTTCGCGCACGCGCCGCAGCAGCCGGCGAGCTTCTCCGCGGACCTGTTGCGCACCAAGCGGCACGAACGGCGCATCGCTCGCGGGCGGCGCCTCGGCGACGCTGATCTCCGCGCACCGGCCCTTTAGCCGCTCCAGCAAGTCGCCAAGCTCGGCGGCGGCAATCGGCCTGCCGCCATTGAGCAGGTACCCGAACGCGCTCAGTTCGACGCTCTGGATCGGCGCAATCCCCACCCAGGTCGCGTATTGTGCCCGCGTCAGTGCCACATACAGTTTGCGCAGGTCTTCACCGAGGCGCTCGCGATCCGCTCGCGGCAGCACGTCGGCGTCGCCCAGCGTGATATGCAGTTGGCCTTCGTCGTCGTGCCATTTGAGCGGCATGTCGTCGGCCTTGAGCGGCCGGTAGGTACACGCAAACGGCAGAAACACCAACGGATACTCCAGCCCCTTCGACTTGTGGACCGTGACGACCTGCACAAGCCCCGCATCGCTTTCGAGCCGCAGTTGCCGCGCATCGCCACCCACGCCAGCGCCCTCGTCCTTCAACTGCTCGTCGAGGTAGCGAATCAGCGCGTGCTCGCCGTCGAGCTGCGAACTCGCCTGCTGAAGCAACTCGGCGAGATGCAACAGGTTGGTCAGCACGCGCTCTCCGTTGACCGCAGCGCCGGCGGTCTGGCCAAGCAAGCGCTGCGGCACATGGAAGTCGTTGAGCAGACGGCGCAACATCGGCAGCACGCCCTTCTTGCGCCAGCAATCGCGGTAGCCGCGGAACTGCAGCACGCACGCTTCCCACGCGAGTTCATCGCGGTTGAATGTATCGAGCGCGGCCCAGTCGAGTCCGAGCGCTACCGTCGCCAGCGCGGTGCGTACCAGACGTCCGTCGTCGGGGTCCGCGCATGCCGCCAGCCAGTGCCGCAATTCCGCCGCCTGCTCGGTCTGGAACACCGAATCCCGATCGGACAGATAGACGCTGCGTACGCCGCGTTCGGCGAGCGCCGTGCGGATTGCGCGCGCTTCCGTGCCGTTGTTGACGAGCACTGCCATATCGGCGGGCTGCAGGGGCTTCGTGCCGTGCACGCCGCTAATTCCTGCGTCGCCTTGCTGGCCCAGATTGAGGAGACGCACCATCTCGGTGGCACAACTGGCGGCCATGCTGCGCAGGTACGCTTCCTTGCTGAGGGGCTTGCCGTCCTCCGCGGATGGCAGCCACCACGCACTCAGCGCGGGCACATCCTCACCGTCAGCTTCCAACCGGCTTTTGCGGCCCTGCGCCTCGGCTTCAATGAACGGCAGCGGGTTGTCGCCGCCCTCGTTGGCGCGGAACAGGAATGCGCCCTCGCCATCCTGCCGCTCTTCGGCCGCATCAAAGCAGCGGTTGACCGCCGCCACCATCTCACGCGTCGAGCGGAAGTTCTTCTTCAGCGTAAACAGCCGTCCGGCACAGGCACGCCGCGCCTCCAGATAGGTATAGATATCCGCGCCGCGGAAGGCGTAGATCGCCTGTTTAGGATCCCCGATCAAAATGATCGCCGTATCCGGATCGTTGTCCGCGATGCGATAAACAGCATCGAAAATCCGGTACTGCACCGGGTCGGTGTCCTGGAACTCGTCAATCAACGCAACCGGGTATTGCTGACGGATGATCTCGGCCAGATGCGCACCGTTCGGCTTATGCAACGCGTCGTTCAGGCGCGTGAGCAAATCGTCGAAACCCATCTGCGAGCGAAGCGCCTCTTCCTCCGCAAAACGCTGGGCGACCCAGCGCGCCGAGTGACGTAGCAACGCGTGATACGCCGTGGGCCGTCCATCCAGTGCATCGCACAGCGTCTCCATCGCGACAAACGCGGGATGCGCCGGCGGTTCACCTATCAGCCAGATTTCGGCGAGCCCTGCCGGCGTAAAGCGTGTCCACAACGCTGCGGAGGCGTCGAAATCGGGCCTCAGCATCTCGGGGTCACTGGCCCAATCGCGCAGCTTGTCGATCCACTTCTTGCAGTTCGGCGCGTTCAGGCTGGTGGCCTTGAACTGCTTCTTCGCGCGCGCGTCGTCGAATAACGCCTGCATCTCGTCGGCCCACGCCGGCCAGTTTGCCTTCAGGCGGTCGAGATGCTCGCGCTGCTGCTCGCGTGCCTGCTGTAGCGCTTCGAGCGGCGGCGGCGCCTCTGGCAGCAAATCGGCATGGCCGAGCAAACCGCGAATCTCCGCCTGCAAGGCGGTCGGGCTGGCGAACCATTGCCGCACTTCGGCCGCGGACTGCGCGTCGAGCGGCGCGAGGAAGGTACGCCAGTAATCGCGTACGACTTCCGCGCGCAGCTCGCTCTGGTCGGTTTCGAGCGTCTGCGAAAACAGGCTGTCGCTATCGAACGCATGCTCACTCAGCATGCGGTTGCACCAGCCATGGATCGTGGAGACCGCGGCCTCGTCCATCCATTCTGCGGCGAGTTGCAAGCGACGGGCGCACGCGGCCCACTGCTCTTCCGCATAGGCGTCACGCAGGTCATGCAGCAGGTCTTCGCCCTCGGCACGTACCTCGACTTCGCCCGGATCGGCGCGGAAATACTCAGCCGCTTCAATCAGGCGGGCACGGATGCGCTCACGCAGCTCCTTGGTGGCGGCATCCGTGAACGTGACAACGAGGATTTCTGGCGGCGTCAGCGGCCGCGCCTCGCCGTCCGGCCCGCGATGGCCGAGCACGAGCCGCACGTACAGCATCGCGATCGTGAAGGTCTTGCCGGTACCCGCGCTGGCTTCGATCAGGCTGCTGCCCTGAAGTGGAAACTCGAGCGGGCGCAGCACCTCGGCTGGCCCGGCGGGCGGCGGTGTCAGGGTGGCGTTCATTGAGCGTCTCCCGCGTTAGTCGTCGTGCTCTTTGATTTCGATGACGAGGCCGGAATCGCGCGGTGCAGCGGCAGCAGCAGCGCGACAGCAAGCCGCTCGAATTCGCCCGTCGCGGCAAGTGCGCCGAAGTCCGGGTACGCACGATACAGGTACGCGTTGGTCTCGCGTTCGCCCTGCTGCCGTCCCGCGCCATCGTAGGTGAGGCGAGCGGCGTCGCGCGCTTCGGCAAGCGCTGCAGCGATTTCGGCGCTTTCGCCCGCTTCACCGGCGAAGTCTTGGGCGCGCACGAAGTCGAGCGCGCCTGGCCGCTTTCTGAGCCAGGCAAATGCTGTTTTGACGGCTAGCGGCAACGGCCGGCGAGTGCCTTCGTCCCATGCACGCAGCAAAGTCAGCAGATGGGCCCGCGCTTCCGCCATCGCGAGCGGCGCGAATTCGACGCTCCCAACCTTGCTGACTATCACCGTCGTGACCGCGCCGGCAGCAAGTTGCGCGGCCAGATGCGCGACCCAGTAGGCAATGAGCCGGTCGCCCCGATACTTGCGGTCCTTGATCAGCGTACCGGGGTCGAGAAAAACCCGGCCGCGGCTGTCGTCGGGACCGGCGCGCAACTCGCCGATCCAGTCTTCGATGCTCAGCGCGCCCGTACCTGTTCCCGCTTCGACGCGCAGTTCATATTGCTCGTCGAGCCGCTCCGGCCAGCGCTGCAACTCGGCGCGGAAACGCTCGAACAGATCGGCCATCGGCTCCATCAAGTCGGCGGCGATCACCTCGCCGAAACCCCCTGCCGCCAGATCGCCGCTGCGATGCATGCGCTCGAGGCGACTCAGCGCGGCAGGCAGCAGATCCTCGTCGCCGCGTTCGAGCGCAGCTGCCTGGGCGCGAATCAGTTCGTTTTGCAATTGCCACGCTTCGAGCTGGTCCACTTCAAACGGCTCATGATTCTCGCTCGAGGCACCCTCGGTTTCGAAGGCGACGCGCAGGCGTTGGCGGAAGAAGCTTTTGACCGGATCCTTCAGGAACTCCGCCAGCTCGCGCACCGACAGCGGCTCGTCACGCTCAAGCGGTTGCAGCTCGGCGTCATTACTGCTTTCCAACATGTCGACATTCGCGCCAAACTGCGCCGAAGACGCAGGCTGGTTCCATTCACGCGCATACGTGAACAGCTTCGACGCACCCGGGCGCGCCGGAAAATAATCGGCGCTGAACGGTTGCAGCCGGTGATCGACCGTCAGTGCATCCAGCAACGCATCCGGCTCATCGTCCGTCGCGCCTTCGAGACGCCAGCCCGCTTTCAGATGGTCGCGCAACTGGCCGACCAGCACCGACGCCGGCCGCGGCGTGTTGTCGTTGACGCTGCGTCCCACCCACGACACGTGCAGGTGCTCGCGCGCCGACAGCAGCGCCTCCAGGAACAGGTAGCGGTCATCCTCGCGACGCGAGCGGTCGCCCGGCCGGTAGTCACGGCGCATCAGATCGAAATCGAGCGGCATGCGGTTGCGCGGATAGTCACCGTCGTTCATGCCAAGCAGGCAGACGATGCGAAACGGAATCGCGCGCATCGGCATCAGCGTGGCGAAGGTGACTGCGCCCGCGAAAAAGCGCTGGGTCAGGCCGCCGCCTTCGAACTGCGACAGCCAGTAGTCACCGACGATCGAAAGCGGCAACTCTCCCGTCAGCACCGCTTCATCGCAGGCATCGCGCCACGCTTCGAGCGCGGCATCGAGCCGTTCCAGCGTGTAGGCGTCTTCGCTGTCGTCAGCCGCGAAGAAGGTGGTCTTGAGCAAGCGCAGGCGCTCGCACCATACTTCGACCGTGGCCGGTTGGCGTAAGGTCTGCCAGGTGTCGTCGAGCGCATCCACGAGACGCGTCAGCGGTCCAAGCAAGGCTGCGTCGAGGCCGCCGATTTCAGAATACGGTTCGATGTCGTGCCACGCGCCGCCCTTGTCGCCAGCCGCGTACCCGAGCAGCATGCGGCGCAGACCGAAGGCCCAGCTATTCGGTGCGCTTTCGCCACCGGCTTGCGGCAAGCCGAGACTCGCACGCTGTTCGGCGTGCAGGCCCCAGCGAATGTTGGCGCCACTGATCCAGCTACGCAGCTTCGGTAGATCGTCCGTGCTGATGCCGAAACGCGCGCGCAAGGCAGGCACTTCGAGCAGGTCGAGCACGTCGCTGACGGTCAGGCGCGATTGCGGAAGGGCGAGCAAAGTTTCCAGTGCGCCGATCAGCGGATCGAAATCGCGCTGTCCGCGATCCGCGACGCTGAACGGAATATGGCGCGGGTCCTCTGTGTCGAGCAGACCGAACACGGCTTGAATGTGCGGCGTATAGACCTCGATATCCGGCACCATCACGATCACATCGCGCGGACGCAGCGTCGGATCGGCGGCAAACGCGGCCAGCAACTGGTCATACAGAATCTCGACTTCACGCTGCGGGCTATGCGCGACATGAAAGCGGATCGAGTGGTCAGCGCTCGTGTCCACCTCGGGCCACTGCTCGCGCGTTTCGCGCAGCGGGCGCAGATCGCGGATGTCGTCCTGCAGTTGCTGCAGCATCGTCAACGCGTCGTCGCTTTCGAACAGATCGATACGCTGCCCAATGCCGGTGAATTGCGCCGTGTAGCGCTCGCGCGCTTCGGCGCTGTCGTACTCGTCGAGCAGGCCGATGAAGTCGCGCCCCTGCTTGCCCCACGCCGCCAGCAACGGCTGCGCATGCAGGTGCAACTGCGCGTCGTCCATGGTGGCGGGCGCACCGTGACGGCGCTGCTGGCGCGAACGTTGCGCACGCAACAGATCCTGATCGGCGACGATGTCGGCCCAGTAGTGCGCACAGGGGTTATGCACGCACATCAGCACCTGGGTCCAACGCGAGAGCGCGGCAAGCACTTCCACCGCCTGGCGCGGCAAGCTCGAAATGCCGAAGATGATGACCCGGCGCGGCAACCCCGGCGGCCGGGCATCCTCGGGCAATTCGGCGGCACGCTGCATAAATGCGTCGTGGACGGCGGCGCGCCCGGCCGTCGACATGTCCACACCTTCGGGTGCGCGCGCCTCAACATCTTCCAGCAATGCACGCCACAGCGCTGCCTGCCAGCGGTATTCATCGGGAAGCGGCGTGCGGTTGTTGCGTGCATCAATCTGCACGTCCTCACCAGCGGCCCACGCTGCAAGCCAGTCCGCGCGGTACACCTGATACTGGTCGAACAGGTCCGCCACGCGCTGCGCAAGCTGGAAGCGTTTGCGCTGATCGCCGTCGTGGGCCATGAAGCGCTTGAGCGGCGCGTAGCCCGGCAACTCCAGCAGCTCCGGCAGCAAACGCGTCAGGCGCCACACGAGCCGCGATTTGTCGAACGGCGAGATAGCCGGCACGGCGTTATCGCCGAGCACTGCCCGATATACCTGCCACAAAAAGCTCGCCGGCAGCGACATGTCGAGCGCGGCGGCAATACCGCAACCGCCGTCTTCAGGATCCGCGGCCAGCGCGAGCTTCAGCCATTGGGCAATGCCGTTGCTCTGGACGAGAATGACCTCTTTTTCGAGCGGCCCCAACGGATGTTGACGGATCCATTGGACCATCAGGTCGCGCAAGCGCTCCGGCTGATTGCCGTGAACGAGCATCAGTCCTGCGGGGATCGAACTCATGCAGCAGCCCTCAGGTCGTCAATGGCGCGTTGCTTGACGCCCAGGTCGTCCCACAGCTCCGGATGACAGGTAAATAACAGGATCTGGTGACGCGTCGCCGCGTCGAGCAGGGCACGCTTGAGGGCATCGCGCCGCGTGCCGTCCGTGTGAACCGCGGCATCGTCGAGCATCAGCAAGGTGGGACGGCCCGAGGCCTTCAGCAGATCGGCGTAGGCGAGGCGCGTGAGAATCCCCATCTGCTCGCGCGTCCCGAAACTGAGGGCATCGAGCGTATCGATACGGCCTTCGCGCTGCAACGCCACCGGACTCAGGTCGTCGCCCAGTTCGAGCGCCGACTGCGGGAAAATCCGCTTCAGGTAATGGCCCAGCCGTTCCGTTAGCGGTGCCCGCAACTGCGCGACCGCTGCATCGCGCTCTTCGACCAGCACCTTGTCAAGCAGGCTCAGCGCGCCTGCTCGCAAGGTCAGCTCGTTCTTGCGCCGCTCCATCTGTTCAAGCGAGGCACGCACCGCGGCGAGCCGCTCGCCGAGTCCCGATGCGCCCATTGTTTCCAACTGGCTGCGCAGCTCGGCGATTCGCACTTGCCGTTCGTGCTGCTCGTCGCGTGCGAGATCCGCCGACACGCGATAACGCTTGGCCTCAGCAGTTGGATCGTCGGTGCGCGCGGCACCGAGTTCCTGGTTGCGCTCGTCGCGCTGCTTCGTCAATGCGGCCACGTGCGCGCGCTGTTCGACGATCTTCGCCTGCCATTGCGCGCGACGTTCGCGGAACGCCGTATCCTGCAACTGGGCTTCTTTGCGCTGCACCTGCTCCCCCAGCGAGCCGCTCGCCGCCAGCGCATTCGAACGGCGCTCGCTGGTCTGCGCCAGCACCCGCATCGCAGATTCGAGTGCCTGCCTTGCTTCATCGGCGGCACGGCGCGCCTCGTCAACAGCCGGTGCTGCTGAAAAATCCGGCAACGCGGCGAGCCGCGCGTCAGCCGTTTGCCGACGCGCCAGCGCGCTCGCCAACGCCGCTCGCAACGGCTCGATGCCCTTCGGCGCATGCACCGCGAGAATCTTCTGCTGGCTCTGCAGATGCGCGACCTGCTCCTTCCATTGCTCATGCCGCGCCTGCGCGTCGCCGAGCGACGCCACGCCTAGTGCCCGCAGCAGTTCTGCTTGTTGCGCCTCGGCATCGGATAGTTCGGTACGCAGCGCTGCGAGGTCAGAGACGCCTGGCACGATGCGCAGTTCGCCCCCCCCCGGCAGCTCGATGGTCTGCGCATCGTCGAGCCGCAATACGCCCTCACCGGTGAGCGTTTCGCCGCCTACCACGATAGCGCCGCCGCTCAGCCGATAATCGATGCGCGTCATTGCAGCTTCCTTGCGCGCTCTCAAGACGCTCGTGCGCGATTCGAGCACTTGCAGCCGCTGCAGTTGGGCAACATCGATTTCGAGCGAGGCTGCGCTGCGCGTGGCGTCGAGCACAGCGGCCTGTGCCGCCTCCGCAGCGGCGATCGACGTTTCGAGCCGCGCGATCTCGTCGCGATACAGCGTGATCTGGTTGTTCAGTTCCTGCGCCATCACCGCGGCATTCGCGAGTTCGAGCGCGCGATTCGCGGCGTCGTTGATCTGCTGGCAGCGGGCGACACCCGCGCTCGCCTGGGCATGCTCGGCCTCGGCGGTGAGCACCGCCGCCTTTGCGCGTTCGAGTTGCTGCCGCTCGTTGGCGAGCGTCGCTTCCTGGTCCGCTGCATTTTGTTCCTGCTGCAACGAGAGCGTCAGTTCCGCCTCGTGAAGTTGCAGCGTTTGCGCCAGCCCCTGCACGCTGCGCTCGAGTTCGGCAACCGCGGCAGCGCGCGCTTGCGCCTGCAGCGCCTTTTGCTCGTGGGCTTCCCATGGCCGCTTCCGTTGCGCGTCCTCGAATGCTTCCTGCTGCGTGGCAAGACGCGTCAAGTTCTCGTCGAACTGGCGGCGCTGCGCCTCAAGGGTATCGCGCTCGACGGCAAGCGCTGCCAGTGCCTGCTCAGCCTCTGCAAGCGGCCCCGTCGAGCGTTGCGTGCGGGCCGTGAGCAGTTGCCGCAGTTCGCGTTGCACCGCGCCGATCAACAGGTCCTCGCCGGCCGAGCCGGTGCTGCCCGAAAGCTGCGTCAGCGCGTCGCGCAGATACAGCGCCGCGTGGCCGCTCGCGTCGCGCACATCCTGCGTCTCACCTTGCTGCACCCACAGCAGCCCCGGCACACCGGCCTGGTCCGCCTTCATCGCGCCGCGCGTGGCGCGCGAGAAACCGAGCAGTGCAGCAAGCCGATCCTCAGCCTCATCCTCGCCGAAAACCTGCTGGCCGATCCGCAGGTCACAGCGTTGCCGGCTGACGAACTGCTTGGTCAGCGTGCAGGCCATGCCGTCGAGATTGAAACTCACTTCGACAGAAGGCTGCCCGCTCGCCTTGCCCCACGGCAAGAGATCCTTCAGATGGGACGCCTTGTAACGTTCCAGAAACACTGCGCGCACCGCTTCCGCAATCGTGCTCTTGCCGGCCTCGTTCGGGCCGGTGAAGAGGTTGAGCCCCGGTTGCAGGTCGCCGATAAAAAGACGCCCATTGAACTGCTTGAATTCCTGAATCGCAATACTTTCGAGCTTCATGCAGCCCTCGCTTCACGCTGAAACTGGGCGAGCAGCAGTAGCGCTTGCGCTGCGAGCTTCGCCTGCTGCGGGTCCGCCTGTAGATCGCGCAGACGCGCGACCACTTTGCCCAGGTAGCCGCTTTGCGCCCCGAGGGCAGCAAGGTCATCCACAGTGGGCTGCACTTGCAACTCGGTCATCTCGACGCGCAGCGCACGCACACTCGCACGGGCTTCGTCCACCGCGAGACGTACGGCCTCGGCGGAGGCGAGATCGGTCGTGCCGCGCACGTCAAGTTTGAGGACGTCCGCAGCGCCGAGTGCCTGCAAACGCACCTTTAACGCGTCGACATCGCTCGACACCACGATCTCTTCCTCCCAGCGCAGCCACCGGTATTTGCTCACCGGCACGGTCTGCACCGAAGGACTCGCGCCCGGCTCCTGCAGCGTGACATCGAGCATGAAGCCCGGATCGTTGGCGCGGAAGCGGTCCTGTTCGTGCGTGCCGGCGTACCACGTGTGCTCATTCACCTGAAAATGGCCGTGCCAGTCGCCCAGCGCGAGATAGTCGAGGCGCGCGGTCGCGGCCCGCGTCGGTGCGATCGGGTTGGTCGAATCGATCCCCTCTTGCAGGATGCCGCTCACGCTGCCGTGTGCGAGCCCAACGCGGAAATAGTCGGGCGGGCTCGATGCCTGATCAAAAAAATTCGTGGTGTCGTCATAAGTGATGCGTTGCGTGAGCGGCGCGCACAGGAACGCGCATTTGAGCTCCTCCAGCAAAATAACGCCCGGCGTCAGTACGACTCGCACGTTAGCGGGTACGCAGTTCAAACGTTGTGCACGCGTCCAGACACTTTCGACCAGCGCGGCATCGTGGTTGCCGGGCAGCATGATCCACGGGCCGGTAAAGCCCGCGAGCGCGCCGAACAGGCGCCGGATGACCGTGTCGGAGACGGTCTGTTGATCGAATACGTCGCCGGCCACCAGCACCGCATCGACGCGGCGCGTGGCGGCCTCACTGGCGATCCGGCGCACCGTTTCGAAACGCGCTTCGGCAAGATGCGCGGCTTCTTCGGCGTCGAACTGGCCGAATTGCGTGCCGATCTGCCAGTCTGCGGTGTGCAGGAATCTGATCATTGGGTCTCCATTCTACGAATGCTATGAATGACGAGAGAAGCTGCCTGCGTCATGGATCATGGATGTTACCGTGCCGTCGGGACAGAACGTGTCCTCGCGCAGCGGACCGGTGAATTCAAGCGGTCCCTGAGCGATCCATGAGCGGCCCTCTCGCCAGCCGTGTTTTTGTGCTGAAATCAGTCAAGCTCGCTAGGCAGCATGCACCGCCGTGCTCGCCGTCGGCAGTTCGAAGGAAAACGTCGTCCCCGCTCCGGTATGCTCAACCAGACGAATCCGGCTGTGATGCAACTGCAGCATGCGCTGCACGATCAGCAGCCCGAATCCGCCGCCGCGATGCGCACCGCCGGAACTGAAGGGCCGCTCGAATAGCCCTTCACGCAGTTCCGCCGGAATGCCCGGACCGGTGTCGCTGACCGTCACCTGCACCTTGCCGTCGCGGTAAGCGAGATCAACGTCGATCGCGCCCTCCGCGGGTGTATGGCGAATCGCGTTGTCGAGCAGATTGGTCAGCACGCGCTCGATCATCCCGAGATCGGCACAGACCGTCGGCAGACGTGGCGGAATCCCCGCTCGAAGCCGAATATGGCGCGCCTCGGCCGGCAACTCGAATTTCTGGAACACGTCCTGCACCAGATCCACCAGTGAGAAATCCTCCAGTGCCGGCTGCACGTTGCCGTGCTCGAGTCTCGCCAGCTCGAATAGCGCCTGTGCGAGCCTTCCCACCTTGACGCTTTGCGCAAGCGCGATCCCCAGATAGCGTTTGCGCTCAACTTCACTGAGGGTGTCCGCCTTCAACGACAGCGTTTCGAGGTACCCATGCAACGAAGTCAGCGGCGTGCGCAGGTCGTGCGAAATATTGGCGATCAGTTCGCGCCGCTGCTGGTCCTGGCGCCGCAGCGCACGCCACTGGACGCCGATGCGATTGGCCATCTGCGCGAAGGTGGCCTCGAGCACGGCGATCTCATCGCGCTGCCCTGCTGAAGAGGAGCGCGGCACCTGGGGCTGCGTATCCGGCTCACCGTCGGCATCGAAACGGCGCATCGCGTCGGTCAGGCGGCGCAGTGGCCGGGTGATCAGGCCGAACGCCATCAAGCCGGCGACCAGCCCCAGCAGCGCCACGAGCGCCATCGACCACAGCGTGGTGCGCAATACGGAGCTGGCAGCCACCCGCGCCGCCAACGCGTCATGGGCCTCGCCGAGCAGCACCACATAGACGTAGCCCGACGGCGCCTGCCCGTCCATTTGCAACGGCGCGGCGCTGAACACCTTGCGCCCGTCCATGCTGCGCGGGTCGTCGCCGAGAATCGGCAGGGTGCCACCGGCGATGAACTGGCGAATCGGCGCGAGGTCCACCCGCTCGCGCTTCACCCTTCCAACCGGCGCGTCGTCGCCCTTGATGCGCCCCTCGTTGTCGAGCAGATAGACCTCGACGCTCGGATTGACCGCCATCAGTTGGCCGAACAATTGCCGCACGGCGTCGGGGCGCAGGCCGTTCGCGTCCATCAACGACGTGCTGCGGGCGATATGCCCCGCAAGGTCGCGCGACAAGACCTGCACAACTTCCTTTTCATGCAGATCGCTGGAGCGGATCTGCAGCCACGCCGAGGCGCCGCAGCACGCGAGCAGCAGCAGCGAAAATACGATCAGCAGTCGCTGGGTCAGCGTCAGGTTCACGGCGCACCCTTCGGCGCAATGTCCTGCGGTGCGTGACCGTCAGAGGGCGCTGCCAGCTTGTAGCCGTGTCCCCAGACGGTCAGGATGCGCGTGGGCTGCGCCGGATCGGCTTCGATCTTCGCGCGCAGCCGGTTGATGTGCGTGTTGACGGTGTGTTCGTAGCCCTCGTGCTGATAACCCCAAACAGCGTTGAGCAAATCGATCCGCGAATACACCTTGCCCGGATGCTGGGCGAAGAAATACAGCAGGTCGAATTCGCGCGGCGTCAGCTCGATCCGGCGGCCGTCGACGACCGCCTCGCGCGTGAGCGGGTCGATGGTGAGCCCGACGACCTGCAGGGTGCCGGCGTCGATGCGGGAATCTTTCGCCATTGCATCGACGCGCCGCAGCAGCGCTTTTACCCGCGCGACCAGTTCGAGCACCGAGAACGGCTTGGCGAGGTAGTCATCGGCGCCCAGTTCCAGGCCGAGAATCCGGTGCACTTCGCTCGAACGCGCGCTGGTGATGATGATCGGCGTGTAGCGTGTCATCGCGCGGGCGCGCCGGCAGATTTCCAGACCGTCGACGCCGGGCAGCATCAGATCGAGGATCAACGCGTCCCAGTTGCCCTGCTCCAGCAACCGCAGACCCTCGTTGCCGTCGGCGCTGTGCACGACTTCATAACGCTCGTCCCGCAAGTGCAGGCTTAGAACGTTGGCAATGTCGACATCGTCTTCGACGATCAGTACGCGTTTCGGATGATCCATGGGGCTTCGGACGCCAGTCAGATCCTGGTTAGCGTGAAAAGGGCGGCTTGCGGGGCGCTCGCCCCGGAAACGCCGGAAACGGAAAGCCGCCATTTCGCCATTGTGCAAAATTTCCGGGCTGCGAGTTATCACATTTAATTTTACTTTCCGTGAGGACTTCGACACCGCCCGCGACCTAGCATGTGGCCACTATCCGCAGAGTGGCACCGAGGAGCGCATCATGCAAAGTCGAAGAAGCTTTCTGTTCGCAGGCGGCGCGGCCGTAGCGGCGCTCGCCGCCGTCAGCCGTTGGCCCAGGCTGGCCGTGGCACAGACGAATGCCGGCAAGCCGGCCGCCGGTTTCGAATTCACTCGCACCGACGCGCAATGGCGCCAGTCGCTGACCCCGGCACAGTACACAGTTCTGCGCGAGGAAGGCACGGAGCGCCCGTACACGAGTCCGCTGAACGACGAACATCGCAGCGGGGTGTTCTCTTGCGCCGGATGCCAGCTCAACCTGTTTTCGTCGCGCACGAAGTTCGACAGCCATACGGGCTGGCCGAGCTTCTGGGCGCCGCTCAACCAGGCGGTAGCGACCCGCGACGACAGTTCGTTCGGCATGTCGCGCACCGAAGTGCATTGCCGACGCTGCGGCGGTCATCTCGGCCACGTGTTCGAGGACGGCCCGAAGCCGACCGGCCTGCGCTATTGCATGAACGGCCTGGCGATGAACTTTACGCCTGCTGCCACCTGACCCCCAGCCGATCCGACATAAGCTTATATATCCGGGAACAATCATGTTACTCATCGTTCTTGCCTACCTGGGCGGCGCCCTGACGATTCTCAGCCCGTGCATCTTGCCGGTGCTGCCCTTCGTGTTTGCGCGCGCCGACCAGCCATTTGTGCGCAGCGGCCTGCCGCTGCTTGCCGGCATGGCGCTCACGTTCGCTTTGGTGGCGACGCTCGCTGCCGTCGGCGGCGGCTGGGTCACCCAGGCCAACCAGTATGGCCGCTGGCTCGCCATCGCGCTGCTCGCCATATTTGGCCTGACCCTCCTGTTTCCGCGCTTTGCGGACCATCTGATGCGTCCGCTGGTGAGCGCCGGCAATCGTCTGTCGAACTTTGCTCAGACCGACGGCCAGCAGGTTCGCGCTGGGTCGTCGTTTTTGCTGGGCATTGCCACCGGCTTGCTGTGGGCGCCCTGCGCCGGCCCGATTCTTGGTCTGGTGCTGACAGGTGCCGCGCTGCGGGGCGCGAGTGTCGGCACGACGCTGCTGCTGGTCGCCTATGCGGCCGGTGCGGCAACCTCGCTCGCGGTGGCGCTGTTGATCGGCGGCCGGGTGTTCACGGCGATGAAGCGCTCGCTCGGCGCGGGGGAATGGATTCGCCGTGGGATCGGCGCAGCGATGCTGGCTG
>Ga0116109_1000018_pt1 | contig 48208 bp, 45 predicted proteins | sample June2015DPH_8_10_2_FD_89718 | JGI IMG/M metagenome (GOLD analysis project Ga0116109, IMG submission 89718) | Peatland microbial communities from SPRUCE experiment site at the Marcell Experimental Forest, Minnesota, USA - June2015DPH_8_10 | ecosystem: Environmental > Terrestrial > Soil > Wetlands... | reverse complement strand
CTTGCGCGTTCGTTTGGTCGTCAAATCCAATCCCAGATTAGCTTGTCTCATGCCCAAATCGTCGCAGTCGACGGCATATTTGGCAACTCAATTCCTGCATGATTTATGCAGACCTTCCTTAATACTCGCCTATTCCGGCGCCATCGAAAAAACAATGTCAACGGGGCTTTCCGCTTTGCAAAACGTACGCGTAAGAGAGACGAACTTTCGACGAGCTTGAAACTGCACGGAACCGTCGGATCAGGACGGAGACTGGTCCGAAACGCCGGATTTGCCTGCTTCGGCCGAGAGCGCCTGACGGAACTCCGCAAGCCGCTGTGGATAGTTCTCGGCGTCACCGTAGCGAATGAATTGCTCATACCTCGCATGAGTACCCATCAGCTTGCGAGCATGCTTGATGGGACACCAGTACTGCTCTGTGCGAGCGGCGATCTCCGTGCCGTAGGCAATGACTCCGTTAGCGTAGGCGCAATATGCGCAATTGAACTTCTCCATAAAGTTCAAGTACTGCAGGTGCCATCGATCCATCGCCATGTAATCTGAGCGTTTGACCTTTTCAATTCTGTAGACAGGGAAGCAAATTGACTGATACATGAAGAGGCCAAAGTGGAAAAACAGCAGTGGCACGATCAACCCGTAGATGACCGGCGCGACGAGGATTGTCGGCGGGTTGCTCTGCCAGAACCAACTCAAGACTCCCCTGCGTGACGAGCGGTGCGCTGCGCGAATTGCTTTGTCGAATTCAATTCGATTGCCGTTGAGGTGATAGAACAGAGGCGTTTCCCTCATTTCCCTTTCACTTAGGGCGGCTTCGAGTTCGTTTTCCAGCGCGCCTATCCGGGCCACCAGGCTCCTGATTTTTTCGTCCACGAAACCTCCAGACTTTTTGCCTGTCGCTGACAGGCGGGATCAAGTTCGCCGAAATACAGGCGAACGCGATCTCCTCGCCCAGATACTCACAACCGGCCCAATGGTTTGTGGAAACGCAAACGCCATGCCCAACCGCCCGCGCAGCGGGGCGCCGGAGCGGGAATATGCGATGCTGGAAGTCAGCACGCGCTACCGATATGGTCCGCGCGCCCCCTATTCTCAGCAGGAGGATCCATGGAAGCGCTAGAGCGGCTCCCTGGCGTACGCAATGGAGCACAAATGGACACATTCGCACCGGCGCCCAAGGCGACCGTTTGGCGTCTACCGCGTGCCGCATCACGGCAAACCCGTCTGCTGCTGATCGCAGACGATGATCAGCTTGCATGCCAGTCTGCTGCACACGTTCTGCGTCTCGCAGGATTCGACGTGCTGACCGCATTCAACGGCTCCGAGGTGCTGACTGGCAGATGCCGCCCGGCCCGGAGTAGCGATCCTGGACCTGTCCATGCCCCTTGGAAGTGGTTGGGACGCGGCGAGCGCGCTGAGGAGTGAGTCGGAGGAAATGTTACTGATCGCGCACACCGGGTTTTCCGCACAATCCGAGTGGCAGCGAGCAAAGCAGTGCGGGTTTGACGCCTACTTTGTCAAACCGTGTGATTACGAGCGGCTGATCAAGCTGATCAAGGCCTATTTTTGGCCCTCGGGGAAAGGGCCCTGCAGCCAATAGGCGTCGACGGTTCTGCTAGCGCGGCCCGTCCGTTCCGGCGCTAGTCCGGCCGCAGGGACTCATCCGTGCCGAGCTCTTCTTCGTCTTCCGGAGAAACACCCGGAGCAAGTGGATCAGTTCGCGGCAGCGTGCCCGGCAGCGGACGCGGCTGATCTTCGGTTTCGTCCAGCGGCTGATTGGCAAGATCGGCGACGGGATCAAGGGTGGGGTCTGTTTGCATGTCTATGCTCCGGTGGGGTGAATGACCCGATGCACACGCATCGAATGGTCCCAACAAGTCGCTGACGTAACCGGTGCCCGCCACCGCCTTCAGCATGGCTCGTTCCTCGCCGCGCCACGTCGGCATTTCATGGGTACCGCGCGCGACTCTCAACTAGGAACGCGCCTTGCTGCGCCGCCTGCGACAGCGTTCTGGATAACTTACCTATGCTGTGCGTCGTCGGAAGGCACGCATGCTTCGGCGCCGAATCCACCGCACTGCCGCGCTAACGGAGCCCACGGGAGACGACGCGAGATGACCCGGCATGTTCATCCAGTTCATATTCGCATCTCGGGCTGGCGCTACGCCGGTTGGCGGGGCACGTTCTACCCGCAGGGCTTGCGACGGGCAGATGAACTGCAATTTGCGACACGTGCAGTGCAGACCATCGAAATCAACGGCACCCACTACAGCCTGCAGGCGCCGGACAGCTACGCGCGCTGGTATGGCGCGACTCCCACCGGCTTCCTGTTTAGCATCAACGGAGCACGCTACCTGACGCATATGCTGTCAGCCAACGTGCCGCTATCATGACTCACACATACCGGCACGTGAGCGCCCGAAGAACGAGGGAGCATGACGAGACCCCCGCCCGCTCCTGGGCGGCCGATCTCGGACCCGGGCTCGTCTCTGCGGCCAGCGACAATGATCCCAGCGGCATCGTCACCTATTCGCTGGCCGGCGCGCAGTTCGATTACGAGATGCTGTGGGCGTGCATCCTGTCGTATCCGTCGATGGTCGCCTTTCAGCTCGTGGCGGCGCGCATCGCGGCTTCGACCGGCAAGGGGCTCACGGCGAACATGCGCGAACACTATTCGCCCTTGCTGTTCTATCTGGCGGTCGCCCGATTTCTGATTGCCAATACCTTCAATATTGCAGCCGACGTCGTCGCGATGGGCGTTGCCGCGCAATTTCTGTGGCATGGATCGATCGCCGTGTTTACTGCGGTCTTCGGGATGGTGTCGATGGCGCTCCAGTGGTTCGTGCCCTACGCACGCTACGCGCAGGTGCTGAAATGGCTCACGGCGACTCTGTTCGCTTACGTCGGCGTCACGGTTGTGCTGCACTTACCGTGGCGGACGGTCGCTTTGCAGGCGCTGGTACCTCACATCACCTGGACAGTGGACTACTTCACGATGCTGCTCGCGGTGCTTGGCACGACGATCAGTCCGTATCTGCTGTATTCGCAGGCTGAGCAACAGGTGGAGAAGTTGCGAGCGGACGGCGGCCCGCGCCCCGGCGCTGATGGCGGCCATGGCGAGCGGCTCGAGCGCCGTTTGGCCAAGGTGCGCAAAGACACGCTGATCAGGACCGCGTTATCGAATTCGGTGGGGATTTTCATCATCTGCGCCGCCGCAGCGACGTTCCATTCGATGCAACTTGGACTTCGCGATGCTGACGATACTGCTCGCGTCATCGAACCACTGGCACACGCTTTTGCCGGTCCCGTGCTGGGGCTTGCATTCATCGGCACCGCGCTTCTCGCGTTGCCACCGCTCGCGGGTTCCGCCGCTCATGCCGCGGCGAGCGCGCTCGAGCGAGGGCGCGGTGAGAACCGCAACCGGGTCATCGCGCTGGCGCTGATGGTACTCATGGCGCTGGGAGTTGCGATTGGCGTGGCGCTGTCCCTGATGCGATTCGAGCCCGTCCGGGTGCTCTATTGGGCCGCGGTGTTGAATGGTTCGACGGCGACACCAGTGATGGCTTTACTCGTCCTGCTGAGTACGAAACGCTCCGCAGTGGGCAGTCTCAGCGCGCACTGGACGCTACGCGGGCTGTGCTGGCTCGCGACGTTGTGCATGGGCGCGGCGTTTTGTGCGCGGTTCTCTTGCGAGTGGCTCTCCTGAGTTTGTGACGCGGGTCTGAGTCTTGCGCGGATGCGATTCGAGTACAACCCGCGCCGGCGAGCACCGTCCACGCAAACACGTCTTGTGGCGGATATGCGCCTCGAAGCGCTCCGGGAATACTCCATGCTGAAGACCGATAGGTCTCCTTCGTTCATCTCATGCGACGTTTCGTCGTATTCACGCCAGAGCGGTTGCTCTGAGATCCGGGCGCCCGTACCCACGGGTGTCATGCGGTCATTCGGCCGTCTGGCTGCCCGGCGCCGGCCGCTTTGCCGGCGAAGACTGCTTACCGCGAGAAAATCATGTTCGTTCACAACAAACGTCTGCAATACACGGTCCGTGTCGCCACGCCCAATCCCGGCCTTGCCAATCTGCTGCTCGAACAGTTCGGTGGCCCGCAGGGTGAGCTCGCCGCCGCCTGCCGCTACTTTACGCAAGCTGTCGGAGAGGATGACCCCGGCCGCAAGGATCTGCTCTTCGATATCGCCACGGAAGAACTCAGTCATCTGGAGATCATCGGTTCGATCGTCGCGATGCTGAACAAAGGCGGCAAGGGCGAACTCGCCGAAGCCGCTGAATCGGAAGCTGACCTTTACCGCTCGCTCACTGGCGGCGGTAACGATTCCCATACCACCGCTCTGCTATACGGCGGCGGCCCTGCGCTGACCAACTCCGCTGGAGTGCCGTGGAGCGCGGCGTATATCGATACCGTCGGTGAGCCGACCGCCGATCTGCGCTCGAACATCGCCGCCGAAGCGCGTGCCAAGATCATCTACGAGCGGCTAATGAACGTGACCGACGATCCGGGCATCAAGGAGGCCTTAGGCTTTCTGATGACGCGCGAGATTGCTCATCAGAAGTCCTTCGAGAAAGCGCTGCATTCCATCCAGCCTAATTTTCCGCAAGGTAAACTGCCGGGCGTTCCGGAGTTCAGCAGCGTCTACTACAAGATGTCGGAAGCGGACGGTGCTCCGCGCGGCCCATGGAATGAGGGACCCGAATGGAAATTTGTCGCCAATCCGAAACCGGCCGTCGACGGCGGCGACGGTACCGCGACGGTACAGGTGCCGAAGGAAGTCGTTGCGCTGTTACAGGCCATGGCGTCGCGCACCGCTTCCAATACATCAATCGACCCAACCACCGGCGCCGATCTGGGTGCCGGCCAGGAAGTCTAGCGCGTACGCGGCGGCCACGGTGGAACGTGGCCGCCGCGTGTACCACGTCGTGTGACCTTGATCGTTTTAACTGGGAGAACAGAAATGGCTGAGACTGCAGACAAGACGAAGGCGAGCGCAACTCGCGAATCCGGCAAGGTCGACGCGCTCGCCTTGCTCGAGGCGGACCACCGCGCGGTGGAAAAGCTGTTCGACGCTTTCGAACGGGCCGGCTCCGATCTCGAGGCGAAAGCGGCGCTCGCGCAACGTGCATGCGAAGAGTTAGGCGTGCACACGATGATAGAAGAAGAACTGCTCTACCCCGCGGCGGCCGACGCGCTGCCCGGTAGCGACCTCATTGACGTTGACGAAGCGTACGTTGAGCACTATCTGGTGAAGACGCTGATCATGCGGTTTGAAACGCTCAAGGCGGGCGATAAGGGTTTCGATGCCACCTTCAAGGTGATGTCAGAACTCGTCAAGCACCATGTCGAAGAGGAGGAGCACGAACTGTTTCCGGAGTTGCGGCGTTCGAAGTGCGATCTCGCTGCCTTGGGTCGCAAGATCGCGGCGCGCAAGGAGGTCCTGGAGCGCAAGCTCGAGGCGGTAGGAAGCAGGCTCGTCGGAGACAAGACCTGATCCGGTGCGGGTCGCGCCCTGGGCCGCAGTGCCAGTCGGCGGACCATGCTGACGCGGCTCAGCGGTTATCGACCCGTTTGATGAACGGGCGCACGTCGATCGTGTTCCAGATACCGGCCTGGTTGAACGGATCCCCCGCGACGAAACGTCGTACGGCGTCGATGTCATCGCCCTCATAGAGAAAGAAGCTGCCGATCATCGTGCCATCGGGTTCGGTTAAGGGTCCGGAAATCAAGGCACGCACCGGCGAAGTCTGCAAATAGGCCTTGTGTGCGTCGTAATGGTCGAGGCGACGCTGCACCATGCCAGGGTGATCGAGGCAATAGACGACAAAGTTCATGTTCGCTCCATCTGTGATGAATGGGATTGCGGCGACGGGCTGCGGTAGTGGCGTGGCACCTTGCCGCCCTCGTGCCGCGGGCGGCGCGCCACGAGAATGCGGCGCGGCGTGCCATCACTGGCCGGTGGCCTGCGCCCATGTCGGGCAGGTGAGCTTGTCGGGCGCCACGTCGAAACCCTGATAATTCGTGGCGGTGACCACTTCGGTCTTCAGCGAAATGTCTTTCGGCACCGGTTCGCCACGCAGCGCACGCACTGCCGCCATCACGCCGATACAACCCTGCTTGAAGCCGGAGTAGTCGCCGCTCGCGAGCATTTTGCCCTGCTTGATCAGGTCGACGGCTTCCTTGCTCGCATTGATACCCACGACCTTGGCGTGCAGATTCGCGCCATCAAGTGCGTCGAGCGCGCCAATCGCCATGGCATCGTTGGCAGCAAGCACGCCGTCAACGTTCGGGTAGGTCTGCAACAGGTTCTCCATCACCTGCAACGCCTGCAGGCGCTGATAGTTGGCCGGCTGCGAGCTCAACACCTTGACGCCTGGCGCACTTTTCAGCGCGTCATGAAAGCCGCGCATACGTTCATCGGACGTGGACGTCCCACGCACCCCTTCGAGGATGATGATGTTCCCTTTTCCGCCCATCGACTTCAACAGGTATTGCGTAGTCTGCAGGCCGAGCTGGTAGTCGCTGGCACCCACAAAGCTGACGAAGTTGCCGGCCTGCGCCTTGTCGACGATATTCACGGCGGGAATCTTCGCGGCATTCAGTTTGGCGATGCCTGGACCCATCGCCTTGAAGTCCACCGGCACGAACACGACGGCGCCCGGACGTTTGACGATCACATCGTCGATCTGGCTCATCTGTTCGGGGATGCTGTCCGCCTTGGTCGGCACGTAATTGGTGACGTTCGCGTGTAACTGCTGCGCCGCGTTCTGGGCGCCGAGCCGCACACTCTGGAAATACGGATTGGTCAGGTTCTTGGTGAAGACGGCGATGTTCTCGCCGTCCGCATGCGCAAGCGTGCCGCACGCACACAACGCGAGCGCCAGTCCGCATCTGAGGGTCATGCCATTCATATCTGTCTCCTACACTCTGATTGATAATTTGTGTTGCGCCCGGGGCGGCGCGGTCAAACATTCCCCAATACGGTCTGCGCTGTCCCCTCTAGCGCGTGCAGGATCCTTTCGGCGGCGTGCTCGGCAAGCATCAGCGTCGGCAGATTCGTGTTCGCGCTCGGGATGACTGGCATGACGGATGCGTCGACCACATACAGATGCTCGACGCCACCAACACGGTAGTCGCCGTCGACCACGGTGTCCGGATCGCGCGGATCGCCCATCGTGCAGGTGCCGGCCGGGTGTCCCATTGGCGCGATCGTCGCGAGCAATTCGTCATCCGTAATTTCGTGCTCGCCGCGCCGTGCGGCGAGCGGCATGCTCGCGCCGATCGCCCGGCGCACCGCGAGACGCCTGAGCGGGCCAGGTGCATTGAGCGCAAGGCGCGCGCTAGCGGCCAGCGCAAGTCCCGCGAGCCCCGGACGGTTGAACTGATTGAGCGCCATGCCCGGCGGCAACAGAAACGCCTCGCTGTAACTCGCGGCGACCGCGGGGTCGCGCAACAATCGCTCAGCCAGCCGCGCCGCCATGACGACACGCGGTGCGTCGCGCGGATCGTCGAGCATCCGGAAGTCGATGCGTGGATGGGCGCGTGGGTCCGCTTGCGCGAGCGTGACCGATCCTTTGGAGAATGGCGCGTAGAGCGCCGATCCAACCATCGCGACGTCAGTACCGAAGGACCGCGGACTGACTCGGCCTATCGCAAACAGCAGCAGATCGCTAGCCGGACACTCAGGCAGATTCGACGATGCACGCAGGCCCGCCACCGCGAAGCGCCGCAGATGGAGTGCCAGCCGCTTGCGGCGCGGCAGGGTCAACGCGAAGAACTGATACGCGTGGTTCTGCAGATTGCGTCCGACGCCGCGCAAGTCCACGACGGGTTGCACGCCGAGATTGCGCAGTTCCGCGGCCGGGCCGATGCCGGAGCGAAGCAGCAGAGCGGGTGAATGAATCGCACCCGCCGAAACAATCACGCGGCGCGCGTAAAGCGGCGTCACGACACCATCGCGCTCTACCTCGACACCGACCACCCTGCGCCCCTCGAACAGCAGGCGCAGTGCACGCGTATTCGCGCTGATCGTCAGATTGGAGCGGCGTCGCGCGGCCGCGGTCAGATAGCAGCGCGCGCTGGTGGAACGCACGCTGTCGTCGCGGCTCGACGGCATCGGGAAGAAGCCATCGCCGGGGGCCTCGTTGATGTCGTCCACGTAGGGAAAGCCGCTGGCAAGCGCGGCTTCGCGCAACGCGGTCACGAACGCGGGCCATTCATCGGTGGCCATCCGCTTGACGGGCGTGGTGCCATTAGCTGCTCCGCCTCGCGCCGGGTCCCGCTCGATCTTGCGATATAGCCGCACCGCTTCATCCCACGACCATCCGGGGGCACCGGCGGCGCTCCAGCGTTCGAAGTCAGACGGCACGCCGCGCAGCGCGAACATGCCCATGATGCTGGAGCCGCCGCCCATCACACGAGCCTGCGGAAACGGCCGCGGCCGCCCGCCTTTGAGCACGGTCGCCTCGAGGCCACCCCAGAAATAGGCGGGGTTGAGCGTCGAACTGGGGAAGATGTCGTCGATGTCCGCCGGGGTCTGGTCGGGCGGCGTGTCGATGCCTGCTTCGATCAGCAGCACACGGTGCTGGCCGCTCTCGGACAGGCGCGCGGCCATCACCGCGCCGGCCGTGCCGCCGCCGATGATGAGAAAGTCGGGCGGCACCGGCTTGCCTTCGTACGGTTGATTTGCCATGACTGCGCCTGCTCCGTGATCGTTTCGCCTCATTGGGCATTAAGTGGGAATTAGATGCCGGCACCGGCCCAGGCACGCTCAAGCAGTTCGCCAAGCGCACCGGCTTCGACAGGACGTGGATTGCCATAGGGATTCGCCATCGCCTGCTCCACCGCACGCGCGATCCCTTCGTGCGGCATGCCGATGTCGCGCAGCGCAAGCGGGATGCCGCCCAGCGGGATACCGCAGTCACGTTCGAGTTGCAACAGCGTGCCGATGGGGTCATCGGTCTGCATCGCGCGGCCCAGCCGGGCGATGGCGTCCGGGATCATCGGCGCGTTGTAGGCGAGCGCATAGGGCAGCACGATCGTGTGGGTCTGCGCATGAGGCAAGTCAAACAGGCCGCCCAGCGTGTGGCAGAGCTTATGGTGCAGACCCATCGTCGTCGTGCCGAGACAGCAGGCGCAAAGCCACGCGCCATAAAGCAGCGAGGCGCGCGCGTCGGGGTTGCCTGGCTCCTTCAGCATGTGCGGCAATGCCTCGACGATGGCGCGTACGCCCTCCTCGGCCATCAGCGCAACGATCGGGTTGCCGTCCGGCGCGTAGAGCGCCTCCACCGCGTGCGCGATCGCATTGAACGCCGAAAGCGCCGACATCGCCGGCGGCAGCGACAGCGTCAGGTCCACGTCGTAGATCACGACCTCCGGCTGGATTTTAGGGCCCCGTTGCGTCGTCTTGCGGCCGTCCTGCGTCTCGCCGAGGAGTGGTGTCATTTCCGAGCCCGCATAGGTGGTCGGAAGCACGATCTGCGGTAGATCGGTACGCAGCGCGATCGCCTTGCCGAGCCCCGTGGTGGAGCCGCCCCCCACAGCGACGACCCCGTCGATCTCCTCTGCCCTCACGACTTCCAGGGCACGCTCAGTCACTTCGACGGGCGTGTGCATCGTGGCACCATTGAACGTGCCGGCGGCACGTTCGCCGAGCAACTGCTGCACGCGTCCTGCGAGCGCGGCCTGCTCCGGCGTCGACAGCACCAGCAGACGGCGCAGGCCCAGGCGCTCGGCCTCGACGGGCAGCGTCGCGCTTGTGCCATGGCCGAATACGACTCGCGCCGGGAGCATCTGATAAGTAAATGAATTCAGCATGATCAGGTTACCTGAATGAGTGGCGCGAAGCCGCCATTACAGCAACGTACAGGCTGCGTCGAACGAAAGACGCGGCAGCCGCCCTAGTACCTTGCCCGCATCGCCGTAACCAACGTTGCAGAGGAAATTGACCTTGACGTCGCCTTGCGGAAAGAATTCGTCGTTGACTTTTTGCGCGTCGAAGCCCGACATTGGCCCGCAGTCGAGCCCGAGCGCACGCGCGGCAACGATCAGATAGGCGCCCTGCAGGCTACCGTTGCGAAACGCCGTGGTTTGGATCAGATCGGGTTTGCCCTCGAAGATTGCGCGCGCGTCGGCACGATGCGGAAACAGCTCAGGCAAGTGGTCATGAAAGCGGTGGTCGTGGGCAACGATCACGCAGACCGGTGCGACGCGCGTCTTGTCGACATTGCCCGGCGCGAGCGCCGGCAGCAGGCGAGCCTTGGCTTCGGGCGTACGCAGGAACACGAAGCGCGCCGGAGAGGTATTCATGCTCGTCGGGCCGTATTTCGCCAGATCGTAGAGCGCCTGCAACTGCTCATCGGTAACCGGCTTGTCGAGCCAGCCATTTTGCGTGCGGGCGCTGCGAAACAGCGTATCGAGTGCGTCTACGGACAGCGTGTTCGACATGTTCATCGTCCTGAATAAGTGGGGTTTAGCCGCTACGCGGCGCGTGGTCAGCGAGTCGTGGTGTGCGTGGCATCGGGCTGCACGCCCCCAGCCGTCTCGAGCCACGGAATGATCGCCGTCAGCCCGTGCTGCGCGAGGCCGTGGTGCAGTGCGCCGAGATACATCTGATGCGTCTGGCCCGTCAGCGTCAACACCGTGCCCGTCGTCTTGCCATGCGCGAGCGCCGCGCCAAGACGTTCGGTCATCTGTTTGCAGGCGAGCGGTGCGTGATAATTGCGCTGCGCGACTTGCGGGGTGTGCTCCTGGATCACCGGCGAGCCGATCGCACTGGTCTGCATAACCGCGAGCATTTCGCGCCAGTCGAGGCCCACAGCTTCGCCGAACACTAGCGCTTCCGCCCACATCGCCATCGATACACCGGTCATCACGTCGAGCACGCGCGTCATTGCACGCGCCTCGTCGCCCTCGCCAAGATAGAAGATTTTTCCGGCCAACCCATCGAGCAGCGCATGTGCGCGCTCGCGGGCCTCATGCGGCCCGCTCACCATCGCGGTATATACGCGCTCGTCAGCCTCCCCAGGTCCGAGCGTGAGCGGCGCGCGCAGATAGGAGACGTTCGCGCGCTGCGCAGCGGCGTCGATCTCGTGCGACAGCGGTTCACTGATATGACTGATATCGACCAGCAGCAGTCCCGCACGCTCTGTGTTCAGCAAGCCGTCTGGACCCAGCAAGAGTGCGCGCAGTTCGTCGTCGTCCACGCAGGCGGTAATTACCGCATCGGTATTGCCGTCGAACGTCGCTTCCCGCGACGTGTCCACGCGTATGTCACGATTACGCAATTCGCGCGTCAGCGTGTCCTTCAATCCTTCGGTGTCGGCTTTGCCCAGCCATACCACCCGCCGCAAGCTATGCTCCATCATCGCTCCTTGTTTCATTCCGATGTTCTCCCGTGCAGAGCTCAACGCGCTAGGCACGCGCCTCCTGGCGCCGGCGGCTCAGCGAGTCCACCAGTACCGCGACGATAATGATTGCGCCCGTCACGAACGGCTGCCAGTTCGCGTCGATATTGAGCAGGTTCAGGCCGTTCAACACGAGCGTCAGTAACAGCGCGCCGATCAGCGTGCCGTACGGCGTGCCGATGCCGCCGAACAAAGACGTCCCGCCGATCAGCACCGCGGCAATGGCGGGCAGCGTCAGCGGCTCGCCGATGTCGCCCTCCGCCGAGTTCAGCCGGGCGAGAAAGACGAGGCTGCCGAGCCCGGCCATCAAACCGCTCAACGTGTACACCAGCACCAGCCGGCTCTTTACCGGCACGCCGGAAAAACGCGCAGCAACCGGGTTGGAGCCGATCGCGTAGACCTGCTGGCCGTAAATGGTGCGTCCGGCGAACAGCGCTGCGAGCGCGAGAAACACCAGCATCAGATAGACCGGCACCGGAATCGAAAACAGATAACCGCTGCCCAGTTGACGAAAACCGTGCGGGAAGCCGTAGATCGTGTTGCCGGCCATGAAGTAGTACGTATAGCCGTTGATCAGCCACATCATCCCGTACGTTGCGATGAATGACGGCATGCGCAGGATCGCCACCAGACCACCGTTCGCGAGCCCCACCAGCGTGCCGCTCGCGAGCGCCACAGCCGCACCGGCGAGCGGCGAGCCGGTGGCCTTGATCACGGTGCCCGCCAGGCATGCCGATAAGGCAACGTTCGCGCCGATCGACAGGTCGATGCCCGCCGTCAGCACGACCAGCGTGAGGCCCGATGCCATCAGGAACAACAGGCTCGCCTGGCGCAGCACGTTAAGCAGATTGCCCGGCGTCAGGAACGCATCGCTGGCAAACGACAGCGCTATGGCGACGATCAGCACTGCTGCGAGACGGGAGACGAGCTTCGAGACGTTTTCTCCCGGCTTGATTAAACTGGAAAATGAGGCCAGTGAATGATTCATCGCGTTTTCCATCCTTCAACGAAGAGAGCCAGCAAAACCAGCACGCCGATGCATGACACCTGCACCGACGACGGTACGCCGACCAGATCGAGCCCGTTGCGCAGCATGCCGATCGTGAGCACGCCGAGCAGCGTGCCAGGCAGACCGCCTTTGCCTTTCTCGAACGACGTGCCGCCGACGATCACCGCAGCGATCGCGTCGAACTCCAGTCCGAGCGAGGCCGTCGGATGCGCTGTGCTCATACGGGCCGTGAGCAGCACCGCAGCGATACCGAACATCGCCCCGGCGAACGTGTAGATGCCGATCTGCCAGGCACGGGCAGAGACGCCCGCAAAACGCAATGCCTCCGGATTGCCGCCGATCGCACGCGCATAGATGCCGACCCGGCTTCGGTACATCAGCACGTGATTCAACACATACGCGAGCGCGGCGACGACAAGCGGAGCGGGCACACCGAGCACCGCGCCGTTATAGAAGACAGGTATCGCCGTGCCGATTCCCGTGATGCTCTGACCGCCGCTCAGCAGCAGCGCGATGCCCTGCGCCATCCCCATCGTGCCGAGTGTGACGACAAAGGGCGGCAGTCTGAGCCAGGCGATCAGCGAGCCATTAAGCAGCCCAAACAACGTACCTGTGCCGATTGCTGCCACGATGCCAAGCCATGTATGGGCCCCCGCCTGCATCACGCAACCGAGCGCGACGCTCGATGCCGCGGCTACCGCGCCAGCCGACACGTCGATGCCTTCAGTGAGAATAACGAAGGTCATCGGCAGCGCAATCAGCAACAGAATCGACGACTGCGAGCCGATGTTGACGAGGTTCGCCACGTCGACGAACTGCCGGTTCAGCGCCGTGAACCCCACGAGCATTGCCACCATCATCCATGCGACGCCCGGCACGCCGGCGGGTACCGCCATCCAGCGGTGCGGCGCGTCCATCCCCTGTACGTTACGCATCATGCATCCCCAAGGCGAGAAGGTTTTCTTCCGATAACTGATCGCGGCCCAGGTGCCCGGCCACCGTGCCCTCGCGCATCACATACGCGCGATCGCACACATGCACGATCTCCAGCAGCTCGGAACTGATCAGCAACACCGCCGCGCCCTCTTCGACCAGCTTGCCGATCAGCGCAAAGATTTCCGCCTTTGCGCCGACATCGATGCCACGCGTCGGTTCGTCAAAAATAAACAGGCGAGCCCCGGTGGCCAGCCATTTGCCGATCACGATCTTCTGCTGGTTGCCGCCGCTCAGGAATGCCGTGCGGCGTCCGACGGTCGGCGTCGCAATCCGCAATTCGGTGATCATGTCGCGGGCCAACTGGCGCGCCTCACGCGGACGGAACCAGCCACCGGGGAACAGCTTCCCCAGCCCCGACAGCATCAGGTTGTCGCCGACCGAGCGCGTCACGGCGAGCCCTTCGTGCTTGCGGCTCTCCGGAATCAGCGCCATGCCGAGCTTCACCGATTGGTGCGGCTCGCCGCGCCGCCGCTTGCCGTACACTTCGACGTCGCCGGCGCTGACCGGGTCGATGCCGAAGGCCGCGCGCGCCACCTCCGAGCGTCCCGAGCCCACCAGGCCCGCAAGTCCGACAATCTCGCCCGCGCGCACTTCCAGATTCACGTCGTGGATGCCATTCGGCGAATCGACGCCGCGCATCACCAACGCGGGCACACCGGGTGTTTCGCAAAAACGGCGCGCGTAGGTCAGGTCGACGTCGCGGCCCACCATCATGCGGACGAGTTCAGCCGGTGTGGTGTCGGCCGGGCGCGTCGCGCCGACCATGCGACCGTCGCGCAGCACCGTGATGCGCTCGCCGAGCGCAAACACTTCGCTCATGCGGTGCGAGATATAGACAATCGCGACACCGTCCTGTTTCAGCATGCGGATCACGCGGAACAGGTTCTCCGTTTCGCGCTCCGAGAGCGGCGCGGTCGGCTCATCCATCACGAGAATGCGCGCGCGCTGCGACAGGGCCTTGGCGATTTCGACCATCTGCTGCTGCGCGACGCCCAGCCGTTCGACCGGCGTGTGGGTGTCACAATCGAAACCCAGCAGATCCAGTACCTTCTTCGCTTCGACATGCGCGCGTGCGTTATTGATGGTGCCGGGCAACCGCCCCGGAAACTCACGGCCAATGAAAATGTTCTGCGCGATGTCGAGGTGCGGAACCAGTGAGAACTCCTGATAGATCACGGCCACGCCGAGCGCCTGCGCGTCTTTGGGGGACTGGATCTGCACCGGCTCGCCGAGATGCAGGAATTCGCCCTCGTCGGCACGGTAGACGCCGCTCATGACTTTCATCAGCGTCGACTTGCCGGCGCCGTTTTCGCCGAGCAGCATGTGCACTTCGCCCGCACGGACCGCAAAGCTCACGCCGTCGAGCGCGCGCACGCCGGGAAACTGCTTGGCGATGCCGCGCAGTTCGAGCAGCGGCTGGTCTTCGTGCTGGGCGAGGACGCTACCTGCATTTGCGCCCGCGGGCGCATTCACGGGTGCGCCGTCCGGGCTCGAGCCGCCGCTACCGAATGGCAGCGCGCTGCGCAACGACGCAAGCGGACCTGTATGTGCGTTCATGATGCCTCCCGCTGGGGCAGCGAACGGTAGTGAGCGTGGCGGCAGTTCATACCACCCCCGACAGCGCTTCGACATGCCGCACCAGCGCGATGTAATCGTCCTCACCACCGCCCGTCGAGATCAATCCCTGAAACAACCCGCGCACCGCCGACGTGAGAGGCAGCGGCACGTGGCTTGCCGCCGCACAATCGAGAATCAGGTCGACGTCCTTGGTCTGCGTGATTGCCGACATCGTCGAACTGAAATCACGCTCTTTCAGCGGCGGCACCTTGTACAGCACCATCGGCGAGGCGACGTGGCTCGATGCCAGGACGTCGAGCATCTGCGACCAGTCGAGTCCGCTCTTGCGCCCGAGCGTCAGCGCCTCGCCGATCATGCCCGAGGACACCGAAATCATCAGATTGACCGCGAGCTTCATCAGCCGCGCCTCTTCGGCCTCGCCGAGATAGAACGAACGGCGTCCGATCGCATGAATCAACGGCAGCACCGTGTCGTAGGCTTCGCGTGGCCCCGATGCCATCACGGTGAGTGCGGCCGCGGCTGCAACGACACCGTTTCCGGACACCGTCGTACGCAGATAGCGCACGCCGTATTCATGCGCGCCCTCCGCCACCTCGGCAGAGACGGTGGGCGACACGGTACTCGTGTCCATGAAGATCGTGCCTGCGCCGGCATTCGCGACGACGCCGTCATCGCCGAGCGCGACACTGCGGAAAATCGCATCGTTCGGCAAGGACGTGAACACCACGTCCGCCTCGCGCGCCACCTGCGCGACTGAATCAGCGCGCAGCGCACCGCGCGAGACGATCGCACCGAGGCGATCCTCGGAGCGGTCAAATGCGATGACCGGGTAGCCCGCTTTGAGCAGATTCGTACCCATCGGCAATCCCATGTTGCCGATCCCGATGAATCCGACCTGCGTGGCCGGCTTCGCTTCATTCATGACGTGGCTCCTGAAATGACAAAAGACGAAAGCGCCGGCACGTCAATGCGCGGCAAGCAGGTCGTTCAACCCGGCGGCGATGCGCTGCCCCGAAGCGTCGAGTTCGTCGAGACGGCGCGCGAGCGGCGCATACAGCAGCTTGCCGTGCCGCTTTCTGAACTCGCCGTCCACGAATACCGTATCGACGTTAGCGGGGGCGCCCTGCATGATCACGGCGGCCACCGGGTCATGCAGCGGACGCATGTTGAGGGTATCGGCGCGCAGCAGGATCACATCGGCCTGCTTGCCCGGCGTGAGCGAGCCAATCCGGTCGGCGAGCCCGAGCGCCTCGGCGCCGCGCAGCGTGATCCAACCAAGCGCGTCGTTGCAGGACAGCGTCGAGGTCGGCGGCAACTGGCCTTGCGTCGCGCGCGATGCAGCATTGTCGAGCGCACGCTGCGAAGCCAGCGCGACACGCGCGACCGTGAACATATCGCCGGCAATCGCCGATTCCAGATCGACGCCAAGCGAAGGCGCATGACCCGCATCGCGCAGGCGTCCGGTGATGGGATGCCCGTGGCCTTGCTGCATTTCGGTTTCGGGCGCGAGCGAGAACGTGACGCCGCAATCGAGCATCCGTCGCAGTTGCGCGTCGGTGAGGTTGTTGCCGTGCACGACATTGGTGTGCGCGCCGAGCAAGCCTTCGTCCGCGAGACGCTCCCAGCCGTCGGGCGTTTTGGCTTCGAGACCGGCGCAATGCATGCTGGCGATGAGGTCATATTCGCGCGCGAGCCGGAAATCGTGCACGGAGACGTCATAGGTCGAGTAATGCGGACCGAGAATCGCCATACCGAGCGTGACCAGCGCGTCGCGGCTTGCGAAGCGCTGCTTCAGCAGCCGTTCGATCTCGGCACGCGGGTGTGGAATCTCGCTGAAATGCTTCTGACCGGGCTTCGGATCGGGTTTCGGTGAGCCATGCAGGAATACGCTGCGAATCCCCGCTTCGGTGAGTCCGTCGATCGCGCGATCCGTATGAGCCGGGGTCGGATTGTTGTGGCACCAGTCGCCCAGCGTCGTGGTGCCGCAGTCGAGCTGGTTCAGCCCGCCGGCCAGCGTGCCGATATACAGGTCGTCCGGCGTGAACAGCGTGGCGAGGCCCGCATGCACGCTACGGAAGTATTGCGGCAGCGTCCAGTTCGCGGCGAGCCCGCGCAACGCGGTCTGCCATGTATGCATATGGGCATTGACGAGGCCCGGCAGCACGATGCAGCCGCGCGCGTCGACCGGTTCCGCATCGTCCACGTTTAGGCCGCGCGCCACGTCGGCAATACGGCTGCCGTCGATCAGCACGTCCAGTTCGCCCGAGCCGATACGCGCGTCCATCGAAACGACGTAACCGCCCTTGATCAGCTTGCGTGTCATCTAATGTCTCCTCCAACCGCGGCCGGTTATTCCGGCTCGCGTTCAGGCCAGTTCAGGCCACAGCGCGGATCGATACCGGCGCGGGGTGGTAATCCACCTGATAGCGGCCTATGCGCAGGTCGCCGAGTTCCGCCTTCACCCGCAGATGTTCGGCATGGACCGCATAGCCCGCCAGCGATTCGTGCGAGTCGAATTCCGAGTACAGCACGACATCGCACGCGTAATCGACGCCGCTCATGTCCACGCCGATTTCCAGGTGCAAGAGGCCGGGAATCTTGCCCACCAGTCCTTCGAACGCCGCCTTGAGACGGTTGATGGACGTAGCTTTCTCGTCAGGTGTGTCGCCCTTCAGGTTCCACATCACGATGTGCTTGATCATGAGTTCAGTCTGCCTCTGTCTATGCACCTGTTGCCGGTCCGTGGGCGGCTCGCCATGCCGCAAAGCCTTGCGGCGAGCTGTTGCGGCAACTAAGCGCGAAGGTTGCCCGCGCCATCCGCGCGGTTGAGAACGAAAGTAAAGTCGAGCGTGCTGAACGGCGTGTCGATCTGGGTGCCGTCCGGTGCGGTGCCCGGATCGTGGCGCTGCCAGTTCGCAATCAGCGACGAACGCACGCCGAAGACCGCGTCGGAGTCGAGGTATTTGTCGCCCGAGCGGAACACGTGGGTAATCAGGCGCTCGTAGCCAGGAGCCTCGATCATGAAGTGCAGATGCGCCGGTCGCCACGGATGGCGGCCGAGGGCTTTCAGCATGCGCCCCACCGGGCCGTCGTGCGGAATCGGATAGGACTCCGCGGTGATCGAGCGGAAATGGAATGAACCGTCTGCGAGGCTCTTCAGCGCGCCGCGTCCCTGGCTTTCCGCTACCCCTTCATACTGCACGTCGTAAAAGCCATCCGAGTCGGCCTGCCACACCTCGATGCGCGCGTGCGGCACCGGTTCGCCGGCCAGGCCCGTGACGCGTCCGGTGACGAAACAGGGCTCGCCCTTCGCGCCATTGGCGACATCGTCGCCGTTCTCGTACGCGGGGGCGTCCTCGACGAAGAACGGCCCGAACACCGTCGCTTCGGTGCAGCCCACCGGCTTGCGGTTGTTGAGCGCAGTGACCAGCATCGACAGGCCGAGCGTGTCCGACAGCAAAATGAACTCCTGGCGCTTGTCGTCGGTGATATGGCCAATGTCGGTCAGAAACTGGATCCCCTCGAACCACTCGTCCTCGGTCAGTTCGACGTCGCGGGCAAAGGCGTGAAGATGCTGGACGACGCTTGTCATGATCTGCTTGAGGCGCGGGTTCCGCGCCTCCGCATGGCGCGCCAGGACGATCTGGGTGATCGTGTCTTCGTCGACGTTTCGCATGCTGTCTCCAATTTGTTTGTCCTTTGGGTCAAAATATAGTCTGCCGCCGGCCGGCGAAAAAGCATGGCTGCGGGAAACACAATCCCGACCAGTGGGAAACAGTACCCATCCTGCATGGGAGCGAAGGAGACAGCTTTGGATAAATGGGTGGAGGTGCAGCTTTTTATCGAAACAGCGGAGCGCGGCAGCATTTCGCGCGCGGCTGAAGCGCTGGGCCTCTCGACGTCGGCCGCAGGCCGGCACCTCGCCAATCTCGAGCAGCGGCTCGGCGCGCGTCTGGTCGAGCGCAACACCCGGCGTCTGTTCCTGACCGAGGTCGGCGACGAATTCTATCGGCGCTGCCGCAATATCGCGTCCGAAATGCAGGAGGCCGAGGCGCTGGTGGGCTCGGCCCTGCTAAGCCCGGCCGGCACGCTGCGGATCACCGGGTCGGTTTCGTTCTGCACGCAGATCATCGCGCCGTTGCTGCCCGAATTCACCGCCCGGCACCCAAAGCTCGATGTCGCGATCACTGCCGCCAATCGCTACTTCGACCTGATCGAGAGCGGCATCGATCTTGCGATCCGCACGCGCGAGCACGAAAGCGATTCGGGGCTGGTAATCCGGCGCCTCGCCGAAACGCGGCGCATCCTCGCCGCCTCGCCCGAATATCTGGAGCGCCACGGCGCGCCCAGAACGCTCGAGGACCTGGCCGGCCACCGGTTCCTGATCTATACGCTGGCGAACAACCCGCATGAGCTGACGTTCTCGAAAGGTAGCGAGACGCAAACGGTCAAGATCACGGGGCTGCTCGAGTCGAACGAAGGACAGGTGATCTGCAATGCCGGTCTGAACGGCCTCGGAATCGTCATCCAGCCGGTGTACATCATTCACGACGACGTGGTGGCCGGCCGGCTCGTGCCGGTCATCGACGACTGGGATCTGCCGAGGTTGAAGGTGAATATTGCCTACCCGAACCGCAAATATGTGCCGTCGAAAGTGCGCGCGTTTATCGACTTTCTCGTCGAGCACTTTGGTGCGATGGAATATGAGCGGCGCTGGACGCAGAGGTGGCCATAGGAGCTTGGTTTAGCGTGATGTGCGCTGCAGCAACCTAAAGCGCGACCGTGTCGCGGCTGACCACGGTCCTGTTGATCTGATTGTAGATCGCCCCGACGGCCATCAAGACGCAGGTGCCAAGGAACACCGCACGCATGCCGAAGTGCCCTCCAACGAACCCGCCCAACAACGGCCCAAGCACCTGACCGGTGTACTGGGCCGAGGTGGAGTAGCCGAGCATTTTGCCGGCGATGGTTTGCGGCACGCTGTGCCGTATGACACTGGCCACGCACGGCAAGAGACCACCCAATGCCATACCCATCAGACACCTCAGCGCGACGAGCTGCCACCCCGCCGTCACGAACGCCTGCGGGATCAGGAGGGCTGCCGCAACCGCCAGACAGCCGACGATCACATTCCAATGGCCGATCCGGTCGGCCAGCCGTCCGAGGCGCGACGCCGAGAGGATGCTGCCGAGAGCCGCGGCGGACATGACCAGCCCCGCAACGAACGTCACCTGGCGCACCTCGACGATCTGTGCGACGAACACGGTGATGATGGGCTCGATGGACATGTTCGCCACCATCAGCAACGCCCCCGTGACGAGCATGGCCACCACCGGACGCCTGTCCGGGATGGCTTGCCAATTGACGTGCTGTGCTTCGCTCTTCTTCGTGGCGCGGCGCGGATCTTCCTTGAGAAGCAACGCCGTGGCGAGAAACGCGATAAAAATAAACGCGCCGGCGGCGAAAAAGGTGGCCCGCACCCCAATGAGCGGGGGTAACGAACCGCCGATCAAGGGCCCCGCGAGATTGCCGGCCATGATCCCTGACGACAGGATGCCCAAGGCCCAGCCACAGCGTGCTTTCGGCGTCTGGGTCGCAACCAGCACGGTGGAACCCGACGCGTAGCCGCCGAGCAGACCCGCGAGCAGACGCAATGCAACCAGTTGCCAGACGTTGTGCGCCATACCGATCAGCGACATTGCGATTGCCATGCCGAGGCTCGCACGAATCAGCATCAGCTTGCGGCCGTAACGATCCCCGAGCTTGCCCCATAAGGGCGCGGTGAAAGCGGCGGACAGAAAAGTCGCGCCGTACGCGACACCGGACCACTGAACGACCGCCGCGTGGCTCTTGACGCCCAGTTCTTCGACATAGAGCGGCAGAAACGGCAGCAGCAAGGTCATCGCCACAATGGTCGTAAATGAGCCGAAGACACAGACGAACAGGTTTCGCCGCCAATGGGTGGCGCCGTCGTGCGCCAGCGACGCGGAGGCTTGCGTGACGCTTTCTTGCTGGTTCGCCATGTTCGATCCGGAGTAGGCGTGGCCGTAGTTCAATCGACCATGCTCACATTCACGTAGAGATTGCCGCTGCATTGCCCGGCGCGACGGTTTCTGTTTCGCCGGTGCTGCGATTGGCAATCCTACGGGGTACTGGGATCGACATCCAGTCCAGCAGTCATACTAGTATTGGCAATACTGGTCTGCTTGGGACTGCGTTGGAGCGGGCCGCTCGCCTCACGGCTGCGGGCGTATTACTGCTGCGCGTGCTTCGCTGCGTCTTCGATCACCGCCGCCACTTCCTTCGGACGCGATTCGTAGACTGAGTGGCTTGCCCCGGCCAGCACCGTGGTGTAGCTGTGGGCACGCTGATAGTAGAAGCGTTCGAGATCCGGATTGATGATCTTGTCGTCTGCGGCGACGATGCCCCAGCTTGGCTTGGTGGTCCATGCGGCGACCGTCATCGGTGCCGAGAAGACCTTCGCGGCCGTCAGGATCTGCGACTGTGCTTCGAACTGGGCTTGCTTCACCGGCAGGTCAGCAGCGAAATCCTTCGGGAAGTCCGCCGGATTCAGATACGTATAGCCGTCGTCGGTCTTCTTGATGGCACCCGGCTGCTTCGATGTGTAGCTGGGGTATTGCTTGCCCAGATCCGACTCGTCTTCGCCGACCGCCGGCGCATGCGCGGCGACATACACCAGACCGGCCACCTTCGGATCGACACCGGCTTCGGTGATGATCGAGCCGCCGTAGCTGTGCGCGACGAGAATGGTCGGGCCGTCCTGCAGGTCGATCACGCGTTTGGTAGCGGCGACATCGTCGTCCAGTGAGGTGAGTGGCTCCTGCACCATGGTGACGTGGTAGCCGTCTCTGATGAGGATGTCATAGACCGGCTTCCAGCCCGAGCCATCCACCCACGCACCGTGTACCAGAACAATGTTCCTGATCGGGACGGTAGCGGGTTGCGTGGCCTGCGCCATCGCACCGGTGGATGCAAACAGGCAAGCAGACAAGGAAAGTACGGATGCGGCGAAAGGCAAAATCTTCACGGCGAAACTCCATCAATATAAAGGGGATTTCAGCTACCGAAATACACGTTGCAGAAGCTGACCGGACCGACGCAGTTGGCGCCGGTGTGCATCGCCGTACGGGATGCCGTACCCGATGCCGTGCTGCCGTTCTGGGCGACACCGCCGACAGCCTGATTGGTCAGTTGCTGATCGTTCTGCGCGGCGATCTTCGCTTCAGCGGCCTCTACGTCAGCCGGGTAGTTGATGTCGTTTGCGCCCGTGGTATAGCCGGCCTGCTCGACACGAACCAGGTCAGCACGAACTTCAGCACGCGTGAGCGGTGCATTCGACTGAGCGAAGCCAAGAACCGGGGCGCCAAGCGTGGCAACGGCGAGAACAAGACCTGCGATCATCTTAGACATGATTAAGATTCCTAATTAACACTAAATTGAACTGGCAGTGGAAACCGCCTTCAGGGTTGGGATATACAGTCCGGGTTCCGGCTTATCGGCCCGCGGCGCGCGCTTGGTACTGCACGCTTCGTACTGCGTCTACATGAGGGCGAACACAAGGCCTCAGGGTTTATTCCAGGTATTTTTCGAATCGGTCATAGGCCTGGTGGCCACCCTTCGGCAACCCCTCTGGCTGGAGCCGGACGTCAATTTCTTGCGACAGACGAATATTCGCGCCTACGCGCCTTGTTCGCCAGCGACTTGCGACCAGTCGGCCCTATGCGTCGCGAAATGCTTCTGAGGTGGCGCGAAACTGGAGGTAGATGAATGCCGCGATTGACGCGCTGGTGCGGGTCCGCAGCGCCCTCAGTCGAATTTCACCGTGACGCGCGCAAAGAGGCGTGAATATACGGATCCCAGATCCGGAAGACCATACCCGCATGCGTTAACCCGCTGATGCGGCAGCGTCATCGCGGATCGGTTGACGGGCCATGAACCAGTAGAACAGCGCCGCACATCCGGCGATGATGCCGCCCGAGATGAACGCGAGCGCATAGGAGCCCGTGCGGTCGACGATAAAGCCGGCGACGACGGGCGAGAACGCTCCGCCGAAGTAACCGCCAAAATTCTGGATCGCGCTGACCGACGCCACCATCGACGACGGCGCAATATCCGCGGCGAGTGCCCACGCCGAGCCGACCACGGCGGCAATGAACGCGAGCCCGACGGTGAACAGCGCGAGCGTCACGCCGAGCGCATGAGTGAACGGCAATGCAATCGCACACACCGCGGCGCCTGCCGCGCAGCACGCAATCAACAGCCGCTTGGCGTCGATCGGCGACGCAAACTGGCGATCGACCATCTTCTTCGCCAGATAACCGACCACGATTTCACCCAGTGCGCCGCCGGCCCAAGGAATGCCCGCATACAAACCAAGTCGCGCGAACGAAATATGAAAACGGTCGAGCAGATACAGTGGCAAAAACACGAGGAAAATGTTCCAGAGCCAGATAGTGCAGAAGTAGCCGAGAATCATGCCCCACACGCTGCGCCGGGCGAACAGCGAGCGCCATCTGAGTGAAGAGCTGGTCAGCGAGCGTTCGTGACCGCCGCCGCCCGCTTCGATGTACTCGCGCTCTTCCTTCGACAGGCGCTTGCTGTCGACCGGATTGCGATACAGCAGCAGAAACAGCAAGGCAAACGCGATCCCAAATGCGCCTGTCGCATGAAATAGCGAGCGCCAGCCGAACGCGATCATCAGGGCAACCAGCATGGCAGGTGCGAGCGCCGGTCCCCACTTCGACGACGAATCCCACAGGCCCGTCGCGAAGCCACGTTCCTTGGCGGGAAACCATGCCGCGGTGATCTTCGCGGAAGTCGGCCAGCACGGCGCCTCGCCCACTGCGAGCAACGCCCGCATCACCAGCAAGGCGGAGATCGAACCGACCACGCCGGTCAGCCAGGTGGCGACGCTCCACCAGATCATGCCAAGCGCATACGCCCGCTTCGCGCCGAAACGGTCGATCACCCAGCCTGCCGGCAGTTGCATCACCGCATAAGTCCACGCGAACACGCTGCCGAGCAACCCGATCTGCGTGCGGCTCAGGCCGAGTTCGTGAATCATGCCGGGCGCGGCGATCGACAGGCTGGCACGGTCCATGTAGTTGATGATCCCGCCGACCAGTAGCCAGATCACGACATGCCAGCGGTAATTCAAACGGGCCGGCCGCGCCGCGGCAGCCGATACGGGAAGGGTGTGTTTGTCCAACTCGCGTCTCCGTCCAGATGGCCTTTAGCGGCCATTCATCGTTGTCGTGGGTGTCGCGGTGCATCGGATGGGTTGCATGGCGCGACACGATGCTCATCTGCGAGCACTGAACGACAAGTGTACGGACGGGGGCGTTGCGGCTCCAATGTCGAAACCGCATGGGCCGATAGCGTTTGCGTTATCGGAGCGCGCAGGAACAACGGAAAACGGCCGGTCTTGCGACCGGCCGTTGTACTTCCCATCAGATCTTTAAAGCCTATCGCTTGTGATCAGCGAGGTCGAAGCGATCGAGGTTCATCACCTTAACCCAGGCCGCGACGAAGTCACTGACAAATTTCTCCTGCGCATCCGAACTTCCATAGACTTCGGCAAGAGCCCGCAACTGGGAGTGCGAACCGAAGATCAGATCGACACGCGTGCCGGTCCACTTCACTTCACCCGTTACGCGATCACGCCCTTCAAACACGTCCCTGGCCTCCGATACCGGCTTCCATTCCGTGCCCATGTCCAGCAGATTGACGAAAAAGTCGTTGGTCAGCGCTTGCGGACGTTTGGTGAAGACACCGTGCTGCGTCTGTCCATAGTTGGTGTTCAGGACCCGCAGGCCGCCCAGCAGCGCAGTCAACTCCGGCGCGCTCAGCGTCAGCAGTTGCGCCTTATCCACCAGCAGGGCTTCGGCCGTTACGGGAAAGTTGCCCTTGAGGTAATTGCGGAAACCGTCTGCGTTCGGCTCTAGCACGGCGAATGCGTCCACATCGGTTTGCGCCTGCGACGCATCCATGCGCCCCGGTGCGAAAGGAACCTCGACGTCATGACCGGCGTTTTTCGCGGCCTGCTCGACGCCTGCGCTACCGGCCAGCACGATCAGGTCGGCGAGCGAGACCTTCTTGCCACCGGACTGGGCCGTGTTGAACTCGCGCTGGATCCCCTCGAGTGTCTCGAGCACTTGCGCCAGTTGAGCCGGCTGGTTGACCTCCCAATCCTTCTGCGGCGCGAGGCGAATCCGCGCACCGTCTGCGCCGCCACGCTTGTCCGAGCCACGGAAGGTAGAGGCGGATGCCCAGGCCGTCGAAACCAGTTGCGAAACCGACAGCCCCGAAGCCAGGACCTTTGCCTTGAGAGCGGCAATGTCCTGCGCATCGACCAGTGGATGATCGACCGCCGGGATCGGGTCTTGCCAGATCAGTTGTTCTGCCGGCACTTCCGGGCCAAGATAGCGGGCGCGGGGGCCCATGTCGCGGTGCGTCAATTTGAACCACGCCCGGGCAAACGCATCGGCGAACTGGTCGGGATTCTCGTAGAAGCGCCTCGAAATTTTTTCGTAAGCGGGATCGAGCCGTAACGAGAGATCGGTCGTCAGCATGGTGGGCGCTCGGCGCTTCGAGGGGTCGTGTGCATCCGGGATGGTCCCTGCCCCTGCGTCGCCCTTCGGCTTCCATTGATGCGCGCCGGCCGGGCTCCTCGTCAGTTCCCATTCGTAGCTGAACAGGTTTTTAAAGAACTCATTGCCCCACTTCGTCGGCGTGCTGGTCCAGGTGACTTCCAGGCCGCTGGAGATGGCGTCGCCGCCCGCGCCTGTGCCATAGCTGCTCTTCCAGCCGAGGCCCTGCTGCTCGATCGGGGCCGCTTCCGGCTCCGGCCCCACGCTGGTCGCAGGACCGGCACCATGGGTTTTACCGAAGGTGTGACCGCCCGCGATCAGCGCCACCGTCTCTTCGTCGTTCATGGCCATGCGAGCAAAGGTCTCGCGGATATCCACGGCCGCGGCGAGCGGATCCGGGTTGCCGTTCGGGCCTTCCGGATTGACGTAAATCAGGCCCATCTGCACAGCGGCGAGGGGATTTTCGAGGTCGCGCACGCCCGAATAGCGCTTGTCACCCTCCAGCCAGATTTTTTCCGTCCCCCAGTAGACGTCTTCTTCCGGTTCCCAGACGTCCGGGCGGCCACCAGCGAAACCGAAGGTCTTGAAGCCCATCGATTCCAGCGCGACGTTACCGGTGAGAATGATGAGGTCGGCCCATGAGATTTTCCGGCCGTATTTCTGCTTGACCGGCCAGATCAGCCGGCGCGCCTTGTCGAGGCTGACGTTGTCAGGCCAGCTGTTGAGCGGCGCGAAGCGCTGCTGGCCGGAACCGGCGCCGCCACGGCCGTCGCCGGTGCGATACGTGCCCGCGCTGTGCCATGCCATACGAATAAAAAACGGACCGTAATGACCGAAGTCCGCCGGCCACCAGGACTGCGAGTCGGTCATCACCGCCAGCAGATCCTTCTTCACAGCGGCAAGATCAAGACTCTTGAACTCTTCGGCGTAATTGAAGCCCTCGTCCATTGGATCGGACAGCGACGAGTGTTGATGCAGGGTTTTCAGGTTCAGTTGCTGGGGCCACCAATCCCGGTTCGACGTACCGTCGCCGGAAGTGTGGTTGAACGGACATCTCGCTTCAGTCGACATGCGCTTCCTCCGTTGATCATTAGCACCCAGCTACCTGGCTGCGTTTAGAGTTCGTGCAATTGGCTTCAATGGTAGTGTCTGGGAAACCTGGGGCAGAAATAGGTTTAGTTGATGGCAAGCCAATAGAAAAGCTAAAGCCAGCGCCGTCCTTGGGTCTGTCGGCCAGAGTTCGCGCTGCAGCGCGTCACTCCGGTCCCATGCAAAGCTCCGGTTTCTCCGGTTGACGACGCGTGTGACAGCATATACCAATGGACTTTCCGGTGCCTGTTGGGTACCCGTGGGGTTTCATATGGCCGCTTGACCGGCGCTGGAGGACTTTTTCGTCCTGGCGCGTAGTTCGCTCACCGGCTTTGAGGGCGGCCCTCGGCTGATCAGACCGGAACGACATCCAATAGTTAAGGGTCCTGAACACAATGAGAATAGACTCGAGATACGACAAACAAGGAGTCATACCATGGTCGATGCTACCCCCCAAAACACCTTTCGTGGTCTTCCCTTGTCTCCTGAACAAGACGCCGAAGTCAGGCACTATATCAAGCAGAAAAAGCAGCACGGCGCACCGTGGGACACACCGGAACTGGCTGCCATGATTGGAGACATGCTGGAGCCGCCGGGCGAAGACGATGAGGGATCGGGCTCCGCCGCCGACGAAACGGAGGCGGCCACCGAACGCGCTGCGGCCTCTATCGACGAGGCCATGGACCCCATTGAGGCGAGCGAAGAACGAAACGCTGCAATGGAAGCTGAGGCGATGAAAGGCCCGAGGCGTTGACCGCCAGACTGCGCCTGCCCCGGCTGCCTGGACTCAGCGTGCGTTGAGCATGCACAGGGACAGATGCATCAACGGAATCAGCGAGACGCACCTACTCCGCTTCAGGAAGCATTACCAGCAGCTAATGTCGGCACGGTCCCGTACCGGTCCTAGCCCTGCCCACTTCACCTTAAACCAGCACGTCCGCAAACACCCGGTTCGCAAAGCGCGTCGAGTCCGTGCCGCTGTTCAGCACACCCACGGTTTTCAGGTCATCCGCATAGAGCGCGATTTCTTTCTTGAACGCATCGCCGACCGGATGATCGTGGTCGGTATGGCTCTTCAGCATCGCCGTCAATTGGCCGACATCCGCCTGCGGCGCATGCTCGGAGAAAATCGCCGCGGCCTCGGCCGGATGATTGGCGGTCCACTCCGTGGCATCGAGCAACGCCTGGGTCAGCGCCTGCGCGGTCGCGCGATCCTTGCGTATCAGCGTCCCGCGCACACCCAGTACGCAGCACACGCGGTTCTGGTATTCGCCGCACAAGTTGTTCGACACTTCGACCAGGTGGTCGGATTCCCGGATGCTCCAGATGGTCGGATCGCCGTCCGCGATCGCCTGCACTTCGCCTTTTTTGAGCGCTTCGCCCAGCAGATTCGCCGGGTACTGACGCCATTGCACCTGGCTGTCCGGATCGACGCCGATTTTCTTGAGCGTGATGGCGAAGAAATTCTTCGCTGGGCTTGCCATATCGCTGACGCCGATCGTGTGTCCCTTGAGACCCTGCAAATCGACAATCTGCGATGAGCGCGTGGCCAGCAAGCGCATGCAGCCGCCGTGGATGCCCGCGGTCAGCTTCACATCGAAGCCCTGCTCCAGCGGCTTGATCCAGCGCAGCGCCATGCCGACGCCCGCGTCCGATTTGCCGGTCGCGATGGCCTCGAGCAACTGGTCGGTCGAACCGGCGAAGTTAACCAGTTCCACCTGCAAGCCACGCTGCTTGAAAAAACCCTGCTTGACCGCAACCGGCACCGGCGCCGTGCAGATCGCGCCCGCGTTCCACGAGAGTTTGAGCGGCGTGAGTGGCCCTTCCGCAAAGGCGAGCGAGCTGGACAGGCCCAGCGAGCCGCCGCCAAGAGCCGTAGCGCCGGCGGCCCACGCGGCTTTGCGCAACCAGGCGCGACGCGACAGGCTGGCGGGAGAAGTATCGTCGATGGATGTCATGGTGTGCGGTTCCTCAGGTCGTTATTGGTTTTGTGTTGCGTGATCAGGCGACGCCGATGGCGACGCTCGCCTCATACATCAAGCCTCAGGGTTTAAGCCTCGAGCCCGAGCTGCGCGAGCACCTCGCGGCGCAACGAGACCAGCTTTGGATCGTCGCGATGCCGCGGATACGGCGCGTCGTTGTGCACAACGGCCACGATCCGCGCCGGACGCTCGCTGAAGACAATCACGCGATTGGCGAGAAACAGGGCTTCTTCCACGTCGTGGGTGACGAGCAGGACCGAGAACCTCGCGTCTTGCCACAGCCGCACGAGTTCGCCCTGCATGCGGATGCGCGTGAGCGAATCCAGCTTGCCGAACGGTTCGTCCAGCACCAGCAAGGCGGGATCGTTGACGAGAGCCCGCGCGAGCGCCACACGCTGCGCCATGCCGCCGGACAGCTGATGCGGGAAGGCATCGGCAAACTCGCTTAGTCCTACCAGTTGCAGGGCGGCATCGATACGTTCTGCGGCACTGTCGATTTCCGGCCTGCTCCACCAGTGTCGTTTGCGACGCTGCGCCTGCGGGCCGAGCCCGACGTTGCCACGCACCGTGCGCCAGGGAAACAGCGTCGGATCCTGGAACACCACCACGCGTGAAGGATCCGGCCCTTCGATCGCGGCGCCGTCTGCGTGGACGCTCCCGCGTACCGGCGTATCGAGCCCCGCGACCAGCCGCAACAAGGTCGACTTGCCGCAGCCACTGGGCCCAAGCAGCGCGACGAACTCGCCCGGCTCGACCGCAAAATCGACCTCCTGCAGCACCGGCAACGCCGCACCCTGGAAAGTGAATCGATGACTGACGTTGTGTACGTCGATGCGCGCGCCGCCGCGGTGGATGGGCGCTGACGTGGCGTTCACTGCCGGTACGGCTACCATTTGAGCAATCCTTTCTGCCACGCGAGCAAATGGTCACGAAAGCGGAACAGCAGCGTAATCAGGCCCGAGCACATCAAGGCCATGACCAGCAACGCCGCATACATGTTCGAATACGCCGCCCAGCCCTGGGCCCATTGCAGATACCAGCCAAGGCCGGCCTTGACGCCCATCATTTCGGCCACGATCAGCACCGAAAACGACACGCCGAGTCCCATGAACAGGCCGACAAACACCGACGGCAGCGCAGCCGGAATCGCGACCCTCAGGATCAGGAAGGTCGGCCGCGCGCCGAGCGTCCGGGCGATGTCGTAGTACGCGGCGTTCACGCCGGCGACGCCGGACCAGGTCAGCACCGCCACGGGGAATGCCGTGGCCAGCGCGATCAGGAACACGCTCGCGCTGAAGCTGGACGGAAAGAAAAAGAACGCGAGCGGCAGCCACGCGGTGGGCGGCAGTGGCCCGATCAGGCGCAGCATCGGATGCAGCCAGTAGCTCACCGCGCGCGACCAGCCGATGCTCACGCCGATCACAAACCCCGTCACGGCGCCAAGCACATACCCATAGGCCAACAGACCCAGCGAATGCACGACGCTCGAGCCGAGGCGCGGAAAGTCCTCTATGTAGACGGCAATCAGCGCCTGGGGCGGTGCGAAGAACGGCCGCGGCAACCATTCGAGCTTCGCCGTCAGTACTTCCCACACCGTGACGCCGAGTGCCAGGGCGAGCAACCACGGCATCGCGCCCAGCCAGCTGTCGATGCGCGACGACTTGTCTGTGTCGCCCGTGTCGCCCGTGTCACTCGCGCGCCTGCGCCAACCGGCGATGCCGAGCAACGCCGCGACGACCGCCAGTGCCACCTTGAGCAAGACGAGCTCGTTCGTATACGGCCAGTCGTCGAGATTGGGCCACCATTGCGTGAGCGCCGCCCCGCCTAGCCATGCCAATGCAGCGAGGCCGGCGATCACAACCCGCCGCGACACTTGGCGCGGCGGCGCGGACCGCTTCACTCGTGGACTGCTCGAGGGAATCGTTTCAGATTGGGAAGACACGGTGGTAGCACGCTCCGTCAGGCCGGCAGACGTCCTCGCGGACAGATTCAAGGCACAGCGTAACGGTCCGAAACCCCGTTGAGAATTATTCGATTTGTATATGTTTATTCGAATCGGACATTTAAGGTTTGCATGTTTTCGCGCGTGCACCGCGCAGGTGCGTCATGGCGTTCTGCCGCATACCGACGCGCTTATCAGCAAAACTGCTAATGGATATCGCAAATGCTTCGTTTGAACCGGCCAGACCGTTGACTACACTGCGATTCCATCTTGTCATAACAAGTTGCTCATGCCCAAAACCAATCTCGTGCCGTTCTCGCCGCAGCCGCTCTACGCGCAGATCAAGGACACGTTGCGCGGCCGGATTCTGGATGGCACCTACGCACCGCACAGCCAGATGCCCTCGGAGCATGAGCTGTGCGCGCTGTTCGGGGTCAGCCGCATCACGGTGCGACAGGCGCTCGGCGATCTGCAGAAAGAGGGACTGCTTTTCAAGCTGCATGGCAAGGGCACCTTCGTCTCCAAACCGAAGGCATTCCAGAACGTCACGTCGCTGCAAGGGTTCGGCGAAGCCATGTCGTCGATGGGCTACGAAATCGTCAACCAGTTGCGCAGTTTTCGTATCGTCGAGGCGAGCCGCCATGTCGCCGCCAAGCTCAACCTTCCAGAGGGGGCGGCGGTTGCCGAGATCCATCGCGTACGGTTGCTCAATCGCGAGGCCGTCTCGCTTGAGATCACGTGGCTGCCCGAAGTGTTCGGTAAACGTCTCGTCAACGCAGACCTCGCGACGCGCGACATTTTCCTGATTCTGGAGAACGACTGCGGCGTGCCGCTCGGCCATGCCGATGTGGCCATCGACGCCATTCTTGCCGACGATGAGATCGCCGCTGCCCTGCCGGTCCAGGAAGGCAGCCCGGTGCTGCGCATCGAGCGCCTCACGCACGATGCGACGGGTGCCCCCATCGATTACGAATATCTCTACTTCCGCGGCGACGCGTTTCAATACCGGCTGCGCACCGATCGTCAGAAGCCGCGCCGCAACGCAAGGAAAGCATTATGAATACACATATTCTGGAGTACGACGTTGTCGTGGTGGGCGGTGGCACCGCTGGTCCGATGGCAGCGATCAAGGCCAAGGAACGCAATCCGGACCTGAAAGTGCTGGTGCTCGAAAAGGCCAACGTCAAACGCAGCGGCGCGATCTCGATGGGCATGGACGGACTGAACAACGCAGTGATTCCGGGCCACGCGACGCCCGAACAGTACACGCGGGAAATCACCGTTGCCAACGACGGCATTGTCGATCAGGAAGCGGTCTATGCGTACGCAAAGCACAGCTTCACGACGATCGAGCAGCTCGACCGCTGGGGCGTGAAGTTCGAGAAGGACGGCACCGGTGACTACGCGGTCAAGAAAGTCCACCACATGGGCTCATACGTGCTGCCGATGCCCGACGGCCACGACATCAAGAAGGTGCTCTACCGCCAGCTCAAGCGTGCGCGGATTGCGCTCACCAACCGCATTGTCGCCACGCGGCTCTTGACCGATGCCCAAGGGCGGGTCTGCGGCGTGCTCGGTTTCGACTGCCGCACTGCGGATTTCTACGTCGTGCGGGCGAAAGCGGTGATTCTTTGCTGCGGCGCAGCGGGACGCCTGGGTTTGCCTGCATCGGGCTATCTGATGGGCACCTACGAAAACCCGACCAATGCCGGCGACGGCTACGCGATGGCGTATCACGCCGGCGCTGCGATGGCGAATCTCGAGTGCTACCAGATCAACCCGCTGATCAAGGATTACAACGGACCGGCCTGCGCCTACGTTACCGGACCGCTGGGCGGCTTCACGGCCAACGGCAAGGGCGAACGCTTCATCGAATGTGATTACTGGAGCGGCCAGATGATGTGGGAGTTCTACCAGGAACTGCAAAGCGGCAATGGCCCGGTGTTCCTGAAGCTCGACCACCTCGCCGAGGAAACGATCCAGACCATCGAGCAGATCCTGCACACCAACGAACGGCCGAGCCGTGGACGCTTTCATGCGGGCCGCGGCACCGACTACCGGCAGCAGATGGTCGAAATGCACATCTCGGAGATCGGCTTTTGCAGCGGGCACAGCGCCTCCGGCGTCTACGTCAACGCGCGTGCCGAAACCACCGTGCCGGGACTCTACGCGGCGGGCGACATGGCGGCGGTGCCGCATAACTACATGCTCGGCGCATTCACCTATGGCTGGTTTGCCGGTCATAACGCAGCGGACTATGTGGCCGGCCGCGAGCATGCACCGGTCGACGAACAGCAGGTTGCCGCCGAACGTGCGCGTGTCTATGCGCCGCTCGAACGCGATCATGGCCACGCGCCGTCGCAGGTCGAATACAAGCTGCGGCGTATGGTGAACGACTATCTGCAACCGCCGAAAGTCACGCGCAAGATGGAGATTGGCCTGCAGCGCTTCGCCGAAATCGCCGATGACATCGACTCGATCCGCGCGCTCAATCCGCATGAACTGATGCGTGCCGCCGAAGTCCGCGCCATCCGCGACTGCGCGGAAATGGCGGCGCGGGCGTCGCTGTTTCGCACCGAAAGCCGTTGGGGCCTTTATCACCATCGTGTCGACTATCCGCAGCGCGACGACGCGCAGTGGTTCTGCCACACGCATCTGCGCAAGGACGAGAATGGCCGCATGACGAGTGAGAAGCGTGCGGTCGAGCCTTATATCGTGCCGCTTGCCGACGACGAGCGCAGCGCTTACGAGAAACTCCGCATCCGCGAGTCCGCCGCGCTCGCCGCAACGATCTGAGAGGTGATTGACATGTCCTATACCCCGCACGACATTCTTCAGCGCAGCAGCGCCCCCGTGACGATCGACGAAGACCTCTGCATCGCCGATAAGGGCTGCACGGTCTGCGTCGACGTGTGCCCGCTCGACCTGCTCGCCATCGATTTAAGCAAAGGGAAAGCCTATATGCAGTTCGACGAATGCTGGTACTGCATGCCCTGCGAGCGCGATTGCCCAACCGGGGCAGTCAAGGTCGAGATTCCTTACCTGCTGCGCTAGGACGCTGTCGCGCAGCAGTGCGTCTGCTTGACGTGAAATCCTGATCGCCAAGCGACTGCAAGCGCACCCGCGAACGGCTTCAAAGCCTCGACGTTCAGATCAATCATCCTGTTTGAATCCCTTACCCATGACCGTGCCGTCCATCATCGTTCCTCACCTCGACGCACTTGATCCGGAGAGCGCCGCGTTGCTCGCTCGGCTTGCCGATGGAGACGCCGCCGTGCGGCGCATCGCGCTGCTCGATATCGCGGACCTCGAAGAGGTTGATCTGCTTCCGGCGCTGGTCGCCGCCCTGCGCAACGACCCCGCCGCGGAGGTTCGGCTCGAAGCAGCGCGCGTGCTCGCGTCGTGGGAACAGCCGGAGATTGTCGAAGCCCTGTGCAGCGCGCTCCTCGATACGGACGAAGCGGTCCGTGCCGCAGCTGCACAAAGTCTCACCGAATTGAAGGATCCTGCGTCCGGAGCCGTGCTAAGCGGTTGGGTCGAGCGCCCGGAGCCCTTCGTGCGGGCCGCAATACTTCGAGGGCTGCGCGAACTGCGCTTTGGCGAGGCCTTCGATCCGGCCCTGCACGCGCTCTCGGATAGCGCACCCAGCGTCAGGCTGGAAGCGGTCGGCGTGCTGGGCTGGCTGAAGGACCCACGCGCGTTGCGGCCGCTCGCCGCACTGGCGACGGAAGACACCGACACTGGCGTACGACGGGCAGCCGTCGGCGCATTGGGCTTTGCGGCTGCGACGGACGCCGTTGCCACGCACGCGCTACTCGGCGCGTTACGCGACGGCGCCTGGCAGGTCCGCGAGGAAGCCGCCACCACGCTCGGCAAGCTGCGCGCACCCACGGCACGCGACCCGCTGGTCGCAGCCCTTGATGACGACTACTGGCAGGTCCGCGTGCGCGCGGTGCGCGCGCTCGGCCACGCCGGCGACGCCAGCGCTGCGCCCCCGGTCGCCGCCCTGCTTACGCACTCGGTCAGCAACCTGCGCAAGGAAGCGGCGCTCGCGCTCGGCGAACTGCGCGATCCGCACACGTTGCCGGCACTGCGCGACGCCCTGCAGGATCGCGACCCGGACGTGCGCAAAGCAGTCCGGATCGCCTTGCAACAGATCGAAGGTGCAGGCGCGTGAGCACGCCACAGCAGATCGCCAGCGACGCCGTCGCGCGTACCCTGACGCTGCAATGGTCCGATGGGCGCGAACGGCAGATCGCTCATGCGCAGTTACGCCAGGCCTGTGCGTGTGCCGAATGCCGCCGCATCCGGCTTGACGGCGGTACGGTACAGGCACCGCCCGATGTGACACTGACCGACGTGCAGCCGATGGGCTATGGCGTGCAGTTGGTCTTCAGCGACGGCCACGCGCGCGGTATCTACCCATGGCGGTATCTTGAGGAGCTAGCTGAAGCAGGATCGTCACAAACAGACTAACCGGTGCCGCTCAGCGCTGGATAAAAACTTTGAACGAGTTCACAGCGAACAGTCGCCAGAGGTCACGTTTAGTGTTACTTTGAAGAAAGCGCCACTCTCGTTCGTTGGCCTGATTGCTCATCACCGGAGCCCAACGTGCTGAGCGTCGTCGAACACTTCCTCATGGCGTGTGCACGGCTACGCCCGTCGACGAGATGTCCATTCTTCTGGTGGCAGCTCAATCGCAGCCTGATCCCAACCGAAGGCGGCCACTTCAATCCTGCCCGGCACGAGTGGGCCCACCCAGGAGAGACCTGATGAGCAAGAAATCTTACGCCGATGATGCTGGCGACTCGAACGAAACAACCGAGGCGACGCTGCTGGCATTGACCACACAAATCAACCAGTTCGTCGTTGCGAGGACGCTCGATAGCCGCTGCGCAGCGAAGCTCGTGAAGCGCCTGAAAAAAGAAGCTGACGCCGTTTCGGAAAGCGGTCATGCCACGAAAACCGACCGGAAGGCGTTGGAGAAGGCGTTCGAGGGAGTTGATGCGGCATTGCGCGAACACGATGCAGGGTTGCTGGTCACGGCCAACGCGGCGCTTCGCGCGACCGACAACACCGCCAAAGAATCGAAAGGTCGCCGCAGCACCCAGTAGTGACGTCTGGTGGGGCCTGGAATGATCAGACGAGCGCACAGGAGCAGCCATGAACACCAAACACAGCAAAATGGAACACCTCGAGGCCGCCGCATCGCATCACGAGCAGGCAGGGCGATTGCACCGCGAGGCGTCGCGGCATTTTGAGGACGGCAAAGACTTCGCCCACGCCGCGCATCAGGCGATGCTGGCGCACGGTCACGCGTTGCATGCCATCGAGCGGGCCAACGAGGCCCTCAAACATCACGGCGCGCCGCTGGTCGTGCCGCCAGCCACCGCCCCTGCCGACAGCCACGCAGGCGCAGCCCAGCATCACGCCTTCGCTGCCGAGCTGCATGAGCAGGCAGCCCGGCATATGCGCAACGCCGCCAAACACTTCGATGAGGACCGTGGCGCAGTCGCGCACGAGACGCAACTGGCGTTTTCGCTTGCGCTACGCGGGCTGTCCCACAGCAACGAGGCCGCGAAGCAGCATGTCTCGGCCACGCGCGACAAAGATCCTGCGAAGAACACGGCGTAAGTCGTTGTGCGGTGGGTACCTCAGGCCGCAGTCTTGAGCGGTCTTACTGGCGCGCCGGTGACATCGCTCCCTGCAATGGCGAGCGCCAGCGCAGGGTTAAGGCTATCCACCATGGACGTAGGCATGAGAATCGTGGCCCCACGTTCCTTGGTGGTTTCGTAAATGATATTCATCGCCCTCAATTGCAGTGCTCCCGGCTGTTGCTCATAGACCCGGGCTGCTTCGACGAAGTTGGATGCAATCGCCGCTTCCGCAGAGCCGAGAATCACACGCGCCTGCTTTTCGCGTTCCGCCTGTGCCTGACGCGACATCGCATCCTGCAACGCCACCGGTATCGCCACGTCACGGATCTCTACGGAGCCTACCGCGATACCCCACTCAGCGGTTTTGCCGGCAATTTCGTCGCGCAGATGCGCGTCGGCCGCCACCCGATCGGAGAGGAGCGTGGACAGCATCGACGAGCCGATGAGTTCACGTAACGTGGTCTGGGCGACCCGGTCGATCGCCTGGCGATAGTCGGTGATCGCGAGCGCAGCCTTTTGTGCGTCGCATACGTGCCAGAAAATGATCGCGTCGACGTTGACGGGGACCGTATCTTTGGTCAGCGCCTGTTCTGCGTTGAACGCTGTCGTTTGAATACGTTCATCAATGATGGCCACAACATTGTCGAAGACCGGGATGATCATAAAGAAGCCCGCGCCTTTGACACTCTGCAGTTTCCCCACCCTCAGGATGACGAACTTCTCCCACACGTTGGCCACCTTGACCGACATGGCGACGATAATCGCGATGACAAAAAACGGCACGCCCAGATAGATGTTCAGCAGACCGCCGGCCGACACCCCGGCCAATAGAAAAACGGCGGAAAGTACTACTGTGATCGGATTCATGGTAAGTCACCTCGCAAAGCATTCAACCATCTGCTATAAAAATTCTGTGTCTAGCCCTCCACCAGCCCAACCTGATCGCGTTTGATCGAGGTGCCGGCGGTTCCGGCGATCATCTGCTCGATATCGCTTAACGCACCGATGACAGCCCGGTGCCCAGTGCGTTTGACAAAATCGCAAGCGGCCTCGATCTTCGGCGCCATCGAATCAGCCGTGAAGTCCAGCCGGTCTAGCGCGTCCGGGCTCACGAGCCTGATGAGATGCGCCGACGGTGCACCCCAATCGAGGTACACGCCTGCGACATCGGTCACGATGACGAGCAGGTCGGCTTCGAGTTCGCGGGCCAAGAGCGCCGCGCTGCGATCCTTGTCTACCACGGCCTCCGCGCCAAGGCGGCGCCCCTCGCCGTCGACGACCACCGGAATGCCGCCACCACCCGCGCAGATCACAATCGTGCTGTGGGCGAGCAACCAGCGTACCGCCTGCATTTCCAGAATGCGCACCGGCTTGGGACTGGCCACCACACGCCGGCACGCCGCACCATCCTGCGTCATGGTCCAGCCTTTGTCATGGATCGCGATTGCCGCTTCGGCCGGGGTGAAGACCGCGCCGATAGGCCTGTCAGGAGACTTGAAAGCGGGATCGGCGGGATCGACTTCGACCATCGTCAGCAAGGTTGCGCAGGAACGCCCGCTCGGCAACAGGTTGCCTAATTCCAGCTCGATCGCATAGCCGATCATGTCCTGCGTTTGCGCGTCCAGCACATCGAGCGGAAACCGCTCAGCCTGCGGGGCGTTCATCCCTTGCGAAGCGAGCAAACCGACCTGCGGGCCGTTTCCATGGACGATCACCAGAGAGTTTCCGTCGGCAACCTTCGCCAGTTGCGCGGCGGCAACGCGGATGCTGTCCTGCTGCGTCTGCGCGCTCACCGGTTCACCGCGCTTGAGTAGCGCGTTTGCGCCAAGCGCAACGACAATTCGCATCAGGAAGCTCCTTTATTCACCCAGGTGTGGCGACGAGAGCACTGATCGCCACCAATGCTTCGGTCTGCGAAATCTGTGCAATATCCGTGAGTTCACGCATGCGCTCGAATGCCTTATGGAGCGTCTGCGCCACAAACTCGCACGGCTGCGGAGCAGCCTCTTCTGGCTTGCCGGCGGGATCCGTCTTCTGCATAGTGGTCTGGATCTCGCGCATCGTGGTGATCAGAAACTCCATCTGCTTGTGGACCAGAATTTGCATGCCGTCATGCGCATGCTTGCTGGCCGTCGCGAGCGCGTCGATATCGCTATGCTGTGCGGCGATCACCGAAGCCATATCGACGCCTGGGATATTGATTCTGGCGAACAATTTGGCGAGATCGGTGAACGGATTGGACGTTACAACCATGGTGAGGCTCCCTCCTGCGCGGCATTGAGCATTGAACCCGCGCCGCGTCCCCTATGAAAGGGGGCGTGGCGCAGATTCCATGGTGGCACGCCGAACGCGACGAGTCTGTACGGTATCGGTAAACGGCCTCCATACAGGTACGCGACCGTACCGACTTCGAGCCATGCTGCGAGCACGATGGCGATAGACGTCCCGGGTCATGTCAATCGCGGGCGCCGCTCACAGGCAATACAAAGGGGAACACACATGAAAAACCACCCACGGGTATGGATCCTGATCGCGCTTTCGCTGATCGTCAGCTTGAGCGCATGCATTGTGGTCCCGGACGGCGATCATCACGGCGACTATCACGGCGACTATCACGATCACGGCTAGTACCAGTCACATGCTCTTACGCAGCGCCGGCCTTCGGAGAGAGCGACGCCAACGGGGATTGGCGTCGCTCTTGCTGTGAGGTGCTAAACCTTCGCTAATTACCTGGCTGCCCGAGCGTCACGGTCGCACTGTGACGCGCCCCATCGTCCACCAGTTGCACCGCATGCTTCCCTGCTTCAAGCGCCCTGCCATCCACGACGATGTCACTTACGCCGCGGCCGACGCCATGCGGATTGTTCACGACGATGTCGTAGTGTGAAGCGCCATGGCGAAACACGGCGGTAAAGCCTGGCCAGGCGCGCGGCACACACGGATCGATCGACAATTCATTGCCGTGCTTGCGCAGGCCAAGCAGACCTTCAATGCCGGCGCGATACATCCACCCCGCCGAGCCCGTGTACCACGTCCATCCGCCACGTCCGACGTGGGGCGCGACCGAATACACGTCAGCGGCGACCACATAAGGTTCGACCTTGTAGCGCTTCGCCCCGCTGCGCGTGCGGCTGCGATTGACCGGATTGAGCATCGCAAACAGGTCGGCGGCACGATCGCCATCGCCCATTTGCGCGTACGCCAGCACCGACCACATGGCAGCATGCGTATATTGGCCGCCATTCTCGCGAATGCCGGGCGGATAGCCCTTGATATATCCCGGATCGAGCGGCGTACGATCGAACGGCGGCGTGAACAGCAAGGCGAGGCCATCGTCGCGGCGAATCAGCCGGGTTTCCAGTGCGGCCATCGCACGCCCGCTCCGTTCGGCGGTCCCCACCCCCGACAGCACGCTCCACGACTGGGCGATCGCGTCGATCGAGCATTCGTCGTTAGAGGCGGATCCCAGCGGCGTGCCGTCGTCGAAATAGGCGCGCCGATACCATTCGCCATCCCATCCTGCGCTTTCAAGTGCCGCGCGTAGCGCCTCGGCGCGCGCGAGCCAGCGCTCGCCCCTGGCGCTATCCCCGCGGGCACCCACGAGCGGCGCCCATGCCGCTAGCGTGGCGCACAGAAACCAGCCGAGCCAGACGCTCTCGCCACGGCCCGCCTCGCCCACCCGGTTCATGCCGTCGTTCCAGTCGCCGGTGCCCATCAGCGGCAGGCCATGCGCGCCGAACAGCGCGAGGCTCTGTTCAAGTGCCCGCACGCAATGCTCGAAGAGCGGCGCGCTGTTCTCCGAGACGGCCGGCACGAAGTAAGCGTCGTGCTCGCCGTCGCCCAACGGACGGCCGTCGAGAAACGGCACGTCCACGTCGAGAATCGCCGCGTCGCCGCTCACCTCGACATAGTGAGCCACCGTATAGGCCAGCCACGCGCGGTCGTCGGAAATATGGGTGCGCACGCCCGCGCCGCCCTGTGGCAGCCACCAGTGCTGCACGTCACCCTCCGGAAACTGACGCGCGGCCGCCCGCAACAGATGCTCACGAGCCAGTTCAGGACGCGCCACGACGAGTGCCATGCCGTCCTGCAACTGATCGCGAAAGCCGTACGCGCCGCTTGCCTGATAAAAGCCCGCACGCGCCCAGGTCCGGCACACGAGCGTCTGGTACAACAGCCAGCGGTTGAGCATCAGGTCCATCGTCCGATCGGGCGTCACGACCTGAATCGCGCCGAGCGTATCGTCCCAGAACGTCGTCACCGCGGCGAGCATCGCATCGAGGTCGGCGTGGCGATAGCGTTCGATCAACTGCCGGGCGGCCTCGGTCGAAATGGCTTCGCCCAGCACAAACACCACCTCGGCGACACCTCCCGGTTCCAGTTCGAGCGTGGTTTGCAGCGCCGCGCATGGATCGAGCCCTGCGCCGACCCTTCCGGAGAGCGGTGCAGACTCATCTGCCGGGGCCAGTCCAGCCGGAAAGCGCAAGCTGCCATTGCGGCCGATAAATTCACACCGGTCCGCACTCCAACTGGTCTGCTTGCCGCCCAGGTCCGCAAAGGCCACCCGGCCACGATACGCTTCGGCCCAGCCGTTGCGGACGAACATGGCCCGCGTCGGCGCGTCGATCTCACTGATGGTTTGAGGCGCAGCAATGCTGCGCGACGCCCCCAGCGCCCATTCGACGTAAGCCGTCACAGAAAGCCGGCGCGTGCGGCCGGACAGGTTACGCAGCGTCAGACGGGAGATTTTCAGCGGGTCGTCGAGCGGCACGAATTGCAGCAGGTCAAGCGCGATGTCTTCCGCCGTGTGCGTGAAGCGGCTATACCCCTGACCGTGACGCGCGATGTAAGGCGCAGCACCGGGGGCGTTGTCACGCACGGGGTTCGCCTGCGGCCCCCACAGCGCGCCCGTATCGTCGTCGCGCACGTAAAACGCTTCGGCCGGCGGATCGCCGACCGGGTCGTTCGACCACGGTGTCAGTTGATGCTCGCGGCTGTTCGACGCCCACGTGTAGCCGCTGCCCTCGGCCGACACGAGAAACCCGCATGCCGGATTGGCGATCACGTTGACCCACGGCATCGGGGTGCATTGCCCGGCCGCGAGAATCGTGACGTATTCGCGGCCGTCTTTCGCAAAACCGCCCAGGCCGTTGAAGCATTCCAGCCCCGCGCCGGGTGGCGTGGTTTTCACGGACGCGGACAACGACGGTGCGCCCAGCAAACGTCTTGCGCGCGGCTGGCTGGGTGGTGGCGTGCCCGCAAGGCGCCGCAACTGATCCAGCAAGCGTCCGTTGCGCGCGGCGAGCACGGCACGCGCTACCACCGGAAACAGCGCCCGCGCGTCTGCCGACATCAGGTCGGCGCGCAGCACGAAAATGCTGCCACGCGCAGCGCCGCCTGCCTGCTGCTGCGGTTGCGCCTCGCCGGAGCGCACGAGGGTTTCGAGTGCAGCCTGCAAATCCTGCACATACGATGCAGCGCGTTCGTTAATGATGACCAGATCCACCGCGAGCCGCTTCATATGCCAGTACTCGTGCGCGTGCACCAGTTGCCGCACCAGCGCCATGTGTTCGATATCGTCGATCCGCACCAGCAAAATCGGTAGATCGCCCGACACGCCATGCGCCCAGAGCGGCACGGCCCCGACGCCGCCCGCCGCCGCAACGGCGGCGGTACCGCGCTGCAGTGCGGCCGAACCGGGCCGCAACGACGGGTCGCTGTACAGCATGTGACCGGCCATGCGCTGGAACAGTCCTGCCTCATCGGGACTCACGCCGTTATGGCGCAACTGCACCTGTGCCTGAGTCCAGGCGAGCATGGCGGCACGCGCAAACGAAGCGCCGTCGCGATGCTTGTCCACCAGATCCAGCAACTGCGCACGCGAATCGGCAACGATGGTCCAGAAGGCAATCCTTGCTGTCGCGCCCGGCTCGATCCGCAGCCGCTGGCGCATCGCGAACGCCGCGTCGAGCACGACACCCGCCGAGTTGCCGAACGAACGCTCATCCGCGAGACCCACTGGTGAGCGCACGTCGCGGCCACGGCCGATAAAACGCGCGCGGTCCGTTTCCACTTCGATCGCCCCCACGGTCTTGCCCTCGATCACCGCCAGATGCGCGGCCCAGACCTCGGGTTCGTCGGGCGTGCGGCGGCGCCGGGTCGCCAGGATCACGCCGCTCTCGGGCAGATACTCCGTCTCGACGAACAGCTTGGAGAAGGCCGGATGCGCCTGGTCGGCAGCAGGCGGCGCCAGCACGATCTCGGCGTACGAGGTGAACTCGATCACGCGCGCGCGGGGACCCGAATTGGCCACCGACACCCGCCGCACTTCAGCATCGTCTTCGGCGGACACCACCACGTCGAGCGACGTGGTCAGCGTGCCGTCGCGCCGTACGAACTCCGCGCGATCTTCGGTGAAGGTCACCTCGTAGCTGTCCGGCACTACACCCGTAGGCTGCCATGCGGCTGACCAGAACTCGCCGCTTTCGACGTCGCGCAGATACAGGTAGCTGCCCCAGTGGTCGCAGGTCGCATCCTCGCGCCAGCGGGTCACGGCCAGATCGCCGCGGCGGCTGTAACCGGAGCCGGCCGAGGTGATCATCACCGCGTAACGGCCATTACAGAGCAGATGGGTCGCAGGCGACGGGTCGTTGGCCGATAACAGGCGCCGCGCCACAGCCGGCTCGACGCCGCGCATCTGGCCGGTTTCGCGGTTCTCGTCGACCCGAAGATGGGCGACGGCGACCCTGCCCGGCATGCGTTCCTGCAACAGCAGTTCGGTTGCCTGGATGGCCGGCTCGGCATGGAAGAATTCACGAATGCAACCGCCCAGCAGCGCGTTGGCGATCGAGACAATCGACATGCCCTGGTGATGCGCCATGAACGCACGCACCACTGCCACCGTCTGGCCTTCGGGCAGCCGGGCAGGCGTGTAATCGAGCGCCTCGTAGAAGCCATAGCGCCCGCAGGCGCCCGCCGCACACAGACGTTCGAAGTTATCCGTGGCAGCAGCGGGCTCTACCATGGCGGCCAGTGCGGTCGCGTACGGCGCGATCACTGCGTCGTGGCCGAGACCGCGCTTCAGACCGAGATCCGGAATGCCGAAGCTCGAGTATTGATAGGTAAACTCAAGATCTCTTGCGTTGTAGGCCGACTCCGAGATGCCCCACGGCAGGCCGAGCGCTCGGCCGTACCCGATCTGCCGGTGCACCACGAGTTTGTTGGTCCGCGCAATCAGGCTGCTGGCCGGCGCGCGCATCACCAGCGACGGCATCAGGTACTCGAACATCGAGCCGGACCAGGAGACCAGTGCGGCGCCGCCCGGCACCGGAGTCGCAATGCGGCCAAGGCGAAACCAGTGACGCGCCGGGATATCGCCTTTGGCAATCGCCACGAAGCTTGCCAGCCGTGCCTCCGACGCCAGCAAGTCGTAGCTGCTCGGGTCGAGCCGGCCATCGGCAACCGCGTAGCCAATCGAGAGGAGATTGCGCACGGGGTCCAGCAGAAAGCCGAATTCCATCGCGTTGGCCATCGTCAAGGCGTTATCGGTCAGGGCCGTCAGCCGTTCGCGCAAGGTCGCCGGAGTGTCTGTGGCGTTCGCGCGCTGTCCGTGTCCAACCTGATCCTGGCTATGGCTGTGGATCGCCTGCTCCAGCGCGTCGACCCAGAAGCGCACGTCGTCGCCCGAGTTGTCCTGATCCGGGCGGATTTCATCGACCAGGGCGCGCGCGATGTCCGCTACCGTGGCGGCAAGTAGGGTGATGGCCGGCCATGCTGGCGCAACGACGGCGCCTTGCGCGCTGCCACTTCCACTGCCCGCGGCCGCAGAGTCACTCGGCTCATCCGCAGGAATATCGGCAAGCGCGGCCTGTAGCGCGGCCACGGCCTGATCGAATTCGCCATGTAACGCGAAACGCGTACGCTCAGCCTTACCATGACTCTCGCGCAACGCTTTGCACAACAAAGCAAGGTTGTCGCGGATGCCCGCCAACACCACGTTGCAGTGGGCTTGTGCGGGCTGTGCCGCCCAGGCGCGGCAGGCGTTACCCAGCGCGATCAGATGACCGGCGAGATTGCCGCTATCGACCGACGACACATACTTCGGCTCCAGTGGCCGCAGATCCTGGGTGTCGTACCAGTTATAGAAATGGCCGCGAAAGCGCGCGAGGCGCTGCATCGCAGCGAGTGTCGTCTCCAGCCGCGTGACGGTATCCAGCGTACTGGCCCAGCCGAATTCGCGTGCGCTTACCGTGGCAAGCAGGTAGAGCCCGAGGTTGGTCGGCGAGGTCCGATGCGCGACGACGGGCCGCGGATCCTCCTGGAAATTGTCCGGCGGGAGCATCTGATCGGCGGCCGTGACGAAGGTTTCAAAGTAACGCCACGTACGACGGGCATGAAGCCGCAGTTCCAGCGCGTGCTCAGGCGTGACGACGAGCTCGCCGGCCGGTCGCGGTGCGCGGCTCGACCAGTAAGCGAGAGCGGGCGAACCGAGCCAGCCCAACACGAACGGCCCCCCAATCCATGCGCCATGATGCCCAGTGCGCCACGCTACCGCTGCGCTTGCCGTCATGCCGAGCAGCGCAAGCGCAATACCCGCACGCATGCGCACGAAAGTCGCAGCAAGCGTCAGGCGCTCACGGGCACCGGCTTCGGCTGCGGTCGTCCATTCGAGCAGATGCCGATGGCTCACCAGCACGCGAAACAACGTGCAGGCGATCGCGTCGCTCATCGACCAGGTCTGCTCGGCGAGAAAAGCGATCGACATGCAACACTTGCCGAGCGCGAGCCACAGGTCGTCCAGCCAGACGCGCAGCAGGCTGCTCAAAGTCATCTTCACGTGTGGGCGTTTCCAGCGCGGAACCAGCGCGCTTAGCGTCGGCAACAGCACCGGCAATGCGATCGTCGCTACGATGAAGGCGGTCCACAGCAGCGCGACCGAAAACGGCAAGGTCCAGCCCATCAGCAACGCGACGAATGCTGCGGGCGCCGTGAGCGTGCGGCGCAGGTTGTCCAGCATCTTCCAGCGGGCCGTAGCGTGCAGCGTCAGATCGGCGCGCCGGCGCAACCTCATGAGCCACGGCAGCAGTTGCCAGTCGCCACGTGCCCAGCGATGCTGGCGAGCCGTCGAGACGTCGTAACGGGCCGGAAACGCTTCGACCACTTCGATGTCCGAAGCAAGTCCTGCCCGCGCAAAAATCCCTTCGAAGAGGTCGTGACTCAACATGGTGTTGTCGGGCACCCGGCCAGCCAACGCGGTCTCGAAGGCATCCACGTCATAAATGCCCTTGCCGGCGTACGACCCCTCGTCGAAAAGATCCTGATAGACGTCCGATACCGCAGCGACATACGGATCGATCCCGCTCGGGCTCGACGAGACACGCTGGAACAGCGAGCCCTCTCCGCCCACCGGCAAGGACGGCGTCACACGCGGTTGCAATACGCCGTAGCCCTCGACGATTCGCTGGCTCAGCGGATCGAACACCGCGCGATTGAGCGGATGGGCCATCTTGCCGATCAGACGGCGCACGGTATCGCGCGGCAGACGGGTGTCGGCGTCGAGCGTAATGACATAGCGCACCTGCGACGGCACGACGAGCGGCTGGCCATCAACGACCACGAACGAGGTATCCAGCGCGCCACGCAGCAACCGGTTCAACTCGTGCAGCTTGCCGCGCTTGCGCTCCCAGCCCATCCATTGCGCCTCCTCGTCGTTCCACGTGCGGCGCCGATGCAGCAGGAGGAAACGCTCACCGTCCGCGGCGCCAGGGTAAAGACGATTCAACCTGGCGATGCCGTGCGCCGCGGCCTCCAGCAGGCTACCGTCGTCCTGCGCCTCGGCCGTTGGGGAGTCCGTCCAGTCGGACAGCAGCACGTAGTAAAGCTCGCCTCCGGGGCTCGCCAGATGATGAATTTCCAGCCGCTCGATCTGCGCGGTCAGCGCGGCGGTCGTGGTCAGCATCGTGGGCACGGCGACAACCGTGCGCAAGGTGGCTGGAATCCCGTTCCTCAGCGCGAGGCCCGGCAGCACGATGGCGCCGACATCGCGCATCACGCCGCGATTGACGATCGCCACCGCCACGTCGAGCGCAGGCAGCACGCCTGCCAGGCCCAGCCAGATCAACCACCGGTGATGCGGCGCCAAGCCACTCACCAGGGCCAGCACGCCGGCCAGCAGCAACGCCGCCAGCAGCACGATACGGCCAACGTATCCGCCGAGACCGGCACGGCGCGTAAAACGATGCAGCCACACGGCGGCCGGCGGTCGATAGCCGATCGCCGCCTCGAGTGCCAGGCGCCCGCCCGCCAGCAGGTAATAGCCCGGATCGCCGGCGCGGCGCAGTCCGGGCTCGGCGGCCTCCATGCCGCGTTGCGAGTCAGCTGGCGCGGCCTGAGGCGCCCGCTTGTGCGCCTCAGCCGACGCCTCCGCGGTCCGCCGGGCGCGCTCTGCGGCGGCGACGGCGCGGCGCGCGATATCTGTTTCGCTCAAGGACGAACCGCGCGCTAAGGCTTCGATCGCACCGCGATACAGATTGCGCGTCGAGAAGTCCATGTCGACGAACCCGGCATAAGTGCGCAAGACCTCGTCGACGGGGCTGATCCGTTCGAACAGTTCGGTCCAGTCGACGTCGGAGATCAGACGCATGCTGGTGATCACGTTGCGCACGGTGAGGCTCGCGGCGCCCTGCTGCTGATGCACGGCCGCGACGATCCGGTCCGCTGTGGTGTCCTGAGCGGCGAGCCGCTCGTGCAGCCATTTGACCGCTGGCGTGACGTCCGGATCCTGGTCGTGCAGCCGCTGCAGCAGTTGCACCGCGAAGGTATCGCGCAAGGCGGAACGTCCATAGTGCTCAACCAGCGCGGCGACAGCCTCGGGCGTATGGTCGCCGACGCCGAGCAGGCGGTCGGCCATCGCGTCGGCGTCGAGGCGCGCGGTTCTGCCATCGGTGATCTGATCGGCGAGGCGTCGCAGATTTTCGATCAGCACGATGCGCAACGTGATCGCCACCGCCCAGAGTTCGCCGATCGTCAGCGGCTCTACCGTCTGATAGTCGCGTACGAAGCGGCACAGCAGATCGGGATCGAAGCGGCTATCCGTATGGGCAACGAACGCCCACGCGAGACCGAAGACGCGCGGATAACCGGCGAACGGACCGCTGCTGAGTTTCGGTAACTGACGATAGTAGCTGCGCGGCAGGTCGTCGCGGATCTGGCGGACCTGCTCCTCGACCAGATAGTAGTTGTCGAGCAGCCACTCGGCCGCCGGCGTGATCGCTTCATCGTGCGCGGCAGCCGTCACGGTTGCTTCGTACGCCAGCAAAAGGTGCTGCGCGTTGTCTTTCAGACGCGTCGCGAGCGCCGGACGCGCCGAAGCGCGCTTCGAGATCTGCTGCGCTCGGGCAAGGCTGTGCGCATGCTGCGCCAGTCGCTCCTCGCCAAAAAGTTCCTCGCGGACCGGCTCGGTGCTGTTCCATGGCGAGGGCGAGTTGCCGCCGCGCAGAACACGCGAGAATTGAATCATTGAAATACCTTCCTGCCAGGGACAGCGTGATCGTCGGCGCTCGCCAGGATGGCTGCGCCGAGGCCAGTGGAAAGCGTCCCTTTTACAACTCTTTATGCCGCGGGCTTCGCTACGCGCGGGGCCGGCTGGTAGCGCCACTTGCTCGCCGCCGGGTCATTGTGCGTGTCGTCCTGCTGGCGTTTCTCCGCCCGCGCGGCGTCGGCGAGGCCGAATTCGGCGCGCCGGTCACGAGTGGGATTGTTGGCATTGGGTGAGAGTGGCATAGGACCTTCTGTTTTCGGTTACGTGTTATCACGTGGATTACGTGCGGTCTGCATCGGGCCGCTGAGGATGGCAAACTACCCGACGCACCCGGAGCGCACCGTCATCGGCACAGCATGACCTGCATCGCAGCGCGAGTCTGTACGGTGCAGGACTTTT
>Ga0116109_1000017_pt1 | contig 51256 bp, 47 predicted proteins | sample June2015DPH_8_10_2_FD_89718 | JGI IMG/M metagenome (GOLD analysis project Ga0116109, IMG submission 89718) | Peatland microbial communities from SPRUCE experiment site at the Marcell Experimental Forest, Minnesota, USA - June2015DPH_8_10 | ecosystem: Environmental > Terrestrial > Soil > Wetlands... | reverse complement strand
GATAACCCGTCGTCCCGTGCCGCATCCACCGCTGGCCTGCCTCCGTCGTGGAGAAACCAGCATGCAAAAAGCGTGGATCCGCACGAACCAGCCAATCGGCAAGGTGCACGCGGTTGTTCAATTGACGCAGCCGTCGGACTCTGCCCGTCACCTTGATCGTTACGCCGTCAGGCTAGGTTCAGAGACCAACGCGGTTTCAATCACCACGTTGTTGTCAATACCGACTTGATATGCTGTTGACTCGGCTCGCCATGAAAACACTTGGTCAATAGATGTGTCCACATACAGCACTGCCGCAAAGTCATCTATAGCGATTGATGGTGGAATCGCGCGAGCCTGCTGCGCCGCATGCAGTGTTTCGCGCCTCTTGGGGTCGCTGCCGTAGTGAACGGCACAACCGCCGGGTAGAAATCCCAAACCTTCGAGTGGGCGATAGGCACCACCCCAAAATGAATCAGTCAGTCCTGCCTCGAACCAGCACATTGCTCCAGCGCTCATGCCAGCAAGCAATATGCCGCTTTCCCATGCTTCTCGCAGGACCTTGTCGAGTCCCCATTCGCGCCATACAGCAAGCGCGGACTTTGTGTTTCCACCACCGACGAAAATTGCGTCCTGCTGCAATATACGAGTTCGATAGTCGGACAGCGGAATCGACTTGGCGCCCGGTTGCCGGAAGAATGCAAGGTTAGACGTTTCGCAGCCGATGTCGCTGTATGTTTGGTGAAACTTATCGATATGTGCCGGAAGGTCGCCGCTCGGGGTAGCAAGATAGCAAATGTTCGGATGCGCCTTTTCTGTAAGGTCCCGGATAAGCTTGTCGACTGGAGAGGGTGAGTCCTCCATCATAAAGCCGCGACCGCCGATAGCCAGGATACGCCGCATGCATGCTCCAGTTCTTTGATTCTTGATGGTTGCTCAGTCTACTGTCAACATTCTTGACACGGCCATCGACTGTCTCATAGTGGCCGACTCCTGTCCCATGTGAATTTCGGTCGGCGACGCGTTCGTTGGATTCCACGGATGTCACCTTGCGACTGCCACGGTTCAAGACGACGGGGTTGCAGACGGTCCAAGGTGCTCGTGAATGATTTGCCACCGATCTGCATCACGTATGACGACGGTGGTGCCTCGCCCGGTTCCCGATGCTAGCCGCCCCTCGATTAAGCCAGACCACTCAAAGTCATATGTGCAGGCAGCGCTGTCGTCGTGGACATAGATCCATACGGGGTGTTTGATAGCGTAATGCTCGCTCTGTATGAAATCAAAAGTCGCTCTGACAGCGGTTTCGATTGCGGCCTTTCCGAAGTAAGTGCCTTCACTGAAAATGAAGCACGCGTCTTCGTGAATCAACGGTGCGACCGCCTCCCAGCGTTGAGTAGCTAACGCATCTTTGTATGCAGCGAGGAATGTCTTGTGGTTCATGCAATTTCTCTAGCGCTTGCACATTTCGACTATGAACGGTTCAGGCGAACCTATCGACTATCTTTTGTTGGCCGGCATAAACCAACCGCTTTCCTGACATCCGAAGTCCAGCAGGCAAATCACCGAACCGGCGAGCGATCAGGTATGAATTGTTACTTTGACACACTTCGCATCGCACTTCGGGATCGTTGTCATGGAAGCGCCGTAGGCACACGCAAAGTGTCGACGATTCAAGCGGTAAGGTCGACTGGCCGTTCGTGCCCGGTCACTGCCGGTTGCGAGCGGGCGGCAGCGGCATCCCCGGCGTAGCGCAGATCCTCTCGGTGCGAGCCAGAGGCCAACTCGCAAAAATGTATTTTGCGGGGCGGCGACGCAATACACTACGTCGCATAAGACAGACGCGCCGACCGCGGCCGACGCCACCGTACAAAACCCCAGGGAGACATCTATGACCGATCCGACCCATGACTCGTCCGACTTTCGCCGGCAGCGCACAGTCGGCGTTGCCGGCATCGCGACTGCCTCGCTTCTTGCCTCGGTGCTTTGGCTTGGTATCGATTATTTGATGTCGCCATTGCCGGACATGGATAGCCTCGGCGCCCGGATGCTGCTGACGCTTAAATGCTGCTGTGTTGCCGTGTTGTTTTGCCTGGTGACGGGCGTCGAAGCCGTGGCGCACGAGCGATTAACCTCGCCCGCGTTCGATCCGCTGGCGGCCTTCGAGACACGCCGGTTGCGGGTCAATCAAAGGTACCTGCAGAACACGGTAGAGCAGATCATCGTGTTCGCGGCGTCGCTATTCGGCCTGGCGGCCTACTCCCCCGACGGCTTGGCGATGCGCGCGGTCGTAGCGACGACTGTGGTCTGGATCGTAACGCGAGCCGCGTTCTGGCTCGGCTATCATCGCGGCGCGGCGCTGCGCGGGCTCGGTGCGCCGGGCATGGCGATCAGCATGATCGTGCTGCTTTATGTGGCGAGCCGGTTTGGACGTGAGATCGCGGGGACGGTGGGGGCGATTGTGCCGGTTGTTGCTTTTTTCGCAGTCGAAGCGGTGTTGTTTTGGGGGACACGGCCGGTTGAAGATGATTGATTCAATATGTCGTTTCGGGCAATTGTGAGTAGCCGCTGGTCTTCCACCAGCCGTGTTGGGAACACGCGACGACCCGCACGTCGCCGCCCGTGGATAAAGCGATCCTCAGTCCGCTGCGACGGCCTGGAGAGGCGGGTAATCCGTGTACCCCTTCGCGTCAGCACCGTAGAACCGACTCGGGTCGGGCTCGCTCAGTGGCGCATCCGACCGAAAGCGCTCGACGAGATCCGGATTGGCGATATAGGGAACACCGAACGCCACCAGATCTGCATCTCCTTTTACTAGAATTGCATTGGCTTTCGACTTGTCGAACCCCGTGTTGACCATGATTGGCACGGACGTCATCGGCCGAAAGGTCTCGGCGACATTTAGTATTTGCACGCCGCGCTCGGCGTCCTTGGCGTTTGGCTCCAGCAGGCACAAGTAACCGACGTGTAGCGCGTCGAGTGCTCGGACAACGAAGCCAAAGGTGGCAAGCTTGTCGCTGTCGTCCACGCCATAGAGATAACTTGACGGCGACAGCCGCACGCCAATTCGCTCTGAAGACCAGGCGTCAATCATCGCCTGGGCGGTTTCCAGCATGAGCCTCGCGCGATTTTCGACTGTTCCGCCGTAGGCGTCTGTGCGGTGATTACTGCCATCTTGAAGAAACTGGTCCTGAAGGTAGCCGTTGGCTCCATGCAGCTCAACGCCATCGAAGCCAGCCTGCCGCGCATTTTGCGTCGCCTTTGCAAAGTCGGCCACGATGCCAGAAATCGCATCAATGCTGAGCTCGCGGGGTATGGTGAAATCCACGCGACCAGTTGGTAGAACGAAATCTCCGGTCGCCGCTATCGGTGAGGGGCCAACCGGTGGCGCACCGTCCCGCATGTCTGGATGGGCGACCCGGCCACAGTGCCAGATCTGGCAGTAGATTCGACCTCCAGCGACGTGAACTGCATCGGTGATTTTCCGCCATGCCGCGATCTGATCCGGACGGTGCAAACCAGGGGCGCGGATGATGCCATGCCCTTGGTCAGAAACCTGCGTGCACTCGGTCACAATCAGCCCGGCAGAAGCACGCTGGACATAATACTCACGCATCAAATCAGTCGGCACGTCGTTTTCAGATGCCCGCGTACGGGTCATTGCAGACATCACGATCCGATTGGGGAGTTTGAGGGGGATAAGGTCAAAGCTTTCGAAGAGTTCGTCCATGGTCGTTTCCTGGTTGTGCCGGGAAGGCTTTGCAGCAGGATCGCGTTAGCCGTCAGGTGTACTGGCGAAGGCGCAACGAAAAAGCCTGAATGGCTTTGCTGCCACTCAGCTCTGCACGACGGCACCAGTCCTGCAACTGGAGGAGCAACTGTTCGCGCGACAGATTCGATCGCTCCCAGATCGCCAGCAGCTCCTCGCGCAACTCTACGTACGGACGCAGGTCCGGGTTGCGCCCGTCGATTGCTGCCGATTGTGGTTGACTGGTACGGTATGACCACGCTCGTTCGTTGCGGAACCACGACCGCGCACTTCGTATCAGGCGGATTCTTTCGCGGCGGCTGATGGATTCCCTTCGCGCCACCTCGTGCCGGAAGGCCCGTTCAGCTGCGCGGGCATAGCTGGCCATCACCTCATGTCGGTTGCGTAGCACGGCCTGCAGCGTTGCGTCGTCGAGCGTCGTCTTGCCTTTGACCAGATGCGGCGTCGGCGCCACCTTTCTTATTCTGGCGAGCCCTAGAGCCGAAAGTATGCGGATGTACATCCAGCCGAGGTCAAACTCATACCACTTGTTGGACAGCCTGGCGGAGGTAGCGTACGCGTGGTGGTTGTTATGAAGCTCTTCCCCGCCGATCAGAATCCCGAAGGGAATGACATTTGTACTCGCATCTGCCGTGCCGAAGTTGCGGTACCCGTAGAAGTGACCGATGCCGTTGACCACGCCACCTGCCCAGAACGGAATCCACATCATCTGGACGGCCCAGACCGAAACGCCGACGATACCGAATAACGCCACATCCATCACGAGCAACAGACTGACGCCCAGGTTCGGGTACTTCGCGTAGAGGTTCCGTTCAATCCAGTCGTTTGGCGTACCGTGTGCGAATTTGCGTAGGGTTTCTTCGTTCTTTGCTTCGACGCCATAAAGCTCGGCACCGCCGAGCAGAACCTTCCAGATACCATGAGCCTGCGGGCTATGCGGATCTTCATCGGTCTCACACTTCGCGTGATGCTTGCGATGGACTGCGGCCCAATGGCCGGTCACCATACCGGTCGTCAACCACAACCAGAAGCGGAAGCCATGGCTCACGACTGGATGCAGCTCTAGCGCGCGATGTGCCTGACAGCGGTGCAGGTATACCGTAACGCTGATAATCGTGACGTGCGTCAACACCAGCGTGGCCAGCACAATCTGCCACCACGCAAGGTAAAGCAAGCCGTTTGAGAAAAATGCCAGTGAAGGACGAAACACATTGATCCTCTTTCTACGGAGTACGTAGAACGTCTCCGGGTGACCCAAGGCAGCTACACCTACTGCACATATGGATAGTAGGCGACTGCAATTCTCCGTGCCACTATCGCTGCGGGGCGAGCCGACTGCCAGAAATCCAGAGACGCGAAAACGAGCGCGGTAAGAAGGAACAGGGTAAGCGGGTTCATGTCTGCCATCCGGTCATGAAGACTGTGGTCATCGCGCCCGGAAAGCCGGACGTGAATACTCGTGCGTCGTGAGGGTCTCGTCATGCCATTGACAGGAGATCGTCTACACGATGCACGCATGAGCCGGATATGTCGGTACGGTCCCGTACCGGATTGGTAAGCGTCTGGCGCGGGGCTACGGATGAATACTTTTCTAGATCGCCTGCAGATCGGGCAGCAGCCGGTCGAACTCCCGTTTCACTACGGCATAGCACTCACAAACGCGCTTTTCGAGGCCGGGCCGATCCAGTACCTCGATGTTCCCATAGCTGTAGCGGATCAACCCCGCGTCCTGCAGTTTCATCGCCGCATCCGTGACACCGGGGCGTCGGAGACCCAGCATGTTCGCGATGAGCTGTTGCGTCATCTTCAGTTCGTTTGACGGGAGACGGTCGAGGCTGAGCAGCAGCCAGCGGCACAATTGCTGGTCGATTGAATGATGCCGGTTGCAGGCGGCGGTCTGCACCATCTGGGCGATCAGTGCCTGGGTATAGCGCAGCAGTAGCCGCTGCACCGGACCGCCCCGATGGAATTCGTCCCTCAGTATTCGCGCGCCGATTCGATATCCCCGGCCGGCGTTTTGCACGACCGCACGGCTTGAGGTAGTCTCGCCGCCCATAAAAACCGCAATACCGATGAGTCCCTCGTTGCCGACGATCGCGATCTCCGCGGAAGCACCGTCTTCCATCACATACAGCAGCGATACGACGGCCGTCGACGGAAAATACACATGATGGACGGGGTCGCCTGATTCGTACACAACCTGTCCCAGCGGCATGTCAACGTCCACAAGATGCGGGGCCATACGCTCCCACTCTGTTTCGGGGAGCATCGCCAGCAGGTGATTGTCTTTGGGTTGATGTAGGTTCGGCATCAGCTGTTTCTCAACATCCTGTCATAAACCGGTATCGTTCTTGCCGGGTTGTAATGCAGAAATCTGCCGCCGCATTTGATACGACCGCGAATGCAGAAGCCATGCTGTGGGCCTCGCTGTGCGCGCACGGCCCAACTTTTCGCGCATGGCTGCCACGCGTAAGCAGCCAGAAAATCTTTGTGATCAGGCCACCAGAACAGAATCTCATACACAATATGGCCATGTCTGTACGGTAGCGGCGACGATCTTCGATATACGTGGCCATGCCCGACCACATAACGATTTTCAACAGGCTGCAGTCGCGTTCGAGCGGAGAAACCGGTCCCTATTTCTCTTCACACTCAAATCCAGAGTACTAACCGGCGCATACCGGCGCATACGCGGTTGACGACGTATGCGGGCAGGCTTGCCGGGCAACGATCATGTAGCAAATAGCTAGGCCATCCGTTGCAACGCCGGCAGTTTGCGCCGGCTCACTGCTTGTCCGGTCACTCTGGGAAACGTGGTAGGCGAGGACCGTCTCCCGGTTGATAACGCGCCATGTTTAATTGCATCGCGAGAAAAGCGTAATAGCCCGAGATGGCGGTTATGTCGACGGTGCCCTGCTTGCCGAAACGTTGCTGCGCTCGATCGAATGTCGCGTCCGAGACGCGTTTGTTTTTTAGAACTTCGGTCGTGAAATCGTAGACGATCTCCTCATCGGCGCTCATGGCAGTCGGCCGACGGCCATCGGCGATGGCATCCGCGATGCTCTTCGGGACCCCAGCCTTTAGTGCAATCGGGTAATGCAGGGACCACTCGTAGTCCTGCGACCACTCGCGCGCCGTGACAAGGATCACGAGTTCGCTCAGCGTGTTGCCGATCGACGAATGGTAGCGAAGGTAATCACCCATCGAGCGAGCCTGGTTCATGACCTCGGGGCTATACATCATCGGCTCAAACGGGCCAAACACAGGCACTTTGCGGGCCGCCATAAACTCCTCACTCGCTTTCTTCTGCGCGGCGGTGTATTGGTCGGGCGGGATTGTTGGAAGTCGCTCTTGCGCGAAGGCCTGGGTGGTGATGAGCATGGCGCCTAGCAAGGTGAACACAGTCAAACGAGAAATCACGGGGTCTCGCTAAGAATCAGAACGGGTGTCTGATATTCGCGTGGAGGCTAGCGATTAGGTGTTGGTACAGCAAGCCACTCTAAACAAAACACTTGTGTTTTTTAAGCCTGTGTCGAGTCATTCCGGCAGGGCATTGAAAACGGTCTGTTGCCGATGGACAAGGTGACGCTGCCCACCGAATACCAACCGGCACTACCTGAACTAAATATATCGTGAATTACCTCGTCATATGCATTGACTATGAAATGACATATCCGATAAAATTAAGTTATCGAAGAGGATTCGAAGAGGCGCTGGCGGCCTTGCACTCGCCGAAGTCCATGGACACCCAAGATATACAGATGGAAAACCAACAGCCGTTATGGTCGGCACAACAGACCCAGGACGCCAGCGAGCGACGCTATCAGTTGCTGTACGAAGCCACACCGGCCATGCTTCATTCGATAGATGCACAAGGGCGGCTGGTACACGTGAGCGATGTCTGGCTGAAGACGCTCGGCTACGCGCGCGACGAAGTGGTCGGCCGTTTGGTGGTGGACTTCTTGACGCCAGCATCGCGTGCCTATGCCACGGAGACTGTCATCCCTCAGCTCTTCCGAACTGGGCAATGCCAAGGTATCGAATACCAGGCGGTGCGCAAGGACGGGACTCTCATCGACATCGTGGTCTCGTCCGTGATTCAACACGACAGCAGTGATTTGCATTTGCACTCACTGACGGTAATGGAGGACGTGACCGAGCGCAAGCGCGTACAACGCGAACTGTCCGCACAGCATGAGCGACTGCGTGTGACCCTCCATTCCATTGGTGACGGCGTCATTACCACGGATGCCCAAGGCCGGGTTGAGTATCTCAATCCGATCGCTGAACGGCTCACTGGATGGACCAATGCGGCAGCCCGGGGTCGGCCGTCTGAAACGATATTTCGTATCGTCAGGGACGTGACGCGATTACCGGTCAGGAGTCCAGTGAGGGTTTCCCTCTCGGAGGATCGCTCCGTCGGCTTGGCCGATCACACGATACTGATCAGCCGCGATTGCCAGGAGTATTACATTGAAGGTTCTGCGGGGCAGATCCGGAATGCCGCCGGCGAGACCCTCGGCGTGGTACTGGTTGTGCGCGACGTCTCCGGACAACGTCGCCTCAATGATGAAATGAAGTACCGGGCAACGCATGATGCGCTCACGGGGCTTCTCAATCGCGACGAGTTCGAGCGGCGCTTGCAACTGGCGCTGGCCGCCGCTCACGGAGGAGAGGCGGAATACGCCTTGATGTACGTGGATCTTGACCGGTTCAATCTGGTCAATGATGCGGCGGGGCATGCTGCCGGAGATCAGGTGCTCAAGCAGGTTGCCGGCATGGTCAGCCGCCTCGTGCGCAAGGGTGACGCGTGCGCGCGCCTGGGCGGCGATGAGTTCGGCCTGATCCTCGAACATTGCTCGATTGAGGCAGCACAGGGCATCGCGCAGGTGATCTGTCAGGGGATCGATGCAGTACGCTTCCAACACGGCAACCAGCGTTTCCATATCGGTGCAAGTATAGGTCTCGTCCCGGTGGACGCGCGCTGGCCCACTACGGCGAGTATCCTGCAAGCGGCCGACAGCGCATGCTATGCCGCCAAAGCAGCCGGGCGCAATCGCGTGCATACCTACTTCGCGGCCGACGAGATGATCGAGGCCCACCGCAAGGACATGCAATGGGTTCGCCGGCTCGAACAGGCATTGGACAAGGGGCAGTTCGCCCTGCACTGGCAGCAGATCACGGCATTGGGCGATGACACCGGTGGACTGCACGGCGAGATATTGCTACGACTCGTCGACAATGATGGAGCGATGATTCCGCCGGGCGCGTTCCTGCCCTCCGCGGAGCGCTTTCATATGGCTTCGCGTATCGATCGCTGGGTCGTGCGCGAGTTATTCGAGTGGATGGCCGAGCACAGGGCGGCGCTTCTCCATGTCGACACCATAGCGATCAACCTGTCAGGCCAGTCGATCGGCGACCGTGACTTCCATCGCTATGTGACGGAGTTGATCGAAACCATCGCATTTGATCGTCAAAAGCTGTGCTTTGAGATCACTGAAACCGCAGCCATCACCAACCTGAACGATGCGATCGGCTTTTTTGAGTCCATGCGCAAATTCGGCGTACGCTTCGCGCTCGATGATTTCGGTAGCGGCGTATCGTCGTTTGGCTACCTCAAGAGCCTGCCCGTCGATTACCTGAAAATCGACGGACAGTTCATTCGGGATCTGGCGAACGACCGGGTTGATCAGGCTACCGTACGGTGCATCCGTGACGTAGCGAAGATAACCGGTAAGAAAACCATTGCCGAATTTGTCGAAACCGAGGCCGTCGAAACGCTGCTGCGCGAAATGGACATCGACTATGCGCAGGGCTTTCTGCGGCACCGCCCGGCACCCCTTGCCAGGATCTTCGACGCGCTGCCGGGTTCTTGACGTTCACGTGCCAGCGCGGGAGTAGGGCGCCTGAGCGGCCAATATGCGGGGGAGCGGCCCAACCTGCGTCGCATTCGAACCTGCATACCACTTGGCGCACAGCAGTGTTGCACGATGGGTGCTTCAGCGGTCCCGGGAAGCCCCTTATATTCATCAGCGTCTACTGCCGCAGCTCGGTGCGCCCCGTAGCCACGCACTGCGATGCCCGCGAAATTCAAGCCCATTGCTCGCGCAAGACCTGGCGTCCGCGGGTTGGCGCATTTTCCGACCCAGGCTCCCTTGCCGCCGCGCTCAATACCCAATCCCGATTCTCCACGACGAACACTCATGCGCTTTCCCTTAAGGCAGGCTTTTGGCTCCATCATCTTTCTCGTCGCGACGCAGACAGTCTTCGCGCAGATCCCCAAGAGCGTTGAACTTGAAGATCTGACGTGGACCGAGATTCGTGATGAGATTCATTCTGGCAAGACCACCATCATCATTCCGATTGGCGGGACGGAGCAAACCGGGCCCTACGTCGCGGTAGGTAAACACGACGTGCGGGTGAAGATTCTCTCGCAGCGCATCGCCGAACGGCTTGGTAATGCGATCGTCGCGCCGGTGATCGCCTATGTGCCAGAAGGAAGCTACGCGCCCCCGACTTCCCATATGCGCTTCCCGGGCACCATCACTGTGCCGGACGATGTATTCGAAAAGACCTTGGAATCGGCAGCGAACAGTTTCAAGGTCCACGGCTTCATGAACATCGTTTTCCTTGGCGATCACGGCGGATATCAGGGCGATGTCCGCCGCGTCGTCGCGCAGCTCAACAAGAGTTGGGCGGGTTCAGGTGCTCGCGCCTATATCCCCGCTGAGTACTACGGCACGAGTTCCACAGGTTATAACCAGATCCTTCGTGAGCACGGCTTTCGGGACGAGGAGATCGGCACGCACGCTGGACTGGCCGATACGTCTTTGCTGCTCGCTGTTGCGCCGCAAATGGTGCGCATGGACGAGCTGAAAAACGCTCCCAAGCCAGGGCTTGCCGACGGCGTCTACGGCGGCGACCCGCGTCGCTCGACTGCGGCACTCGGACAACTCGGCATCGACGCAATCGTGTCACGAACCGTGAACGCCATCAGGAGCGAAACCGCTGGACGCTGATGGCTTTGAGCAGCAGCTCCGAAAGACATTCGTTCAATACCGGAATCAGTCATGCATTTTTGTTCTCGTCGCATCTCGCGACTCGTGTCGTCCGTCAGCTTCGCGATTGCGAGTCTATGTTCTGCTGGCGCGGCTCTCGCCGCGTCGGGCATTGTCACCGTGCCGGGCATGCCGCCCGTCGTGAATGCCAGCAACCTGTATAGCGAAGCGGGCGCCGATCATCTCAGTCCGGCGGTTGCTGGGGCACTGCAACGGGTCTATGTGCCTAATCTTCGCTCCAACGATGTGTATGTGATCGACCCGGCAACGTTAAAGGTGATCGATAGGTATCCTGTCGGCTATACCCCGCAGCACGTTGTCCCGTCGTGGGACTTGAAGACCCTCTGGGTGGCGAACAATGCTGAGAACCGCACCGACGGCAGTCTGACGCCGATTGATCCGAAGACGGGCAAACCTGGTAAGGAGGTGATGGTCGACGATCCGTACAACATGTACTTCACCCCGGATGGCAAAGACGCGATCGTGGTGGCGGAAGCGCATGCCCGGCTCGACTTTCGCGACCCGCACACCATGGCGCTGAAATCCAGCCTGTCCGTGCCCGACTGCAAGGGGATCAATCATGCGGATTTCTCGATCGACGGTAAATACGCGCTCTTCACCTGCGAGTTCGGCGGACGTATCGCGAAGATCGACATGGTAAAACGGAAGGTGGTGGGCTATTTGCAGCTCGACAAGAACGGAATGCCCCAAGACGTCCGCATCGCACCTGACGGCAAGGTGTTCTATGTCGCCGACATGATGGCAGACGGTGTGTTTCTGGTCGATGGCGACAGTCTGACAAAGGTCGGCTTTATCCATACGGGTATCGGTACGCATGGACTGTATCCGAGCCGTGACGGCAGGTACCTGTATGCGGCCAATCGTGGCTCGAATCTCGTTCACGGTCCTCGCCATGGCAAAGGCAGCGTGTCGGTCATCGACTTTGCGACGCGGAAGGTCGTAGTGACCTGGCCGATTCCGGGCGGTGGTAGCCCGGATATGGGCAATGTCAGTGCTGACGGCAAGATGTTATGGCTATCGGGCCGCTTTGACGACGTTGTGTATGCGATCAACACGACCACAGGTGCCGTCCACTCCATCCCTGTTGGCATGGAGCCTCATGGTCTTACTGTCTGGCCACAACCAGGACGCTATTCGTTAGGCCACACGGGCGACATGCGCTGAGCCGGGCAGCCGAGCGCAACCGGGAAGGCAGGTCGCTACCACCCCTCGTTTGCCAAGTTTGCACGCGGTTGCGACTGGCACCCTTCGAAGATGGGCCACTGAGGTCCGTCCCGCGGCGCAAGCAGATGCGAGCGCCGCGATCATTCGACCGTCGATTCCCTTCCAGATGCTTTCAATCACCCTCGAAAGCAGGCCTCGGAGCGGTTAAGCCGTTTTATTGCCGCGCTGCCGGGCTAAACGATTGACGTCTCATAGCACGGCCCATTACGCTTGAACGCTGATGGTTCCCGGCGACGGGATCAAAAGGGAACGCAGTGGAGGCTTTCGCGCCTCGAGTCTGCGGCTGCCCCCGCAACTGTGAGCGGCGAGTCCATGCCAGACGGGCCACTGGGAAACCGGGAAGGCGGGCAATGGGCGTTGACCCGCGAGCCAGGAGACCTGCCATCAAACGGCGTCGACGCATACGCATCGGGCGGGGTGCCCCGGTGAAGGTTCAGGTTCTGCTGCCTGAGCCGGTTTGCTGAGACGAACGCCATTGGAGGCAGAACCATGCTTAGAGCTTTAAAACACGTTTTCAACGACAGTTCCGCCGATGTTAGAGGCAAGGTCATCGGCATTTACGTCTTTCTCATCGCCGTCAACCTTGGCGCCTGGGCTTGGGCGCTGATTGCTTTCCATAGTCGCCCGGTACTGCTTGGCACCGCCTTGCTGGCCTACGGCTTTGGTCTGCGCCACGCGGTGGATGCAGATCATATCGCCGCTATCGACAATGTCACGCGCAAGTTGATGCAAGAGGGCAAGCATCCCGTGGGGGTCGGCTTTTTCTTTTCCATCGGTCATTCCCTGGTGCTGCTCATCGGCACTGTCGTCGTCGCCGTCACGGTGATGAGCCTGCAGAGTGGCTTTAATTCCTTCAACAATATCGCAGGCATCGTTGGCACACTGGTGTCAGGCGGTTTCCTGCTGGTGATGGCGCTTCTGAATCTGGTTGTCGCTCGTAATGTTTATAAAACTTACCGCCATGTGCGTCGCGGCGGTGCTTACGACGATGACAGCTTCAACATCCTGCTTGGCAACCGGGGCTTTATCGCCCGGATACTGAGGCCGCTCTTCCGGCTCGTCGATCAGAGTTGGCAGATGCTGCCGGTGGGATTTCTCTTCGGATTGGGATTCGACACAGTGACGGAGGTGAGCCTGCTCAGTGTCGCCGCTACAGAGGCCAGCAAGGGATTGCCGGTCTGGTCCATCCTTGCCTTTCCGGCACTGTTCTCTGCCGGCATGTCGCTGGTCGACACGACCGACGGCATCCTTATGCTCGGCGCCTACGGCTGGGCCTTCGTGAAGCCGATCCGCAAACTCTATTACAACCTCACCATCACTGTCGTCTCCGCTGTCGTGGCGATCCTGATCGGCGGAATCGAGACACTGGGGTTGATTGCGGGGGAACTGAACCTGCAAGGCTGGTTCTGGGACCGTATGAACGATCTGAATAACAATTTCGGCCTGCTCGGGTACGGCATCATCGGGATCTTCGCAGCGGCTTGGGTCATCTCCTTCATCGTCTACCGCGCAAAGAAACTGGACGAGGTGGAAATCGGCTAGGCTGAGATCATCACGGGCTGATCCCTGGTCTCGCGCCGTAGTACGTGAACGATGTTATGGAGTGAGACCAGCCTGTTCCGATAGTCTGAATGTCCGCTGTCGAAATAGGCGAGCAGCAGTTCCGGGGGGGACCTGAGCCAATCGCCATCGGGCTCAGTACGGACCCGGAAGATCCTCTGACCATGAAAGGAGTGACCTCATGCCGAGCCCTGAGCGAGTGCGACAGACTATGCTTATCGACTCTGTCTGGCGCATAGTGCTTCGCCTCGGTTTCCCGTTCGCTCGCGCCTGGTGGCAGCTTCGACGGCCTCGCCATGAGGGCGCGCTAGTCGCTATCTACGTCGGGCGGGCGCTGTTGCTGGTGAAGTCATCGTACCGGGTCGAGTGGAATTTTCCGGGTGGTAGTGTCCGGCCCGGTGAGACGCCTGATGCGGCGGCGCAGCGCGAAATGGAGGAGGAGCTTGGTCTGTCGTCGTACACGCTACTCCCCGCGGGCAGCGCCTGCGGCATTTGGGACGGGCGAAGAGACCGGGTGCATTTCTTTGAACTGCACCTCGATTGCATACCTGAACTGCGACTTGATAATCGCGAGATTATCGCCGCGCATCTGGCATCGCCGGAGGAATTGCACGGCATCGCGCTGACAGAGGCGGTCGCTGCGTATCTCGGCAGGGATCCCCGCGGTTAGAGTTAGCTCAGGCGTTCCACCGCGAAAACAAGGGCTCCTTCGGCTCTGAATAGATATGATCTGAAGCGATCAGGAAGAATCGCTGCAACCACTTCCCAAACAGGCATGGCTGCCGGCAGTATGTCTTCGACTACAACCCAACCGCCAACCATTATTTTTTGCAATCCGAATTTAAGCGATTCTATATTTGCATTGGGAGAGTGGAGACCATCATCAATCATTAAATATATGTCGTCAGGAATCGAGGTCGACAAATCCTCAAAAGTTTTAGGGTCTGTTTGATCTACATAAAAAGTCTGTATGCGATTCTCATTAAATAAGACACCCTTATCTATGTCGGCACCATATACGTCGGCAACTTCGCAGTAATCCCTAAAAGCACGCAGTGAAGCGCCAGGCGAAGCTCCAGGCTTCCCAATACCAACCATGTTTGAAATCACATCGGGGTTGTTTGTTCCCAGTCCAATTTCAAAAATACTTCTTACATTCTGTCTATCTTTAAGAATTACCCCATAGAGGTGGTGATAGTTATGGAGGGTTGCCTTGTCGCTACCATATTTATCGAGTAAATTTTTGAGATCGGAAACGGCTTTAATATCAATGGAGGTCTTTGGAAAATCTTCAATTTTTTGTATTTGAATTCCCTTTCCGTTGGTGGAGGCGGATAGTGCACTAAGAAAAGGAAATATCTGGTTGATAGCCTGAATCGTCAAAGCAGCCCTGCCTTTATAGCCTCCGGCGCTATTTGGGGCGTACAAAGGAAAGCTAAGTAGAACATCGCGGTCGGTAGAATTAAAAAAAGACCAGATCCAACGTTTTACCCTTACTAAAGCCGGAAGCTTTTTTAGATATGTCCTCAGATCTGATTTATAAGATTTTGATTCGAAGTTTCCTGCGTTTAGTCCTGTTTTCATTGCTGCCCTCACTTTGTACTAACAGTTGATGTATTCCAATAAAACGGACGCAGGTGATTTCCCACAAAACCAAGACGCAACCCATAAAAACTTCTTGACGGCATCAGGAATAGTGCCGATTACATCCTTACTTATACGTCGAGCGCTTCGGTCCGCGAATCCGTATAAGCCGTAGACAAGTTCAGCGTTTTTGATCTTTTTCCGCCGCGTACCATTGGTTTATGGACGATTGCTCACTACGAGGATAGTTTCATCCTCGGCATAGCTCAATGTCCGCCAAAAGATCGGAGGACTCGGACGATTTGAGGCTCGAATCCGCGTTGCCACAATGGGACGCCGGGTTCGGTGACAAGACCATTGCTCGGGCTGCTCATGGCGCCCGAACGGCGGTCTCGGGCGATAGGCGTTAGCTGACGGTCCGCTGGCGAACGTCTCATGACTCGCCCGTCGGACATAAGAACGGCCTTCGGCCATGAACGATCTTTTTGTATCCGGTCGGCGCGCGTCCGATTTCAGACGTGGAGCGGACGCCGAGGACCAGTGGGGGATGGCGGTTTATTTTGGAGTACGACCTGCACGAGACACGGAAGGTATCTTTTGTTCGTTGGGTTCATGCGAAGCAGGTTTTCCATCAGTCTTGGCCAGCCACGCGGCGCCCTATATTCGAGCAAATTAATCGTTTCAATGCTCGAAGACCATTCGTGCAGACAAGAGCCCACGTCCTCTGCGTCAATACCCCACGGCATGGGCGGCAGTCGATAGTACGGAGTCTTCATGACACCCCACATTGTGAGCGCGGAAAACCATTGCGGGATCACGTCGAAAACGAGCTCCGCCTTTGGAAAGCGAGCGACCAGGTCCGCAAAGAGGCGCTGCACAGCCTTCGGTTGAAGGTACATGAGCAGCCCTTGAGCGACTATGAATATGTCGGTGGTGGGCCCGAGCTCATCAGCCCACATTAAATCGAGCGCATTCGCGGCGATATGACGAAAGCGCTTTGACGGTGTCAGAAAATTTTCGCGAAACTCGATGGCCGCGGGAAGATCAACGGTGAACCATTGCATGCGGCCATTGTCGACACGGCGCCCCTGTGTTTCCAGGCCTTCACCTAGCGAAACAACAACGCCGTCAGGGTGATTCTCAAGCCAGCGCATGATCAGATGATCGATTTCCGCAGCCCGTGCGGCGAATGAGCCATCCGGGTTACCAAAGCGGCCTGCAAAATCGTAGTCAATCGCCTCGCATATCCGGGCGCTCTCGTGGTCGATCAAGACGCCGTCTGACCGTTCCGACTCGCACGCCCGGTCATACAGTGTCCACAGCATCGTTTCCGACACGCCGTGGAGATTGGATACGACGTTTGACGCTTCGATGAGTGTTTCCTGCCCGGTGGTTTTAGCCGGATGCCGTGTGACGGCCGCCACGGCGCTCAAAGTGCTCCCAGACGCGCCGCGTTGGCAGTGGCACGATTGTGGATAGGCGCGAGACTTTCCTGAATGACGCGGGTAGCAGAGTTCGCCAAACGCAACGGGTTGGCCGGCGCATTAGCCGCAATTCTGGCCAAGGCAGTCTGGCGCTCAAGCCACTGTGACGGTGACTGACTGGACGCCAACGCTACGGCTGCCGCAGAGGTTTCCCACACGTGAGTCCCAGTCTCGACGGCCACCACGATAGCCAGGTTCAAAAATCCCAGCCCAAAGGCTTGAAGCGCTTCCGATGTCGCCTCCTTCTTTTCGCGGCTCATCAGGCTGAATTCCGTCCGGTCACGCTCGTTTGGGATAGGGCCTGCGACCGCCATTCGTGCCGTGCGATATCCGACTACTTGCGCGCTTGCCGCGAACATTTCTCCAGCCTCGGTCACAGACTTTAACCAGCTATCGGACAGGTCCCGAAGCGGGGAATATGATGTCGTCGATGCCATTGAAATGCTCCCTGTTTTACGTGAACTTGGAAATCGCCTTAGCGGTCCTAGGGCGGAGGATGAGTCAGACAAGTCGTAGACCGTCGGCCAGCGCAGCGCGGTTAGCCGCGGTTGGCAGTAGAGTTCAGGCCGCACAGATGCTGTTCTTCAGACCCGGAGATACCGGACTGCAAGCTAGCCTCGGCTTATGCTGCACCACAGCAGATGCAAATACGGTCCGGTAGCGTACAGGAACGCGAACGGGCCCGAATCAGTGTCGTTTCGTCGGTTGCGAGTAGCGCGCCCCTTCGAGGCCGAGACGTTTTCTCGTCCCGGCGGTGAGTCGTAGCCGCGTCTTCGCCTAGTCTTGTCCACACGCGACGGGACCACAATTGTCCAAAATAGGCTCAATGGCCGACACTCGGCTGCATGTTGCGTATGACCGCAGCGGGTCGCGTGCCGCCTATCGTAGACACGGCGGATTGAACTTGTTCTGTCCGGAGCCACCGGGACTTCTGCAAGACTTTTCCTCAACTGATCGTCGACGGGTGCCGGAGTCCATCCTGGACCCGGATGAGTTTTTGCGATTACCATAATCAGCGCTCGCCGGAGTTGGGTGAGGAGGCAACTGCTTTTAGGCATGGTCGAAAATGTGGCGCGTGGCGAAGCCACCGTCGTGGACGAGCGTGAATGAGCCGGGCAAATGAACACTAGCTATCTCTTCGGCGAAGCCAAACCGATGATCTTGTGGCGGCGCCTGCTGTGGATGTGGGCCCTGTTCTGGCTGCTCATGCTGGCTCTTGGGATTCAGGAATCCCTGTGGACGGGCAGACTGCAGTTCTGGCGGCCGCTCGTCAACAGCGGCTCCTCAGCGCTTGTTGCCACGGTGCTGATTGCGGTGCACATAAGGCGCGCGGATTGGCGCGATAGCCTTCTCAACCAGCCGCTGCGATGGTTTCTCCGCTCCTGGGCGTCGATGCCGCTGCAAATGGTCGCTTACATCATTGCAATGTATGCGTTGCGATTTGGTATCTACGCACTGGCAGGAGCCCGGTACCAGCATGGTCCGTGGGTCGAAGTGATGGCCTACGAAGCGACGAGTTTCGTCATGTTCTATGCGTTGTTCAGCGGTATCCTTTTTGGCGCCCGGTCCTACGGGGCGTGGGTTGAAGAGCGGTTGACCGCTGAAAAACAGGCGAACCTGGCGCGACAGGCGCAACTCGCACAACTGACCCAGCAACTGCAACCGCACTTTCTGTTTAACGCGCTGAACACCGTTTCATCGCTGATCCACACTGATCCCGACGCGGCCGACATCCTGCTCACCCGTCTGGCGACCCTGTTGCGCGCAGCGACCGACGCAAGCCAGCGTCCAGAACAGTCACTGGCCGATGAGCTGACATTGCTGCGCGCCTATGCAGACATCATGGTCCAGCGTTTCGCCGATCGCGTCCGGATTTCATGGGAAGTCGATGCCACTGCACAGGATTGCCTCGTCCCCACGCTCGGACTTCAACCGCTGCTGGAAAACTGTTTCCGTCATGCTGTCGAGCGACGCAGCGCGTTGACGCACATCGCAATACGCATCAAGCGTAGCGTGAGCCGGCTGCAGATCGAGCTTGAGGATGATGGGGATCTGCAGCGTCTTCCTGAACAGCGTGGTGTGGGTCTTGGCAACCTCGAACGCCGTCTGCAGTCGTTGTACGGCACGCAGGCGAGTCTCGAATTGCGACTGCGACCGGGAAATGGCCTGATAGTTGGGGTAAGCCTGCCATGCGCGCGCTGATTGTCGACGATGAGGCACTTGCTCGCAGCAAGCTGCTGCATATGCTTCAGGCATTTCCCGATGTCGAGGTGATTGCCGAAGCCTCCGACGGCGCAGAGGCACTGATGCTGGCTGCGCAGTTGCGGCCGGACGTGATCTTCCTCGACGTACAGATGCCCGAGATCGACGGCTTCGACGTGGCAGCGTCGTTGCCGGACGACGCTCCAGCGCTGGTATTCGTGACCGCGTTCGACCAGTATGCGCTGCGGGCATTCGACGCCCAGGCAGTCGACTACCTGTTGAAACCTGTCGAGCCGGAGCGCCTCGCGCGCACCGTGCAGCGGTTGCGCGAGCCGGTCCGCGGTGCGGCTCGCCCGAGCGTTGGCATGCCGGCGCATCTGATGATCGCCGATCGGGGGCAAACGCATGTCGTGCACTGCGCCGATATTGAATGGCTGGAGGCAGCCGACAACTACGTCAACATCCATCTTCCCGGGCGGAGCCTGCTGATACGACGCACGCTGGCCGCCTTACTCAATGACCTTGCCCCTGCATTTGTCCGCACGCACCGCGGCGCTGCGGTGGCGCTGGCCGCTGTGCTCGCTGTGCGGCCACGCGGGAAAGGCGATGCCACAGTGGTGCTGCGTAGTGGCGTCGAAGTCCCCTGCAGCCGACGGCATCGGGAAACGCTGATGCAGCGCCTGCGGCACTAGCGCGGACCGCCCAATCCGCCCCACGGCAGACCCAGCTCGTCCCGGTCCGATTGCTGCTCAAGGGGCGTCAAACTACGCTGGCTGATATCACCCTATGGATGATCCGGCCATGGCTGTGTTGCTCACGATACTCAAATACGCTAATGCCCTGATCCTCGTTGCCTCATTGGCCGAGGCTCTGGTGCTCGTTGTCCGATGCGGCTGGCGCGGCTACGACTGGAAGGCAGCCAGTGTGTCTGTGGTCGACTTTCTTGTTCGTGAGTATCCGTTGCGCTGGTTGTTGCCACAGGTGTTCTGGAGCGATGCAATGAACTGGTTCTGGCGGCACAGGCTCTGGACTTTGCCGATGAACCATTGGAGTGGGTGGCTCACCTGCTTCGTTGGTCAGGAGTTCTGCTATTACTGGTACCACCGTGCGGCCCATCGGACGCGTTGGTTCTGGTGCACCCACGCGGTCCACCATTCGCCCAATCAACTTTACCTTTCCGCCGCGTACCGTATCGGTTGGAGTGGCCGTCTTACTGGTTCGTTGCTATTTTTCGTGGTCGCGCCGCTATTCGGCATGCCGCCCCAGAGCGTGCTGATGTTACTTTCGCTCAACCTGCTCTATCAGTTCTGGCTGCACGTCACCTGGATTCCACGCCTCGGGCCGCTTGAATGGATTCTCAACACGCCTTCCGCACACCGCGTGCATCACGCGTCCAACCTCGAATACCTTGATGGAAACTATGGTGGTGTCCTGATCGTGTTCGATCGACTATTTGATACCTATATCGCAGAAAGGCGCGACGTGCCATGTCGCTTCGGTCTGGTCCGGCCGACGACCACCTATAACCTGCTCACTATCGAGTTCCAACACTGGCGCGCGTTGTGGCGCGACCTCCTGTCCGCGCGTTCTGTACGCGAGGTATATGGCTACGTGGCCAGGCCACCCGGCTGGCAGCCAGACGACAAAGGGGAAACGACAGAAGAACTAAGGCGTCGTGCAGATCCACGGTCCTTCGGCGCGGGACAGCAATAGGGTTACCTATCGACCTGGGAACGGACGGTCACGGACTTTAGCCGATTGGCACAAACGGCAGGACAGCCGCCTGATCAGCAGGCGGCTAATGACGAACGAGCGCTTCGTTTATGCATCGCCCGCGTATCTCGCCGCACACGGCACACCGCAAAGGCCGGATGATCTGACCCGGCATGTGTGCCTCGCGAACTCACGCTTCAAGGGCAATCCCGAATGGCGCCTGGTCAAGGATGCGGACGTGATCGCCATGCGCGTCGACGCCCGCTACACCGCCGACGATCCCGAGAGCCTGATTGCGGCCGCGGTCGCAGGCGTCGACATCGTCGCCGGCGCGACATGGCTTGTTGCGAATCCGGTCGCGCAAGGTGCGCTTGTGCCGGTGCTGCCCGGATGGACATCCGGCGCCCCTGGCACGATCCATTTGCTGCTGCCGTCCGGGCGCTTCAGGGCGGGCAAGACACATAGCTTCATCGACTGGGTGGTGGCGCGTGTGAACGCACAGCCGTGGGCTCAAGGTTAATGCGCGGAATGGGCCACCGTACGAACAATCTATGTCCGCTTCCGGCTAAAGCGGATGTCCCACCACAGTCGAACTGGGTCGGTCATTGAAGTGCAGGCCTGACCAGATTGAGGTCGCTCGATGCGAACATTCGGTTTATGACGCTCATGGCGAGTAACATGCCGTTTGTCGGGTGAGGATAGTGAAGACACATTCAACGAAGGAGATGGCATGGGTATCGGAGGCAAGGAAAAGCAGGGGATGTCGTTTGAACGGCTGGAGCGGATCGAGCGTTTCGTCGACGACAACTATATTGTCACCGGCAAGTTGGCGGGTGCCCTTATCCAGGTATGGCGGCGTGGCGGACTTGCGTTGAACTCGGTACTTGGCCTCGCCGACCGAGAGCGGCAGGTGCCGCTAGCCGAGGATTCGATCTTCCGTATCTACTCGATGACCAAGCCCATCACGTCTGTGGCGGTCATGATGTTGGTCGAGGAGTGCAAGATCGCTCTAGACGATCCCGTCAGCAAGTACATTCCGGCATGGGAAAAGCTCGGCGTTCACGCCGGCGGCTTTATGGAAAGCTTCCAGACGCGTCAGCCCAGCCGCCCAATGCTCGTGGTCGACTTGCTGCGCCATACTTCCGGCTTGACCTACGGCTTTCAGCAGAACACCAATGTCGACGCGGCATATCGCAAGCTGAAGATCGGCGAGCTTGCGACTGAGGGCACGCTGGAGGAGATGATCGAGAAGCTGGCCACGTTGCCGCTCGAATTTTCGCCGGGTGAAGCGTGGAACTATTCCGTTTCCACTGACGTGCTCGGTTATATCGTCGGCGAGGTCAGCGGAACTCCGTTCGAGGTCTTTCTGAAAGAACGGATCTTCGATCCATTAGGGATGGTCGACACGGCCTTCTACGTGCCGGAAGAGAAAGTGTCCCGTTTCTGCGCGTGCTACGCCATCGGTGCGCTCGGCTCGAAGACCACATCCGCGCAAGGCCCGACGCTGCAGGATGATTCCCGCATCAGCCCTTATCTCAAACCACCCACTTTTGTTTCCGGCGGCGGTGGCCTCGTATCCACCGCGACCGACTACATGCGGTTTGCGCGCATGCTGCTCCAGGGCGGCGAGCTGGATGGCGTGCGCCTGCTGGGCCCCAAGACACTGGCACTGATGACCTCCAACCATCTGCCGGGTGGTCTTGACCTGCCTCGCTTGTCGCGCTCGATGTTCAGCGAGGCCAGCTACGAAGGGGTCGGTTTTGGACTTGGTTTTGCCACCACCATCGCGCCTTCGGCCACCCTGATTCCGGGCAGCGCGGGTGACTTTTTCTGGGGCGGTGCAGCCAGTACTTTCTTTTGGGTCGATCCGCGCGAGGACCTGATCGTGCTGTTCCTCACCCAACTCCTGCCGTCGAGCGCGCACCCGGTGCGTCGTCAGTTGCGCACGCTGGTCTACAGCGCGATCACGGAGTCGGGACGCTGAGGTCCGCACCTTTGGCAGCAATAGTGGATTGCCTCGCACCTGCTGGGCGATCGGTCATTGCCCTGATTCCGGTCCGGTAGGGATTTATTGTCCAGTGGCTGTTGTCGGGACAACGCCACCATCTGTCAGGGTCGGTTACGGTCGCGACCCGCGACGCGTGGCCTGTGAGTCCATGCGTGCGGGACATCGGGCAGAACCCTCTAATGTTCTTCCGCTGGTGATCGTCGAAGGCATCTTGCCGATGTTTCACTGACAGGTACGGCCGTTGCTCTCTACTCTGCGATAACGTCACGTAGGCGATCTCTCTCAAATGGGGTAACCATGACCGACTCACGAGCAACCGGCCAGGACCGTCCCGAAACACGGCCACCGTTCGTAGGTGCCAGCGAACGCCGCGAGGCGCCTGATGGCCCTCCGCTCGCACCCGAGCGCCGGGTAGGTTTTGCGATCGTTGGGCTGGGGCGTCTTAGCCTGGACTCGATTCTGCCGGCCCTTGCCGCCTGCAAGTTATCCCGGCTTGCCGCCGTAATGACTGGCGACAAGGAAAAGGGCCGACGAGTCGTCGCACAATATGGCGCTCCGGACAACGCTGTGTATGGCTACGATGAGTGGGACAAACTCGCTACAAATGATGATGTTAAGGTCGTGTACATCGTGACGCCTAACGGTCTGCACCACGAGCAGGTGAAGCAGGGCGCGCGCATCGGTAAGCACGTGTTATGTGAAAAGCCTTTGAGCAATACATCGGCGGAGGCTCGGGAGATGGTCCGCGCGTGCGCGGAGGCCGGCGTGATGTTAATGGTGGCATATCGCTTGCAGTACGAACCTCATAATCGCGAGATCGCGAAACTTGTCAGGTCCGGCGAATTTGGCAGGCTGAAGATCATCGAAGCACACAACGGCCAGGTGCAGGACAAGGCCAGACAGTGGCGTCATGATCGGCGGCTCGCCGGGGGCGGATCGTTGCCTGATATCGGCCTTTACTGCCTCAACTTCGCGCGCTTCGTCACGGGGGAGGAGCCCATCGAGGTATCGGCATGGACATGGAGCACGCCCGGAGACCCGCGTTTTACCGAAGTCGAAGAGAATGTCGTATGGCATATGCGTTTTCCGTCCGGCGTGGTCGGGCGCTTTTCATCCGCCTACGATGCGCACGAGTCACGCAATGCGCGCCTTTACTTTCAGAACGCCACCGTCCGGCTTGAACCTGCATTCGCGTATAGGGGAATCCGGCTTTATGTCACACACCGGTCCGCCGCGCGCGAAGATGTCGAAGTCATGGAGGAGCGCGTGTCGGCAGAGCAAAACCAGTTCGGTGCGGAAATGGATCACATGGCAGAGTGCGTTCTGACGGGCCGCTCGCCGGCGACGCCGGGTGAGGAGGGCGTGCAGGACCAGCAGATCATGGAAGCTATTTACCGATCGGCGGCGGCTAACCATCCGGTCGAGCTCGAACGGGTCGAGATGCTGGACGCGTTTCGCGATCCCCGCATCTCCTTAACTTAGGGCGCGCCATGCACTGGCTTCTCACCCTCTTCGCGATCCTCGCCGGCATCTCCAACCCCTTGCAGTCGGGTAGCAACTCGGCGCTGCTCAAGTCGACGCAGGCACCCGTCGTCGCCGCTTTCGTCGTTTACCTGATTGGCTCGGTATGCCTGCTCGCGTGTATTCCCTTTCTCGGTTTTCCGCTCAGGAGCACCGCCGGCAAACTGGCGGACGTGCCTTGGTGGGCCTATATCGGTGGTCTGTGCAACGCGTTGTTCCTGATGTGCACGCTGCTTGTCACAAAAAAACTCGGTTCAGCGACCTTCACTACGCTTGTCGTGATCTCGGCGGTGATCACCTCAGTGCTGCTCGATCACTTCGGCCTGCTTGGATTCGAGGTCAGGTCCGCGACATGGTTGAGACTGATCGGCGCCGCGCTTTCTGTCATCGGCGTAGTACTGATTGCCGTGTTTTAAACATGCAGGCACGCACGATAGTTAAGACTACCGAAGAGAGTCCTCGTTCGACCAGATTAGGTGTGTGCGGCGGGGCGAGGTCTGCGCCTGACCATTACGCAAAGGTTGCCCAAGACCTGGGGCGCGGTCGGCATTACCCACCGGCACCCCTTTCGGGGTATCCATCCCCCGCCGCAGCAGCCCTCGTAGTCCCGCATTGACAGTGACTTGTGAGGCTCAACGTGCCCCTTCTTTCAGCAGTGGGAAATCAAGCAGCCTCCCTCCGCAGCATCTGCTTGATACTCGTTTCGATGTTTTGCTTCGCAGTTGTTGACGCGCTTGGCAAGTCTGTCGCGCTCCAGTACCCGGCGAATGAGGTGACATTCTTCCGGATGCTCTTTGGATTGATCCCCGCTATCGCGATGTGCTTGCGTGGTCGCCCCTTGGCTGACCGACTGCGAGGCATGGATGCACGCGGGCAGATTCTCAGGTCCTTGACGCTGCTTGGGGCATCGGCGTGTTTCTTCGCGGCCTTACCTTACGTTCCGTTGAGCGAGGCCGTCGCAATCGTCTATTCCGAAACGTTACTGGTAATCGTCCTCGCTCCGGTTTTGCTGAAGGAAAGATTGAAGCGCAGGGACGCGCTTGCTGCGCTAGCCGGATTCGTGGGCGTTCTGTTGGTGGTTCGTCCCGATGGATCCAACTCAACTTGGGTCGGGCCGGTGCTTCTGATTGTGGCTGCGATTTTCGGCGCGTTATCGATTATTCAGATCAAGCGGATCCGGCCGACCGACGACTCGGGAACGACCGTCTTGTTTTTCACAGTCGTCGGCACGGTCACAGCGGGTGCGTCACTATTGTTTGCATGGCGCACACCATCGCTTGGTGCTTTAGGTTTGATGGCATTGCTTGGCGCCTTCGCCACAGCAGGCCAGCTCCTGATGACCACGGCGTTCCGCCAAGGCGACGCGGCAGCCCTGGCGCCTTACAACTACACGAGCATCGTCTGGGCAGCGCTCTTCGGCTACGTCGTTTGGGGGGAGACCGTAAGCACCGTTTCCCTGGCGGGAATCGCAATGATTGTCGGAAGTTCTATAGCGGTCGCCCTACGGGGACGGCAAGCCGCGGGGCCCTCAGTCTAGATGGGGGCCACCAGGAGGCAGAGCACACGGCCATTTCTGGCGGCATGCGACGCGCCGCTAAATCCCATGGCAGGAGGAGTAGCCGGCCAGTAGCCGTCCGTCGCGGGTTTTTGGCGAACGTCCCCTCCGCCCTTCAAAGCTGCTGCCGATGAGATGGCGTCGGGTCCAGAGTCCGGCTCGGGTCGGTCGGCTTCCTCCTTGCCGGCCTGCTGATGGCGGGCAAGGTGTGCAAGTGCTGTGTCTCAAACCGTGATGCCGATGACATTCAACGTCAACGCAAGCAGCGTCGCCCCACGGAACAAGGAACGGGCGGCCACATGGATTTCTGATGCGACATCCGGTGACCTCGGTCATATCGCGTAAGGCTGTGTAATCGACAGTGAAATCTACCTCGAGGCGGCTCGATCTACAATGCTCGCGCTTCTTATCTGTAAGGCAAACTTATCAGGGATTCATGTCTGCCCTGACTCCGCTGAGGGGTCATTTTTTCGTTTGCTTGAACACCCGCCACGAGCAGTGTCCCGTCAGCGCTACCGCGCAATTCCTGCATGAAACCGGCGGGCCGGGGAAGATCACGCGGCGACTTTTACAGCACGGCGACTCGGCGCCGGCGGTATTGATCCCCACTCAATTCACCAATAGATTCCGAATGCCATCGAGGCCATTCGACGGCATTCGAATCGGAGATATCGTCTTATGAGCGTTATCCGCACTTGCGCGGCGATTGTGCTGGCCGTGGGCGCGACGACCTGCGTATTCGCGCAGCCGGCATCGTCGCCGGCGGCCGAACTGCGAAACCGGCTGCAACAGATGCATGGTACGCATTCGATCGACGACGAGCTTGATCGGCTCACCACGACATTGCAGTTGTCGCAGAAGCAGCGCAGCGAAGTCGAAGTGCTGCTGCAGAGGCATCATGACAGGATCCAGGCGCTGATCGACGGCAATCCGAACGCATCGGAGGAACTTCTCCAGCAGCGGATCCATTCGATCAGCGACGATACGCACCGCGAGATCAACGCGTTGCTGAGTCCCCAGCAGCTCGTGCTGGTGAAGCAGATGCAGGCACAGATGAGGGAAGTAGGCCGCGGCCGCTACATCGACTCCTTGCGCAATCGCTGAAGCTGCGACTTCTTACACACCTGCATAGGAATGCTGGACTTCGGCCAATATCGGTCTCTGAAGAACGCTGCCCGAAAGCTATCGCCCATAGGCGCTATCGCCCACGAGCGGACGGTCAGGGTTCGCAACTTGAGCGGTCTCTTTCGCCGTTGTGCGCTGGCGACAAAATCAACGCCAAGAACATTTTTGCGTGCAACCTGCATCCACCGATTCGCTCAGTCCGTAAAGGTCCTTGAGGACTTGCCTCTACTCAGCTATGTTTTTGATCTTCGTTGAAGGACGGCCTGTCTTCGTGCCTGCGATTCGCGCTGCCGCATCGCTGAAGGTGTTCTGTTGCCTCCACGCATGTAACGCGAGTTTTTCGGCATTCCTGCGAACTTTATGAGGAGCATGGCCATGTCTGATACTAAAGCTGATTCACCAGCGCTCATCGATGTATTCGACCGTCGCGTCGAGCGGCGCAAACAGCGCAGGCAGTTCTTCAGAAATGCAGGCGGCCTCAGTCTGGGTCTCGTGGGCGGCACGCTGATCAGCGCTTGCGGCGGCGGTTCAGGCGTCTCCTCCATGGCTCAGACGGCCGCACCGACCGACGACGAGATTCTCAACTTCGCTCTCAACCTCGAGTATCTCGAAGCCCAGTTCTATACCTATGCGACGACCGGCAACGGTCTCCCTGCCAGCATGCTCAGCGGCGTCGGCACTCAGGGCGTCGTCATGGCCGGCGCTCAAGTGCCGTTCCAGGACCCCGTGGTGCAGGCCTACGCCAATGAGATCGCTAATGACGAACGCGAGCACGTCGCCTTCCTGCGCAGCGCGCTAGGTTCGGCGGCGGTTGCCATGCCGTCCATCGACGTGAGCGGCACCAATCCTAACGGCGCATTCTCGGTGGCGGCACGCGCTGCGGGTCTGGTCGCATCGGGCGTTGCGTTCGACCCGTATGCGAGCGACAACAACTTTCTGCTGGGCGCTTTCATCTTCGAAGACGTCGGCGTGACCGCCTATAAAGGCGCCGCACCGCTGCTCGCGAGCAAGACTTTCCTGACCGCTGCTGCCGGCATTCTCGCGGCCGAGGCCTATCACGCGGGCCTCGTGCGCACAACGTTGTACGCGAAAGGCCTCGATACGGCGAGCCTGATTACCGCGGCCAATGCCATCTCCGCGGCACGCGACAGCCTCGATCAGGTCGGCAACGACGACCAGGGCATCACCGGCGCCACAGCGGGTACGTCCAACATCGTGCCGCTCGACAGCAACGGTCTCGCGTTCGGACGCACGTACTCGGACGTGCTCAACATCGTGTACCTGACCAGTACGGCGGCGGTGAAGGGTGGTTTCTTCCCGAACGGCGTGAACGGCGCGCTCAACATGAGCGCCTGATGCGTGCCTGAAGGCAGTCTCTGAAATGCCGGCAACGGATCGCAGGAACGGCGCTTGCGACCCCGTTGGCCGGCCCTTCGCCTACACAACACGCAACAGCTTGACAGCGGTTGACGACACACAGGAGACGTCATGAACGAAGCCATGAGTCAGTTGGTCGTGCCGCACACACTGACCGAGCAAACCTGTTTCCATGTGCGCGAAGCGCTTGCAGGCCGCCCCCGCGGAGCACGTGCAATGGTGTCTTTTGCCGGGCCAGCGGTGGTCACCTCAATCGCTTATATGGACCCCGGCAACTTCGCGACCAACCTCCAGGCGGGTGCCGGCTACGGCTATACGCTGCTGTGGGTAGTGGCCGTCGCGAATATCGTCGCGATGCTGTTCCAGTCGTTATCCGCGAAGCTCGGCCTGGTCACCGGCCGCAATCTCGCCGAACTGTGCCGCGAATCGTTGCCGAGCCGCTATGTGTACGCCATGTGGGGCATGAGCGAGATCGCCGCGATGGCCACCGACCTCGCCGAATTCGTGGGCGGGGCCATCGGCGTATCATTGCTGCTGCATCTGCCCATGATGGCGAGCATGCTGGTCACCGGCGCCGTCACCTATGGACTGCTGCAGTTCGAGAGAAAGGGCTTCCGCCCGCTCGAACTGGTGATCGCAGCACTCGTGGGCGTGATTGGTCTGTCGTACCTGGCTGAGCTGTTGATCGCACCGGTGCACCCGGATATCGCCAGCATCGAGACGGCGTGGCATACCCCGACGCCCTTGCTCGGCAGTGCCGCAGCGGGGCTGTTCCTTGCTGCATTGATTGCTTCGGGTATCTCAAGCTCAGTGGTCGGCACGATGGCTGGGCAGATGATCATGCAGGGGTTTGTCGGCTTTCGCATTCCGGTGTGGTTGCGGCGGCTCGTCACGATGGTGCCAGCGTTCGTCGTGGTGGCGTGGGGTGTCGATGCGACCAGTGCACTGGTATTGAGTCTGGTGGTGCTGAGCATCGCCTTACCGGCGCCAATGATCGCGCTGGTGTGGTTCACGTCACGCAGCGCGCTGATGGGACGCTATCGCAACAGCCGCCTGACGACGGTCACGGCAGTAGCGGGCACCGTCGCGGTGTTGACTCTGAATCTTTTTCTGCTACTACAGATCACAGGCGGGTGCCATTAGCCGCAAAAAGCGTTAAGCGGGCAGAGACAGAGACAGAGGCAGAGACAGAAAACGGTGAGGCATGGTGTTGGCCGCGGGCCAACACCGAGCCGTCAGCCTCCGGAAGAGAACGGAAGCGCCCACGTGGTACGGACGCCTGTCACGAACCGCTCAACCAGTTGACGAGATCGCGCAAGGCATCGCGATTTATCTCATGCGCCATGGTCGGATAGATGTGAAGCTCAGGCGTCAGGCCCAACCGTTTCAGCCGCTGGTCAGCATCGCGCGCGTAGTCGACCGGAATGCGGCTGTCTGCGCCTCCGTGCGAGATAAAGACGCGAAGGTGCGACAGGCTCGGGTACGGCTTGATCATCGGCAGAAAGGAAGAAAAGATCGCCCCACTCATTACCCCGATCCCCTTGATCTTGGCTGGTTCAGTGAGCGCCACCTGGTAGCTCATTGTGGCTCCCTGACTGAATCCAACCAGATAGATCTGGTTCTTGTCGAAGCCATATTTTTTTATCAGTTCGTCAACAAATCGACTGATACGCGCGCGTGAAGCCGCGAGTTGTGGTGGGTCGCCGTCCAGCCGGTTATTGACCGTGGCATCCTCAAACCACTCGTAGCTCCCCTCGCCCAGTACATATGGCGCGCGAGCCGAGACAACTGCGAAGTTTGCTGGTAGAGCCGTCCGTAACGAATACAGGTCTTCCTCGTTACTTCCCATGCCATGAAGCAGGATGATGACTGGCGGGTGATCGTGCGAACTGTTGGGAAGGTGAACGAGATACTGGAGGGAGAGGTCGCTGTGCAACTGGTCGTCGGTGTCGGGATTCGGGGTTTGGGCGCAGGCGCTTGTTGCGAGCACCGCTAGAACGAGAATGCTGAGGAGTTTTCGGAAATATTTCATAAGGTAAGAGCGGGTCGTCGATACGGTACCCAGATCATAGTGGTATCCCAATGAGTCTGTATCTGCGTGGGCTGGTGACACAGCATAGTCGCGTGCGATGGTGCTCCTGAGCTTCGTCGTTCAGTTGCAGCTCGCGATGCGCCTCGATGAGCGGCGTGCTGCATGCTGACCGAAGCCGGTGATCAGATCGTCTTCGTTCTATCGTGCGATCAGGCATCATTCGCAGCAAGCGTGCGCGCGACAAATTGCCGCGCGCGCATTGCGCGGCCGTGGCGAATTCGCGCGAAGCACCTCCGCTACGGCACCGAGCGCGTGAGCACCGGGGCAGCGCATCGATATATATGGTGATATATTGCGATCGCAGTGAATCGCACGAAGATCTCTTTGCAATGCGACATTAAACCGCCATTACCGTTTCAAATCACACGATGTCGATCTCGTAAATCGATCTGGCAGGCGGCGACGAACCATCCGACGAACGCGTTACACAAGTGCCCTGAACCCCCATCAGCGGCACCGCCCGTGCTCGTCCGGCGGAATGACGGAAGTACGACACCCACGGCCTTTACGCGGGAATATCACGCGCCAGTCAATTTCGAAATCTGAAAGACTTTATTCCGACTTATGAAATTCAATTACCTGTTTCTCGCCTCTCTCGCGCTGTTTGCCAGGGTCGTGCCCGTCCACGCGCAGCAGGCCCCCACAACGACGCCAGCCGCGCCAATTCCCACAACGACGCCGGCCGGGCCAATCCCCACAACGACGCCGGCCGCGCCAATCCAATTGCCCCAGGTGACGGTCACCGCGCCGAACGGCGGCTACGCGGCAACGCCCGTCTACAGTAAGACGCACGCCTATTTCGGCGCGCTCGGCGACCAGGCTATCAAGGACACGCCGTTTTCGATGACGGTGATTCCCGAAGACCTGATGGTCAATGCGGGGCTCACCGGGGTGAACCAGGCGCTCGCCTACCTGCCGTCGGTCGAGGTTCGCGACCAGCAGGGCGATGAGGTGTCGCGTCCGCAGTCGCGCGGTTTCATGGGCGGCATCTTTCAGAATACGCGGCTCGATGGGATGAACATCATCGGCACGACCGCGATACCCACTGAAAACCTGTCCGGCATCGAGGTGCTCAACGGCCTCGCGAGCGCACTGTACGGCCCGGAAACGGCCGCCGGCGTATTCAACTACACCCTGAAGCGCCCGACCGACACGCCGCTCTATCGTTTCATTGAAAGCTACGATTCGACAGGCGTGTGGACCGAGGCGGCTGACATCAGCGGCCGGGTTGGACCGGACGGACTCAGCCCGGACGGCGCGATCGGCTACCGCTTCAACTTCGTGCACGGCGAGGGCCAAAGCACTGTATCGGACAGCAATGTGAACCGCACGCTGTTCTCCGGCGACTTCGATTTTCACATCGATCCGAATACCGTCGTCGAACTGGACCTGAGTCATTACGAAACCGACTCCACTGGCCTGGCCGGCGCCATCGGCTATGGTGCTGGCAAGAGCACGATACTGCCGGCCGCGGTCAACCCGAACACGCTCGGCTTGGGCCAACCCGGCGCCGGCGACGACCTCTCAACCAACACAGTGGCGTTGAAGGTCAAGCACCAGTTCAACGCCGACTGGAGTGGCGAGGTGGGCGCGCTCTATCAGAATGCCGATCGCAGTCTCTTTGGCATTGAAGATACGATGCAAAACAATGCCGGGGAGTACAACGCCTACCAGGGCTGGACCGCGGCTCCGGGCTTCAATATCGCCAGCTGGACGGCCTCCCTGAACGGTCATTTCAATGTTCTCGGCATGAAGAATGACCTCTCTATCGGTGCTAATGGATTCTCAGCCGGAGAGGATGCCTATGTGGACCCCAAGCAGGTGCTCCTTGGTACTTCAAATCTGTCGGATCCCACTGTATTCGGGACTGCAGCCGCCCCGAACTGGGGAGGGGAATACCAGTCCGCTACGGTCTCGGAGCAATCGCTGACGGTCGGCGACACGCTGCACATCACCCCCCAGTGGGCGTTGCAGGGCGTGCTATCGACATCGTTCATCAATGCGAAGAGCTTCAATGCGTCTGGCAAGACGACAAGTACGGATCAGGACAACGGAGTATTGAGCCCGACCGTCGCCCTGACCTACAAGCCGACCTCGGCCGTGACCGCGTACGCGAGCTTCTCCGACAGCGTCGAGGAAGGCGATCAGGCCACGGCGACCGACGTGAACGCGAACCAGTTCATGGCCCCGTATCGCGACCACGAGTACGAGGCCGGCGTGAAATACGCGCCGACCGATTCGTTGCTCATCACCGCCGACGCCTTCGACATGACGCGCCCGCTCGCGGAGGCGGTCGAGCAGGCCAATGCTACGTATCTCTACCAGGTGGTCGGCACGCAGCGCAACATCGGTGCAGAAGTGTTCGTGCAGGGCGAAGTACTGCCGTCGCTCAGTGTGCTCGGCGGCGTCACCTATATCGACGCGCGACTGAGCGGCGACGCCAGCGCGGCGCTCAACGGTGGGCTCGTCGTCGGCGTGCCTGCGTTCAAGGGCGACATTGCGCTCGACTACCATCCGACTTTCGCGGAAGGTTTTGGGTTCACAGGTGCCGTGCACTACGAGAGCAGTCGGGCGGCGAGCGACACGAACTACTCGTACGCGCCGTCCTACGTGACGCTCGACCTTGGCGTGCGCTACTCGACCGCGCTCATGTTCAAGCATCACGTGACCGCGCGGCTGCAGATGCTCAACGTGACGAACCGCTACTACTATGTGTCGGTCGCGGATACCAGTGTCGGCGCCGCGGGCTCGAACACGGCGTTTCTCGGGGCGCCTCGAACACTCATGGGCAGCTTGGAATTCGACTTCTGACGGGACTGGTAATCACCCACACAACGTCGGCGGCCTATCGGTTCAGACGGTAGGCGCCGCAACGTTATCGCTGCTGTCGCTCATTCCCAACCAGGCGTGAACGCTTTTTGTTGTCTGCGGCAACGTCACGATGCGCCCGGCGTGATGGCGCCGGAAGTTGCCACGCGTCGCGCAGCAGTCTCAGGAAGGTGGCTTCCCGATCGCAGTAGCTACGGTCCGCCATGACGGCTTCGTTGCACAGATCGATGATGTCGCGACGGAGTTGCCGGTCCTGCACATCAGCCGCCAGCCAGGCGAGTGTCTCGGGATCAACCTGACACACGTCGCTCCAGCTCAGGTACCCACAGCGCGTCAGGTCTTCGTACAGCGTCTGCACAATGGAGAGCAAGCGGCTTCGATTTAATAGCAGCCGCCTTTCCATGCCACAGCGATCGAGCGCCTCAAGTTCCGTGAGGCTAAGGTGTCCGTCGGAAAGCAGACATGCCGCCAGGATGCGGCCCGCTGCCTCTGGACTGTTGCAATCATAGTGACGCATTCTCTACTCCTTACTATTTCGACAAAAATGGCCCGGTGAAATTCGATGCCGGGGCCCGGGTTATCGGGCGTCAGCGGCTGGCGCTTTGGTCCAGCGCGTAGCGGGACGACGCGTCGAGCCGACGCTGACTTTTCCGGAGACGATCTGAATCGGCGTGTTCGTGTAGCGCCGTACCTCCGAGGCAACGTCTACGCTCAGCCAGCGCCACCAGCCCGAATTCCGCTCGCCGAGAAGAATCAGGTCGACACCCGACGTGTCGGCGGCAGAGGCGATCGCCCGGCCCACCGAGAGACCCGAGATCGGCAGCGTGATTGTGCGGATTTCGGCGGGACGCGCTTGGTCGTCCAGTACATGTGTCATTCGCGTGGCGATTTCGCGTCCATGTGCGTCCATCGCTTCGACGACGATTCCGAAGTCGTAGTCGATTGGCCCCATCAGGCACGGCATGGGGTCGACGACATGCAGCGCAAAAATGCGTCCATCATGTTTTTTGGCAATTTCGATGGCCGTTCCCAATACCGCATCGACCGAGCTTGCACTAACCGCAACTAGGATCCTTGTGAACATTCTGGGTGCCTTCCTGTAGTGTGAGAGGGGAGCACTGCGGCCTATGCCGTTCGTGATCCATGGCCGTATCGTCACGCGGCAGAATGAGGGAAAAATTAGCGCTGCGTAACTTGCAGGCGACGGACGTCGCCAGCCTTTTGTGAACGACGTCGCGGAAACGACGAATTGACGCGTGCTCACTTTGCGCTAACAAAGGAGCGTTACGCTGACATGCATCGAGTCAAGAGGAGCCAGCATGACATCCACGTACCGGACGGACGCGACCGGCGGTTCGCCGTCGCGCCAGAAGCGCAATAGCTGTCGCCTGATCGCACAGTTGATGGTCTGCTGCGGATTGCTCGTCCCGCAGATGCTGCCTGTCGCCTATGCCGGAACAGTCGCCTGGCAGGAGGACATGCGATGTGGATCCGACACGTTCCGTCAGGATCGCGAAGCAGGACTGAAGGAACAGGTACTCGAGACGCCGCACGGCTCGATCGGGTACTTCCGGTTCGGTCACGGCAGTCCAATTGTTCTGATTACCGGTTATCGCGCGAGCATGGCCGAATGGAATGCGTACTTTCTCTCCGATCTGGCGAAGCATCATGAGGTTGTCGTCTTCGACAATCGCGGCATCGGGCAGTCGCAGATGCGCGGCACGAGTTACAGCGTGCGCGATATGGCAGGCGATACCGCTGCGCTGATTCGTGGCCTTCACCTGAGGAACGCAACGGTATTGGGTTGGTCGATGGGAGGCATCATCGCGCAGCAACTCGCGATCGACGAGCCTTCGCTTGTCTCGAAGCTCATTCTGCTGTCGTCGATGCCTCCTGGCCCGCGCGCTGCGTTGCCGCCAGTTGGCGTCGATCAGGTCTTGTCGGGAAGCGGCAGCGGACATTTCGACCGCGTGATGGACGTTCTGTTTCCGGCATCCGCACTGCCGAGCGCCAAAGCGTGCTTTATCGACGACATGTTCGCACCTGAGGGTTACGCCGAACCGCACATCCCGAACGCCGTGACGCATGCCCAGGACCTTATCCTGCAGCGGTGGAAGCAGGACAATCAGGCGCTCCGGGGTCTCGATCGCGTCACGGTGCCGACGCTGATCCTCGCCGGCACGAACGACAAGGTATTGTGGCCGCGCAATTCGGTTTTGCTCAGGCACATCCTGCCCGATGCCACGCTGGTGGAAGTGAGGGGCGGCGGCCACGCGATGATGTATCAGTACCCTCGTGAGTTGGCTGACCGGATCGTCAAGTTCATCGCGACGCAGTAGCCATCACGTCGTATGCGCTTTCCCACGCAGGCACAAATTGATCTGTAGACGGATCCATGCGCAGCACCGACGTTTCATGATGTGGATATCCAGTGAGAACACGGATGGCATAATGAAGTCGGAGAATCAGCTCAGAATTACTTCACGGTAAGTGAAGATCCTTGGAGGCCCAGGTGACGCTCGCCGGTACGCTTGCTCAAATCTGCCGGGCGGCCATGTCGTCGCTCGGTCGTGAACTGGCGGCCTGGAAGCCTTCGAGGGCGCGCGCGACATTCGGGACTGAAGCGATGCTTTCGGTCGCACTTTCGGTCGCGCTCGCCAACGCGTTGCATCTTTCAGACACGTGGTGGGCCGCAATCAGCGGCTTCGCCGTCATGCAAACGAGTTTCGCCGGATCCGTGCAGCGTGCCGTCCACCGCATCATGGGCACGCTGATCGGCGCCGCGCTTGGAACCCTGGTGGGCCCCTGGATTGGCGATCGGCCGTGGCTGTTTGTGCCCGTGTTGGGGGCGATCGGCGGTGTCGCGGTGTACTACGCCAACGGGTCCAGAGCGGCCTACGCCTGGGTTCTGGGCGGAGTGACTGCCCTGATGGTGACGTACGAAGCGCATAGGCTCGTATCAGTCCGATCGACCGCATCATTTGCGGCGCTGCGAGTTGCCGAGGTCGCGGTTGGAACGTTCGCCTGCCTGCTGGTGGGGAGTGTGTTTCACTTCGGGCCGAAGTGGTACAGAAAGAACAGGCCGCCATCGGTGTCTGCAACCGCTCACGCGGCCGGCGAATCCGGGACTGCGTCCGCTGCGGATCGGGCGCCCCCTCTGGATTCTGGGCACTCGACACACATACTGCTGGGCTTGCAGGGCGCACTGACAATCGTGATCCTTGCAGCCCTTACCTACGTTTTGCATCTACCTGGTTTCGCGCAAGCAATGGTCACTGCGATCGCGGTGCTGATATTGCCGGCAGGCTTGCCAGCAGACAGAACGCGGCAGCCGGTCATGGAAAAGATGGTGCAACGTGTGGCCGGCTGCTTGCTGGCCGGTGCGCTCGCGGTGGCGCTACTGCCCCTCATGCAGGGGCAAGCGATTCTATGTGTGCTCGCGCTGTCGGTCGGCGTGTGGACAGGATGTCACGTTCAGACGGGGCGAGAAGGAGCAAGCTACGTTGGCCGGCAATTCACGATTGCGTTCATCATGGTATTTGTCCAGGACCATCATTGGTCGGCCGATCCGTTACCTGCGCTCATGCGGCTATCCGGCATTCTCACCGGAATCATCGTACTGGCATTGGTGATGCTCGCCACCAGCAGGCTAGATATGCTATCGGCACCGGACGGGGTAAGTCGTTAAGACCCCCATGCACTCTGCGTTGTCGGCCTGTCGGCCCAAGACAGTATCTCGGTGCAGAGGCGGCCAGGCAAAATTGCTTTAATGTGCTTCAGGTTATCGCCCTATGAACTTGAGCGCATCCATCATCGGCGCCTTCGACACATTGACCATTCCCTGAAAGGGCGTGTCGAGATCAAGGACAATAAACACGGCAGTCGTGGTCGATAAGGCGCAAAGAAGAAATACGACGCACATGCTCCAGTTTCTTGGCGCACTGAAGCCGAATATGCCGAATATGACCGCCAGCCAGCCGACGAGGACCGCAATTAGAGGCGTTGGAATCAAGCCCATTCTGTGTTCGAGTGCAAGCCACCGGCCGGAAAATATGTCGTCCCAGAGTTCCATCGCATGGTCACGGAGTTTTTCCTGCAAAGGGCCGACGGGCTGTAAAGCGAAAATGCGGCCCGGGATGTCATAGGTACTCTGGAGGATTCCTTGCGATTCTGCCTCTGCGTTCGTTCCCGTTTTGTTGGAAAACAGGAAGGAGATCCATCGAGCGTAGTCGTCCTTTATCTGAACGCGCAGGCCATCGGCCGACGGGCCATACTGGGACAAGGTTCGGTCCAGCCGGATCATCGTGACCGCATTATGTTGGAGTGCGGTGTTGACCAGGTCGAGCGAGGACTTTCCGGACGAAATCAGCAGGCTAAGTACCAATGCCGACAGCGTAGCCACCAGACCAACGGCAATCCGCATCGCGGCAAGCGAGGCTTCCTCGAAATGGTGATCTGCCAGTCTTGCGCGCACATACGACCCTAGCGCCGCACTCGAAAGAATGAGTACGAGCACCATGGCAGAAAAGACATAGTGATCCATGTGGAGGCGGCCTCGTTCGATCGCACGAGTCAGGTGATTCGTATATCGAACCACCATGGCAGTCATGCTGCCGATTATACGACTGGCGGCGCAACGGGCTATGCGTTATCGGGTGACAGCGCCGTGGCCGGCCATCGTGATCGTCGATCAGGGCCGAAGACTGGCTTGCTTTCGGGACCGTGGCCAGAAAACTTCCACGGTCGCCGCTTTGAGAAAAATTTCTAGCACTTCGTCGAAACATGAACGAAACCGCTGCACGGTGTTTCGTCTGCTGGCCTGTGGAAGAAAACGCGCGTAGGCAGTGTCTTATTTGTGTGGAAGGCGCTCGGGCATTCCTTTCTCAACTTTCGAATCACTGCATCGACCTTGTCGACGCCCCGAATGGACGCACTCATCAAATCGGCTTGCTGAACGGGGGTTAGCTTCATATATGCTCCTGAGGTTTGCGGGTAGATTCGGATAGCTAAAGACATCATCTATTCCGACGTGCGCTGCGCCACATGGAGTACTCGCCGCGAGCCCTGTTGCGGCGAGCACCCGATAGCGCGGGTAGGGCACAGAGCAATTGTGGCTCGTGAAAATTAGCGGAGAATGAGGCGCGACGCGCCGCAGCAACTTCACGCACCCCGAAACAGCTCCCGCGCCAGCGAGCACATTAACGTGGTAGCTGCCGATTCATCCTGCAGCCGCCTGCTCATAATGATCGGCGACACCACATGCGCCGCCGGAATCGGCCGGTACACCACCCCATGCGCCCGTAACCCTTCCACGCTCTCGGGCACAAGACATACCCCAACCTGCGCGGCGACCAGTCCCAAAGCAGTCTGCAATTCCCGCACTTCGTGAATCGCCTTCGGCTCCAGCGCATGGTCATGCATGGCCGAGAGTTGCTGGTCCGCATAACTCGGCCGTGGCGTGCTCGGATAGACGATCAAGGTTTCCTGCGCGAGCGCGGCGAGCGTCAGCGGCTTCTTTTGCCGCGCCAGTGGATGATCTTGCGGCAGTGCGGCAATCATCCGCTCTTCGACGAGCACCTCACGTGCCAGCTGCGCGTCGTCAAAACGTAGACGCCCGAAGCCCACATCGATGCGGCCGCCTTTCAGCGCTCCCAGCTGTTCGATGGTGAACATTTCGATGAGCGACAGTTCGATGTGCGGCGCCGCCTCGCGGAATGCGCGGATCACAGCGGGCAGCGCGCCGTACAGCGTCGACGGAACGAAGCCGATCACAATGCGCTCGGCGAGTTGCGCAAGGCGCCGGGTGAGCGGTGCGAGTTCGTCGGCCTCGCCGATCAGGCGCTTCGCCTGCGTATAGAAAATGCGGCCCGCTTCAGTCAGCCGTAACGGCCGCGAGCCGCGCTCGAACAGCGCGAGACCGACGCTTTCCTCGATTTGCTGGATCTGCCGGCTCAGCGGCGGCTGGGTCATATGCAGGCGATCGGCCGCGCGCGTGATGTTCATTTCTTCCGCGACTGCGATGAAGTAACGGAGTTGGCGAAGTTCCATGCATACCTCTAAGGTATGAAAGTAGTCGGAATGGGTGTTGGACTGCTTCGCGACTTTGTTCCTAAGATGGAGGCCTCACGAAAGCAGCTCAGGAGCGCAACGAATGATAGCAACACCCGTGAAGATCGAGCGCGTGGAGACGATTCTCGTCGACGTACCGACGATTCGTCCGCACCGGCTCTCGGTCGCCACCATGAACAGCCAGACGCTCGTGCTGGTGCGCATCCGCTGTGGCGACGGCGTGGTTGGCGTGGGCGAGGGCACCACCATTGGCGGCCTCGCGTATGGCGAGGAAAGTCCGGAAAGTATCAAGGTCAACATCGATACCTACTTCGCGCCGTTGCTCGCAGGCCTGGACGCGACCCGTCCGGGCGCCGCAATGGCGCAGCTGCGGGCGCTGTTCCAGGGTAACCGTTTCGCCAAATCCGCTATTGAAACCGCTTTGTTCGACGCCCAGGCGCAGCGCCTTGGCGTGCCGCTATCGGAATTGTTCGGCGGCCGTGTACGCGATTCTGTGGACGTTGCGTGGACCCTCGCGAGCGGTGACACGCAGCGCGATATCGACGAAGCCGAGCGCGTATTCGAAGCGAAGCGTCATCGGGTGTTCAAGCTGAAGATCGGCTCGCGCGCCGTAGCCGATGACGTCGCCCACGTGGTCGCGATTAAAAAAGCGCTTGAAGGACGCGGCGAAGTGCGTGTCGACGTGAATCAGGCGTGGAACGAAGCGGAAGCGATCTGGGCGACCCGGCGATTCGCCGATGCAGGCATCGCGCTGATCGAACAGCCGATCGCAGCGGAGAATCGCGCCGGTCTGAAGCGCCTCACGGATCTGGCTCTGGTACCGATCATGGCCGACGAAGCGTTGCACGGGCCGGCCGATGCCTTCGCCGTCGCCAGCGCTCGTGCGGCCGATGTATTTGCAGTGAAGATCGCCCAGTCAGGTGGTCTCGCCGGCGCGGCACAAGTCGCAGCAATCGCCTCGGCGGCGAACATCGACCTGTACGGCGGCACGATGCTCGAAGGTGCGGTGGGAACGATCGCATCGGCGCAACTCTTCAGCACCTTTGGCGAGCTGAAATGGGGCACCGAACTATTCGGACCGCTGCTGCTGACCGAAGAGATTCTCACCGAGCCGCTGCGCTACGAGAATTTTGCCTTGAAGCTTCCACAAGGACCGGGTCTTGGCATCACGTTGGACTGGAGCAAGATTGACCGTCTGCGGCGGGATCCACGCAAGGGCGAAAGCATCACCACGAGCTAACCGATTACCCATTAGCCATCCACAATATTGCATGAAGGAGATACCTCATGAACAAGCAAGCCATCGACGCGCTGCTGCAGAAGATCAACGACAGCGCCATCAATGAAGGAAATCCGCGCACCAAGGAGATCGTCAACCGCATCGTGCGCGATCTGTTCTATACGATCGAAGACCTCGACGTGCAGCCCGACGAATTCTGGACCGCGCTGAACTATCTCGGCGACGCCGGCAAGAGCGGCGAGTTGGGCCTGCTGGCCGCGGGCCTTGGCTTCGAGCATTTCCTCGATCTGCGTCTCGACGAGGCGGAGGCGAAAGCCGGTATCGAAGGCGGCACGCCGCGCACGATCGAAGGGCCGCTGTATGTGGCGGGCGCGCCGGTGTCCGACGGTCACGCGCGCCTCGATGAGGGCACGGATCCCGGTCAGACCCTGGTGATGCGCGGCCGCGTGCTTGGCGAAGACGGCAAACCGCTCGCGAATGCGCTGGTCGAGGTGTGGCACGCGAACCATCTCGGCAACTATTCGTACTTCGATAAATCGCAACCGGCCTTCAATCTGCGCCGCTCGATTCGCACGGACGCCAGCGGTTATTACAGCTTCCGCAGTGTGGTACCGGTCGGCTACAGCGTTCCGCCGCAAGGTCAGACGCAACGGCTGCTCGATCAGCTTGGCCGCCATGGGCATCGTCCGGCGCATATCCACTTCTTCATTTCGGCGCCGGGATTTCGCAAATTGACCACGCAGATCAATATCGACGGCGATCCGTATCTGTGGGACGACTTTGCGTTCGCCACGCGCGATGGCCTCGTGCCAGCCGTCAAGCGGGCCGAAGGCGCGGAGGGCAAACCCTATGGCGTGGAGGGCAATTTCGCGCTGATCGATTTCGACTTTACGCTGTTCAAGGAGCGCGACAACCTGCCGGGCGCTGAAGTCGAACGTGTGCGCGCCGAGGCTTAAGTCGCCTGCCCATGCCGTTGATTGTTATCGGCCTCGCTGCGCGCTTTGCCGCGCAGCCGGGGCTTTGAGCCTGGCAAGGAGCCAACGATGCTGTTTCACGTAGAGATGACGGTCAATCTGCCGCTGGACATGGACGCTGAGCGCGCAGCGCGGCTGAAGGCGGATGAGAAAGCGATGTCGCAGAATCTGCAGGAGGAGGGGGTATGGCGGCATCTATGGCGTATTGCGGGCCGCTACGCGAATATCAGCATATTCGACGTCGAAAGCCCGGCACACTTGCACGATGTGCTGAGCCAGTTGCCGCTGTTCCCGTATATGCAACTTGAAGTGCGCGCGCTATGCCGGCATGCGTCATCGGTTCGTGAGGGAGATCGCTGAGCATGCCTGCGCGTGTGCTGGCGTCGCGTCAGCACACGCGCAATTGCCACCTACAGTATCCTTAACCCCTTCGAGACCCCCTGCCTATTGCCTAAATGCCCGCCAGAATGCCTTGCTTACCCTTCGACGCCGTACTTTTCGACTGCGACGGCGTGCTCGTCGATTCCGAACTCATTACTAATCGCGTGCTCGCGCAGATGCTGGGTGAGCTAGGCTGGTCTATTAGCGTGGAAGAAACCATGCGGCTGTTCATCGGCAAGATGGTGCGGGATGAAACCCCACGCATCGAGGCCAACACGGGTGTGGCAGTCACGGAGGAATGGCTGACGCAGTTCAGGGAACGCCGCAACGTGGCACTTGAGCGCGAGCTCGTCGAAATCAGCGGCGCACCCGCGGCGGTGCGGGCGCTCCACGAAGCGCTCGATGGCCACATTGCGGTGGCGTCAGGTGCCGACCGGCACAAGGTCGAGATGCAATTGAAGAAGACGGGCATGCTCGAATACTTCGAAGGCCGGGTTTTCAGCGGGCACGAAATGCCGCGCAGCAAGCCTTATCCTGATGTGTACCTGGCAGCAGCAGAGGGTTTGGGCGTGGACCCACGGCGTTGCGCGGTCGTCGAAGACACGGTCACCGGAGCGACCGCCGGTGTGGCTGCAGGGGCGACGGTGTTCGGCTACGCTCCCGCCAGCCTTGGTCATAGCACCCCCGAGCGGTTACGCGAAGTCGGTGTCGCGCTGGTGTTCGAGGACATGAACCAGTTGCCGGCCTTGCTTGCGCAATGGCGCGGCGCATAGTTTCGGGCCAGCCACATTCATCGCATAGGGTTTACCCTTACCATCTTGAATCCGCAATGATGGTGCGTGCAATCGACCTCACCGCCCTGGTATGCTGCGCCTTCTAACGCAGCGTTTCCATTCTCAAAGCTCAATGTTTGGTCATTTCCATCGCAGAGCAAGACACGCGGCGAACCGCCGCCTGAACACATTGCACGCGCTGGTCGACTACGTTTCGCGCCGGCGGCCGGTGTGGATGGTGTCGTTCGCGATGGACGAAACCAATCTGTCCGAAGGGCTGAGGGCCGCTTGCGCGTCCACGGCGATGCTGTTGGTGGGCTACCTGCTGCACAACCCCTTGTTCGCCTGGGCCTCGATCGGCGCGTTCTGGACTTGCCTTGCCGATGCAGCCGGTTCCAATCGCATGCGCTTCGCATCGATGCTGAGCTTTGCGCTGCTGTCCACACTGTGCGGCGGTATCACCGCGTTCGCCTCCGGTGCCGGGGCGCTGACCGCAACCGCCGCGATCCTGCTGTTTTCGACGGCGGGCGCGCTCGCCCGGGTCTGGGGCGCGGCGGCCGCGCAAGTGGGAATCCTCGCGGCCACCACGTGCGTCGTGATGGTCGACAAGCCGTTGCACCACGCGCGCGCCGGCTTGCTGTTTCTTGCGATCTACCTCTCAGGCTGTCTGTTCGCGGTGGTACTGAGCCTGACCGTGTGGCGGATCCATCCATTTGGCCCAAGCCGCAACGCCTTGCGCGCCGTCTATGGGCGGCTGGCCGACATCGCGCTGGACAGCGCCCGTCTGCTGCGCCGGCAGACCGCTGACTTCGGCCAATGGGCGCGGCATGCCGCGACCTATCGCGGTCAGGCCCGTGCCACGCTCGAGACGGCCCGCAAGGCGTTGGCCAGGGTCCCGAGCTCCCGGGTGGACAAGAGCGGGACCTACGAGAACCTGGTGCTTGCGCTGGCGGATGCCGAGCGCCTCTTCGCCTACCTGATCGCCGTCACCGATGCTTGCGAGCGCGGCCATCACACGCTGCATGAGCCGCGGCGGGCGGCGCGTATTCTGTCGGCGCTAGCCGAGGTCATGCTGCGGATTGGCCGCGCCGTCAGCGAGCCAAACGACAAGCCTGTCGTCGAAGACCCGTGGGCCGCGCTCGCCGAGCTGCAACGCCGCTTGCAAAAACTGGCTGGGTTGCTGGAAGCGGCACTCGGCGAGCCGCTGGCACTCAAGCTGCGCACCGCGGGTGTGCTCGAATTCGAACCGGCGCCACGTCGCGACGCCGGCTGGATTCAGGCCGCCACTGACAACTTGACGCGTGCATGGATGACCCTCAAGGCCAACGCGACGCTCCAGTCAATCGGACTGCGTCATGCGGCGCGCGTTGGGGTCGCCGTCACGGCGGGGTTCATGATCGTGCGGGGCCTGAATCTGCCGTTCGGCTATTGGGCGACCATGGCGATCCTGCTGATCTTGCAGCCTTCGATTGCGGCCACCTGGCCGCGCAGCATCGAGCGAGCCGCGGGAAGCATCGCCGGAGGCCTGCTGGCCGCGGCCATCGGTTTCGCGATTCATTCGCCGATCGGCATCTCGCTGATCGTGTTTCCGCTGGTCTGCGCGACCATGGCGCTGCGCCCCGTGAGCTACAGCCTGTTCGTGCTGTTCCTGACGCCGACCTTCGTGCTGGTGGCCGGCTTTGCCGCGCCGGGTGCGAGCGAGCAGATCTATGCGCTCACCCGGCTTGGCAACAACGTGCTCGGCTGTTTGATTGCCTTGCTCGCCACCTTCGTGTTGTGGCCGAGCCGCGAGCCGATCGATTTTCGTACCCGGCTGGCCGACGCCGTGCAAGCCAACCTCAACTATCTGGTGGGCGCGCTCGAACATGCTGGCGGTGAGGACAGCGAAGTGGAGCGGTTGCGCCGCGCTGCCGGCCTCGCGAGCAATAACGCGGAGGAGGCCTTCAACCGCCTGCGCCTTGAGCGACTGGAGAGCTCGCTGGCCGACCGCGCTGCGATCACCGCGCTTGCGCTGCTGCGCCGCGTGGCCGGTACGGCGACACGCATGCGCTTCGCGGCGCATCAGGCGAGAGCCGACGGCGCGCTGATCGACTGGATCGCGGCGGTCAACCGGGAGATCGACGCGCATCTGCGCGGCGTCTCGCATTGCGCGAACCACACGGCGTTTCCGCGCCAACACCTGGCGTTGGCCGAAGCCGATGCCGTTAATCAGATCTCGCAGTTGCGCCGCCTGCTGGTGGAGGAGCCGAGCGGCATCGGGGAGGGCGCGGCTCAAGCGGCGGCATCGTAAAAGCTTAGCGTGCGCCGCTCCTGACCAGTTGCAAGGGAGTTTCGATGAAGGGCGACAGGTCTTGCTGGCGGGTTTGTTCCGTGAGCGCCTTGAGCGCCACGTCGACGCCGAACACCGCTTGCCGCGCCGCGAACTGATCGACCGTGGCGAGAATCCGGCCGCTATCGAGCAGCGGCTTGATGGCCGGGTTGTTGTTATAGCCGGTGATGTACACACTGCCGGTTCGATGCGCGTTACGAACCGCATCGACGGCGCCCGTCGCCATATTGTCGTTGCCACACAGCAATCCGCGCAGCCGCGGATGCTGTGCCAGCATCGTCGCGGCGGCGGCCTTGCCTCTTTCATAGACCCAGTCGCCCGGCGCGACGGCGACTACCTTGATGCCTGCCGCATCCATGGCGCTGCGGAAACCCTCGGTGCGCTGCCGGGCGTTGCTGTCGCGGGTGAGGCCTTCGATAATCCCAACTTCGTCGCCGCGGTTGAGCCTGGTGGCCAGGTAGTTGGCCACCATCAGTGCGCCCTTGTGGTTGTCCGGGCCCACAAACGGTACCGCGAGGTGCGCGGCGTCGAGGTCCGCCTGGTCGAGCGGATTGTCCATGGCGATCACGATCACGCCTGCGTTGATCGCCCTGATGACGGCCGGCACGAGCGCTTTCGAATCGGTCGGTGCGAGCACGATGGCACTCGTGTGAGCGCCGATCAGGTCGTCGACGATGCGAATCTGGGTGGCTGTGTCGAGTTCGTTTGAGGTGCCGAGAACACTGAGATCGAACTGCGAGGCAAAGTGCTTCTGATAGTTTTGAGCGGCGCTCGACATGGCGACCGTGAACGGATCGGCGAGCGACTTCAGCACGAGGGCGATCGTGGACCTGCCATTCGGTATGGCTTGAGCAATCTTCGAAACTGCGAGGCCGGACGCTGCGAGTACGCCGGCCATGAGCACGCGCCGGCGTGTCGTCAGTACCATGGGCTTCCTTTTCTTTGTGCGTAGGGCGTATCGATACCCGCTGGCGGGCGTCGACGGTTAGCGCAACGGAATGATACAGCGTGGCCTGGCGTCGGCACCTGCGGCATGCCCTCCATTTAAGTCGGGCCGGGAACAGGGTAAACACCAAGCAGCAATCTCCATGGCGACGCGCGAGGCATAGGCTGAGCGGGTCGTGTCTGCCGAGACTGTTAATTCTTGTCAGGAAACCGCGACTAACGCCGCCCGGCTGGTATTTTTGATCGGCGTGCGGGGGGCGATGGCTTTCGACTATGCTAATGGCTCGTGGACGGTTGCTACGGGCAACCTGCAATAACCATGAAAGCAACCACAGCAACACCCGCAACACCTGCGACAACGACGGAGAACTGAAGTGACGCCATTCGATGAGATGCTCTGCGCAGCCGGAGTGCGCGCGCCGTATGAACGGCTCAAGCAATGGCTCGATACACAGCACCCTGCGAACCTTGCGCAAAAGGCGCAGGACGCGGAAAGCGTGTTTCGCAAGACCGGCATTACGTTCGCCGTTTATGGGGAGGAGGAGGCGGCCGAGCGCCTGATTCCGTTCGACATCATCCCGCGCATCATCTCCGGGCCGGAATGGACGCGCCTGTCGCAAGGCATCGAGCAGCGCGTGATGGCGCTCAACGCCTTCCTTGACGATATCTATCACCGTCAGGAGATCGTGCGTGCGGGCCGCATCCCGAAGCAGCTGATCGCGCAGAACGAGGCGTTTCTGCCTGAGATGATCGGCTTTCGTCCGCCGGGCAACGTCTATACGCATATCATCGGCGTCGATATCGTACGGACTGCAGAGAACCAGTTCTACGTGCTCGAGGACAATGCGCGCACCCCCTCCGGTGTCTCCTACATGCTGGAGAACCGCGAGACGATGATGAAGCTCTTTCCCGAGCTATTTCAGCAGGTCAAGGTGCGGCCAGTCGAAGCGTATCCCGAGTTGCTGCGCCAGTCGCTCGCGGCCGTCTGCCCGCCTGGTGGCAACCATGACAATCCGACCATCGCGGTGCTGACGCCCGGCATTCACAACTCCGCGTACTACGAGCATGCGTTTCTGGCCGATCAGATGGGCGTTCATCTGGTCGAAGGCAGCGATCTGCAGGTGGTCGACGGTCATGTGGCGATGCGGACCACCGAAGGATTCCGCGCGATCGATGTGCTGTACCGGCGTCTGGATGACGCCTACCTCGATCCGATGACGTTCCGCAGCGATTCCGTGCTGGGCGTTCCTGGCATCATGGACGTCTACCGCGCCGGCAACATCACGATTGCCAATGCGCCCGGCACCGGCATTGCCGACGACAAGGCGATCTATTCGTATATGCCTGAGATCGTCGAGTTCTATACGGGCCGCAAGTCGATTCTGGAAAACGTGCCCACCTGGCGCTGTTCCGAGCCGGGCAGCCTGAAATACGTGCTGGACCATCTCGAGGAACTGGTGGTGAAGGAAGTGCACGGCTCCGGCGGCTACGGCATGCTGGTCGGACCTGCGGCCTCGAAGAAGGAATGCGAGGACTTCGCCGCCAAGTTGCGTGCGCGTCCGGGCAACTACATCGCGCAGCCGACACTGGCCCTGTCGACCACGCCTATCCTGACCGAGAAAGGGCTTGCGCCACGTCACGTGGATCTGCGGCCCTTCGTGCTCGTTTCGGACCAGATTCGCATTACGCCGGGTGGCTTGACGCGGGTGGCGCTGAAGGAAGGTTCGCTGGTGGTCAATTCAAGCCAGGGCGGGGGCACCAAGGATACGTGGGTGCTGGCCGACTGAGGCAACAGGCAAGCAAACAAGCGGCAAAACAGCGGGCAAAACAGAAACTGGATTAGGACAGCACATGCTTCTTGGACGCACAGCAAGCGGGCTCTACTGGATGCACCGCTATATCGAGCGCGCGGAAAACATCGCACGGGTGGTCGATGCGGGACTGCGCATGGCGCTGACACGAAGCACCGATGCACCGGCGACGTGGTCGTCGGTGTTGGTGACATCCGGCACGGAAGCGGGCTTTAAGCAGAAGCACGACGCCTGCACAGCCGACACGGTCCCCGACTATCTGCTGCGCGACACCGACAACCCGTCGAGTGTGCTGTCGTGCTTCGAAGCGGCGCGCTCAAACGCACGCATGGTGCGCACGGCGCTGACCCGCGAGACATGGGAGAGCGTGAACGAAGCCTGGATGGGGATCAGGCGGGTGCTCGCCGCGCCGGTGCCGTCGAGCGATCTGCCGGCCGTGCTCGATCGTATCAAGCGCGAATCCGCGCAGATTCGTGGCGCGTTTCACGGCACCATGCTCAGAAACGAGATTTTCAATTTTTCCCGCATCGGCACTTTCATCGAACGGGCCGACAATACGGCGCGCATTCTCGACGTCAAATATCATCTGCTGCTGCCCTCGCTGTCGTATGTCGGTACGACGCTCGACAACTATCAATGGGAGTCGATCCTGCGCTCGGTCGACGCGCACCGTTCTTACCGCTGGGTCTACGATGTGCAATACAAGCCAGTTAACATTGCCGACTACCTGATCCTCAACGGACGCATGCCGCGTTCGCTCCACTTCTGCTATCTGAACATTGTCGAGAACCTGCGCTATCTGGCGCAGGACTACGGCGTGACCCACGACTGCCAGAAGACCGCGGACAAGACACTCGCCACGCTGGGAGACAATTCAGTCAAGCAGATCTTTTCCCATGGCCTGCACGAGTTTCTCACCGGCTTCATCGCGCAGAACTACCGGCTTGGTTTTGAAATCGCCGAGACCTACAACTTCGATTGAGTATGGCCATGCGTATCGCGATTCGTCACACGTCCCACTATCAGTACGAGCAACCGGTACCTTATGCATTGCAGCGCCTGCGGCTGCGTCCCCAGTCTGGCCCCGGGCAGAACGTGCTCGAGTGGCGCGTGACGGTCGATGGGGTCGAGCCGGACACGAGCTGGACCGACGGCTTCGGCAATCGCGCCGACCTCGTGCGTCATGAACGCAACAAGCGCGAGATTGTCATCGTCGCGGCCGGAACGGTGGAGACCGTGGACATGGCCGGCATCTACGGCGCCGCCAGCGATATGACTCCGCCCTGGATCTACGAACGGGAAACCCTGCTCACCCAGCCGGGCGAGCGCGTGCAGGCACTCGCCGAGAGCGTGCGCGCGGGCAGCGGACAACTGGACTCGCTGCACCGCCTGATGAATGCGGTCCACAGTATGATTGCCTACAAACCTGGTAGCACCGGGGTCGGTACGGATGCGGAGACGGCCTTGCGCGACGGTTCTGGCGTCTGCCAGGATCACACTCATGCGTTCATCGCCGCGGCGCGCCGGCTAGGCGTGCCGGCTCGCTACATTTCGGGCTATCTGCTGATGGATGATATCGCGCAGCAGAATGCCAGCCACGCCTGGGCCGAGGCGCATATCGACGGGCTGGGCTGGGTCGGCTTCGATGCAGCCAACGACAATTGCCCGGACGAGCGCTATGTGCGCATGGCAACCGGCCTCGATTACCGCGATGCGATGCCCGTGTCCGGCGTGCGCTCGGGGCAGGGGGCGGAGACGCTGACGGTCGAGCTCAGCGTGCTGCAGGTGCAGGTGCAGGGTCAAAGTCAAAGCCAGAATCAGAGCCAGAACTAAAACAGGCTCACGGGTGTGTCACCGTTCGGCGCTAGCTCAAGACGCTTCGGCGATCCATGCCACAGCGCCAACTGACGTTAACTTCGTTTCAGGACTTTTAAGTTCTGATTCCATAAACTAAGCTCAATCGTGTGGCCACGTCCGGCTCTGGCCGGAGCATGATTCAGGCCGCCACGCTCTTGGGCGCAACCTGCGCCGCCTATTACCGTTTCCTAACAAGGTCATCGAACTCAGGGCTGCGTGCTCATGCGCAGGGTTCGGTTGACGCTGTCGTCAAGGAGTAACGTATGGCCCGGCATACTATCGCGGACTATCTGGCAAAAACACTCGCTGCTGCAGGCGTCGAGCGCATCTGGGGCGTCACAGGTGACAGCCTGAACGGACTGGCCTACAGCCTCGACCAGCTCGGCTCGATACGCTGGATGCACACCCGTCACGAGGAGGTCGCGGCATTTGCCGCGGGTGCCGACGCGGCCTCCACCGGCAAGCTCGCCGTCTGCGCCGGCAGTTGCGGCCCAGGCAACCTGCACTTGATCAACGGTCTGTTTGATTGTCATCGTAACCATCAACCCGTGTTGGCCATCGCCGCGCACATTCCGTCTACGGAAATAGGGCTCGGCTACTTTCAGGAGACGCATCCTCAGGAATTGTTTAAGGAGTGCAGCCACTTCGTCGAACTGGTCTCCAATGCTTCGCAGTTCCCACGTGTGTTGCAACGTGCGATGCGCACGGCCATCGAAGAGCGCGGCGTGGCGGTGATCGTGCTGCCGGGCGACGTTGCACTCAGTGAGGGCCCCACCGAAGCCGCTCAATGGAGCAACAGTTCGCCGCACAGCATCGTCCCGGCCGAAGCCGATCTCGAACGCCTCGCTTCGATGCTGAACGGCTGCGAAGCGGTGACCATCATGTGCGGCAGCGGCGTGGCGGGAGCCCATGACGAGGTGGTCGCGCTTGCGGATACGCTGGGTGCGCCGATTGTGCATGCGCTGCGCGGCAAGCCGTTCATCGAATACGACAACCCGTATGACGTAGGCATGACCGGTCTGATCGGTTTCAGCTCGGGCTATCACGCGATGATGTCGTGCGAGACGCTGCTTCTGCTGGGCTGCGATTTCCCGTATCGACCGTTTTATCCGCCTGAAGCGAAGGTCGTGCAGATCGACCACAAGGGCTCGCAGCTCGGCAAGCGTGCGCCGCTGGCGCTCGGCCTTGTCGGCACGGTCAAGGAGACAGTCGCGGCGCTGTTGCCGAAGCTCACGCGCAAGACAGATCGCCGTTTCATCGATAACGCCCGCAAACACTACGCCTCGGCGCGCAAGGGACTCGACGACCTCGCGACGCCGGCAGGCCCAGGAAGGCCGATCCATCCGCAGTATCTGGCCCGCATGATCGATCAGGCGGCGAGCGAAGACGCGATCTTTACCGCCGATGTCGGCACCCCGACCCTCTGGGCCGCGCGCTATCTGACGATGAACGGCAAGCGCCAGTTGCATGGTTCGTTCAATCACGGCTCGATGGCGAACGCGATGCCGCAGGCGCTCGGCGCCCAGGCCGGGCACCCGCAGCGGCAGGTGGTGTCGTTGTCGGGCGATGGTGGCCTGTCGATGCTGCTCGGTGACCTGCTCACTGCGCGTCAGCTCGACTTGCCGATCAAGGTGGTGGTCTTCAACAATAGTCTGCTAGGCTTTGTCTCGATGGAGTTGAAGGCTGGCGGCTACCTCGATACCAATGTCGACCTGAGCAAGACCGACTTCGCCGCGATCGCGCAGGGCGCTGGTATTTACAGCATTCGGGTCGAAG
>Ga0116109_1000016_pt1 | contig 51308 bp, 46 predicted proteins | sample June2015DPH_8_10_2_FD_89718 | JGI IMG/M metagenome (GOLD analysis project Ga0116109, IMG submission 89718) | Peatland microbial communities from SPRUCE experiment site at the Marcell Experimental Forest, Minnesota, USA - June2015DPH_8_10 | ecosystem: Environmental > Terrestrial > Soil > Wetlands... | reverse complement strand
TGCGGACGATGCGCATCCAGTGCTGAGATAGCGCCGTATATGAGGTGATGCGACGCAATCTTGCATCGCATACCGGGAGAATCGAAATGAACAAGGCAATTCTGACCGTCTTCGTGACGGGCGTAGCTGCAATTTCGTTGAGCGTGTCGAGTGCAGCGTTTGCGGGAAACAACGGCGGTGCCGGTAACGCTCATGGTGCCGCGACGGCCGGGATGACCTATCTGGGTGATCCGATCAACAGCCCATGGACGACCAAACCCGCCGGCATGATGATGGATCAAAGCCGCATGAATGTGCCGCCGTCCAGCGACACATCGAACAACCAGACGACGCAAGCCGGGACGGATCCGCAGTAAAGTGCAGCGGCTTCCATCAGTACTACCAACGGAGTCGATGCGCCCCAATACCGCGTCAGCCCGCGTAGCCGTCCTTGCAGACCCGTCCTGCAAGCGCCGGTCCGCGCGCTTCGCCCGATGTGGCGAGGCGCGGCAAATCGCCGATCGTGCGCGCCTTCTGCGTTCGACAGGGTCTCCGAAACCCGCTTCCTCAGGCGCCGACGCGGGTTAGCAGCAGTCGCTATAACTCCGGATTGGCCAGGTCAGCGGCGACGATATGCTCGCCATACACCTGCGCGGACGCCAGCGCCTCCACTTTCGTCGGGAACGGTCCCAGTTCTGGTGCTCCGTCGAACGGAAACAATAGTTTGCCGTCCGTCTTGCGGACCACGTTCAGAACACCGAAAAAGCGCCGATAGCCGGCAAGGCGTGAGGACGCCGAGACTTCGAAATCGCTCTCGGATTTCGCCGGAACGCTGGGGATGAATGCGGACTTGCTCATACACTGAAACGGATTGAATTAGCGGGCGCCGGCGCTGGCCGATCGCGACGCGGTCATACGGTTCGGATTGGGACCGTGACGGGCGCCGTGCCCGCCCAGCCCCTCGAAGCGGCGTTCGCCGCTGTGATCAGTACGCTTCCCTTTGCCAGGGTCCCCAAGCTGCGCCCTCGGCCTTCAGGCGAGTATAGGTGGCGCTTTGTCCCGTTGGAACGTCGGACGTATCGCCGTGCGGCTTTACATCAGTGGTATGCAGCGCGAATGCCTGACGTTCATCCGTGTCGACGGTGACGCGCCCAATGGGCTCCAGAGCGCCGCCTTGCGCGGATTCCAACAGTGCCAGATAAGGGGTCAAACGGCCCCAAAACGACGTCAACTCTTCCTGCAAGTAGTGTTTCATGTATTTCCTGGGAGAGTGTGAGGTGCAGTTTACCCTACCTTAACATTACATTTACCCAACATCGATTTGACGGTCATTTCGCGGTTTAGTGCACACCGCTGAGACATGATGACTGGCAGGTTTGATATCAGCGTGGTACAAAGTCATTCTTCGCGTTCGGTCGCGGGGCGAAGACGCGGCAAACGCGAACGCGACATTTAAATTGAATGGATTAAAAAATGGCAACCGGTATTGTGAAGTGGTTCAATGATGCAAAGGGTTTTGGTTTCATTACGCCTGACGGCGGTGGCGAAGATCTGTTCGCACATTTCTCGGAAGTCCAAGGAAGCGGCTTCAAATCGCTGCAGGAAAACCAGAAGGTCAGCTTCGAAGTGAAGCAGGGCCCGAAGGGTAAGCAAGCGGCTAACATCACGCCGCTGTAACAGGCAGGAACGCCCGTTCCCCCCTGCTGCAAATGGCCCGCCTCGGCGGGCCATTTGCTTTTGTGGCTGCGCGTGGTGGTCACGCCCCGTTGCAAAAACGCGCCGAAGGCCTGCCAGATCGCCCTGCCCGCTGCTCCTCATAGTTCCAGCAAGGCCGCTTTCATCCAGTCGTGCACGGCCCGGCTCAAGTCCTGCTGCGACGTCTCGCGCGAGGAAAACTCCGGCCCGACGACCACCCGAATGTGCCCCTTCCTGTCCGGCCACCCCTTCGCCGGCCAGACTTTTCCTGCGTTGTGCACGACCGGGACCACCGGGGCACCGGTCGCGCAGGCAAGACGAATACCACCCGAGGTCAGCCGCGGCGGCGCATCGTGCGGCACGCGCGTGCCTTCCGGAAATATCACCACCACATCACCCTTGGCAAGCCGTACCGCGCACTCTTGCGTGACCGCCTGATGCGCCTGGCGCGGCGAGCCACGATTCAGGCTGACCATGTCGAGGCCACGCAGCACCCAGCCAAAGAATGGAATGCGCAGCAGATCTTCCTTGAACACGAAGCTGATACGCCGCGGAAACAGTGCGAGAAAGGCCAGTGTCTCCCACGTGGATTCGTGACGGCACAGGAGAATGGACGGCCCCGGCGGAAGATGCTCAAGCCCTTCCACTGAGCAGGTGACGCCAGGTAACCAGCGCATCCATGCAACCATTGCACGACACCATTGCGCCGCCAGCCAATACCGTCCGGATCTTCCGACGAACGGAAACAGCAGCAGAATCAACGCAGAGTAGATCGTGCCGCTGCCGAGCAGGCAGACAATGAAAAACCATTTGATGAACTGGGTGCGCATGAAAAACCGAGTGAATAAAGGATGGAGCACGAAGGTTTCGCGTCGCCGCACGTCGAGGCCGCATGCAACGCGAGACCTTCGAGTCTGACACAAATAAATTTCCACCCTCGTCTGACTCGCAATCAAACCGGGCGACACGGGCCCACCCGCCAAAGCCAAGCCGCTTCAGGCGCCCGGTTCCGTTGCAAAACGTAAAAAACCCTTAATCCGCATGGCGACGCCAGGTTACGCGCGCTCAGCGATGATGCTCGTGTGATCTTGTTCAAGGGTCCGTCATGCATTCATTACCGGCACTGCAAGTGCCAGTTCCGCTCACGCCCCCCTCTGCCTGAACGTATAAGCCATGCCGAAAGTTCTATCTGTGGAAGACGATGAATTGATGATTCACGAGATTCTGAGCTCGCTGTCAGGGCCCGGCTATGAGGTGGACGTTGCTCGCTGCGGACGCGATGGCATCGCCCGGGTCATGACGTGCCCCTACGACCTCGTCACGCTCGACCGCACGCTTCCCGATCTGGATGGATTGACGATTCTCTCGACCATGCGCGGCGCGGGCATCGATACCCCCGTGTTAATGGTCAGCTCCATGTCCAACGTCGACGAGCGCGTTCGGGGCTTACGGGCAGGCGGCGACGACTACCTCACCAAGCCCTTTGCACGCGAGGAGATGGTCGCACGCGTCGAAGTGCTGTTGCGGCGCAAGACCCCAACGCGCACCGCCGAGACTCGCCTTCAGATCGGCGACCTTGTGCTTGATCTGCCCAAGCGCAAGGCAAGCCATCACGGTGAGGAGCTGGACCTCCGTCCAACCGAACTCAAACTGCTCGAATATATGATGCGCCACGCAAGCGAGGTGCTCACCCGCACGATGATTTTCGAAGGCGTCTGGGGTAGCCGCTTCGACCCGGGCACCAACCTGATCGACGTTCATGTGGGGCGCTTGCGCAGCAAGTTGGCCGCGGCGGGCGAGGATCCGCAGATCCGTACTGTCAGGGGTTCGGGTTACATGCTGAGCTAGACGCTGTAACTGGTTAAAAATCTATTCACTTTCATGCTCGCGTTGCGATAGGCCTACCTCTCTATTCTGCTTCTTACCGAGACGCGCATCGCGTTATGCGGTACAGCCCGGATCTATCCCACCTCTTCCGCATGAAGGAGCAGTCATGAAAGCACTCACAATCGCAGCCCTGTTGAGCATTCTCGCAACCGGCACGGCATTCGCCCAAAGCAATCCGGTCGCGACGCCCGACAATTCCACCACCACCGTGGCGATGTCGACCGCCCCGCAGCAGGACGGTGCATGGGTTGCGCCGACCGGCCAGGCCGTCGCGCCGAAAACCCGCGCTGAGGGCTATAACGAACTCGTACATGCGGAAAAGGACGGCCAGCTCGCCTACCTGAACAGCACCGTGTACGCGCATCCGTAATGTTTCGCGGAATATACGCCGCCGAGTATAAAGGGTCGAGCAAAGCGGGTTGCCGGATGGCCTGCCCGCTTCAGTGGTTCGTCCCACGTCACACGCACAGATCGATTCAGCCGTTATCACGCTCGCCCGTCTCGCGAGGCGTTTTCCAGACGCAGCCAGCCGGCACGACTGCCCGCACAAGGCCTATCGCGACGCCAACTGATAGCCGAACCGGCTAATGGTCTCGACCCTGGCGCTAAACCCATCCAGTTCAAGCTTTCGCCGCAGACGTGACACCACCAGGTTGACGCTGGCGGGATCGACATCCTCCTTTTCCGGCCAGGCGTATCGGATCAACTGATCTCTCGCAACCGGCGCATTCGCCTGACGCAGCAGGCATTCAATCAGCAGATATTCGCGCTTGGTCAGCAACACGCGCTTCGTGCCTTCGACGAGGTCACGGGTCAGCGGATCCAGTTTCAACGCCGGTGTATTGACAGGCGATTGGGTCGCGTGGGCCGAGCGCGCCACTGAAGTCCGGTGAAGCGCAAGCATGCGCTCCTGCATCTCGAGAAACGAATACGGTTGTACGAAGCAGGCGTCCGCACCGGCGCGCAACACGCGGGCGCGATCTTGCGAGGTGCCGCTTGCGAGCGCAACGATCACAGAAGGCGCGCGCGGCAACTGGGCCAGTTCGGGCAACGCGTCGAAGAGTGCCGTCGTGAGGGACAGGCCCACCGCGGAAATAACAATGGCATCGAACTCTTCGTGCGAGGACAGATAGAGCGCATAACGCAGGTTATCCGCTACCTGTACGCTGTGCGCGCTCTCCCTGAACGCCTTATGAAGGTAAACCGTCTCCGCCTCGGAGGACGAAACCAGCAGAATTCTCATCTAGTGTCGGGCCTACTGCAGTTTGTGTGGCCAGCAATCGACTGTGATCGTCGTTCCGGTATCTTCGCCACCGATCCGGAGTTCGAAATCATGCAAACGGATGATTGCGGAAACAATGCCGAGCCCGAGCCCCGTGCCCGGTATGTGGCGCGTCTTCTCGACGCGGTAGAAGCGGTTAAGCACCGCGTTGCGCTCGCTCACCGGTATGCCCGGTCCGTTGTCGACGATCACGAGTTGTGAGCCTGAGCGACACGCACACAACTCGACGCTGACATCGCCTCCCTCCGGCGCAAACTTGATCGCGTTATCAAGCAGGTTGCTAAAGGCCTCGAACAGCAACGCCCGATCAGCGTGGACCGGGTCGACCGGTTCGGTACGCGATTGCAGCTTGATCGACTTTTCTTCTGCGAGCGGCTGATACAGGTCGCATAGTTCGTCTACGAGCGTCTGCAGGGACACCACGTCGAAGCCACTGCGCCGTTGCAAGGCGCCGATCTCCGAGATGCGCAGCATCGCGCCGAACCGGTCGAGAACAGAATCTGCCTCGACGCGAACGTTAGCAACCAGCGTGTTAGCCGCCTCGTCGCCACTATCCCGCACCCGCTCCGCGAGGTTCGCCAACTGCAGACGCAAGCGCACGAGCGGCGTGCGCAGGTCGTGCGCAATGCCGTCGCACGCGCCTTTGACCTCGTTCATCAACCGCTCGACTTCCGCAAGCATGTGATTGACGAGGTGGCAGAGCATGTCCAGTTCATCGCGGCCGCCAATCGGCAAGCGTTGCCCCAGATCGCCATTGGCGATGCGGGTCGTGACGCGCCGCACGTCCGCGACCCGCCGCATCTGACGAAGACTCAGCAGGAGGCCGGTCACGAGACTGATGACCAGACACAGCACGCCCCCACCAATCAGCGCCTTGGTCAGCTCTTCGCGCACATGCCGCACATCGGCAAGACTGCGCCCGATGACCAGTCGGTCGCCATCGCCGCGGGTCGCCCCCATGACACGTACCGTGGGCGTCGAAGGATTCCCTGCGAGCATCAGCGTGCGGCCCGTGCTCGTATCGAGGGATTCGCCCGGCTGATCGAACTTCACGCCGGGAGGCAACGTCATGATGTCGCCCGCGAGCCGATGGCCGTCCGGCGCAAACAGGCCGTAGTAATTCGTATGCCGGTTCTCGCGCTCGATCCGTTCGTCTATCGAGGATGCAAGGCGATCGTCGCTCTTCGAGTCGAAGTAACGCATCTGCCAGCGAATTGCGCTATCCGCTTCGCGCTCCATCGCCGTACCCACTGAGTATTCGAGGAACCCCAATAGGGCCATGAAACACGCGGTAAAAATCGCGGCATAGGCCGACAACCATCTAAACGTACTGGTATGCCAGCGTTGGTCCGAACGGCTCGCTGAACCCGTGTTGTGTGTCTCGGTGGAGCTCTCCGTTCCCCGTACTTTGCCAAATTCCACAGCGGACACAGTCATCGGCTCCTCGGTTGTTGATTCGTTGAGAATGTGAGCCCAATTGGCATCCTCGCAGCGGGATCTGCCATGAATCGAATGGGGTGAGAGTAAAACCACATGTTGAACATCCGGGAGTTGCACGTGACGCGCGTGGATCTGCCTGGACCGGCTCGACAGCGGGTAAATTCCTGGGCGTTCCCCACGAGCTACGCTGCCTTAAAACATTTTCATCTACGTGCGGGTTGCGCTTGCCACCAGGTACAACGCCGTCAGATTGCATGTTGCGTCCCGTCAAGGCATGGTCACAATCGCCACAGTTTCGGCATCATAGCTCTGTGCGAATAAATACCAGGCCGCACAAAGATGAAAAACCCGTAAACTTGTACCCATTGCATGAACGTCACGACATGTTCTTTACACTGACCCAACTGCAAGCCTTCGCGCGAGTCAAAAAAACTTGCCTCTGCCTGCACCATCGCAATACGCCAGCGACATGCCTTTCGCCACACACTCCACAGCCAATGCAATTCTGAGTTTCACAATTTGCCTTGCAGATCGTGTGTGCCAGTAATCAGCATTCCTTCCAATTGATCAAAGGAGATTGCGGTAACGTTGCTCTGGTTTCACGCTGCTGTGAGAGACGCGTTACGGTGCAATGGCGCGTCGGACATTGCACCGCTTGCGCTCACCGTTTGCGCACATCCGACGACCGCGTTGATGAGAGAAGGCGTCCTATCGTTGCCGTCATCGGCCGCGGAAAATATTGCACTGCGGCCCCATTGCGCAGCGCGGCCCGCCCGAATCCCCGCCCGAATTGGCCGTGCCGCCGTATGAAGCGTTGCTTATAGAATGCGCGGTCAACGCGCCGGTTTGCCCGGTTTCACTGTACGGCATGTCCGTCGCGTCTTGCGCGGACTGGTTCGCGTTTGCTCCAGGATGGCGCGCCCCCGTGGTTGCACGCGCGTCCCCGTGTTCTGGCCGTTCGCCATGCCGGCCGCCAGAAGCAGACCCGCGCTAGCCAACGTCAATAAGAAAAGTGATTTCATCTCGACACTCCTTGCCCCGGATACCCACTACCTGCGTCCGTTGCCCGGCAGTCCGCCAATCTGAATGCAGGCTCCTACCTGGTTTGCCAATCAACAGAACCGTGCCGCGCAGGAGCGGAACGGGCCGAGACGGTCCGCTCCGCAGACGCCCGCCGCGCTACCTAAGTAACGACTCCAATCGCCCAGTCTTCCTGCCGGACGTGACCGTTCAGTGCAGTGCAGCAAAAGGACGGTCGTGACCGGCTGCGGCCGGTCCAGGCGCTGGGAACGACCGCGCCGCAACTCCGTTATAGGTCAAGTTCGCAAGACGTCAACGACCCCAACGGGCAACCTGAACCCGGCGCTGCCCAGGGAACCTAAGCCAGGCGGCCGCGGCATCTCGTGCCTGCACGCATCGCGCGGCACGGCACCTGCTGAGGTTATATTTCGACATGGCGCGTTTCCCGATCGCATCCGTTCGCTCATCGCGCTGAACTGCCGGAGAGGTAGATGGAGCAAGCGTATGTTCAACTGTTGCATCTGCTCGGCGGCCACGCGGGATGGACGCTGGCGGTCGTTTTCCTTGCCGCCTTCCTGGAATCGGTCGCCGTCGTCGGCACCTTCGTTCCGGGCAGCACGGCGATGTTTCTCGCCGGCGCCCTGGTAGGAACCGGAGCGCTGAACCTCGGCTGGCTGTTTGCCTGCGCGCTCGTTGGCGCCATTGCCGGCGACGGCCTCAGCTACTGGCTAGGTCGTCGCTACCGCAGCAAGATCGTCCAGCTTTGGCCTTTCTGCACGCATCCGCAGATTCTGCACACCGGGAAGCAGTATTTCAAAGCGCATGGCGCACGCAGCGTCGTGTTTGCCCGTTTCATTGCGCCAATACGGGCCATCGTGCCGGTCGTCGCGGGCATGCTGGGCATGAGTCCAGTGCGTTTCTACGCGATGAACGTCCTGTCGGCGCTATTGTGGGCGCCGGCGCATATCCTGCCGGGCGTCGTGTTCGGCGCATCGCTGCAATTGGCAGGCGCCGTTTCGTTTCGTCTCGTCGCGGTTATTGCAATTCTGGCGGCCATCGGCTGGCTCAGCTTCCGCTTGATGCAAATGATCGTGTCACGCGCGCAGGCATGGACGACCGCGTCGCGTGTCAAACTCATCTCGTGGGCACAGTGCCGCAACGGACGGGGCGCCACTGTCCTCCTGCAGGCACTGAACCCCGAACGGCCTGCGATGGGCATCGTCGCAATCATCTCCATACTGGTGTTGTTGTTCGCCGGAATTTTCTTCGGCGTATTGAAAGGTGTCGCCAATGGCGACCCGCTGGTTCAGGTGGATGTCTCCGTCTATCGATTCCTGCAATCGATCCACTCCACCTGGGCCGACAGCTTGATATCGGGCCTCGCCACCTTAGGCAGCGTCCCCACCCTCACCGTCGTCGTCCTGACCGTCATCGTATGGATGACGTATGAACGGCGTTGGCTCTCCGTCGCCTACTGGCTGGCTGCCGTCGCCTTCTCCCAATTGCTGATCTTCGCCATCCAGTTGGCCGTGCGGCGTGCACCGCTGGGTGCCGCGAGTTTCGATGTGTATGCGTTTCCCAGCAATCACGTGGCGGCAAGCGCGATTGTCTATGGCTTCCTCGCGTTTCTGCTGGCGCGGCGTGTCGGCAAAGTTCAGGGCATTCTTGCGGCGACGCTCAGCACCGCGATTGTCATTGCCGTCGCCTTCGCCGGCCTCTACTTCGGGCGCTTTTCGTTCTCCGATGCAGTTGGAGGCGCGGCATTCGCGGCGATCTGGGTCGCCGTCGTCGCATTGACCGCGGTCTGGCGCAACCCAACGGCGCCCGCTTCGCGCGAGTTCATGCCTGCCGTGATGCTGCTGGTAATCTGCGCGAGCGCAGCACCGCAGATCGTTCTGAGCCGGCCGGCAAGCGAGCCTTCCAGCCCACTAAGCCGTCCCCTGAATGTGGTCACCGAAGCGCAATGGACCGATACGCTCTGGAAGACCTTCGCGTGCTACCGGTCCGACATGTCGGGAGCGCGGCGCGAGCCGATCACGGTGCAATGGGCGGCTAACCGCGAGCAGATTGAAACCCAGTTGAGCCATCGAGGCTGGATTGAAGGTACCCAATTTTCGGCAAGATCGCTCCTCTCGCTGATCGCCCCCGATCCCGAAGCCACTGCGTTACCGGTTTTGCCGAAGCTCAACAACGGCGAACCTTCCGCACTGGTCTTTACCCGTGCCCGCAATGCGCGCGGCGAACGCGACGTACTGCGCTTCTGGGCCACCGATTACGCCGTGCAACGCAAAAGCAGCATGCCCGCGGCGCCAATCTGGCTAGGCTCGCTCGTGCATGAGCGGCTGCGGCGCCCATCGTGGCCGTTCAATGTGCTGCGTCCAGACAGGCAAATCGATCCGCTCATCTCTGTTCAGGGCGAAGCGAGTGGGTGGCGCGAACTCGAAGTATCCAGCGGCGCCGGGTGCGAAGGCGTGCGCGTCACGCTGATCGATTCGAACGTAGAATGAGCCTGTGCTGACGTCTGCCAGGATCACCTGATCTCAAACGCAGCCCGCGAATGCAGGCACAGCAAGCGTGCCGCTACGCCCGCATTCGTGACCTCAGGAGTACTGCAATTGATAGAGTTTCCGCAATCGGAAATTTCGACCTGGGGTGGCGGGGTCGTTTTTCTCAATGTACTTCTGACCCGTCTCGGCGTTCCTATACCCGCGGTGCCGGTTCTGCTCTTCGCCGGCTCCGCGATTGCCAGCGGGGCCCTGTCGTTCTGGTATGTGCTGCCCGCAGCCGTGGTCGGCGCACTGATCGGCGACGGTATCTGGTTCACCGCGGGACGCCGGTACGGCCAGCGTTTGATCAACGCGCTCTCGCGGCTGTCGATGTCCGCCGGCGCCCACGTCCGAACCGCCCGCTCGTTGTTTGAACGTTTCGGGGCGCCGATCGTATCGGTGTCCAAATTCATTCCTGGGCTTGGTATTGCCACTCCACCGCTGATGGGCACGACCCGGGTCGACCCGAAAATATTTTTCGCATGGGACCTGCTGGGCGCCTCGGTATGGGCGACGTTCTGGCTACTGGGCGGCGCTGTATTCGAAAAGCAGCTGCACCTGTTCGTAATCGCAGTCAGGGCACACGGTGCAACCGTGATCGACCTGGTGCTGGCCGCGTCGCTTCTTTATTTCGTGTACCGCTGTATCCAGCGTTGGCGCTTTAGACGTTGGTTGAAGCAGGTTCGGATTACGCAGGAGCAGCTTGAGGCGACCCTGCGCACCGAATCCCCGCCAATCATTCTGGATGCACGACCTGAGTCGGCGCTGCTGGACGATACGCATCGGATCCCCGGCGCGCGGCGGCTCGACGCCTCCTCGCAGACTGACATCGAAGAGGCGTTGCCGGAGAAGACCCGCGTGGTGTATTGCGTATGTCAGGACGAGGCGACGGCCATGCGAATCACGCAGCATATGCGCCGCAAAGGGTTTACGCGTATTCGCGCGCTAAAGGGAGGACTCGATGCCTGGGCGCGCCGCGGCTATGCCTTCGATCCGTTTCCGTCACAGGCGAGTGCGGCGGCCTTGGCGGCGCGCGTGAAAAGCCTGCGCACCGAGACTGAGGCCTTTACGCTGCGCGGGGTAGCGCCGAGGCGGAGGGCGTTTATCGACAGGCGGTAACGACCCTGGTTGTGGATTGCCATTTTCTTGTGGTAAAAAGAAAACGTCGCGTCTTGCCGACCTTGGCAAAGCGGCACCAACACAACGTCTTTTTTGGAAAATTCAGGAAAATGGCAACAGGTACAGTGAAGTGGTTTAACGATGCAAAGGGCTTTGGTTTCATTACGCCGGACGGTGGCGGCGAAGACCTGTTCGCGCATTTTTCTGAAGTCCAGGGAAGTGGCTTCAAATCGCTGCAGGAAAACCAAAAGGTAAGCTTCGAAGTGAAGCAAGGCCCGAAGGGTAAGCAAGCGGCCAATATTACGCCGCTGTAAGAGCGCCGGAACTCGCGTTCCCGCACACACATTGGCCCGCCTTGGCGGGCCAATGTCATTTCTGGCGGCGATCCGCAGATGCCGTTACGCCGCAGCGCCCGCTGCTGCCTTTTTGGCGGCTGTCTTTGCGGCGGAGGCGCGCCTTGCCGTTGATGCCTTCTTCGCGACCGTCTTTTTTGCCGCTGCTTTCTTCGTCACGACCTTTCTGGCCGCAGCCTTCTTCGTTGCCACTTTCCTGGCAACGACCTTCTTCGCGGGCGCTTTCTTAGCAGCCGCTTTCTTCGCCGACACCTTCTTAGGCGCGGTTGTCGTTTTGCTAGCGCCGCTGCCGTTCAGCGAAATCGCCGCAGTCCCATCAATCAGGAAACGGGTGCGGTCCTTGACGTCCTTGATCCAGGCAGGTGGCCGGGCATGACCGCTCCAGGTAGCGCCCGTTTTAGGATCCCTGTACTTGGCCGGCATCTTGCCTTTGGCCTTGGCGGCCGGCTTAGCGGCTCCGTTTGAAAGACGATGTCCGGCAGCCTTCGCCTGGCGTCTCGCCTTGGCGCGCGCCTCGATATCGGCGGTGGTCAGTCCGTGCTTGATCATCAGTTCACGGATCTGATCGACTGCCGCTTGCGCCCGCTTGGCAAGCAACGCTTCGGCTTGTACCTGGAGTTTCTTCATACGCACTTGAATCTGCTCGAGAGTGGCCATACCGCCTCCTTATGTGTGGGCAATGGTCGCACTATGCCACGAGCACATGGCAAAACGCTATGGTTTCGCACGCAATGGGGTAAAGCGTTGGGTTCGTCAATGCGCTTAAGCTACAAATGCCTGATCGCTAACGCGGATACGACGTCATCATCTTTCTCCCTGCGACTTGCGTTAGCGAAGCTCGCGATTGTTTCATTAATACAACTGAGTATGCTGGACTTCAGTCAGCGAGGCCGGTCGATCCCACTCTCCTCACCCAAGTGATCGTCAGCTAAACCGGCGCCTTGCTCCTGAGCTCACTTGCAACTTGTCTAAAAAGACCAAAAGAACAGTTCCATCGGAATGCCTGATTTCCTTGTGGCACGAATAATGCTGCTGCGTGAACGATAATTGCGAGAAAGCTGCGCGATAACATGAGCCAAAACCCTCCACGGTACCTGGGCGGGGGCGCAAACCAGCAAAGGAAGAACAACCGTGCCGACCGAACCGTTCGAGCCTGAACTCGTAATTGAAGACGAGGCGGAACGCTCGTGGGCGAGGCGCCTGGGTCCCGGCCTCGTGAAGGGAGCGGCTGATGACGACCCAAGCGGCATCGCCACCTACTCGCAAGCGGGTGCGCAGTTTGGCTTCGGCCTGTTATGGACGGTGCTGCTCTCCTACCCGTTGATGGTGGCAATTCAATCGATCAGCGCGCGCATGGGGCGAGTCACCGGCGACGGACTCGCGGCCAACCTGCGGCGCCACTATCCTTCGCAGATCCTTTACGCCGCCGTCATGGTCCTGCTGATTGCCAACACGATTAATATTGCGGCGGATCTGGCGGCAATGGGCGCAGCCGTCACGCTCGTGCTGGGCGGTCCCGTGCTGATTTACATCGTGTTATTAGGCACTGTTTCCCTTTTGCTACAGGTATTCGTACCCTACGATCGCTACGCCCGCTACCTCAAGTGGCTCTCGCTGACATTGCTCGCCTATGTGGCGATTCCATTCGTCATGCGACTCGACTGGAAAGCGGTAGGCATGAGTCTCGTCAAACCGCCGACACCGATCTCCGGACACTACCTGATCACGGTGGTTGCGGTGTTCGGCACAACGATCAGCCCTTACCTGTTTTTCTGGCACGCGTCGCAAGAGGTTGAAGATATTCGCTCGGAACCGGCACAAGAGGCCCTGTTGGACGCACCGAAACAGGCCGGCGGACAACTGCGCCGAATCAACATCGACACATGGGCCAGCATGGCGATGTCGAACGGCGTGGCGTTCTTCATCATCCTCTCGACCGCGGCGACATTGCACGTGCATCGCACGGGTCTCGCAACGTTTGCCGATGCCGCGAGCGCGCTCAAGCCCATCGCCGGTCCGTTCGCATTCCTGCTATTTAGTCTCGCCGTGATTGGCACCGGCTTACTCGCGCTGCCGGTCCTCGCCGGATCCGCCGCTTACGCAGCCGCCGGCGCGATGAATTGGCGCAACACCGTAGCGTTGCAGGTGAACGTCGCTAAACAATTTTACGTGGTGATGGCTGTTGCGATTTTTGGCGGCGTCACGCTCACCTTTGCTCATTTCGATCCCATCGACGCGCTGTACTGGGCCGCCGTCGTGAATGGCCTCGCGGCTGTGCCGATCATGGTGCTGGTGATGCTCATGTCGGCACGACGGGAAATCATGGGAGACTTTGTCGTGACAGGTTTATTGCGCTGGGTCGGATGGATCGCTACGGCGATCATGGGGCTCGCGGCCGTGGGCATGTTCTGGCCGGCCTGACGCGTCAGGCGTGTCAGGCGTGTCAGGCGTGTCAGGCGTGTCAGGCGCGCGAACCGGAATCCGCGTCGCCCTCCTCAGCCACGAAGGTTTGATTGCGGCCGCGCCGTTTGGCCTCGTAGAGCGCGCGGTCTGCTGCCGCCACAATAATGGCCGCGTCGCTACCCTGGCGTGGCTGCTGCGCAGCGACACCAAGGCTTACCGTGACGATGCCGGCATGGCTCGCGAGGTGCGGTACCTGCAGCCCTTCGACCGCCAGACGAATGCGCTCCGCCACCACGCGCGCACCGTGCAGGTCGGTATCCTTGAGGATCAACGCGAACTCCTCGCCACCGTAGCGGGCCACGATATCCGTCGGACGCCTCGCCGATAGCGCAATGGTTTGTGCAATCGTGCGCAGACAGTCGTCGCCTCGCTGATGACCGTAGTGGTCGTTATAACTCTTGTACGCATCGATATCGATCATCACGACTGCCGTAAAGCCGGAGCCTTCGACGTCTGCGAGTTGCCGCCACTGACTTTCCAGTTCGAGGTCGAAATGGCGCCGGTTGAAAAGGCCCGTCAATCCGTCACGATACGCCAGCCCCTCCAGTTCGAGACGCTCGTCGGCAAGACGCTGCTCGGCTGTTTTGCGTGCGGTGATGTCGCGCGTCGTCGCCGTGAGCGCTTCCGGCTGGCCGGAAAACGGATCGATCACCGGACGAAGATACGTTTCCAGCCAAAGGATTTGACCATCGGGTCGCCTGAAGCGGCTGACCTGCGAGATCTCGCTCGCGCCAACCGCCAGGTTCTCGATCGCCGTGGCCAGTGCGTCGTGATCGTCGGCAATGAAAAGGTCGGGGAAATAAGCGCCAATCAGTTCCTCGGGGTTGCGGCGCATGACTGTTTGAGCGCGCGGTGACACATAGGTCAGCCGCCCCTCGAGCGTCACACTCATGACGATGTCGGTCGCGTTCTCCGCGAGTATCCGATAGCGCCGTTCGCCCTCGCGTAGAAGTCTCACAAGACGGCCGCGCGACACCTGGGTTGCGCTGATCGGCAGCGCAATGCCTAACGCGGCAAGCAAAAACAGTTGCAGCGAAAAGATGCGGGCTTCCATGTTCGGATACGGAAATAGCCACAGCGGTCCGATGCCGCGCATGGTGAACGACACCGTAATGGTAAGACACAGCAACAACCCAACCATGACGCCTGCAGCGTCCGCATGAAATGCCAGCAGCACGATTGGCAGCAGCGCCCAGTAGAGCAGCGGGAATCTGCTTTGTAGAAAAACCCCGGTTGTGACGACGCATACGAGCAGGAGGAGACCCACGGTTTTCAGGCGCCGGTCCGCGCGCAGGAGGTCGGCGGCTTCGCCGTTCCAGAACACCACCGCCGCGGGCGTAAAAAGCACGAGGCTCAGCGCATGCGAGACAAACCAGTTGGCAAGACTGGGAAGCAGATGACCGCTTAGTTGGCCGCGCAGAAGGGCCGTAGCAAGCAGTCCGGACAACAGAGGCGCGAGGACGACACCGCCAATCAGGAATCTTAGGAGCGCTTTGGGACGCAGCAGTTCGGAGACCGCGCTGATACGCGGCGCAAAGCTGAACGCAATCAGCATTTCGAGGGTATCGGCCAACGTATAAGAGAGCGACACCGCCAGGCTTTCGCCAAACAGATTAGCCGCCATGTTTCCGGCGATGCCGCCGGCAAGCACCCAATATCGCTGCCTGGGCGCGGCCACGATCATCTGGCCCAGCAGCACCGCGTTCGCCAGCCAGATTGCTGTGACCTGATCCGCCATGCTCTTGAGCGCACCGCTCAACATGCAGGTCAGCATCGTCACCACGAATGCCAGCAGCACGCTCCACTGTGTGGACGTCACCCGCTGCGGACGTACCGCGTCCGGAAACGCTTGCGGTTCTTCAATAGGTCCTTCGTCCGGCTTCCCCATACGCTTGCTCTCTGTTCTTCTAGTTGGCGTCGGCTCGCGCAGAACGATAAAACCATTCCCCGTTACGCGGCCCACACCTTGTTCTTCGAGACGACCGTAAGCTTCGTCCTCGTGAGCTCAGTCTATCGATGTTCGGACGAAACCCGCCAGCGGAGCCACGCGCAAAACGTGCAGAACACCGCATATATCGAAGTTTTTGGCGTGACCCGCTAATTTACCCGGCGCTACCCGTTCCGTTTGCGCTGCTTGAGCGGTTTGCGGGGCACCGTGCTGCCGGACTGGCCGGGGGGCGCTACGCCGCTTAGGCTACGCCTCAGGTCTACCTATGCAGCATGAATGGCCGCTTGGCCGCAAGCGCGGCTTCAGGGTTTGGGTTTACCGCTTGCGGTTTGCTTCAATGTCCGCTGATCAGCCGTTCCGGCAACGACGCCGACGGCTCCAGGTTGCGTTCGGTCGACCACACTTCATGTTGCAGCCAGTCCCGAAACAAGGCCAGTTGCGGCAGATCGCCCTGCTGCGGGCGCGTCACCAGCCAGTAGGACTGGTGCCCGTCGACATGCACGTTCAGGACCTGCACGAGCTCACCCGTTGCCAGCTCGCGGGCGATCATATGGCGGTCGGCAATCGTGATGCCCAGACCGTCGACAGCGGCGCGAATCGCCAGATCAAGCAGATCGAACTCGTAGCCGCCGCTGGTGTCGACGCCAGCAATGCCGGCCGCTTTCAGCCAGTGCTGCCAGGTCAGGTAACGCTGGTCGGCGCTCGCCAGCACGTGCAGCAGCGTGAACTGATTCAGGTCAATCTCCTGATGCCCGGAGTGACGTGCCAGCAGCGCCGGCGAGCAGACGGCCACGTGCCGTTCGCTCATCAGCAGGCGGTTATCGAAGCCTTCCCATTCGCCGTCGCCAAAGCGGATCGCGCAATCGAGCACCCCCGATTCCGCGAGCTTGTCCTCGACGCGCGTCGACAGGCTCAGTTCGAGTTCCGGATGCTCGTCGCGCAGACGCGCAAGACGTGGCATCAGCCAGCGGCTGGTAAACGTGGGGGGCGCGTTGACGCGCAAACGGTTCAGATGGGTCTTTTCCTGAATGCTGCGTACGGTCAGTTCGATCTTGTCGAACGACTGCTGTAACGCCTGCAGGAGCAACCGGCCGGCCGCCGACAGTTCGAGGTGGTGATGGCGGCGTTGCAGCAAAGCTTCGCCAAGTTGTTCTTCCAATTGGCGCACCTGCCGGCTGACCGCACTCTGGGTGACGTTGAGCAGCTCGGCGGCACGGGTGAAGCTGCCGGTACGGCCAGCCACTTCAAAGGCTTTGAGCGCGTTGAGCGCAGGCATTTTTCGTTTCAAGAGCGTCTCTGATGGGATCCGGCAAACGGAGAACATTTTACGCGTTCGGCGTCACGGGACTTCCGGGCGATATGCGTTCCTCAGATGGCGCAGGGCCGCCAGCTAAGGCGCGAGTCGCCTTTGCGCATTCAAAGGGCCGCAATGACATATTTCCGTCATTGTTTCGACACATTGATGGACCAGCATGAGAAGTTGACGCGACTACTTGGGGCTCACGCCATGCCGGAACTTTCGTACCCGCAGACGACCACCACCAACGCACGAAGCCGCGGCATTGGTCTGATCATTTTCCTGGCTGTGATTGCGATCGGCGCGGGGTACTGCGCCGTGCATCTCGTTAGCGATCTGCAGTCCGTACAGTCACTCAGCTTCTTGCCTTACCTGTTACTTGGCGTCGCATTGCTGATCGCGCTCGGTTTCGAGTTCGTCAACGGCTTCCACGACACCGCCAACGCCGTCGCAACGGTGATCTACACGCATTCGCTCACGCCGAATCTCGCCGTGATGTGGTCCGGCACGTGGAACTTCCTCGGTGTGCTGACCTCGAGCGGAGCTGTCGCGTTTGGCGTGCTGCAACTTCTGCCGGTCGAACTGATCCTGCAGGTCGGCAACAGCGCCGGCTTCGCAATGGTGTTCGCCCTGCTGATCGCGGCTATCATCTGGAACCTCGGTACGTGGTACTTCGGCTTGCCGTCGTCGAGTTCGCACACGCTGGTCGGGTCCATCATCGGCGTGGGTCTCATGAATCAACTGATGCACGGCGCCGACGGCACCAGCGGCGTGGACTGGAATCAGGCGCTCGGCGTCGGCAAATCACTTGTGTTCTCGCCGATCGTCGGGTTCCTGCTCTCGGGACTGCTGCTGATCGTCCTCAAAGCAGTCGTACGTGTACCGGCGCTGTATGCGGAACCGAAGAGTAACGAGCCGCCGCCGTTCTGGATCCGCTGCCTGCTGATCCTGACCTGCACGGGCGTTTCGTTCGCGCACGGTTCGAATGACGGCCAAAAGGGCATGGGCCTGATCATGCTGATCCTGATCGGGACGGTACCCACCGCGTACGCGTTGAACAAGGCCGTGACGCCAGGGGAAACGCAAACCTTCGTCGCGGTGTCGCAACAGGCATCCGCCACGTTCGGCAAATACACGAATGGCGCTCCGCCCTCGGCGCATCCGCGCACCGACGTCGAAGCGTATGTGCGCACCCGTCAACTGACGCCTGAGACACTGCCGGCGCTGCAGCAACTGACCGGCCAGATCGGCCGACAGGTCGGCGCGTCGGGATCGTTGGCGGGCGTGCCGCAAGATATCGTCGATAACGTGCGGAACAACATGTATGTCACCTCCGAAGCGATTCGCCTGATGGAAAAGGCCAAACAGCCTGCCTTCACGCCGGAGGACAGCAAGTCGATCGACAACTTCAAGGCGCAGATCGATCACGCGACCAAATTCATCCCGACATGGGTCAAGGTCGCCGTGGCGATCGCACTGGGGCTAGGGACGATGGTCGGCTGGAAGCGCATTGTCGTGACGGTCGGCGAAAAAATCGGCAAACAGCATCTGACCTACGGGCAGGGCGCCTCGGCGGAATTGGTAGCCATGCTGACGATCGGCGCGGCCGACGTCTACGGTCTGCCGGTATCGACCACGCACGTGTTGTCGTCAGGTGTAGCCGGCACGATGGCGGCCAACGGCTCGGGACTGCAGTGGAGCACCGTGCGCAGTCTGTTGATGGCGTGGGTGCTGACGCTGCCCGTTTCGATTGCGCTGGCGGCGGGATTGTATTGGGTGTTCTTGCACGTGTTTTGAAAACGGTGTGGGGCGTCGCTCAGCCGACAAACGTTAGCCCCTGAAAGCACCGCCAAAAGAGCGCGGCCATAAAAAGCACCCCAAAGGTTGGATCGGTGTCCAACTTTTGGGGTGCGGTTCAGCCATGCCGCGCTTTTTTCGTTTCGCTAACCGCTCAGTAAACTTCCGGCACGATCATATTGGCCGGCACCGGCTGCCGAATGTACTCGTTGTTGTACACGCGCTCGGGCAGCGTAATGACCGGATGCTCAATCTCGTGATAGGGCACCTGGCTCAGCAAATGGTGAATGCAGTTCAGACGCGCGCGTTTCTTGTCGACCGCCTGAACGACCCACCACGGCGCCTCCGGAATATGCGAGCGCTGCAGCATTACTTCCTTCGCATGCGTGTATGCCTCCCAACGGCGCCGGCTTTCCAGGTCCATCGGGCTCAGCTTCCACTGCTTGAGCGGGTCCTGGATGCGAGTCTGGAAGCGGATTTCCTGCTCTTCGTCGGTAATCGAAAACCAGTACTTGAGAATCTGCACGCCGCTGCGCACCAGCATCTTCTCGAACTCCGGCACCGAGCGGAAAAACTCCTCGTACTCTTCGTCCGTGCAGAAATTCATCACACGCTCGACACCCGCGCGGTTGTACCAGCTCCGGTCGAACAGCACCATCTCGCCGCCGGCCGGCAGATGCGTCGCATAGCGCTGGAAGTACCACTGCGTACGTTCGCGATTGTTCGGCGCCGGCAGTGCCGCGACCCGGCACACGCGCGGATTGAGACGCTGCGTGATGCGCTTGATCGCCCCGCCCTTGCCCGCCGCGTCGCGCCCTTCGAAGATCACCACCAGCCGATGGCCGGTGGCGACAATCCAGTCCTGCAGCTTGACCAGTTCGCCCTGCAGACGAAACAGCTCGCGGAAGTACGTTTTGCGCGCCTCGCGATTCTCGCGCGAGAAGGCTGCGTCACCGTCGCTGATGCGGTCGTCCACTTCCATTTCGAGCTCTTCATCGTACGCGTCGATGAGATCCTCTTCAAAACGGCGCTGCCGCTCGGCCATCGACGCCATATCGGCCCTGGGATCCTGCTCTTTCATCGCGACTCTCCTGGAAACGGGAATAGGTAGGCACACTGCGGCGAGCGCAGCGGCGACCGCCCGATTATCGACGGTCGAGGTGTCACTGTTGTTACTGGGGAGGCATGGCTCGCAACGATCCATGATAGCGAGTTTTCAGCGCCATCAAATCGCCTCGCGCAGCGGCTTCGCGAAGCTCAACTCGTGGCCATCCGGGTCGGTAATGTGGAAATAGCGCTCGCCCCACGGCGCGTCCACGGGCGCGAATTCGGGCTGCAGCCCGGCCGCCAGCGCCTTCTGATAAATGCCGTCCACGTCCGACACGTGAATGATCACCCGCCCCCACCAGTTGACCGGGCCGCGGCTGTCCGCGATCAGGTTCAGAAACGACGTGCCGAAGGCAAAGGATGTAAACGCTTCCTGCGGCCCGCCGAACTTCAGTGGAAAACCCAGCGCTTCGTAAAACGGCACGGCCCGCGCCATATCGTGGGTTGCCAGCGTGATCGCGCTCAGCGACTCGATGCGCGGTTCCTCGGAGTGGGCAGCTTGATTCGTCATGGTTTGTCCTCTTGCATCTGGCGCATGGGGCGCATGGGGCGTCGGCACGGCCAGTTTCTCACACCCACCGCCGCACCTTGAAAACGGATGGACAGCCCCGCAGTTACGCTCCCGCCCTGTCCGGAGCTTCGCCATGGGAAGCCGTCCCCGTTTTATTGATGATCTGTCGCGCGCCTCGTCCGAGCCTGGCACGCCCGCTGGCGCCGCCGCGGGCGCCACGCCGTCCGTACTAAACGACGACGCCCTGCTCGACGCCTACTCGCGCACCGTGATCGGCGCGCTGGAGCGGGTCCAGCAGGCGGTCGTGTTCATTTCCGTCGAACACCGCACGCCCGCCAATCCGGGCGGGCGCGGCACGCGCGGCGGCACCGGTTCGGGCTTCCTGTTCACGCCGGACGGCTACCTGCTGACCAATAGCCACGTCGTTCACGGCGCTACGCAGATTCGCGTCACGCTCGCCGACGGCAGCCAGTTCGACGCCGATCTGGTTGGCGACGACCCCGGCAGCGACCTCGCCGTGCTGCGGATCGGCTCGGCCGAACCGTTGCCGCACGTCGAACTCGGCGAATCCGGACGGCTGCGGGTCGGCCAGATTGCGATTGCAGTCGGCAACCCGCTCGGCCTCCAGCAGACTGTCACCACCGGCGTTGTCTCCGCGCTCGGCCGCTCGCTACGCTCGAACTCGGGACGCATGATCTACGACGTGATCCAGACCGATGCGGCCTTGAATCCTGGCAACTCGGGCGGGCCGCTGATCAATTCGGCGGGCCAGGTGATCGGTGTGAACACCGCGATCATCCCCGGCGCCCAGGCTATCTGCTTTGCCACCGCCATCGATACCGCGAAGTGGGTCATCATGCAGATCTTCGCGCACGGCCGGGTGCGGCGCGCGTATATCGGCGTAGCGGGCACCACCACGCCGCTATCGCGGCGCGTGCAGCGCTACTTTGGCCTCCACTCGGAAACCGGCGTGCGGGTGATGGAAATCGTCAAAGCCAGCCCGGCCGCGCTCGGCGGACTCCGCACGGACGATACGATCGTCGCGATCGATGCCCTGCCCGTCGATGGCGTCGACAGCCTGCAACGCGTGCTGGATGCCTCGCGGATTGATCGTCCCGTCGACGTGACGGTGTTGCGCGGCGCGCAACGCCTCGAATTGACGCTCACGCCGGTCGAACAGGCAAGCTGAGGTCGAAGCACTGAGAACCGCAGAGAAAAGCCAGAGAAACCCAGCAGTGTCACTGCGATTTTCTATACTGAGGGAACCGACCCTCGGACAGCAACCATCTTGCATGGGATCGGAGTAAGCGCTTTGCATGGAACCGGAGCAACGCGCTAACTCCGACCGACCGCAATTATCTTGCATGGGACAGGAGATCGATGTGACAGGCGACTATCAGGTACGAGTCACGCGGAACACCACCGGCTTCGATGACGCTGGCGTGCCACGTGTAACAAGAACGCCGGCGCGTGTGGAGATTGCCGCGTCGCAACGCAAGCTGTTGTTTGCCGACCGCGACACCTTGCAGCAGTTTATCGATGCCTGCATCAAAGCCCGTGAGGAGGCATTCGGCATGACGTCGAACCCAATCCTCTCCGAGGCAGACAAGGCGGCATGGGCGCGGTTCTTTGACCGGTTTACGGAGCTGTAAGCACCGCTCAGACAAACGCGGCACACTAACCGATGCACCCATGAGGCAGCCCCAAATGAAACAGGCCTTGCGCATACACTGCGCAAGGCCCGTTGTGCTTCCCGGCGACGGTGCGGCGTAACGCAAGACGCGCTCACCCCACCGCACCTTCAAACCCTCACTGAATCACTCGCGTCACACCGCGGCCGCGCGGATCAGCAGCGGGCTCCGGCGTGTCGCCGTTGACCTTGATCGCCTGAATGTCGCCGCTAAAGTCCTGGCCTTCCAGCTTGTAGCCCTTCGCTTCGATCTGCTGCGCGAGTTCGCCGGTGATCGGCTTGTACGGCTCCCAGAAGATGGTGTTCGGCGGCAGCAACTGGTGGTGAAAGCGCATCGCGGCCACCGCGTCTTGCAACGGCATATTGAAGTCGTAGACGTTGTTGATCACCTGGAAGATCGACGTGAAGATACGCGAGCCGCCCGGCGTACCGATCACGAGCGCCACCTTACCGTCCTTCGTCAGGATGGTCGGTGTCATTGACGAAAGCGGACGCTTACTCGGTGCAATCGCATCCGCATCGCTGCCCACCACGCCGAACTGGTTCGCCATGCCCGGCTTGGCCGAGAAGTCGTCCATTTCATCGTTGAGCACGATGCCAGTGCCATCGACCACGACGCCCGAACCAAAATAGCCGTTGATCGTGTACGTGTTCGATACCGCGTTACCCCACTTGTCGATCACCGAGAAATGCGTGGTTTCGGCTTTCTCCGGCATCGACGTGCCAAGCCCCGGCTGAATACTCTTCGTATCCGACGGCGTGGTCGGATTAACCTCAGCGGCACGCTTGGCGAGATACGAATCGTCGATCAATTGTGCGACCGGCACCTTGTAGAAGTCAGGGTCACCCAGGTATTGCGCGCGATCGGCAAACACACGTTTTTCGATTTCCGCGATCAGGTGCACGTACTGCGCCGAATTGAGCGGTACGTCCTTGAAGTCAGGCGCGATGTCCTCTTTCATCTTCAGCAACTGCACGAGGCCGATCCCACCCGAACTCGGCGGCGGTGCGGTGATCACATGGTAGCCGTTCCAGTTTGCCTCCACCGGCTGACGCCAGACGGCCTTATATTCCTGCAGGTCCTGCTTCGTGATCAGACCATGGCCACGCATCGAAGCGGCGATCAGGTCGGCGGTCTTGCCGTCGTAGAAGTCCTTGGCGCCCTCGTTGGCAATCCGCGTCAAGACGCCAGCGAGATCCGGTTGTTTGAAATTGACCCCCTGTTTGAGGTTGCCGAAGTAAGTATCGAAGTTGGTCTTGCCCGCGAAGTCTTTGGCCGAGTCGTCACGGCGCTGCTGCAACTGCTCGCTCACTTCGAAACCGTCATTAGCGTACTTGATGGCCGGCGCCAGCACCTGCTTCCACTTCAGCTTGCCGAAACGGCGTTGCGCTTCCCACATGCCTTCGACCGTGCCCGGCACGCCCACCGCGCGATAACCGATGAGGCTCATGTCCTTGATGACGTTGCCCTTGTCGTCAAGATACATGTTTCGTGTTGCGGAGAGCGGCGCCTTTTCCCGATAGTCGAGAAAGTAAGGCTTGCCGTTCACATAGAGCGTCATGAATCCGCCGCCGCCAATATTGCCGGCTTCCGGATACGTCACGGCAAGCGTGAAGGCAATCGCCACGGCGGCATCGACAGCGTTGCCGCCTTCCTTGAAGATCTGTTCGGCGGCGTCAGCGCTGAACTTGTCAGCAACGGCAATGGCTGAGGCGTTGAGGACGGTTGGTTGCCCGGAAGTTTTCGCATACGCGGGTGCCGTTTCGAGAAAGGCACTCGATACGGTAATGATTGCGGCCACAGCAAGCGCGCCTGCGGAAAACTTTACTTTACCCAATGACATTGACTCTCCTCCATGACTATTTCCTGGCGGTGAAGAAAACGACTCCCGTTCGCTTATAGCACGCGAAACCGTCTTTTGCGAAGCCATAAGCGGCAGTCCTAACTTGCTGCGGCGAAGCGGGCGAAGCTGCCTCTCCACGGTCCGGTGCCCATGGCTTGTTCTTATGCGTTTCCTCTACCGCCTCTGGCGATTTCATCGCCGCTGCCCTGTGGCAAGCGTGCGGTCACCGGAATCGAGCCCAACGAGAACAGCCCCACCACCAGAAACGCGGGCCAGAAGTCGGACCACACAATGGCGGGATGGCCCTGCAGATGATGCGAGATCTGCAGGACGAGCCCACCTATCGTCACACCAAGCCCAAGCGAAATCTGCTGGATCACGCTCGCCACGCTGGTGGCGCGTCCGATGTCGCGCATTGGGATATCCGCATAGGCGAGCGTATTCAACGAAGTGAACTGCAACGACGGAAAGAAGCCGCCGAACAACACGACGCACCATATCGCCCAATGCGGCATGCCGGGGAAAAACAATCCGTAGACGGCGATCGCCAGTCCCGCGAAGCACGCATTGACCATCAGCACCTTGCGGAATCCAAAACGCCCGAGCACGCGCGACGCAACCGTCTTCATGAACATCGAGCCGAAGGCCGACGCACATGTAATAGAGCCGGAGATGAAGGCCGTCATGCCGAGACCTTCCTGCAACGCTAACGGCAGCAGAAAGGGCACGGCGCCGAGACCAATGCGAAACAGCGAGCCGCCCAGCACGCTCGCGTGGAAACTCGGGATGCGTAGCAGGCGCAGATCGAGCACCGGCAATTCGACCCGGCTCGCATACAGCCAGTAGACGAGCAGCAGCGCGGCACCGAGCACCGTCATGCCGAGTGACAGCGTATTCGACACCAACTCCCCGCCGATCAGCGAAACACCCAGCATAAAGAGCGAAGCCCCACCCGCCGACAACACGAAACCGGTCCAGTCGAGACGCCCAGGGTGCTCCTCGTGCACGTTGGCGATGTGCTTGTTCGCGAGCCAGATACCGAGCACGCCAATCGGGATGTTGATGAAGAAGATCAGGCGCCAGTGCAGATACGTGGTGATGAACCCGCCGAGCGGCGGCCCGAGCACCGGACCGAGCAGCGCAGGCACCGTAAGATAGTTGACCGCGCGAATGAATTGCGACTTCGGCAGCGAGCGGAAAATGATGATGCGTCCGACCGGCACCATCAGCGCACCGCCCAGACCCTGCACGAAACGCGCAAACACAAACGTGCCGAGCGAAGTGGAGGCCGCGCACATCAGCGAGCCAGTCATAAAGATGCCGATTGCAGTACGAAACACTGTGCGGGAGCCAAAGCGGTCGGCCACCCAACCGCAGATGGGAATGAAAACGCCGAGGCCGATCACGTAACTTGTGATGGCAAGCTTGAGGGTGATGGGACTATGACCGAGGTCGCGCGCCAGAACGGGAAGCGACGTCACGATGACCGTACCGTCCACGTTTTCCATGAACATCGCGCACGCGACGATCAGTGGAACGATGAATGCACCCAAGGCAAGAGGCATTGGCAGGACGACGGGTGGCAAAGCCGTCGGCATAAAGCCTCGATTATGGCATCGACTCGGCAACAGATGTTGTCAGATTGATTTAAAACGGCAGCATAGAATACGGCCTGGCCGCAGACAGGCCGTATGGCGCTCAACGCTCAACGTGCAATGCTCAAGGACAGCAAGCTTAAGCGAGGCGCCCGAATCACAGCAGTCAGTTCAGCCGGCGAGGTCCGGCGGCAACTTGCCACCGTTTGCGGCCAATGCGGCCATGACCTGCTTGTGCAGCCAGATGTTCATGCTGGCCGAGTCGTTCATATCCCCGCTGTACTTGAGCTCGGTGGCGAGCTGCTTGCGATGATCGAGACTGCTGTCGACGCCAAGGGCCTTCATCGTATCGACAATCGATACGCGCCAATTTAGCGTCTGTCCGCTCTCGCTCACAAACTGGTCCATCACGACAGCGACATCGACATCCGCCAGCGGCGCGGGCGCTGGCGCTGCGCCCGGTGCGGCGGCCTGCGCCGTAGCCTGCGCAACGGCAGGATCCGGAGTGGGCTCCACCGCGGGCGGCGGCTGATCGGGCTTCGCCTTGCCGAACAGCTTGTTCACAATCGTGCCGAAAATACTCATGTTTAAACCTCCAATGGGGTGGATGACGAGCGGCAACTTCAGACCGCTCCAGAACGCATGCTCTCTGTATGCTAGGAGAAATTTACCCGGGGCACGCCGCGAATTGGTCAAGAATGGCCAAGGTTTTGAGGAATGTCCGACGAGGACAGGGGATGGCGGTTAAGGCTTGGTCTCATGCGCCTTGCGTATCTGGGTTGCCGTTCCGCGATACGTTGCCGTATACGCCGAAACATGAACGTATTCAATCGTTCTATTTATTTAGTTTTACGAATCAATCTTTCGCTCAACGCGCCTCCATCCTGGCATTGACGGAGTCAGCCGTGAAGCTGAGCATGACCGTGAGCTTTTGCGCCTACGGGGAGTGGGACAGCGGGGATCTATTTGAAGCGATGACGCTGCGGCGTCGGCGTAGCCAGCCGCAGGTATCGGCGGCATGTGCCGTAACAAACCGGCACATGCGCGTCACAGTACAAGCAGGGGGTCAGCGCGGTGCAGTCACCAGCGGCTGCAATTGCGGCAGGATCTCGGCGCGGGCGCGCACGACATCGTTCGGGAAGTCGATTTCGATCCACGGCGAGCCGGTCACGTCGGCGGTGTCGAACACCTGGCTGCGTTCCAGCAGCAGATCGCGCACGGCTTCTTCGTGCGGCAGGTTCGAGCGGCCGCTGTCGATGTACCCCGCCACGATCTGCGCAAAGCGCTGCGCGGTTTCCTCGCGGAAGCGGAAGAAGCCAACCGACTCGCCAATCGTGTCGTATTCGAGATTCACGGCGAGCTGCTTGCGCAGTTCGACCGGTACGCCGTCTTTCAGGCACAGCTTGACGGGCTCGTCGCCCGCTTCGAAATCGCGGTCGATCAGCAGCCGGTTGACCGTTTCGCCCGCCACCAGCGCGCTCAGGATGCGCTCGTCATACAGCACGTCGGCGTCCATCAGCAGGACGTCGCCGCCGCGCGTCAGCGGCTCGGCTACGGTGTGCACAGTCAGCACGCTGCCGAGGTCGAAACGCGGATTGATCACGATTTCGACCGGGTGTGGCCAGTTGATGCGCTTGAGCTCGGCCTCGACCAGCGCCGGCTGGAAACCGAGCGCCAACACGACGTCCGTGACGCCGGCGGTTTCGAGCATCTGTAGATGCCGTTCGAGCAGGCTCACGCCGTCGAATTGCAGCAGGCACTTCGGAAACTGTTCGCCCGGCGGAAGCTGGAGGCGCAGGCCAAGGCCCGCAGCGAGAATAATGGCACGCATGCGTGGTCCCTTTAAAAAGTAGGGTTAGTCGACAGCCGGCACACGCGTCGCGCGCCGACGCTGCCAGTTTCTTTCACTGAAATGCAGGTACAACAGGCCAGGCAAACCAAGCAGGAGCTCGCGGGCGCGCTTGGCGAGCGACAACGCGAGCGCCGCATCCGGCGGCAGGCCGACGAGCGGCGCGAGCAGCAGGTAGCCGCCTTCCTGCACGCCGAGCGAGCCGGGGATCGCGAACGCGGCTCCGCGAATCGCCTGACCCAGGCTCTCGAGCAGCAACGCATCGACCCAGTTCACTGGGTGACCAAGGAAGCGCAGCGCAAGCCACACTTCCGCAGTGCCGACGATCCAGCCGACCAGACTCAGCGCAAAGCTCGCCAGCACCCGGCCGCGCTCCCGATAGAGGGCCTGCACGGCGCCGTCGACGGCGTCGGCGCGCATTGTCAATTCCGACCAGTCGCGCTTGCCGAATACCTTCGAGACGACCCGCAGAAGCCGCCCAAACAGGCCGCGCCGCTGGGCGAAGAAGAACAACGCAATCAGCCCGGCAAGTATAGCGGTGGCAATAAGAGTTGCGGTGCGCAGGTCGTGCAGTGCGCCTTGCGCCGCGTAGGCGCCGAACAGCAGCAGGCCGAGCACGGCAAACACGATCTGCGCGAGTGCCTGCAGCGTGGTGCTGACCGTGATCGTGGCCGCCGCGTCGCGCATGCGCATGCCGTGATGCGTGAGTTGCCGCACGACCACCACCGGACCGCCGATCTGGCCGGCCGGCAGCAGGCTGTTGACCGACTCGCCGGTCCAGCGCGCGAGCAAGGCATGACGCGCAGCGACGGCGTCGCGGCGCCGGTCGATCAGCACCGCAATCGCCGCCGAATCCAGCACCAGCGGCACCACATGAAACGCGGCCACCAGCGCGAGACCCCAGCCGGCAACCAGCAGTGTCGAGGTGACCGAGCCCAGGCCCTGCCAGGCGAGCAGCGCGACGAACAGCGCGACGCCGATCGACAGCAGGATCATGGCCGCGCGAGTCATTGCCCGGCCCCTCTGCGCTGAGTCATCTGACGGAACACCTGGCGGAAGCCGAAATACGCGATCGCGTCTTTCATGTTCGAGATAAAACGCCGCCACGGGCGCATATTCGGATCCGTGACATATTCGAAGGTCAGCGAAACGCGGAATTCATTGGCGCCTGCCGGCGTGATGCGGTGGCGCAGCTTGTCACCGTCGAAAAACACCAGCCCGCCGGGCGGGATCTGCACCGAGCCGGGCACATCGGGCACTTCCGGGTTCTTGGTATGCAACTCGTAATCGAGACGGCACGACGATTCGTCGATCACGCCGAGCAGCAGCGTATAACGGCGGCCGTCGTAGTACGAGGTGTCGTAATGCCAGCCGATATGGTCACCCGGCCGCATGTAGTAATACAGCGCGTAGGCGTGAGGATCGTCCGGCGGGGACACCATCAGCTTGTCGCCGCTTAACTGTTCCAGCCAGCCGATCAACTCCTTCGAGCGATATAGCTCGGCAATGAATGGCGCGAGGCGGTCAATCGTATGACGGCTCACGCTGCCGCCCTGTTTATGGCCTGGCAGGTAGTTGCGGTTCACCTCGTCGAGCAGCGCACGGGCGCTATGCACCAGTTGCACCGTGACCTCGGGCGCGAGGAAGTCCTCCATGTAGAGGAAGGCCCCCTGATCGGAGAAGTCCTTGGAGAGGCGTGCCGTGTCGAACTGCCGCGTGCGGCCAGCAACCGCGCGGTCAGCCTCGGGGGCGGCCAACGGGGCCTCTACAGACGCTAGCGTGGCGGGTACGCGGTCGAAAGAGGCTGGGGAGATCACATCATCTTCGGCCCGCGTACTCATGGACTAACCTGCATTTGAGTGGTTTCAGCGGCGGGGCGTGCCGTGCGGCGCAGCGCCCGGCGAAAGTCCACGATCACCCAGAGGGCAAAAAGCGGCGCGCCGATCGAGGCGGCCACGACGAACGGCGTGACAATGCCGGTCAGAGTCACGAGCGGCAGCAGATACAGCACATCTTCGGTCTCGAAACCAGCCACCGAGGCCTGTTTGATGCCCGCCTTGCCTTCCATGTCCTCGATACGCATGCGCAGGAAGAAAATCACTGCAACCGCCACGCCGGCGAGGCTGCCGAGGCACACGCCCGGCACGACCCGTTCGGCTTCATGAATTGCGCCGATCCCGAGTCCCATCCCAACGAACAGCATGACCGTCACGAGTGAGTCGCACGCGAGGTCGTAAATATGACCGATCCGGCTCGACTTGCCGCTGATGCGCGCCAGTTCACCGTCCGTGTGGTCGACGAAGTTGGACAACACAATCAGCAGCGCGCCTGCATTGGTCCAGGCAAACTCGCCTCGAGCAAGGCACAGCGCGCCTACGAGGCCGATCAACAGGCGCAGCGTCGTGAGGTGATTGGGAGTCACAAACGTGTCCACAAGGGGCGTCACGAGCCGGCGAGCGAGCCTCGCGTCCCACGTTTTCGGGACCGGAACGTTCTTTAAGGATGATGGTCGAGAATTCATAACCCGGAAATATATACGGTTACAGGAAACCTTGCTGTTTTCCGACACAATTTCCACGTCAGGCCTTGACAGATAACGTTCGAAGCAAAAATGCTCCAACGTTGGTAAAGTGCGAGTCCAATTACGCCCGTAACGCCGTGTAATCGGATTCACGCCCTTGCCTGGCGGCGTTTACCGCGTCTACCCCTATCGTGCCCCCGTTGCGAACTTGCCACTGCGCACACGTGACCTGAAGCTTATGAAGCATGTTTTTTTGTCCGCTCTCCTCGCCCTGTCCGCAGCGGCCCTGCCGCTCGCCTGCGACGCGACCGCGCTTGACGCGCCGCTCGCCTGTAACGAGTCCGGCCATCAGTTCATTGCAGACCTTGCCCAGCAGCAGTTGATCGATCCCACGCCGATGCGCGTTGAAAGGAATTCGATCAACGCGTTCCGGCCCGCGAAAGGCGCCGACCTGAGCGCCTTCGGCTTCCACGTGTTCGCGGTGGTCGGCTTCGAGAAGGACGATCCGATGTTCCGTACCGGCGACGGCGAACCGCTGGCCAATTCGGCCTACGGCGCCGTGGTTTTCGGCAGCGACGCGGATGTGCAGGATGCGGTCACACAAGCCGGCAGCACGGCGATCGTGCATCACGTCGGACCGCATATCACCGCGATTTTCTGCAAACGGAACTGACGCTGGGCGGCGCGACGCACAGAGGGCCCGGTTCGCCACAGTTATTCCCAGCTTCTTCAGCCAGGCCGGCGAAAGCCTTTTTCGACCCAGGCGGCGGCGCTCGCCTTACCTAACTTGAAGTTGGGAGCCACTTTCACTTGCGCGAGCTGCTCACCGAAGGCGTCGAACGCCGTCAGCAGCGCATAGGGATCATCCTCGCTGGGTACGATGTCGAGCGTAACCGCCAGCTCACCGTTGCCGGACGGCGAGTCCACCGTCACGCGCTTATGCAGCATGGCGTGCAGCTGCTGCTCGTGCCGGCGCAGCACCTCCGAAGCGGTCTTCACTAATGTATTGAACGCGCCCGTATCGAGCGGCTTCGGATTCTTCTTGTCGCGGCCCATGGTCCACGGTCCGACCAGCGCGGGCTCCGGTTCGCCGTCCTTGATCATCTCCACCGCCCAGCCGTCGTCGTCTTGGTTCTTGATGACGCGCGCCGTCCAACCGTCGGCGCGCCACAAACGCGCGTCGTGCTGGGTTTCAGGCAGTTCGGGGAGATCTTCCGTCGCAGGGTCGGCGGCGGCGTCGGACGAGGGAAGCGGGGTATCGGTCATTGCGGGTCGCTCAGGTTCGGAACAGATTCGTCAACACAAGGACCGGATTCTACCTGCCCCGGCTGGGCCGGGGTGCCGCCTATGACGAACGGCCAGGACCGCGGATTATTGCCGTTTCCAAAAAGATATCTTTCACAATCCGCTGGAACTTATTATCGAATTTAATACAGAATAAAAAAACGCGGCCCTGAGGCCGCGTATAAACAGATGAAAAAAAGACGCCCTTGGTCAAGGGGCAGACGAATTGTATAGCCAGTAATTCCGCGCAACCACCGTGCCTTTCGGAATAATCTCTTTCGAAAAACTGCTTAATATTAACGCGCTGTTACGTTTGTAATTTGTAAGCCGCTCAGCCGCAAGGGGCGGGCGTCGCGCGGGTGCAACAGGAAAAACATTGACAGAGCCGGAGCACCCTTTCCGCGAAATAGAAAATTGCTTTATTTACTTGCACTTACGCCAATAAAATCCGGCATTCCTGATTCTGGAAAGCATTGTTGCGCGGGATGAGCTCAATCTATTCATCAGGGGGAATACACTTCGCTGCGAATCCTCAGGCGGCCAGTGGTACCGGCGCTAAGTCCTGTCAGGCGATTCTCTACGGACTGTCTCGGAGTTTATAAAGCATGAAAAAAACCCTCATCATCGCGGGCATCATGGGCGCGTTCGCCATCAACGCTCACGCACAAAGCAGCGTCACGTTGTACGGCACGTTGGATGCTGGTCTGGTCTACTCGAACAATCAGGGTGGCCACAACAACTGGCAACAAGGTAGCGGCTCGGTGTCGGATACGTACTTCGGCCTGCGCGGCAGCGAAGACCTCGGCGGCGGCTTGCATGCCATCTTCACGTTGGAAAGCGGCTTCAACGTGAATAGCGGCAAGTTCACCGAAAGCAACTCGATGTTCAATCGTCAGGCTTTCGTCGGTCTGCAAAGCGACCAGTACGGTACGCTGACGCTCGGTCGTCAATATGACTCCGTGGTCGACTACCTCGGCCCGCTGTCGGAAGCAGGCTCGGGCTACGGTAACAACCTCGCCGCCCACCCGTTTGACAATGACAACCTGGACAACTCGTTCTCGATCAAGAACGCAGTCAAGTACCAGAGCGCCAACTACTCCGGTTTCCGCTTCGGTGGCTTGTACGGCTTCAGCAACGACGCTGGCCAGTTCGCGAACAACCGTGCATATAGCGCCGGCGCTTCGTACACCAACGGCGGCCTGAACGTTGCTGCTGCATACTTGCAAATGAACAATTCGCTGGGCGGCTCGAACCTGACGAGCGGCGCAGTGTCGGCAGGCGACGGCAACAACGCCAACCTGACGGCTGCCCTGCAGCGCACGTATGGCGTGGGCGCGAACTACGCGTACGGTCCGGCTACGGTTGGCTTCGTGTGGACGCACACGCAGGACGACAACCTGATTGCTGGCGACCAGGGCGGCGTGGGCTTCACGGTTCCGACCGGTACGAACCTGCACCTCGACAACTATGAAATCAACGGTAAGTACGCTCTGACGCCGGCTCTGAGCCTGACCGGCGCGTACACGTTCACGGACGGCAAGGCGACGGGCGGCACGACCTCGGGCGGTGATCCGAAGTGGCAAACCGTTTCGCTGCAAGCTGACTACTCGCTCAGCAAGCGCACCGACGTCTACGTGGAAGGTGTGTACCAGCACGCTTCGGGCCAACTGGGCGATGGCCAGCAGAACGTCGCTATGATCAACACGCTGTCGCCGTCGTCGACCGGCAACCAGGTAGCAGCGACCGTGGGTCTGCGTCACCGCTTCTAATGAAGCTACAGACAGGATCAAGCGATCCGGTCTGTTGAGAAACGCGCACGTGACACAATCACGTGCGCGTTTTTTTATGCGCAAATCGTTTTCGCATAGCGCAAACAGTGACGTGCACGCAGGTATACTTGGACCGGCTGCCTTCCGCGCTGCGATTCCGTCATGAACTCGTCGCGGCTGAACGGCGACTTCGTCGCGGAGCACCTTGTTCCGCCCGTGCCCCTGTTCCCGCGAGTGCTCGGGAACACCGACGATCCGATCATGAAAAAACTTCTTTTGCTCGCTCCCATTGCTCTTGCGCTCGGCGCCTGCGGCTCGTCCGGCCCCGCGCGAGATGCTTCACAACCAATGGTGTTCGTGACGTCGCAGCGTACGCCGTCATACATCACCGAATGCCTTGAAAGCCGTCTGTCACGGGTGCACGCATCGTCAGTGGGCGGCGCGACCGAACTGGCCGTTGGGTCGGGTTCGGACACGGCTTACTTCGTCACGCTGACGCCGGTCAGTGCCGGCTCGGTAATCAAGGTCATGCGTCCCGCCAACGCACCGGACGATCCACCGGAACCCGAGATGCGCTTCGATATCGCGCGCTGTGCCACTTAAGGTGTGCGTGTTTTGCTTGGGCGCTCGGCATTCGTTGTTCGTCGTTCGCCCTTGGTCGCGCAAGATGAATCACTGAGCACTAAGCGTTGAGTAATCAGCGCCACGCTTGCATAGCACGCGTGGCGCTGTCTTTTTGCACGGGCATCTGCGAACATAACGGCCCCTTGCATTCAGACGGCGCGCGCGGCGCCGTGCACTATCGATGGCCTCAAACAAAGCACATCACGCCACCGGCTTCGCGGCCGGCGTCATCGCCGCAGCCATCGTCGCACGCAGCAGCGCGAGCGGGCCCTTCCATTTGTGGGTGTTACTGAGCTTCATTGCCGCGGTGGCGGGCGGCACAGCGCCGGACTGGCTGGAAGTGGCGTGGTGGTCGCGCAAACGGCGCCTGTGGATCACCCATCGCACGATCACGCATTGGGGTATTGGCTGGATTGCGCTGCTGGTGTTTTCTTATCGCGAGCTCGGACATCATCAGCCGCTCGCTGCGCTCGCGTTCGGGTTCGCTTGCGGCGGCCTAATGCACCTGCTCGCGGACTGGCCCAACCCGCTCGGTGTGCCGTGGATCGCCGGGCGTCACTCGCTTAACTGGTGGAGGAGCGGACACTGCGATTTGCTTGTTGTGGGCGCTTCGTGGGTGGCTGCGTGGTTCGTGGCCGGCCATGTGTGGTTGCATGGTGCGCATGGATTTGCGTTGTTGCAGCACTTGCGGGTGGGATAGGTGGGTCAGCGACAGAAATTGATTTGATCCCTAATCTGGTCCTACCATCACAGAATATATGGCGGCGTGTAGCATAAGGTACTACAAGTGGGCGCAAGGAGAAGGCGCAAGACTTTCGCGCCTTCCTCTCATTCAGGAATGCAGATTACTTTTGATAGTCTTCGAACTCCCAGCGTAGGTACTGGCCGATTTTTTGCGCACTCGCTAACCGCCGCTGAACCTGCTAACTCTTCGCTCGATAGTGGCCTTCATCTGTCCGCTGTCGTACCTGGCTACGATAAGCGTGTGACGTCCCCACCATGCAAAGTCTGCGTCTTCATTGACACGGGTAGCGAGCCACGCAGGTGTGCAAACCAGCAACGTAAAGTCATCCGACCCATTACTTTCAGCTGAGCCAATTTCGACTCTGATCCACGTTCCGAAATTGTCGGGGTCTTCGGGCTGGTAAAACTCCAGTCCGTCCTCAATCTCATGTGAGTGGGAGTTCTTGACTCTAAGTTTCATGGCAGTCCGTTGACGCAAGGCTTAGTGGTTGGGCATGTCTTGACCTCGATCGCGCCCGGCTTCGAATAAAGCATGGAGCAGATTAAATCACCGTCTTCGGCGCATACGCCAAAGTACGTGAACAGCAACGTGTACGTGGCCAACAGGCAGACCAGCAATGGCACCGGTCCACGACTTGAACCTCTAGTTTCCATCTAATCTCCCGTTTCTCTAACTACATAGACATGCAAGCCAGATGTTGCTATGGAGAGGCCACTTTCGTCTGTCACGGGGCTCGCCGTTGAAGCGGTAACGATAACGACAATGGACGCTGATTCTTTTCGCCCCGCGTGAACCTTGCCGGACCGGCCGCTGCTGTCGTTCACGATGCGGTCGTGAACGGCGGCGCTGAGCTTCAGGAACGCCCCCTTCGATGATGGTTGGAGAGCGTTTTCCCCCGCGACATTCCCCACAAAACACCTGCGGTGTCCCGAGTACTTGAGCCCATTGGAATTCGCAGCACTGCTTGCGGTGCATCACAACGTCGCAAGCGCACGCTTCAACCGCAGCACGCCTTGTTCGATATCGCTCACGCCAGGCGCCGTGAACGACAGACGCAGCGACGCAAGATCCACTTTGTCCTTATAGAACGCGACACCGGGCACGAACATCACGTTCTGCCCGATACACGTCTTCAGATAAGCCGATGCATCACCGCTACCGGCAAGCCGCCCCCACACGAACATTCCACCGGCCGGACGATGAAACGCAATGTCGTCCTTCAGATGCGTTTCCAGCGCATCGCACAGCGTCGCGCATTTCAGCGCGTAGGCGTCGATGATCTTCGGCAGATGCCGTTCGAGCGCGCCGCTTGCGAGATATTCCGCCGCAATCGCCTGAGTCCACGGCGAGCTGCACAGATCCACAGTCTGTTTAGCGACGACACAGCGCCTGAGGATCTCTGCATGTGCGATGGTCCAGCCCACCCGCAAACCGGGCGCCACAATCTTCGACAGACTCGAGAAATGCACGACCCAATCGCGCGAGCCCGGCACCTCGGCGCTTAAGGCCAGCAGCGAGGGCAACGCCGCGCCCGCAAAGCGCAGATCGCCGTACGGATCGTCTTCGACCACCAGAAACTGGTAGCGCGCCGCCAGCTTCAGCAATGCAATGCGTCGCTCATACGAGAGCGTCGCGCCCGTAGGATTCGCGAAAGTCGGGACCGTGTAGAGCAGCTTCGGCAGACGGTCGAGCGTGCCCGCTTCGAGCAGCCTGGCAAGCGCGGACACGTCGAGGCCGTCCTGATCGACCGGCACTGTCACCACGTCAGCCTGCTGCAGCTTGAGCGCCTGTAGCGCAGCCGGGTAGGCCGGCTGTTCGACCAGCACCACATCTCCAGTGCCCACCAGGACACGCAGCAGCAAATCGAAGCCCTGCTGCGAACCGGCCGTCACCAGCAGTTCCTGCGGCGTACACGGCGTGCCGCGACGCGTCATCAGCCGGGCGAGTTCTTCTTTTAGAACCGGCAAGCCATCGGTCGGACCGTATTGCAAGCAGAGCGTCGTCTGCTGCGACGTGCGCGCGGCCGCCGCATCGAGGCCGGCACGATCAAACAGATCGCTGGCCGGATAACCGCCCGCGAACGAAATCATGCCTGGCTGACCCAGGTACTTGAACAGCTCACGGATCGGCGAGCCAGCCGGTGCTTCGAACGCAGGGGTGAACTTGAACATGGTGTCCTGGCGCTTAGCCGCTGGCGCATTCGGTGGATTGGTTTATCAGGCGTGGCCGCAACGGCGTGCAATGGTCCGCGGCCAACTATCTGAACTGGCGTCGATTGTGGTCAGCAACGGCACACGCCGCAAACGATATCTAGTCACTACCTGTTGAGTTTTCGGAATCATCCGGCCATGCGGTGCCACGGACAGCGACCCGACGCATGCGGCTATTGCAAGTCCGCGGCTTAGCTCAGCTACTCGCAGACCGGAAACCCCAAAGATTCACCGCCCCAAAAGAAAAAAGCCCGGCACAGGACCGGGCTCAACCTGCTGCATCCACCTAAGGGGACTTAGCGGATCTGGGGCGATGCAGGCGCAATAACGGCGCCTAAACCACATTCTTTTCGACGATCGGCCGGTTCTCGAGCACGCGCTCGAAACTGAGCGACGACAGATCCAGCGTCGTATAGCGGCCATGCAGGATCAGTTCGCTGACGCCCCGTCCAGTTGCCGGCCCCTGTTGCAGGCCATGTCCGCTAAAACCATTGGCGAAGATGCAGTTATCGACATCCGGGTGGTGCCCGATGATCGCGTTCTGGTCCAGCACGTTGTATTCGTAATAGCCCGACCAGCAGTTCTGCACGCGCAGCGCTTCGAATTGCGGCACGCGATGCGCCAGCGTCGGCCAGATGACCTCGTCGAATATAGCGTGATCGACTTCGTCGAGCGGCAAATCGTCCGGATCGTTTTCGGCACTCGGCGACGTGCCGCAAATGAACGATTTGCCTTCCGGGCGGAAATAGACCCCAGTCGGATCGATCAGCAACGGGCAGTGTTCGAGTTGCGCAGGCGAGCTGACGTTGAAAATGCTGCGGCGGCGCGCGAACACCGGAATATCGACGCCGACCATTTCCGCGATCTTGCGCGACCACGCGCCGGCTGCATTGACCAGCACGTCGCAGGCATACGTCTCGCCACTTGCCGTCACCGCCTGCGTGACGCGCTTGCCATCACGCTGCAGCGCCACCACGTCATCGGCCACATAACGGGCGCCGAGTGCCTGCGCCTTCTTGCGCAAGGCTTGCACGAGCCCATAGCCATCGAACCAGCCCTCGCCGCTCTCGCCATAGGCGCCGGCCACCAGGTCCCCGGTATTGAGCCATGGGAAGCGTGCCTGCAACGCCACTTTGTCGAGCAGACTGATGTCGGCGCCGAGGCTCTTCTGTAATGCGTGATTTTCGCGCAGGGTCGACTCGCCGGCTGGCGTGGCGAGAAACAGATAACCGCCTTCATGCAGATCGATGGACGGCCTGGCACCGTCGATCTCGAGTCGCTCGCCGATCGAACGCAAGAACTCAATGCCGAATAGCGACATCTGGATCGATAGCGGCGTTGAGAATTGCTGACGGATCGACGCCGCCGACAGCGCCGACGACGAACGCGCATAGGTCGGATCGCGCTCGATCACGGTGACGCTGACGGTCGGGTCGGAGGCACGCAAAAAATACGCAATCGAGCTGCCGATCACGCCACCACCGACGATTACGACTTTCGTATTCACGACTCTCTCCACCCGAAGCAGGCGCCGACCGCGTCAGGCATACGGCCGGTCGAACACAAGTTGATAGGTTTTAGCCGTTTCATTGCACGGCGATGCAGCGGGCACGGAAGGTCGCACAGTACAGCACGTCCCCGCTGCCCGCGGCCGCGCGCGCTCCACTCAGTCATGGACCACTGAGCGCGCCGCGTTCCGCCTTTAGCCGATGTTGAAGTCAATACCTTGCGCCAGCGGCAATGCCGACGAGTAGTTGACCGTGTTGGTCGCACAGCGCATGTACGCCTTCCATGCATCCGAACCCGACTCGCGGCCGCCGCCCGTCTCTTTCTCGCCGCCGAATGCGCCGCCAATTTCCGCGCCGCTCGGTCCGATGTTCACGTTGGCAATGCCGCAGTCGCTGCCGGCCGCCGACAGGAAACGCTCCGCTTCACGCAGATCGGTGGTGAACACGCACGACGACAGGCCGTGCACCGCAGCGTTGTTCGCTTCGACTGCGTCGGCAAAATCCGTGTAGCGCAGCACGTAGAGAATTGGTGCGAAGGTTTCCTTCAGCACCACGGCCGTTTGCGACGGCATTTCGACCAGCGCCGGGCGCACGTAGTGGCCGCCTTCGTAACCCTTCACTTCGACGCGCTCGCCGCCGAACACCTTGCCGCCTTCCGCGACAGCCTGCTGTAGCGCTTCCTGCATGCGGGCGAACGATTGCTTGTCGATCAGCGGGCCCATCAGCGTGCCCTTTTCGAGCGGGTTGCCGATCGGCACCTTGTTGTAGAGTTGCTTCAGACGCTCGACGGTCTGGTCATACACGCTGTCGTGCACGAACAGGCGGCGCAGCGACGTGCAGCGCTGGCCCGCCGTGCCCACTGCAGAGAACAGGATGCCGCGCAACGCGAGTTCGTGATCGGCGCTCTGCGCAACGATGCCCGCATTGTTGCCGCCCAGTTCCAGCAGCGAGCGACCGAAGCGCTTCGCCACTTCGACGCCCACGGTACGCCCCATTTCCGTGCTGCCGGTTGCGCTGACGATCGACGCACGCGGATCGGCGACGAGCTTCGCGCCCACCTCGCGGCCCCCGTTGATCAGCGCCGTCAGCCCTTGCGGCGCATCGCCGAATTCCTGCAGCGCGTCGCTCAGGATCTGATTGACGGCCAGCGCGGTGAGCGGCGTCTTCTCGGATGGCTTCCAGATCACGGCGTTACCGCACACCAGTGCAAGCGCGGCATTCCACGACCACACGGCGGCTGGGAAGTTAAACGCGGAGATCACGACGCACGTACCCATGGGATGCCACGATTCGGCCATGCGGTGGCCGGGGCGCTCGGAGGCGATAGTCAGGCCGTATAACTGACGCGACAGCCCGACCGCGAAGTCGCAAATGTCGATCATTTCCTGCACTTCGCCCAAACCCTCCTGAAGGATCTTGCCGGTTTCGAGCGTAATGACGCTGCCGAGCGCCTGCTTTTTCTCGCGCAGACGGTTGCCGAGCAGGCGCACCAGTTCACCGCGGCGCGGTGCGGGGACATTGCGCCATACGTTGAATGCCTGCTTCGCATTGGCGAGCGCCGCATCGACGTCGGCCACGGTGTTGCTGGCTACGCGGCCAATGAGTTCACCGGAGATCGGCGAATGAACCGCGATGTCGCCGGCTTGCGCCGCCTGGGCGATGCCGAGATCGGCGAGGATGGTCGAAGCGTTCATGTGAAAAATCCCTTTAATTTCCAATGCGAAACAAGAGTAAGTTCGGAAACTATACACGTGGGGTTTTACGGCGGCAAGCGCAATCACGGCGGCCCGCACCGGCTGATGGGGCGCTTTACCTTTCTCTTATGCTCCTTTTGGGGCTTGAACCGAGCACTAAACAGGCGGTGACCCGGCTGGAGGCGCCAACGGGGCGCCCCTGATCATAGATGACCTTGTTTCTTATTGGAAAACGCTTACCCCCTCAAACATCCATCATCAAACGGTCGACTAGCGCCCGCGCGATCGGCGGCAGGTCCTTGACGCTGCGCACGCAGATTTTCAGCTTACGCTCGGCCCAGCCATCGTTCAGACGCACGAGCGCGATTTGCATGGTCTTCGCGTGACGCAGCGCGACGGATTCCGGCACGATGCCGATGCCCACGCCCGCTTCGATCATCCGGCAGGCGGCCTCGAAGTTGCCGACCTGGATGCGCAGTTTAAGCCGCACGCCGAGGGTGTCCGCGGCGCCCATCACGAACGCATGAATCGCGCTCGAGGTGGGCAAGCCGATGAAGTTGTCGTCGAGCGTCTGCGCGAAATCGACCGAACGCTCGCGAGCAAGCGCATGGTCCTTCGACGTGACGAGGATCAGCCGATCGTCGCGATAGGGCAGCATCTCCACATGCTCGGCATGCACATTGCCCGCGACGATACCGATATCGGTGGCGCTGTCGGCCACGCCCTTGACGATCTCGCCGCTCAACAGTTCGCGCAAATCGATGTTGACGTCAGGATGGTCGCGCAGGAAGTGGCTGAGTACCGTAGGCAGGAACTCGCTGATCGCGGTGGTATTGGCCCAGATCCGTACGTGGCCCTTGATCCCTTCGCCGTACTCCTGCATGTCGCCAGCCAGATGCTCGACCCGTTCGAGCACCAGCCGCGCGTGATGCACAAACGCGTCGCCGGCGGGCGTGGGCGTCATGCCCTGGCTGGTTCGATAGAGCAGCTTGAAGCCGAGTTGCTCTTCAAGGTTCTTGATCCGGTTACTCGCGGCTGGCGCCGAGAGATGGGAGCGTTCTGCGGCACGCGCGAGGTTCTTCGTATCGGCAATGTTGACGATGAGCCGCAGGTCTACGAAATCGAAATGCATGATAGAAGCCGAAGAAGTGAGCGCCAGTGTGCCAGAAACCGGCATACGTGCAGCCGGCTTACGCGGCCGGCTCCCTGACGCAGGCACGGCCACAGGGCAACTCGGCGCCATGGGCCCTTGCGGCGGCAACGCAAACGGCAATCTTAACCGCACGCGAAGCAAGCGTTCGAAAAAGCCGAATTCCTCTGTGGAAGAGGCTGTGCGTCTGAAGGAAGTGGACCTGGTAACGGAAGATCGCCGTGTCGGCGGGCGTGGTGTAGGAGCAGGAAACGCTGAGCACGGCGCTGGCGATCGGCGCGGACCGCACCGCAATCGACATGGGCTCCGGGTTGAACGACTACCTGGTGGGCCACACTGGCAAAACCGTCGCAGCGCAACTTTAAGTCGCAGCGGGTATCTCAGGTGCGACCCAGGACCTGACGGGGATGAAGGACTCGAAGGTCAAAGTGAAATACTGTGCCGTGGCTTTCCTCACACGAACGCCAACAACTTCTCAGCCAAGGCGTCCGGCGCGCTAATCATGGCATCGTGCCCGGTTGCGATTTCATCCCACGCCCAATCCTTTTGTGTCTTGACGAAGTCGCGGCTGCTTTGCAGCGGCCCGTACACGGGATCGACGCACTGGATATACACCTTCGGCAGCGCACCGCCAGGTGGCCCGTTTAGCACCATTGGGTCATCGAAGGTCTTCAACGGATGGGGGGTGCAATGACGCTCAAGCAGAGCGACCTGATCGGCCTCGAACACACCGAACGCACTCGCCGGCGGCACGGGAATCGTTAGCCCGTTGCTGGTTTCCATCGCCAGCTTCGTGCGCGCGGCGACGATCTCCGGAGGGAGCCGCGAAAATGCCGTCTCTCTCCTCATACCCGGCGCTACACTGCCCCACTCCCCAACGCTTCGCCCTCACCCGCCTCTGACGCGCTGATATCCGCCGAAATCTCTTCGAGGGTCTGCTGACTCGTCTCGATACGCAGCGCGAGAATCGCCACACTCAGCAACAGCAGCACGCCGCCCACCATCGCCACCACGCCCGTGACGCCGAAATGCGTGTACAACAGCAGCGCCACATAAGGCGTCGTCATCGAAGCGGCCCGCCCGCAGGTCCCGGCGATACCTGTGCCGCGCAAGCGGTGCGCGGTCGGGAACAACTCAGGGATATAGCCGAACAAACCCAGCGTGCATACCGTGTAGATCGTCGTGACCAAGGCAAAGCCCATAATCGAAATCGCCATCGGCGCGCGCATCTGCACATAGATAAAGCCGAGCACGATAGTCAGCAGAGAGAACAGCACGATGCCGTTGCGGCGTCCGATGCGATCCGTCACGAGGTAGCCGACCACCGCACCCATCGGCGCGCCGAATGACATCAGCAGCACGAAACCCAGTGACTGCACGATGGTCAGCCCTTCCTTGACAAAGAAGGTGGGCAGCCACGCGACAAAGCCGTACAGCGACATGTTGATCGCCATGCAGGTGAGCGCGGCCACTAGCGTGCGGCCAATCATCCCGCGTGCGAAGAGTGCCGACAGCGGCGCCGCAGGCACTTCGTGGCTCACCACCCGTGCCACCGGCGGCAGCTTGCCGACGCGCGCCTCGACCTGCCGCTCGATCGCCGCGACCGTCGCCTCGGCTTCGTCCAGACGGCCAACCGTCTCCAGCCAGCGCGGCGATTCCGGCATCCGATGCCGCAGAAACCAGACGATCAGCGCGCCGACACCGGCAATCGCAAACATATAGCGCCAGCCCAGATGCGGAATCACCCAATAGCCTACTGCGGTTGCCCCGAGCAAACCCGAATTGATGATCAACGCCAGCAGCGCAGTCCAGCGGCCGCGCGTGGCCGGCGGAACGAACTCGCACAATGTGCCGGCTGCCACCACCAGTTCTGCACCGAGCCCCACACCCATCAAAAAGCGCAACAGGATCAGCCAGTAGATGTTCGGCGCAAAGCACGCGGCCAGTGAGGCGAGCCCGAAGATCGCCAGATTCGCCTGATAGGAATAACGCCGCCCGAAGCGGTCGCCCAGATAGCCGGACAGCCCCGCGCCAATCATCATGCCCATAAAGGTCGCGGAGATGAAAAACGAGCCGAGCCGCAGGTCGGTGAAGCCGCTTTTGACCATCGCCGCGAGCGAGCCGTTGGCGAGATAGATGTCGAAGGCGTCGAGGAACGCACCGGCGCCGATCAGGCCGAGGATTTGCCAGTGAAAGCGACTGATAGGCAGGCGGTCGAGCCGCGCGCCTGAATTGACGGTTGCCAAGCTGTGTCTCCTGATAACGCACACGCGGATGATCCGCAATCTACAGAACTTGCATGGCCGTCTTTGGAGGTGTGACGGCTCTGGCGCAAGCTCTTGGGGGGCGACGCTTCGATGGGCCGTCGCCTGAACAAACTAAGAGTGCAGTGCCCGGCGCACCGTGGGAATTGGCATTATTGGAAGCTGGTGTTTCGCTGGAGTTAATGAGGGGGGCGAAATGCGGAAGTGCGGCCAGACACGGCAGCGTCGAGGAAGCCTGATCGCCGTTCCGTTGTGGGACACACCCCGCTCAGTTCTGGCCGAGAATCCGCTGCGCCTTCAAGATCACCGGCAAATCGACCATCTTGCCGTCGACGGCCACCGCAGCGCCTTGACTTGCCTCCACCGCCTCCAGCACGCGCGCCGCCCAGGTCTGCTCGGCGTCGCTCCACGCATACGCCCGATGCACCGCGTCAATCTGCTTCGGATGGATGCACAGCTTGCCGCCGAAGCCGAAGCGGCGGCCGCGCCGTGCCTCGGCCTCGATCGCATCGGCGTCGGTAATGGTGGTCGATACGCCGTCGACCGGCGCGCCGATGGCCGCCAGCCGGGAGGCCAGCACGATCTGCGAGCGAAACAGGTGCAACTCCTCGCCGTCGCCATCAATGCCGAGATCGATCTGGAAATCGAGCGTCCCGAACACGATGCGGCTCACGCGTGACGCCGCGCACAACGCCGCCAGATTCGCAAAGCCGCGCGCCGTTTCGACAATCGGCAGCACGGTGAGCGCGGCACGCGCGTGCGCCAGCACCGCCGCGATGTGGTCCTGCGTTTCAGCCTTCGGCAACACAATGCCTGCGACGCCTGGATGGCCTGATAGCGCTGCAATGTCGTCGGCAAACCAGCGTGTATCGGAACTGTTGATTCGCACCCATGCCGGCCGCGCTGCATCTGCCGCAGCTAGAACGGCTGCGCGCGCGGCCGTTTTTTCGTCGGGCTGTACGGCGTCCTCGAGGTCGAGGATTACCGCATCCGCGCCCGCTGCACGCGCCTTCTCGAAGCGCTCCGGCCGGTTACCCGGCACGAACAGGTACGAACGGGGCAGCATGGCACTCATGCGGTCACCTCCGCATCGAACACGGATTCGATGCGGGCGTGCGACACAATCTGCCATGCAGTCTCCAGCAGACTCGAGGCTTCGTCGTCCGAGGCCGCGCCGGAAAACGCCACCAGCCGCCGCAGCTTGCTCTCGATTTCATCGCGCGACAGCGTATTGCCCGGGTCGCCCTTCGGCTCGTCGACGCGGCCTTGCAGCGTGCGGCCGTCGCCGGTCAGAACCGTCACCTTGCCGATCCAGCGGGCCGGGTACGCACTGTCCACTTCGGCGTCGAAGGTCATCTCCACCTTGTCGCGGAAGGCGGCAATCACCTCCGCGTCAAAGCCTTGCTCGAACTCGGTCACACCGGCATAGCCGTGATACGCGACCAGTCCCAGCACGGTGCCCATGTTGAATTTCGCCTGATGTACGGTGCGCGGCGTCACGACGGCGCCCAGCACATCGATGGCGCCTTGATGCACGTGAGTCGTCACTTTCGCGATATCCCCCGGTGCCAGACGGTGTTGCTGAATCACCGCGAGCAAAGCATCCGCCGCCGGATGGGTATGACGGCAGGCCGCGTGGTACTTGAACGAAGTCTCGGCGATAGCCCAGCGGCTGCCGAGCCGGTCGACCAGACGCGCGGGATCGGCGGCGCTCGACATGCCCGCCGCCATCCCCTGGGCGCCCTCGAGGATGTGGGTCGCGCCCTTGAAGCCGTCGGCGGCAAGCTGGGCGGACATCAGACCGTTCGCGGCGGCCATCGCCGTGTGCAGCTGTTTCGAATCGGCGGCGTCGCGCAGGAATTCCCACAAGCCGCTGGCCTGCGTGCCCGCCGAGCCGAACGCGTCGAGCATCTGCGTGGGCGTCAGGCCAAGCAGACGCCCTGCGGTCGCGGCAGCGGCCACGGTACCGGCCGTGCCGGTGGTATGAAACACCTTGTAGTGCGAGCGGCCGAGAAACTCGCCGATGCGGATGCCCACCTCATAACCCGCCACCGCCGCCGCGATGAAGTCACGCCCTGACGCACCCTTTGCCTGCGCCAGCGCCAGCGCGACCGGAAACACCACCGTTGCAGGATGGAACACCGAGCCGTTGTGCACATCGTCCTGCTCGGCGAAGTGCGACGCGGCGCCGTTCACCATTGCGGCGAAATAAGGCGTCGTGCGGCTACGGTCGATCAGGATCTCGCTCGGGTCATCCGGCGACCCGCCACCGGCCTGGCGCGCAAAACGGGCAATTGTTTCAACCGGCCGCGCGCCTTTCCCGGCGAGCGCCGAGCCCAGCCAGTCCACATACAGATTGACAGTGCGCTCGACGACCGCCTTGGGGATGGCGTCGAAGTCCAGTTGCGCGGCGAAGGTCGCCAGCGTGAGGCTTGGGTGATCGGTCATGATGGGATGGGATCGGCTCTGCGTGAGGTTCGTAGGGTTCGCTGGTGACGCCCGCTTGCATCATCACGCCGTAGGCTCGGGTGAAACGTTCGAGTCGGCGTCACCGGCATAACAGGCGTCATAAGCGTGCTGATTCAGATCGTGCCGGCCGCGCGCAGTGCATCGATCTGCGCGCTGTCGTAACCGAGTTCGCGCAGGATCGCGTCGGTGTGCTCGCCGAGCGCCGGCACCGGGTCCATACGCGGCTCGAAGCTCGTGGGCAGCCCCGGTGGCAGCAAGGCCGGAATCATCCCGGCCGGCGTGCCGACCTCCTGCCAGCGCTCGCGCGCCGCCAGTTGCGGATGCACCCACACGTCATTGAGCGTATTCATCTGCGCGTTGGCGATGCCCGCCGCCTCGAGCCGCTCGATCACCTGCGCCGCCGTCAGCGGCGCAAACGCTTCGACAATCACCGCGCGCAGCGCTTCGCGTGCCGAGGTGCGTCCGGAATTCGATGCAAAACGCGGGTCGGTAGCGAGTTCGGGTTGCACGAGCACCTGATCGCAGAACAGCTTCCATTCGCGCTCGTTCTGCAGGCCGAGCATGACCGTCTTGCCATCGCCGGCAGGGAACGGGCCGTAGGGATAGATCGTCGCGTGCGCGGCGCCGGAAAGCGCTGGCGGCGTCTGACCATCAATGGCGTAGTAAAGCGGATAACCCATCCACTCCACCATGCTCTCGAGCATCGACACATCGATGCGGCAACCCCGTCCCGTGCGCGGACGCAACAGCAACGCGCTCAGGATGTTCGAATACGCGTACATGCCCGCCGCGATATCCGCGATCGAGCAGCCGGCCTTCGCCGGCTCGCCCGGTGAACCCGTAATCGACAGAAAGCCGGATTCGCTTTGAATCAGCAGGTCATAAGCCTTCTTGTCGCGATACGGACCGTCCGCGCCGTAGCCGGAAATATCGCAGACAATCAGTTGCGGATACTTCTCGCTCAACGTCTCATAACTCAGGCCCAGGCGGTCGGCTGCGCCGGGCGCGAGGTTCTGCACGAGCACATCCGCATCGGCGACCAACGCGTCAAGAATCTTCGCGGCCTCCGGCTGCTTCAGATCAAGTGCGAGGCTTTCCTTCGAGCGGTTGGTCCAGACGAAGTGTGACGACAAGCCATGCACGCGCTCATCATAACCACGCGCGAAATCGCCCACGCCCGGGCGTTCCACCTTGATCACGCGGGCGCCTAGATCGGCGAGCTGACGCGTACAGAACGGTGCCGCAATGGCATGCTCGAGTGTGACGACCTTGATACCGTCGAGAGGTCTCATCAATGCTCACCTTCATCTTCACAATCAGAACGAACGCGGCAGACCAAGGATATGCTCGGCCACGTAGGACAGAATCAGGTTCGTCGAAATTGGCGCGACCTGATAAAGGCGCGTTTCGCGAAACTTGCGTTCCACGTCGTATTCGCACGCAAAACCGAAGCCGCCGTGAAATTGCAAACAGGCGTTGGCCGCCTCCCACGAGGCGTCGGCGGCTAGCAGCTTCGCCATGTTCGCCTGCGCACCGCATGGTTCATGGGCGTCGAAGCGGCGCGCCGCTTCGAAACGCATCAGGCTCGCGGCTTCGACATTGATGAAAGAGCGTGCAATCGGAAACTGCACGCCCTGGTTCTGCCCGATCGGACGGCCAAACACGACACGTTCTTTCACATACGCGGATACCTTGTCGACGAACCAGTAACCGTCACCGATACATTCCGCCGCGATCAGCGTACGTTCGGCGTTCAGCCCGTCGAGGATGTATTTGAAGCCCTGCCCTTCCTCGCCGATCAGATTTTCCGCGGGGATTTCGAGGTTGTCGAAGAACAGTTCGTTGGTCTCGTGATTGACCATGTTCATGATCGGCTGCACGGTCAGGCCGTGGCCGATCGCCTCGCGCAGATCGACGATGAAGATCGACATGCCTTCAGACTTTTTCTTCACATCGGCTAACGGCGTGGTGCGCGCGAGCAAGATCATCAGGTCTGAGTGCTGCACGCGCGAGATCCACACCTTCTGACCGTTGATCACATAACGGTCACCGCGCCGCTCGGCGGTCGTCTTGATCTTGGTCGTATCGGTGCCGGTGGTGGGTTCGGTCACGCCCATCGACTGCAGACGCAAATCGCCACTCGCGATCTTCGGCAGATAGTTGCGTTTCTGCTCAGCCGAGCCGTGGCGCAGCAGTGTGCCCATGTTGTACATCTGTCCGTGGCACGCGCCCGAGTTGCCGCCCGCACGATTGATTTCCTCCATGATGACCGAGGCTTCAGTCAGACCCAGTCCTGAGCCGCCGTATTCCTGCGGGATCAGCGCAGCGAGCCAGCCCGCCTTGGTCAGCGCATCGACAAAGGCTTCGGGATAGCCACGCGCTTCGTCGATCTTGCGAAAGTAGTCGCCGGAAAACTGCTGGCACAGATCGCGCACGGCTTCGCGAATGTCCTGGAAAGAATCCTGTTGCGTCGTTTGCATGGAAATCGGCTTCGAAAGAAAGCGGTGAAGGTCAAGGGGCCGGCCATCCGGCGATCCGTTCGCTGAGCGCTCAGGCCAGTGCGGCGGTTGCGCGCATCGTCAGATAGCCCTCATGGTCTTTGGCCCACAGGTCGATGGTCTTGTCATCGTCAGACGGTTTGCCGCACACCGTGAACGGCCGGTTGGCGAAGGTGGGGCGCACCGCCTTGAAGGCGAAGCTTTGCAGCATGGCGTCGGGCAGTTCGCGGCGCACGAGGTCGACCAGCAGCGTCGCAATCAGCGGACCATGCACGATCAGATCCGGATAGCCCTCAACCTCGGTCACATAGGGATAGTCGTAGTGAATGCGATGGCTGTTGAAAGTCAGCGCCGAATAGCGGAACAACAAGGTGGGGGCGGTATGGATGGTGCGCCTCCACGTTTCACCTTCCGGCGCAGGGGCCGCTTTCGGCGGGGGCGCATCGGGATGCGGCGCGTCGCGATAGACAATGTCGTGCTCTTCCTCAATCTTCAGCTCGCCAGCGACTTCGATGGTGTGCTGCACGGTGACGAACACGAGACGGCCCGAGCGGCCCGTTTTGTCCTCGATATTCGCAATCGTCGAAGTTCGCACGGCGCGCTCGCCCACCTTCAGCGGCGTATGGAACGTCAAGCGGCCACCGGCCCACATGCGACGCGGCAGCGGCACTGGCGGCAGAAAAGCGCCGCGCTTCGGATGACCGTCCGGTCCCGTCTCCGAGAGCGGCGCAATGGGCAGGAAGTACAGCCAGTGCCACAGCGGCGGCACAACATCGCCCGATTCGCTCCTATCCAGCGTCGCCGCCATCGCCCTCAGCGGAAAGGCCGCGATGTCGTCTTTGGCGACCTCCTGTTTGTCAAGCCAGGCATCGAGGTTCTGGGCTGAAGCAGACATGCACGGTACTCCGGAAAGGCTTAATAGGGTCTTACTATGAACCTTGCGGTGTATTCCGCGAAGTTCGCATTTCTGAAGCGGGTCTTTGGTTTTGGTTAAGACGGCAGTCTCAAAGCTCGTGACAGGCGGTCTCGGGCGGAGTTCCGTCGAATTGAAGAGCAAGACCCGGAGTGTCTGGCGTCGCTCGCCTTCTTACACTAAGCCTATTGAAGCAGATTTTGGAGCTGACCATGAATACCGTGCTGAAGGCCCATTCCGACCGCGCGAACCTCACGGATACAACGGGCATTTCGACTCGAGTGTCAGACAAGGCAGTGACACAACGAATCAACGCCGTGGATTGGCACAACGTCGAACACGATCTGAACCAGCAGGGTAGCGCGATGTTATGTGGCCTATTATCCGCGCAGGAATGCGACGCGCTCGCCGCGCTCTATACACACGACGAGCTGTATCGCAGCCGCGTCGTGATGGCTCGGCACGGTTTTGGGCGCGGCGAATACAAGTACTTCGACTATCCGCTGCCGGATCGGGTCGAGGCGCTGCGGACGTCGGTCTATCCGCATCTCGTGCCGGTGGCGAACCGGTGGAACGAAATCATGCGCATCGACACGCGTTACCCAGCTCAGCATGCCGATTTCATCCAGCGTTGCCACGACACCGGCCAGCGCAGGCCAACGCCGCTGATCCTGCAGTACGGCAAGGACGACTACAACTGCCTGCATCAGGATCTGTACGGCGAGCACGTGTTTCCGCTGCAACTCGCGATTCTGCTGTCCGAACCAGGGAAGGACTTCACGGGTGGGGAGTTTGTAATGACCGAGCAGCGGCCGCGCATGCAGTCACGCGCGGAGGTCGTGCCGCTGCGTAAAGGCGATGCCGTCGTGCTCGCGGTTCATCACCGGCCTGTGCAGGGCACCCGCGGCAGTTATCGCGTCAATCTGCGTCACGGCGTGAGCCGCCTGCATTCCGGGCATCGGCATACGTTAGGCGTGATCTTTCATGATGCATTGTGAGCGGGCGCCTGCTTCAGCGAGGCGTCGCAACCTTTGAATTCGTACTGGACACAGCGAATTTTGACCAGATATGATTCGGGAAAACCCGAACATGCCGCCGCTCCGCAGGAGCCTTTCGCTGCGGCCGATGCGGTCATGCGCGGGTGATGTTGTATGTCGTCGAACGGGTTTTTAGCCGGTGATCCCGGTTAAAAGCCCATTTCGGCGATCTGAAGCAGGCGGGCCTCATACCCGCCCTGTCGCAGTCGGCCACGAGCCGGACTCGACTTATTAGCCTGGATATCATCGATCATGATTGCTGTCGCGTTTTCACGCGTCGCCGGCCGCCTATTGGTTGCGGATCCGGGACTCGTGCGCCTCCACACTGCCTTGCGCGTCGCGCTTGCCTGCCTGTTAAGCGGCATCGCCTGCGTCGCGTGGACGGCCGGTCACCACCAGCCGATCACCCTTGCCGCCCTCGGCGTCCTGTTCAGCATGATCGCGCCGCTGTTCGTGCGCGATGCACGCCGCAGCGCATGGTTCATCACCCTGCTCTACCTCTATCTGTGCGCCTGCGCGAACTTCGCCGCGGCTGCCGCGTTGAGCCGCTATCCGCTTGCCGGCGATGCCGGTTTTTTGCTGGTCATGTTCACCGGCATGCTTTGCCAGGCCTGCGGGCCACGCGCGCTCGGTTGCGCCATGATCGGCGTCGTCATGTTTTATCTTGGACTGTATCTGCACCCGACGGCCGTCGAGGCCGCGCAATCCATTGCTTTATCGACGGTCGGCCCTGTGATGGTGGCGCTCGTCGGCCGCATGATCGTCCCCATGCGGGCAGCGCGGACCTTGCACCTGGCAGTTCACACCGTCACGCTGCGGGCGGCGCGGGTGCTGGCCGCCACACGCGCCAAGCAGGCGCCGAGCGTTGCCACTGCCGCTCGGGTCTCCGAACTGAACGAAGCAGCGCTCGCGCTCGAAGAGCAACTCGCGCTGCTGAACCCGCCTGATGCGGCCACGCTCCGCGAACGGCTCGTCGAACTGGAAGTGGCAGCCGGCCAGATCACGTTCGGCTCGGCCCCGGAAGCAGCGGAGACGGGCCCGCTACGCCACGCCATCGAACAGCTCAAGCAAGCTGCCAGACCTAGGCGCGTCTCGCACCCGAAGTCTGCAGCACGCAGCAAGAAGGCCGCCGAGTGGTTCGCCGACATCCGTGCGAGACTCGTCTGGCTGCCGGCGGCACGCGCCGCCACGGCTGCATTG
>Ga0116109_1000015_pt1 | contig 53776 bp, 54 predicted proteins | sample June2015DPH_8_10_2_FD_89718 | JGI IMG/M metagenome (GOLD analysis project Ga0116109, IMG submission 89718) | Peatland microbial communities from SPRUCE experiment site at the Marcell Experimental Forest, Minnesota, USA - June2015DPH_8_10 | ecosystem: Environmental > Terrestrial > Soil > Wetlands... | reverse complement strand
GCGATGTTCTCGATCATCACGATGGCATCGTCGACCACGAAGCCGGTCGCGATGGTGAGCGCCATCAGCGAAAGGTTATCGAGCGAGAAGCCGCACAGATACATCACGGCCAGCGTGCCGATCAGCGAGAGCGGCACGGACAAGCTCGGGATGATGGTGGCGTAGAGGTTGGCGAGGAACAGGTACATCACCAGCACCACCAGCACCACCGACATCAGCAGTTCGAACTGCACGTCACGCACGGAAGCGCGGATCGTGGTGGTCCGGTCGGTGACGATCTGGACGTTCAGCGCGGCGGGCAACGATGCCTGCAGTTGCGGCAGCAGCGCCTTGACGCTGTCGACCACCTGGATCACGTTCGCGCCCGGTTGGCGTTGCACATTCAGGATGATGGCCGGCGTCGAGTCGACCCATGCGCCGAGCTTGGTATTTTCCGCGCCCTGGACGATGGTGGCAACGTCCGTCAGCATCACCGGCCGGCCGTTCTTGTAGGCGATGACCGCGCTTTTGTAGGCGTCCGCATCCGTCAACTGGTCATTCGCGTTGATCGTATAAGCGCGTGTCGGCCCGTCGAAGTTGCCCTTCGGCGTGTTGACGTTCAGGTTCGAAATGGTGGTGCGCAGATCGTCCAGATTCAGACCGTACGCTGCCAGCGCACGCGGATTGGCCTGAATCCGCACGGCAGGGCGCTGACCGCCCGACAGACTCACCAGACCCACCCCCGCCACCTGCGAAATCTTCTGCGCGAGGCGCGTATCGGCCAGATCCTGCACCTGCGTCAACGGCATGGTCTGCGAGGTGAGGGCGAGCGTGATGATCGGCGCGTCGGCCGGGTTGACCTTGGCGTAAATCGGCGGCGCAGGCAGATCCGACGGCAGCAGGTTGCCCGCGGCGTTGATCGCGGCCTGGACTTCCTGTTCGGCGATGTCGAGCGGCAGGTCGAGACTGAACTGCAGCGTAATGATCGACGAGCCCGCCGAGCTTTGCGACGACATCTGGTTCAACGACGGCATCTGCCCGAACTGGCGCTCGAGCGGCGCGGTGACGGATGAGGTCATCACATCCGGACTCGCGCCTGGATAGAAGGTCTGGACCTGGATGGTCGGGTAGTCGACTTCCGGCAACGCCGAGAGTGGCAGGAAGCGTAGCGCGACGAGCCCGACCAGCATGATCGCCGCCATCAGAAGGGCGGTGCCGACCGGACGCAGAATAAAGGCGCGGGATGGATTCATGCGGGTTCAGTCAGCCTTTATTCCGAAGCTTGCGCCGGGTGTCTGCGGTGATGTCCATGCGCGCCGGACGCGCCCCACGGGGCGGACGCACCATGCTCGCCGTGGGCGCCTGAGGCCCCGCGCGGACGGTCGGCCGGAATGGTGATCTTCGCGCCTTCCTTCAGCCGGTCGGAGCCGTCGATCACGACCCGCTCGCCTGGCTGCAGGCCGGAGGCGATGCTGGTGCGTTCGCCGTCCACGGGGCCGAGCTTGACCGGCCGCACGGTGACCGTGCTGTCGTCCTGCACGACATACACGAACTGGCCCATCGAGCCGTTCAGCACGGCTGAGGTCGGCACGATCACGGCGTCGTGAATCGTATCCACCAGCAGTCGCGCATTGACGAACTGATTGGGGAACAACAGGTTGTCCTGGTTATTGAACATGGCGCGCAGCTTGAGCGTGCCGGTTGTCGTGTCGATCTGGTTATCCAGCGTCTCGAGCGTGCCGCCCGCGAGCGACGTGGTGTTGCTGCGGTCGTATGCCGTCACCGACAGCTTCGCGCCCGTTTGCACCTGCTTCATGATCTGCGGCAGGCTGTCTTCAGAGACGGTGAAGATCACGCTGATCGGCTGCAATTGCGTAATCACGACAATCCCGTTGGTCAGGCTGGGCGTGACGTAGTTGCCGGGATCGACCTGGCGCAGACCCACGCGGCCCGACACGGGCGCCGTGATGCGCGCGTAGATCAGATCGAGCTTGTAGGTATCGATGTTGGCCTGATCCGACTTCACGGTGCCGATGTATTGCTGGACCAGCGATGCCTGCGTGTCGACCTGCTGGCTCGCGATCGAATCCTGCGCGAGCAGCGTCTGATAGCGTTTCAGATCGAGGCGTGCGGTCTGCAGCAGCGCCTGGTCGCGCGCGAGCGCGCCCTCGGCGTTTTCAAGCGAGATCTGATACGGGCGCGGATCGATCTGCGCGAGCAGGTCGCCCTTCTTGACCATCTGGCCTTCCTGGAAGGCAACCGTCTGCAGTGTGCCGCTCAACTGCGTCTGCACGGTGACCGTGGCGAGCGGCGTGACCGTGCCTAGCGCGGTCAGCACGACCGGCATATCGCCTTGGGTTGCGGTAGCGACGTGCACCGGTTGCGGCAGGTTGCCGAACGCGGCGGGACCGCCGCGGCCGTGCCGGCCGCCGCCCTCACTCTGCGCGCTCGCGCCGCCTGCTGGGCCGCCCCACGGATGCCAGCGCCACACCACGATACCTGCGACGACCAGTGCCGCGACGATCAGTCCAATGGTGCGTCCCCGATGCCGTTTGCCACCGCTCCTCGTCTGGCTGGTCCCGGCGGTGGATGGCTGGCGTGCCGGGGCTGGTGTGCGTGAAGTTTCCGAATGCTGTTGTTGTTCGTCCATCGGTTCGATCAGGTGGCTGGCGTGGAGTTGTTACGCAGGCGTGCGAAATGTCACGCAAGCGTTCAAAGCGTGGGCGACGCGAGACGCGGGAAAAAATCTCGATGCAAAGCGATTTCGACACAGTGATGCAGACTGTGACGCTCGCCGCATTCGGCCCACGCGGCATTATCTTACAGCCCGGGTCGGGCACAGCAAGCTAGACGAAAGCATGATCGTACGTCCCCGGCTTCCTTACCGTCCAGTGGCGTATTTTTCGATTGATTACGTGCGTTACACCGTGCGGACTGTCGCGTGCAACGCGTGCCCGCAACAGACCATCTGGTCCACGTCGCGTGGGCCGCGGGACGCTCAGGTGTCGAGCCGCCGGCCCGGCGTGCCGCCAATTTCGAGGGCAATCGCGGAGATGCACTCGAGCAGCAGGGGCGCTGCGCGTGTCATCAGCCAATCGCGCGGGCACTGATGCGCCGAGCCGCCGCAATTGACCGCGTAGCGCTCGCCGGACGGTCCGATAAAACCGGCCGCGATCGCATTCAGTCCGTCGTGCCATTCGCCGGTTGCAATCGCGAAGCCTTGGGCGGCGGTTTCGCGCAGTGCCTGCTCGAGGCGCTCGCCGATATGCCCCCACTCGTCGCCTTCGGCAGCCTGCAGTCCAAGCAGCAATCTCTGGCGTTCGGGTTCTGCCAGCACGGCCAGATAGGCACGGCCTACGGCGGTGCGGCTCAGATTCATCCGCGAACCGACGTCGAGCCGCGACACCAGGACGGCAGAGCGTGGCTTGATGGCATCGATGACCACCATGTCGAGTCGGTCGCGCACGGCAAGATGCACGGACAGCGATGTGCGTTCGGCGAGTTCGATCAGGAACGGCCGTGAGCGGGCGCGAATATCGAAGTTGCGCAGAAAGCCATTACTCAATTCCAGAACGGACGACGTCAGCACGAAACGTTCGCTGTCCGGCAGGCGAAACAGGAACCCCGCGCTGACGAGCGTGGCGGTGATCCGCGAAACGGTCGGCTTCGGAATGCCGGTGAGCTCGGTCAGTTCGCGGTTGCTGAGCGGGGAATCCGCCGCGGCGACACAGCGCAGCACGGTCAGGCCGCGCGCGAGCGCCGTGACCTCGTCTCCTGAGCCATCTTTTTCCTTGGCGGGATCGGTGCCGCGAGGGAGCAGGGTTTCGTGGGTCATCTCGTTATTGTGAAACGTCGTTTCAATTTACGTGTTTGTGCTGTTGCGCCGAACCAGAGGTGGCAGCGCCGAACTTGCACCATAGTGACGCATGCTGGCCCTATTTCATATGACAATTCATTGTAATAGCAGGGCGCAGCCACGAAGGCCCGTATTCATCAGATTTTGCTTGACTTAGTCAGCATAACCGTAAAAAATGGAACCATATTTCGAAAGGAAGGCTTAAGTGTAAGTGTGCATGGAAGCCTTAGCCTCGCCCGACATGCAACACAGCCCGGGCCAGCAAGGCGCTACAGGCAAACTAACATGTATGTGGCGCCATCAGGCGACACTTTCGAATCCCCTCTCTCAGGTTCTAGCACGGCCCTCGGAATGGCTAGAACTTTTTAAGGCGTCACGGTCACGTGACGCCTTTTTTTTCGTGCTATCGGCGCACAACAAAGTCTGCTCGATCGGCGAAATACGCGCGACCTCCCACCGGAAGCCGCCGCACTCAACAGTCGGATTACATCGGCGACGCCACACCGTCGACAATTAGTTTTGCTTATCAAATACTTGTGCCTATGTTTCGGCTTGCGTGTCGCAGCTCATTGCACCACGTCTTCACCTCTACTTCTGCCAAGGGCATATAAGACGCTCGCCATACGAAGTCTTAAGCAACGATGACCGCACCATGCGGCATTCATAAAATTTGACAGCGTTAAATTTTTTTAGGCGAATGGAATAACCCGGCACCAGAATTCGTTACTTTTCAATTGTCGGCACCCAGCCGACAGGAAGCACAGATGCTAACGAATCGTAAGAAATGGGCTTCCCATGGATTAGCGCGACACGAGCGATACGGTTGCAATTCCAAGCACCGTCATGATTAGCGAAGTCGACACGTGGATGGCAATTTCGCCTGCCGCCCAACCGAAACGGCCGTCCTGCAAGCGCTGTACGACTTCGGCAGAGAAGGTCGAAAACGTGGACAGGCCGCCCATCAGTCCGGTAATGACGAAGAGCCGCCACTCGGGCGCGAGCTCCGGCAAGCGGGCAAAAAAAGCCACGGCCACGCCGATTACGTAGCCGGCAATCACGTTGGCGGCAAGCGTGCCGAGCGGCAGGGCAGGAAACACCCCGTTCAGACGGATACCGAGAAACCAGCGGAACAGTGAACCCAATGCACCGCCAATACCCACTGCAAGAATCGATAAATACATGAAAGGACGCCTGGCCAAGCCGCAAGGTCGACAAACCGGGGTGAACGCAGACATGTTGTATCCGCAATCATCCGGGCATGCAGGCATCATCAGCCCTACGCGGGCGGTTAAAGGAGAATGCCATCTCCAGCGCGCGATTTTATCATCGACCAAAATGATGTGGGGACAGGTGGCCAGGCCGAGGGGGCGAGCGCGGTCAATGCACCGCGCATACGGCGTGTCGTGGCAACCGGCGCGGCGTGAGCGATACCGCGCAGACGGGCGCCCCGCCACGCTGACGGCCTTTGTCATCCAGGACGAACGCCGACATAATGTACTGTCCCCTGCGCGGCCTGCCGGGCTCCTGAACTCCTTCGCGTACGCATGAGACTGACAACCAAAGGGCTGTTGCTGATCGCGATTCCTGCCGTATTCGAACTCGCCCTCCTGTCGGGGCTGGTCAAGGCACAGGTGGATGCCGCTCAGGCGGAGCGCTGGGCGACCCACAGTGAGGACGTGCTGCGCCAGACCACGGCGATTCTGGAGCCGGTGCTGCTGGACTCGGTGCGTTTGCGTGGCGCCGTGCTCAGCAACGACGCCGACGTCACGACGCCCGTGGCGCTGTGGATCGACATTGACCGGCGCATCGACCAGTTGGCCGATCTCGTGGCCGACAATCCTGTGCAGGTGGAACGCGCGGTGCAGATCCGCCAATCGGTGCAGGCGTACCGGCAATGGTCGGACCGCGTGCAGGACCTGTTGCATTCCGGGCGCCGGCGCGACGTCATCGAACGGTTCAGCGAGCTGGCGAGTACCGATGTGCTCGACCGTTTCCGTGCCCAGATCGCGGCATTCCAGAATGAGGAGCGCCTCCTCGACGCCCAACGTTCGACCGAAGCCGAAGCTGCGCGCGAGCGGCAGCAGGTCCTGGTGGTGGCCGCCGTGCTCGGCTCGCTGCTGTTTGTTGCGCTGGCCGTGTGGCTTTTTACACGCGGCGTGCGCGGGCGGCTGGCGCAGCTCTCCGACAACGCCGGACGGCTCGCCAGCAATGAACCGCTCGCGCCGATCGACCATGGCTCCGATGAAATCGCCCGGCTCGATCACACGCTGCACGAGACGAGCCGGCGCTTGCTCGAGGCGGAGCGCATCCAGGCGCGTTTCCAGGCTGATCTCGCGCGCCGCGCCAATGAGCTGGCGGCCATCAACGAGACGCTGCGTCAGCAGACCCAGGAAAACGAGATGTTCATCTACAGCGTGTCGCACGATCTGCGCGCGCCGCTCGTCAACCTGCAGGGTTTCTCGAAGGAACTGATTCATGCCTGCGACGATCTGCGCGCGGCGGTCCGGCAGTCGTCGCTCACACCCGTAAGGCGGCAACATATCGAGCAACTGGTCGACGAAGATATCGGCGAGGCCCTGCATTACCTGCAAACCGCGGTGCTGCGCGCTTCTCACATCATCGACGCGCTGTTGCGGCTCTCGCGCGTTGGCCGCGTCGAGTATCGCCGCCAGCAGGTGCATGTGCGCGACATCGTCCAGCGTGTGATCGATGCGATGCAAGTGTCGATCCGGGCGCGCCGGGCGCGCGTGGTCGTCCACGATCTGCCGTCGGTGTGGGGCGATCCGACTGCGCTCGAGCAGGTATTTGCGAACCTGGTGGGCAATGCGATCAACTACCTCGATGCATCGCGCGACGGGCGCGTCGAAATCGGTACGACGCCGGCGCCGCCCGGCGTTCACTCGTTACGCATCTTCTATGTGAAAGACAACGGGCTTGGTATTCCGGCTGTCGCCATTTCGCGTCTGTTCAACGCGTTTCAGCGCTTGCACGGCAACGTCGCAACGGGCGAGGGGATCGGGCTGGCGCTCGTGCGCCGCGTAGTCGAGCGGCATGGTGGCCGCGTCTGGGCGGAGTCGACCGAAGGGGTCGGCACGACGTTCTATTTCTCGCTGCCGGAAGCGGAGATTCGTGCGTCGCACGCAGAGCCCGAGATGCTGGCGCCAGGTGCCGCGGGAATTAGTACGCGGTGAAGAGCCGGCGCGGCTTCAACAGCTTGCTGGCGCGAATCGACCAGTAGCAGCCGAACGCGACCAGGATGGCTGCGCCCAGAATAACCGTGTGCGGCGCGGGGCGCATGCCCAGCAGGCCGTCCAGCGCGAACAGGCCGCGTACCAGGATCAGCAGTGCAGCCCACAGCGAGAACGCAGCCTGCACGAGCAGGCGAGTACCGGTGAAGCGGCGCGCGCGGTTCTCAAGCGACCAGCGGGCCGGTGCGCGGCCGCAAAAGAAAGCGATCGCAATGAGTGTGATCGCGAGAATGACGATCCAGTCTGTCAGTTCCATCGAAAGGTGCTCCAAAGTCAACCGTCGACTATAGGAAAACTGTTCGTTATGGACTATCGGACTAGTCTCAAATGAAGCGGGGCGGCTGCGATAGGGAAATACGCGCAAATGTGCCTGCGTTGAGGCGTGGTCTCGCGGGTGGATTTTGGGGGAAAGACGACGCGTCGGGCGCCTGTGCGGCGACCCGACGTGTGAGGGAAGCTCAGAGCTCGATGCGCGTGCCGAGTAGCACGAGGAATTGCCGCAGCCATTCAGGATGCGCCGGCCAGGCGGGCGCGGTGACGAAGTTGGCATCGGTAATGGCCGCGTCGACCGGAATGTCGGCGTACTCGCCGCCCGCGAGCTTCACCTCCGGCGCGCAGGCGGGATAAGCGGCAATTCGCTTGCCGCGAATCACGTCGGCAGCGGCCAGCAGTTGGGCCGCATGGCAGACCGCGGCAATCGGCTTACGCTGTTCCGCGAACTGGCGCACGATATCGATCACTCTCCGGTTCAGCCGCAGATATTCGGGCGCACGGCCGCCGGCGATTGCCAACGCGTCGTACTGGCCGGGGTCGACGTCGTCGAAGGTCGCGTTCAGGGTGAACTGGTGGCCGGGCTTTTCCGTGTAAGTCTGGTCGCCTTCGAAATCGTGAATGGCCGTCTTGATGCGCTCGCCGGCCGATTTGCCGGGACACACCGCGTCAACCACATGGCCGACGGCCTGGAGTGCCTGAAAGGGCACCATTGTTTCGTAATCCTCGGCGAAATCGCCGGTCAGGAACAGAATCTTCTTTGCTGCCATCGTATGCCTCCTGTTGAACTGCGGAACACATCGAACGTTTAGCGAGTCTACCCCAACGTGTTTGACAGCACAGCGACGATGGGTGCGCCGGGCTCCGGCGTCTGTACGTGCGTACGTGCGTGCGTCGCTTGCGCTGCGCGCAGCGTCTCCTGCGGGGCGCTGTCTGCCTGAAGTGCAGGCTGCGCAGCGCCTAGGCGTATCATGGGATTGTTTACGTATGCGGAAGCCGCTTGCCGCGGCTCAGATTCCATAATGACTTCATTCAACCACCGCCCTCTCGTTCGCCGCCTTGTCTTCGCCGGGATCCTGCTCGGCGCGCTGACCGCGTGCCAGAAAAATAACGCCTCAGCAGGCCAGCTTGCCGGCAAGATGGATGATGCCGCGCAACAAGCGGGGCAGTCGCTCGACCAGGCCGCGAGCTACGTCGGCCAGCAGGTCGACACGGCGAAACAGAACATCGAATCGGCGTCTTCTGCGCCGACCATTACCGTCGATCCGTCCGCGCTCGCGTCGGGCGCACAAGCCAATCTGCAGAGCGCTGCCAGCGAGACCAGCGTGGAGCTCGACAAGGCGGCGTCGCTGACCGGTGCCGGCCTGCAGACAGCGGGACGCAAGCTGCAACAGTGGTCCGACACCACGGCGGCTTCGTCCGCATCCGCTGCGTCGAGCGATAGCGATAGCGACAGCAGCGACGCACAAAAGCAGATGGACAAATGACGCTGAGGGTTCGTGCCGCAGTTGCGCAACTGTGGCACGTTAAACCGGGTTCAACAGCGTGGGTCTGACCGCGCGATTAAGTGTAATTGCTATGGTTGCATATTGTTGTTGCCGGGCAGGCGCGTTTTGAATACGAGTAGCCGGTTTGCCTTTGCGGTCCATGTTCTCGCGTTGTTGTCGCTACAGGAAGGCGCGCCGCTTTCATCGGACGTGATTGCGGGCAGCGTCAATACCAATCCTGCGCTGATCCGCCGTCTGTTGACGATGCTCGCCGACGCAGGGCTCACCACGTCGCAACTCGGCGCGGGCGGCGGCGCGCTGCTGGCGCGGCCGGCTGAGCAGATCACGTTGCTGGAGGTGTACCACGCCGTCGACGATGCGCAACTGTTCGCGCTGCATCGCGAGGAGCCGAATCCGGCTTGCATGGTGGGGCGCAATATTCAGGGTGTGCTGCGTGGCATCATTGGTGAAGCGCAGCAGGCCGTGGAGGCGTCACTCGCGGGCCGCACGCTGGCGGATGCGACCGGTGACCTGGTCAAGGCCGAGCGCCAGCGCGAACGCAAGCGGCGCCCGCCAGGATAGGGCGGTAACGGTCATGCATCGGCAGCACGCTGCTTCGAGCAGAAGCGCAGAGGTGCAGAGAAGTGGCGCCCGGCAAGCAACTGGTCGACACAGAGGGTTTTCCGGACGCTTATAAGCCGGTAGCGCTGGCACATCGCGACGCGCTCACCTATTACCGTACGCTGAGCGATCTCGACTGGACCTTCTTTGCACCGGCCGCAGTGATCGCACCCGGCGAGCGCACTGGCGTGTTCCGCACGGGCGCCGACACACTGCTGGCCGACCCCAGCGGCAACAGCCGCATTTCGGCGGAAGACTACGCTGTCGCGTTTGTCGATGAACTGGAGCAGGGCCGTTTCATCCGCAAGATCGCGACGGTCGCTTACTGATCCGGACGGACGGAGATTGATTGGCCCGCTGCAGGGCTGGGCGGCCTGGTGCGCCTAGCCACTTGCATCGCGGGTCGTCACATCCCATCGGGACGCGCAAGCGTCCTAACATTCCGTTACGCATGTACATGCGCTGCCGCGGCAAGTGCGGCTACACTTGGCGTCTCCCGTTTTGCTACGGATTGCCATGAAGTCATGCCAAAAGCGGTGTGAGTCCGGGGCTGCGCCGTCTACCGGCGAGCCACCGGCGTTTCGCACTGCATTTCAATTTTCCCGTCATCTGGATTCTGACCCCCGGCATAACCGCGCTGCGCGCGTGCGGCCGTCGGCGCTCGCCTGGCCGCTGTGCGTGTGGTTGATCGTGCTGGCGTGCTTCGCATCGATGCCCGGACTCGCCTATGCGGCTGGCCCGACGCCGGTGATTCCAGCGCTGCAGAGTCTGATCAACAGCGCGACGGCAACGCCCGCGTCTGACGCGGCATCGGCCGCTGAAGCGGCATCCGCGCCGTCGCCCGCGAGCCAGGCGGAACTCGCCCACTCGCTCGACAGCGTGATCTCGACGCTCGACAACGATCGCCAGCGCACGGCGCTTGTCGCCCAGCTCAAGAAGCTCCGCGACGTTAGCCGTACAGTCGCGCCGGCGCCGCCTGCGCAGCCGAATCCCGGTTTGCTAGGCGCAATCGCGTCGGGGATCGCTTCGTTCGAGTCTGGCGTGCATGAGGGCCGCACGCCGCTGCGTTATTGGGCCGGGCGCTTCAACGCAGCCGGCAACGAGTTATTTACGATTGTCACGAGCCAGGGCCCCGAGAGCTTCGGCAAGATCCTGCTCGACATGGCGGCGATGCTAGCCGGCTGGGGCCTATGCGCCTGGGCCTTGATCTATGTGCAACGCCGGTTGCACGCACACTATCGCGTGGCGTTCGAACTCAAACCCAATCCGTCGAGCGGTGAACTGCTGATCTTCACGCTGCGGCGGGCCGGTCCGTGGATCATCGCGTTTCTGGCAGCGCTGGTGTTCGCGCGGGCCATGCCCGATGCGCTTGGTCGTACGCTGGGGATGGTGGTGGCGTATGCGATCGTCGCCGGCGCGGTGTTTTCCGCGATTTGTCTCATCATGTTTTCGCTGTTCGGCTCGGGTCATCGGCGCGTCGCGGTGCGCGTGCTGCTCGAGCATGCGCGCCGGCTGCTGTTTGTGATTGGCGTGTGCGCCGCGTTGGGCGATGCCGCGGTGAACTACGATGTCGAGCATCAATTCGGTCCGAATCTGGCCGAACTGATATCGACTGCAGCGAATATGGTTGCCGCCTTCCTGACCGCCTATTTCGCGCTGGCGTTCCGGCGGCCCGTCGCGCACCTGATTCGCAATCGGGCCTACGAGCCGCGGCACGACCATAAGGCCGCGACCGATGCGTTCGACGTGCTTGCCTCGCTCTGGCATGTGCCGGTGCTTGTGCTGGCAAGCGCGTCGGTGATTGCCACGATCGGCGGTTCGGGTTCGAACGAGAACGTGTTGCAGATTTCTGTGGTGACCGCGCTCTTCCTGGTGCTGGCGTTCTTCCTGTCGGCCATCGTGTTGCGCGTGACGCGGCCGCGCGATATCCGCAGGCACCGCCGCTCGCCTTATCTGCGGAGATTCCTGCAATTCGCGGGGACGCTGCTGACGCTGTTCATCTGGCTCGGCTTTCTCGAGCTGGCGGCGCGGCTGTGGGGCGTGTCGCTCGCGAGCGTCATCGAGGAAAACGTCGCGGCGCGTGGGATTGCGCATGCGGTCATGGCGATTCTCGCCACCTGGTTCATTGCGTGGCTGCTGTGGATTCTGATCGATACCGCGATCAGGGAAGCGCTCACCCCAGGCGGTTCACGCAGCAAATCGCGTAACGCAAGTACGCGTGCCCGTACCATGTTGCCGCTCGTGCGCAACGCGCTGTTCGTGACGCTTGTGACGATCGCTGCCATCGTCACCGCGGCGAACCTCGGCATCAATGTGACGCCGCTGCTCGCCGGTGCGGGGGTGATCGGTCTTGCAATCGGCTTCGGCGCGCAATCGCTCGTCACCGATCTGATCACGGGCCTGTTCATCATCATCGAGGACACCATCTCTGTAGGTGACTGGATTGACGTCGATGGTGGCCATGCGGGCACGGTCGAGCATCTTTCAATCCGCACCGTGCGGCTGCGTGACGGGCAGGGCGCGATCCATGCCATTCCGTTTTCGCAGATCAAGATTGTGAAGAACCTGTCGCGCGATTTTGCCTTTGCGGTATTCGAAGTGCGCATGGGCTTTTCCGCGGACGTCGATCAGGTTACCCAACTGATCCGCGAGGTGGGCGCCGATCTGATGGCCGATTTCCGCTACCGGCGTGAAATGCTGGGTCCAGTCGAGGTATGGGGACTCGACCGTTTCGATCCGAACTGGATGGTCGTGAAAGGGCAGATCAAGACGCGGCCGCTGCAGCAATGGAGCGTGGCGCGGGCCTTTAATCTGCGGCTGAAGCGCAAGATGGACGAAGCCGGTATTGAGATTCCGGTGCCGCAAATGCGGGTGTTCACGTCGTCAAAGGATAATGAAGGGCAGCCGCTGCCGGATGATGATGTGCCGGTGCCGGTGCCGGTGCAAGCGAATGCGCCGGAGCATGGTCACGGGCCGCATGACGGAGCGGGCGGCGCCCGTCCGGCCGGTTTGGCCGTGACGGCCGGCGACGTTTCTCACGAGCCGCGCCCGGCGCCCCCATCAACGGGACCCGCACCGGTTGCGCCGCAGATTCCCACTGCGGGCGAAGTCGGGAAAAGCTAGGCGCGCGTCGGCGGTCTTAGGAGAGGGCCGGTTCCGCGAGGGATTGTGCGCGATCGGCGAGCTCAAGCACGTCGTTCACGTGGGTGGAGATCTGCGAGCCTTCGACGCCGTAGATATGGAGCGAGACAGCCGGTGCGTCGCTCGCGTTGCCGAGCCGATGGATGCCGCTGCGGCCGGCGCGCACGAACGACACGGCTCCGCTTGCGCGCGGACGGGTACGTGTCTCGATCGCGAGTTGCTGCGACTCGTCCCAGTCATACACCGTTTCTGACAAGGCGCCATCGAGCACCACGTAGCCGCACCATGTCCGATGGGCATGCACGGGGCTCGCCTGGCCCGGCATCCAGACCAGCGCGGCGATGGCATAGCGGCCGTGCGGATCGGCGGCCAGCAGATGGCGCCGGTATGAATCGGCCGACCCTTCGCGCTGCGCCGGCACGAGCAGTGCCGGATCGGCGGCCGCGTCGGCAAGCGCCGTCCTGACGCCGAGTGCGAAGGCCGCACGTTGCGACGGCTCGACGGAGCCAACGGCTTGTTCGAAGACGGTATCCAGCGCGTCGCACAGGCGCGCGAGCGACTGGCCGGCGAGCTTCGGTGTTGCCGCTGACGTGGCCGCAGCCGACGTCGCAGTCGCAGCCGACTCTCGCGGGGCTTCATGATGCACGGAGCAATGCGGGTGCGGAGGCGTGGAGCGGTTGACGGCAGACGGGGAAGTATCGTGGCTCATGAGGGCGGCGCAGGCGCGTGGATTCAGTGATCGGGCAGGAATATTTATACCGGTTTGCGCGGAGAAAGAGTTTTCATATAATTCCCCTTTGACACGTAAAAGTAGAATAATTTTCTAGCTGGGGGTGCTCATGGGAATGGATATCATCGATCGGAAGCTGCTGGAGCTGCTTCAGGAAGACGCGACCATGCCGATCGCCGAACTCGCACAGCGCGTGAATCTGTCGCAGACGCCGTGCTGGAAGCGGCTGCAGCGACTCAAGGAAGCGGGCGTGATCCGCGCTCAGGTGGCGCTGTGCGATCCGCGCAAGCTCGGTGTGGGTACGACCGTCTTCGTCGCGGTGCGGACCAACCAGCATACGGAAGCGTGGGCGGCCACGTTCACGCGTGCCGTGCATGACATTCCCGAGGTGGTCGAGGTCTATCGGATGAGCGGTGAGACGGATTATCTGCTGCGCGTGGTGGTCTCGGATATTGATGACTATGATCGGGTGTACAAAATATTGATCGCTGCTGTGCCGCTTTATGACGTGAGTTCGAGCTTTGCCATGGAGCAGATTAAATATTCGACAGCGCTGCCGGTGCGGGCGTCGGCGGTGACGGAAGGGCGGTGAGGGGTGCCGCGCTAATACCGGGTGGGGCGGGTGGGTTTTAGACGCACGCCAAACAAATTTTTGTTGAGCGCCTCGCAACTCAGACGATCGCCGACGAAATTGCGGAGCGGTGCGGCGCTAAAACGCGCACACTAGCGTCAACGATTGATTCGGAGGTTTGGATGAGTAGTTTCGACAAACTTGATGCGGCGCTCGACGCATATGACCAGCATCAGGCCGCTATTGCAAGGGCGGCAGAAACCAGGGAGTCGGAAGATAACCAGTTTCTTGCGGACTTTGCGAGTTTTTGCAGTGGAACGGCGTACCCGACGCTTGAGCGTATCGGAAAACACCTGCGAGATCGTGGTCACGATTTCCAGGTGAAGACTGATGACAAGCCGGGGATTACGTTGAATATTTACCTGGCCGGCGCGAGCCGCTTCGATTCGCGTGGCGCAGGCATCTCGCATCCGCAGTTCTCGATTCGATGCAATGTCGCGGGGCGCAGGGTGGAATTTTCTGGGGTCGTGGTGACAGGCAATCTGGTCGCTAATAGCAGTCGCGGTACCTATGGACTCGCTGACACGACCGCCGAGCTGGTCCATGAAAAAGCAACCGAATGCATTGCGGAGTCGTTTAAGCGCTAACGACCGGTTGCGCTGCCGCGTGCAAAGGCGTTTTGTGGTCTTGGGCGGCGGCGAGACCGTCGTTACACATCCTTGCTCTGGCTACGCGCTGCCAGAAATTCATCCGAGGCAAATGGCACTATTGTCGCCAGCCTGCTAGATTTCTATTCAGCCGAATCATTGATCGGGAGAGATCGATGGCCGACAGACCGACTTCCAGCACGTCCACAGTCCGCTCGCTGGTCCTGATTGCAGTCGTCGTGGTCGCGCTGGTCGCGGCCTTCGCCTTCACGGCCGGCTGGCTCTCGCCGGGTCGCCTGACGCCGGCAAAGATCGTCAACGCTCTGGCGCCGCCGGGCGGCGCAGCGCTCGGCTTCCGGCGCAATCACGCCAAGGGCATCTGCTTTACCGGCAGCTTTGAATCGAATGGCGCAGCGGCGTCCCTGTCCAGGGCGCCGATGTTCGCGGCGGGCTCGTATCCCGTCACGGGACGTTTCAACCTCGCTACGGCGGACCCCAAAGCGCCGGACGCCACGGTTCGGGTGCGGGGCCTCGGTCTACGCATCGTCGCGTCGGATGGAAGCGAATGGCGCATGGCGATGATCGACGCTCCCATCTTCGCGGTCTCCACGCCGCAGGCTTTTTACGCTCTGCTTAAGGCCTCGGCCGACAAAAGCGATCCGGACGCCATGAAGAATTTTGCCGCCGCGCACCCGGAGATCGGCGCTTTTGCGGCGTGGGCTGGCAGCGCGCCGTGGACGGCCTCTTTTGCGCAGGAGCAGTACAACAGCCTCAATAGCTTTATCTTCACCAATGCTGCCGGTCAGGACCAGGCCGTGCGCTGGTCCTTCGTGCCGGCCGCGCAGCCCGAGGCCATCTCTCCCGACCAGTTGAAGGCACGTGGTGACGGCTTCCTCGACGCAGATATCACGCAGCGCGTGCATAGCGCACCGCAACGATGGATGCTGGTCGTGACGGTTGCCAATCCCGGCGACCCGACCGCCGACCCCACCAAAGCGTGGCCGGAGGATCGACGCAAGGTGGAGGCGGGTACGCTGGTGGTTAACGCCATCGAACCCGAGCCTGACGGCCCGTGTCGCGATCTCAACTTCGATCCCACTGTGTTGCCGCCCGGCATGCACGTCTCGGACGATCCGTTTCCCGCTGCGCGCTCAGCCGCCTATTCTGTCTCGTTCAATCGGCGCACCGCTGAGGATAAGGACTATCCGCACCATCCGGCGGGAGGAGCCACGCCATGACCTCGATCCACGATCGCTTTACACCGCTGCAGCGTGCTCTTCACTGGCTCATGGCGGTTTGCATTCTGGCGATGCTGTTCATCGGCGTCGGGATGGTGTCGACTGTTCGCCCGGATTATCTTTCGCTGGTGTCGATCCATAAGCCGCTGGGTGTCGTGATACTCGTGCTGGCGCTGATACGCCTCGTGGTCAGGTTGATACGCGGCGCACCGCCGCTGCCGGCGTCGATGCCGGAACCGATGAAGCTCGCCGCCTACCTGTCGCATCTCGCGTTCTATCTACTGATGATCGGGCTTCCGCTGATCGGATGGGGCATGCTGTCGGCCGCGGATTATCCCGTCGTGGTGGCGGGGATACGTTTGCCGTCCATCCTGCCGCATAGCAACGGTTTGCACACGCTGCTGTGGAACGCGCACAGGGCGCTCGCGCTGTGCTTCTTTGCGCTGATCGTAGTTCATCTGGCGGCGGCGCTGTTGCACGCGCTGGTCAGACGTGATGGTGTCTTCCAGGCGATGGCGCCCTGGCGGTGAAGGGGAGAGACGCCCGCCTCTGGCGTTTAGCAGGGACCGCTCAAAGCGGTCCCGTCCTTGCATTTACGACCGCAGCCCGATCTCTCAGGCATGCAGCCTCTAACCGGCCAGGAAGGGCGCGTATCGCTCCATATCAACATTTCCGCCGCTAACAATCACACCGACCCGCTTGCCCTTCAACTGATCCTTGATGGCGCGCGCAGCAGCAAAGCCAAGACAACCCGTAGGCTCGACAACCATTTTCATTCGCTCTGCGAAGAACCGCATGCAGGCCACCAATTGCTCATCGGTGGCAGTCAGAATATCGGTGACATCCCGTTTGATAATCGGAAACGTATATTGCCCCAAGTGCTGGGTCTGGGCGCCGTCCGCGATCGTCTTCGGTGTCTCGATGTGCACGATTGAGCCGGATCTGAACGATTGCTGCCCGTCATTACCCGCTTCCGGCTCCGCGCCATAGATCGTGCAGGCCGGTGCAAGTTCGCGCGCCGCGAGCGCCGATCCTGCCAGCAATCCACCGCCACCGAGACAGACGAACAATGCGTCGAGGGCCCCGACTTCTTCGATCAGCTCCTTGGCGGCCGTGCCCTGGCCTGCGATGACATCTGGATGGTCGTAGGGCGGAATCAGCGTCATGCCGTGCTTTTCGGCGAGATTACGGCCGATCTCTTCGCGATCTTCCGTATAACGGTCGTAGGTCACCACGTTTCCGCCATAACCCCTGGTTGCTGCGACTTTCGCTGCCGGCGCATCCAGCGGCATGATAATGGTCGCGGGAATACCAAGCAGTTTCGCCGACAGCGCGATGGCTTGGGCGTGATTGCCGGACGAGAACGCAACCACGCCGGCAGCGCGCTGGCGCGCGTCGAATTTCGACAACGCGTTCATCGCGCCACGAAACTTGAATGCGCCCATCCGCTGGAAGTTTTCACACTTGAAGAAAACTTCTGCGCCCACCTCCTCGTTGGCTGTGCGCGAAGTCAGAACGGGAGTGCGGGTCGCCTTGCCCGCGATTCGCTCTGCGGCAGCGGCAACGTCCACGTAAGTCGGAAGATTCAACATGATTTGTCCATCAATGGTTCGGTGCGTCGGACGACGCGTGGGTCCGGGCCTATCACCACGGCCACGAAAGGGCGGTGCCAAGATTCGACTGGCACGCGCGATCAAACAGCATGCGGGCAACAGTCAGGTCTTGCAGAGCGAGACCTGACATGTCGAAAACAGTGATGTCATCGCGCCCGCGATTGAATTGCACAGGGTTGGTCAGCAGATCGCCGAGTTCCATGCACGGTGTATCCGGTGCCCACTGCGTTTCACCGAACTGGCTCGCCTGGGTGCGATCGTCGACGAACAGGCGAACGCGTTGTAGCAGGCCATCGGGAAGCTCGCGTTTTCCTTTGGTATCGGCACCCACGCAGTTCAGGTGCGTGCCTAGTTGCACCGCCTCCAGATCGAATAGCGCTGCGGCACCTGGCGTGGCGGTGATCACCACGTCGCTCCCCGCAACCGAAGCGTTGCGATCACGCGCCAGCGCGATGTCACAACGAGCGGAGAAAGCGGCCTCAAAAGCCGGATCCGGCTGACCGGTTGCGGTCACATAGCGGACTTTCTGCAACGTTGGCATGAGCCGGAGAGCGAAGTTCAACTGCGCGCTGGCTTGCACGCCGGTGCCGAACAGGCAGACGTGCGAACTGTCAGGGCGAGCAAGCTGCTGCAGCCCTAAACCGCCTGCAGCGCCTGTGCGCATGGTCGTGACCGCGTTGCCGTCGACGATGCAGACAGGGCGGCCGGTCGCGGGGTCGATCAAAACGATGGTCGCCTGGTGAGGCTCACCACCGAGCCCTCGATTGCCCGGCCAGAACCCTGCGGCCTTAAAGCCCAGCAGGTTTTGAGTCGGTACGTCGCCCGACTTGATGCCGAATATGCCGCCCGTGGCTAGCGGCTCCCGAACGACCGGGAAGACACGTCCTTCCCGTTGGCTGTGTAGAACGAATGCTTCGCGGACTGCCGCGAGCACATCGTCAGGCAGCAACAGGGACTCGACGACGTCTTTATCGAGCAATACTAAACGCGCGTCATTTGGCATCGTTGTAAACCGTGGCTCGTGATACACCCAGATGGAGCGCGACTATTTCCATCGCGCGCCGCACTTCCATGCTGCCTGACTCCCGCAGCTCGCTCATCAGAGCGCGCCGCTCGGCCGTTTTCAACGCTCTCGGCGTGGTCGCGAGACGCGCGGCGAACTGGTCGATGCGCTGCCTGATTCCATCCGCTCCCGCAGGGTCGAGGGACTCCTTCACGCCAGCGGTGTCATCGGTACTGACGAACCGGCCGATCATGTTTTGCAAGCTGCCGAAAAGCGTCAGATCGACGTTGAGGCAGAGCGCCGCCACGTATCGGCCGCCCGAGTCCTTGATGCCTATCGACGTGCTTTTGACTTGCCGCCCGTCAGCGAACTGGTTTGCGTAGTTTGCGATGACTTGCGGATACGTCTCGTCCGCCATTCGTGCCAGACCCAGCTCGGTGGCGGGGTCGCCTTCTTCCCGACCCGACAGGTTGTTGTGGATCGCGACGATCGCGTGGTCAGCATGCAGCAAGTCGTGAACGACCACTTCGCAGAAGGGCGCAAAGGTTTCTCCCAACCCTTTCGCCACCTGCTTCAGTTGTTCGACCAGGACCTGCTGTTCTTTAGATGGATTCTGCATTTGGACAGAATATATATTATTGGACTTTCTGTCAAATTGGCGTTTTTTCCCGCGGCGGCCCGGTCGCAATCGAAGACCCGGCATGAACGGAGCGATTTCGCTAGCCTTTCTTTTCGATCGTCTTCCGCCACTCGGTTGCGGTCGGCACAACATCAACTCCGGATCGTTACAATTGACGAATCTACACAATTCGTCTCGTACCGAATGGGAGCGCTTGATGTTGAAACCTGTAAGGCTTGTCGTTACTACAGTCGCGGTTGCGTTGTCTGGTTTTGCTATGGCGGCGCAGCAGCCGGCGCCAAATTATCTGCCTGCATCAACCGCTGCGACGTTCGAGAACGCGCCGGCAATCGTCGAGGGTGCTTCCGGCAACAACGTCAAATCGACCATCTACGTCTTTATGGACCCGAACTGCATCTTCTGTCATTACGCGTGGAAAGCATTCCAACCGTACGAGGCTGCAGGGCTGCAGGTGCATTGGATTCCGCTGGGCTTCCTGAAACCGGATTCGGCGGGCAAGGCTGCCGCGTTGCTCCAGGCGCAGGATGGTCCGGCGTTGATGCATGAACTCGAGACGAAGTTCTCCGAGAAGGATGAGTCCGGTGGCATCAAGCCGTTGGCAAACGTGCCGTCTGCCACGCAAACGAAGTTGAACGGCAATATCAAGGTGTTTCAAGACCTCGGCTTCGATGGCACGCCGACGATCATCTATATGACGAGCGGCGGCCGGTGGGCCGATGTCAGCGGCTTGCCGCCTTTGAGCTCATTGCCGGGCATGCTGAATCTGCCGGAACAACCGATTACGGATCCGTCTTTGCAACGGTTCCGCTAAATGTCCTTCGCACGGTATGCGAGGACGGCAATGACATAAGCCGTGAACCTAGGCCGACTCGGACGGCCCAGCGCCTCCGCTGGCCATTGTCGTGATCCATTGCTCAAATGCCTGGACGGCGTTATCGCCGGCGCGATCGGCGTTGATCACCAGCGTATAGTCCGCGGCGCGCCAGCCTGGCGCTGCAATCGGGCACACCAGGCGGCCCGCGGCGAGGTCGCGCTCGATCATCGGCAGCGATGCGAGCGTCACGCCCAGTCCCTCCACGGCAGCGGCAAGCTGCAGATAGGCGTGATCGAACTCGACGTGACGGGCAGCCCGCAGCTGGGGCGCGCCGGCCTCCCGCAGCCAGTGCGACCAGGCAGTGCGGGTACTGGTGGAATGCAGCAGGGTGTGATGTCGCAGATCGGCCACGTTCTGTATCGGGTGTGCGCGCAGTAGCGCGGGGTTGCACGCGGGCAGGCGCACGTCGGCCATCAGCGTGCGCGACACGAGGCCAGCGCCTTGTTCGTGCCCGGAGCGCACTCCGATGTCGAAGGCGTCGCCGATATAGCGCAACTTGCGCGATGTGGTCGACACCCGTACGTCGATGTCGGGGTAGCGCGCGTGAAAGCCGGCGAGGCGCGGCAGCAGCCAGCACAACGCGAAACTCGTCAGCACGTTCACGCGCACGATGCCTGATACGCGGCGCGTGATTTCATCGTGGCGTAACCGGGCCGCCGCGCTGGCGAGGCGCTCGAAGGCGCTGTTCACATCGTTGAGCAAGGCGGCGCCTTCGTCGGTCAGCACGACGCCGCGCGCACGGCGCTCGAACAGCGGCACGCCAAACCAGTCTTCCAGCAGCCTGATCTGTTTGCCGACGGCCCAATGGGTGACGTGCAAATCGTCCGCGGCGGCGGCAAAACTGCCATGCCGGGCGACCGCTTCGAAGTTGCGCAGCGCGTTCAGTGGCGGCAGCTTCTCGCGGTCTTTTTCCGTGCCTCTGTCTTCATTCATGACGTGACTTTTTCTCCCTGATGACACGATATTACGTCAATTGAAGCACGATGTATCCCGTCATAAAATTGCCATGAAAGGATGATCGAAAGCCACCGCGCTGCGCCATTTCGGCCCGCGCCTTGTACATAACCTGCGAGGATTTATGCGCCTCACTCCATTTTCCTTCCCGCCCTCGCAGCAAGCGGGGCCGGCCAGACAGCCGGCCGCGCCGTCGCGTTCCCGCGTACTGTGGCTCTCCTGCGTTGCGCATGCACTGCACGACGGCTACACGGACATGATCTACGTGATGCTGCCGGTGTGGCAGACGGACTTCGGTCTGGGCTACGGCGCTCTCGCCATCCTGCGTGGCATCTATGCGGGGACCATGGCCAGTCTGCAACTGCCTGCCGGGCGCCTGGCCAATCGGCTGGGCAGCCGGGCCACGCTGGCGTTGGGTACCTTGCTGGCCGCGTTTGGTTATGCGCTGGCGGGGATGTCGGGCAGCCTGCTGGGCCTGTGCGTGGCATTGGCGATCTCGGGCAGCGGTTCGAGCACGCAACATCCGCTTGCCTCGGGCGCCGTGTCTCGTGTCTACGGTCGCAATGCCAGAGGCCCTTTGAGCATCTACAATTTTTCCGGCGACCTTGGCAAATCCGCACTGCCGGCTGCCATTTCGATTCTGGTGACGTTGATGCCGTGGCGTCACGCGCTGTGGATGGTGTCCGCTTTGGGCTGCGTGGTTGCCGCAGCGATTGCACTATTTCTCCCTTCTGTGCCGCGTAATGTGGCGACGGCCGAAGAGCCGCCCGCCCAACGCCGTACTACCGCGGGTAGGGGTTTTTCGTTGCTGTTCATGATAGGCGTGCTCGATACCGGCGTACGCGTGGGGCTGCTGACTTTCCTGCCGTTCCTGCTGAAGGCAAAAGGCGTCTCGCCATCGATGCTGGGAACGGCGCTGGCATTGGTCTTTATCGGTGGCGCTGCCGGCAAGTTCGCCTGCGGCTGGCTGGGCGCACGTATGGGGGTCGTCGGCACCGTGCTGGTCACAGAGGGCGGCACAGCGGCCGGCATCATCGCCGTGATGTTTTGCCCGCTGGCGCTCACCATGGTGCTGCTGCCGTTCCTGGGCGTGATGCTCAATGGGACATCGTCCGTGCTGTATGGGACCGTGCCGGAACTGGCGCCCGTCGACGGTACCGAACGTGCATTCGCGCTGTTTTATACCGGCACGATTGCTTCCGGCGCGATCTCGCCGATCATCTATGGCTTTCTCGGCGACCGGATCGGGATACATGGCGCGACGTTTGCCACCGCTCTGACCGCCTTGGCGATCTTTCCGCTGGCAATAGCATTGCGCTCGCGTCTGGCACCCGACGAGTGACAGGTCGGAACGGGTCTGCGCAACAGTCGAAGCGACCCTCCGCGTGTCGCCGCATCGCCTAAGCAGTGCGGCTTGCTTTACCGGGCTGAGTTTGGCCCGCCAAATGCATCTTCCTCCGACGCCTGACTAGCATGCTGCTATCGAAATTTTCAGCGTAGAATGCCGCGGCCGCCGCGATGTGCCGGCGTAGAGCCTTCACGTCAGCGATGCATGTCGATCTCATTACCCTTTATTTCCTTGCAATCGGAACCCTTCTCGCCAGTGCCGGGATGACGCTCTGGGAGCATCGAGCTCATCCTGAGCGCGGCAAGGAATTGAGAATACTGGCAGCGGCACACGCCACGCTTGCAATCGGCTGTGCGGTCGCGCCATTGCGTCACGACCTGCCCGGTGCGATGGGCTCTGCCTTGAGCAATCTCGTCATCGTCACCGGCCAAGGCGATCAATGATCGATACGGTCACGAGACTGGGGACAAGGTCCTGAAGTCATTTGGGGAAATTGCCCGGAGCGCGCTGGGACCCGAGGTGATGCTTGCGCGAATCGGTGGAGAAAAATTTGCTGCCCTGCTGCCTGGCCATGACAGCCTCCGTGCCAAAGAGGTGGGCGAGATCGTTGTCAGGCGTTTCGCCGGGATGATCTCCCACAGGATTAACGGCGTCGCGATACGGGCCACGGTCAGCATCGGCCTGGCGCAGTCTAAAGACGAAACGCCTACGCTTGCCGACCTGCTTGCAGCCGCGGACCAGGCGTTATACAGCGCGAAGTCGCTTGGCGGTAACCGGCTTGAAATGGAGTGCAGCGCCGCACACCCACGGCCACCTGAGGATGCAGCTGTCAGTCGCCGCAAAAGCACCGTTTGAGCTGATCACGAAAGTCCCGCGCGGGACTGGCTTCAGGAAGGCAGGAAGGCAGGAAGGTTGCGCAACGCGCCACGGTCGTTCTTTAACCCTTCAAGTCTTTAGGCCTTCAACCGCTCCGGCGTCGTAATCGGCTCAGCCGGATCGACGTGAACTTCGAGTAGCGCGATGCCCGGCGAACTGAGCATCGATGCGAGCGCGGGCCGTAGCAATTGGGGCTGCGTGCAGCGCGAGCCGGCCGCGCCGCATGCGGTGGCGACCTGCGCGAAATCGATGCCGCCGAGCTCGCAACCGTAAGGCGGATTACCGAGCTCCTTCTGTTCGAAGACGACTTCCGCCAGCATGTCGTTGCGCATCACGATGACTTTCACGGGCAACTGGTTCTTGACCGCCGTCGAGAGCTCGGCCATCAGCATCGCAAATCCGCCGTCACCGACGATCGCGACGACCTGGCGTCCAGGATTGGCCAACTGCGCCGCGATCGCGTACGAGAGCCCTGGCGCCATGGTCGCGAGCATGCCGGTAGCGATCAGTTGCTGTCCACGGCGCAGAGTCAGAAAGCGCGCTGCGAAATGCGTGTTCGCTCCGCAGTCCAGACAAACGACCGCATCGGGAGACAGCGCATCGCTGACAGCGCGGATCACGCTCTGAGGCCGCAACGGGGTCCGTTCCGTCGCAGCAACGGTATCGAGCAAGACGTTCCATTGCGTGACGCGCGCCTGGCTCTCGCGCAGGAACGCATCGTCCTTCTGGCGCAGCAGGGGCAGCAGGGCACGCAAGGTTTCCTTCGTATCGCCCACGAGCCCGACTTCCACCGGATAGCGCAAGCCGATTCTCTCCGCTTTGATATCCACCTGAACGCCGCGTGCGGCGCCAGGTTTGGGATACGAATCCACCCACGGCATCGTCGAGCCAATAATCAACACAGTATCGCAGCGGTGCATGGCCTCTTCGGAAGGCACGGTCCCGAGGTGCCCAATGCCGCCGGTCGAAAACGGTGAATCGTCGGGAATTACGGCTCGGCCCAGCAGCGCTTTGGCGACTGGCGCGTTGAGCCGGCTGGCCACTTGCTCAAGCTCTTCGGTTGCGCCGAGTGCCCCTTGTCCAGCGAGGATGGCGACGCGATTGCCCGCATTGATCAGGTTGGCCGCGGCCTGCAGTTCCCCGGGCGACGGCGTAGAGGCGGGCCGGCTCCAAGCAGTCGAGGTGCGCAGGCCGTGATTCTCCATCGATGCCTTGTCGTCGGTGAGACGCATCGCCTGGGTGTCCTTCGCTACGGTCAGATGCGCGACCCCGCGACCGCCCAGCGCACTCCGGCAGGCTATGTCAGTCACGACGAGCGCGTGGCGCGGGCCCGTGACGACCATGTTGTAAAGCGCGACGTCCTGCATCAGTGCGGACGTGTTCACGCTCTGCTGGAAACGGGTCCCGCCCAGGTCGTGAAACGTGAGCCCGGTGATGGCGAGCACGGGCGCGCCATCGAAGTGGGCATCGTAGAGGCCGTTCATCAGATGCACTGCGCCCGGGCCGGTCGTGGCGAGGCATACGCCGAGGCGCCCCGTCGCTTTAGCCCATCCCGAAGCCATGAACGCTGCAGCTTCTTCATGCCGCACGCCAATGAAGCGGATCTTGTCCTGATGCTCGCGCAGCGCTTCGATAATCGGATTGATACCGTCGCCGACCATGCCGAAAACGTGATCGACGTCCCACGCCAGCAGCGTCTGAACGATCACGTCCGAGGTCGTGGCGCTGCCTGCCGCCTCGAATTGCGGCTGGCGGTCGCTATTGACGGGCTGGCCGGACGGCGCGGTGTCGGTCTGCGCCGGCACGATCCGCGCGGAGAACAGGCCGGCTCCCCCGGCCGCCGCGGCTCTGAGGATCGAACGGCGCCCCTGGGAGCGAGGCGCGTCGTCGCGGGTAACAGGCTGATCGGCGCCAGGCTGCCCGTCCTGAGCGGTCACGGCATTGGTTTCGGGCTCGGACGGGGGGATCGATGTCATGAGATGGCTCCGGATTGCACTGCGACAGGCGCACGCGGGAACAAGCGCGGCAGGATCGGCGTGACGCCTCCGTGACTCGGGTGCCGACCATGACGAATAGCAAGCTTCGATCCCGCCCACGAACTGCTGCAGCGGCCCACGGGCGCAATGGATGATGCCTGGGCCGGAAGACATGCAGGTCGTGCAACGCGGCGGACTGTATGCAAATCTGAAGGATCCCTCTATCGCGCGGCTCGCGCGGCGCCATTTCGGTGGTGGCGGGCAACGGTCTGATTCACGCGATAGGCGGCCGCGATACGCGCTCGGTTGAGTGGCACGAAGCCTACGATCCACGGACCGATACATGGAGCTCGCTCGCGCCCATTCCCGGACCACGCGATCACGCGGCGGCTGTCCTGCTATCCGATACGTTGCTGGTGGCGGGTGGCCGTATGGACATCTTCGATTTCAATACCGGCATGCACGTCGGCTACGACCTGAAAGCCGACCGGTAGGAAGAGCGTGCGCCGATGCCGACGCCGCGCTCTCGGGTCACGGCGGCGCCGTTTGGCGCGGCAAGTTCTTTTGCATGGGTGGCGAGGGCACGCGGCGCGTGTTCGGGCAGAACGAAGCATACGATCTGCACACCGACTCATGGCAAGCCTATGCGACCATGCTCACGCCGCGTCACAGCATGGGCGCCGCGGTGATCGCGGACGCGATCCATGTGGCCGGAGGCGGTCCCATGAATGGCGGCGCGTTTCAGACTTCGATTCATGAGGTGTGGGCGGGGTGATTGCTTCAGGCGGCCGCATAGCTGAGATTCACCGCCGCATGACCGACGAACTCGAGCAGCGGCACGCTGCTGTCGCTCGATTGCGATCCGTTACGCTGCCACGCTCAGGTTTTCGAGGAGCGTTCTGCCACGGCTGGGCGATTGCTGATCTCGGTCGGTTCGCGCCAGTTCGGCTCAAGCCCCATGAACTTGTCAAAGAAGGCAATCGCGAGACCGGGCTCCTCGATCATGTTTTCACGAAACGATTGCCATACAGCCGGTTGCGAGAGCGCGTCGGAAGGTTGAATTTCAACGGCGCACTGTTCATGCACAGTCGCTTTGAGCGTGCCGATGCAAAAGTAGGTCAGCACGTAACCGGTGGGCCACCAGTCGGCGATGTTGCCGGGTGAGGGACGCAACTGCGTCGACGCGTCTTTCTTCACGTGGATGGCTTTCTCGCGCAGCAGGTCACGCAACAGCACGCCAAAAACAAACTGAAAGTAATCGAGCGCGTTCTGATGCCGGTAATCCGCGTTGCGCTCGACGACTTCGATCCAGGCGAAAAACGCAGTAGTGAACTGGCGGTCGTCGATTTCAATCTGCAGCGCGTGCCGTTCACCGTATTCGTCGCAGCACTGCTGCAGCAACTGGCGGCATAGCGTGAGCTTGCGCACACGCTTCCATGTCGGTAGTTCCTGGACTTCGAGGCTGCAGATCGGTTGGCCCATCGCATCACTCCTCGCAAGCATGCAGCGGTATCAGCAAAGATGCGTGATCACGTATTCGAATTCCTGGCTCAACGCATGCTGCGGCTCCGGGCCCTTGAGTGCCTGCCTGAACGCCGCTTCGCGTGCGCCCACCACGTCGGAGAAAAACCGCACGGCGGCGTCGGGGTCGGTAGGTATGCCGGAAGGGCAGGTATCTTTCGCGAGCGAGGTGAGCGACAGCATCAGGAACACGTACGCGTTGGGTTCGGTGACGAGCCACCACGGTGCGTTGGCATCGGGCAGGATCTCGAAGCGGGTGCTGCGGATCGGCTGCATCTCGATCAGCGATGACGCGAGTTGCGCGCCGGCACGGCATAGCGCACTGCGTGAGGCCGTCGCAGCCGCTGCCTGCGGCGCCGATAACGCGGCGCCCATCTGCTCGAGCGTCGCGCAGATGCGGTGCTCGAAGATCAGCACATCGGCTGCGCCGCTTTGCATGATCATCCGCTTGGCCGCCGCGTAATACGCCATTGAAAATTTGCGCAGCGTCTTCGCGGGACCGCGCGAAAGTTCGAGGTAAGCGGTGAGCGACTGCAGCGGGACCGGCGACTTCCAGTGATCCTGCAAGGTCGGTACAGCATGACCCGCAAATGACTCGGCCGTTTCGATCAGGTCGTCAGCAAGATGAGCGACTGATTCCAGCGACAGGTGGGAGGGGGGCTTGAGGGGCGTTGCGGAAGACGAGCGCGGCGCCAGCGGGCGGTCGCTCCGGATCGGTCCTGGCACATTGCGCGCCGCGTAACGCAGTTGACGCGCACAATCTCGCAGCGCAAGCCCGAGCTGGCTAATGTCGCGGCTTAGATGCTGCGGCAAGGGCGATTTTGACTCCATGAGCGTCTCAATGTTGCAACATTTGAAGTTAAGATAGCACAAGTGTTCAGCGGTCAGATCGACTTTTTTCATGATAGGAGCCGAGGTTGCAGAAAGCGAGTGTTGTCACGGAAAGCGTCGAGAACGACGAACAGAATCCCGCGCGGCGCCTGCGACTACGGGCTGCGTGGATGTATTTCGTCGAGGAAATGACCCAGAACGAAATCGCCCTGAAACTGGGGGTCGGACGCGTGACTGTCGTACGCCTGCTGGCGGCTGCCCGTGAGCGCAATGAGGTGAAGATCACCATCGGCGATCGTCTGGCCGAGTGCGTCGAGGCGGAGCGTCTGCTCGAAAGCCGCTTCGACGTCGAGGAGGCGATCGTCGTGCCGCTGTCGGCGCGCGGCGCTGACGCAACCGGGCCGGTAGCCGCGGCGACCGGCGCCTACGTATCCTCGCTGGTGCGCGCCAACATGCGGATTGGCGTGGGCTGGGGACGCACCCTCGTCAGCTCGCTCGCCTTCATGACCGAGCGCAACGTCGAGAACCTGTCGGTGGTGTCGCTGCTCGGCGGCATCATGAAAGCGCGCAAGTTCAACCCGGCTGAGTTCGCCTGGCGTTTTGCATCGTTGTTCCAGGCCGACTGTTACCTGATGACCGCGCCGCTGGTGGTGGATAGCGCGGCCACGCGTCAGACGCTGATCGAACGCTGCGGCCTCGGCGATATTTTCGAACTCGCCAAGTCGCTCGACGCGGTGGTGCTCGGCGCCGCCGGCATGGGGGCGGATGCGACGGCGCACCTGTCGAAATTCATCTCTAATGCCGACCGTGCGTCGCTGGTGAAGGCCGGCGCGGTGGGCGACGTGCTGTTCAATTTCTTCGATGCCGGCGGCAATTTGGTCGATCATCCGATTAATAAACGCGTGATGTCAGTGCCGCTCGATATCATCAAGAAGGTGCCCACGCGCGTGCTGGCCGCCGGCGGCGCCAGCAAGGTGCCGGCGCTGGCCGGTGCGTTGGCGATGGTCAAGCCGACCGTCCTCATCACGGACGAGTACACCGCAAGAGATTTACTCAAACTCGCGGGTCGTGGCTGAACGCTTCGGTCGCAAAAACTCCCAGCGTCGCGCAAGGCAGCACTGACCTGCGCACGCAATTCGAGTGTGCGTGACGCTGCCTGGGCACTTTGCAAGGGCGGTTTGAGCTTGCACGTGTCCTTGGCGCCTGCTGAGCGGCATGCAGCGCGCTGTCGGCGCGTGCCCGCGCCTCCCTAACCCGATTTGTCTTCCTTCCGAACCGAGCCGGCGCGCGTTCGGCCGCCCGCTCATTCGTTGTCCTGTAAATCCCGCACGATCCAGATAAACCCCTGCACGCGGGCGGTGGTTCGTCGTCGGCGCTAATCGCCTACGGGTAAGTCCCGAGCCCAAAACGCTCTTTGGGCGAAACTCGACCTTGTACCTGGAATGAACAAAGTGCTATTGTGAAATACAGAAGTTCTTATCGATGTCGGAGTGAATGAGCACCTGCCCACACTCCTGCCGAGACCTCTTCGTGCGCCCTCGCGCAGAATTTCAGGAGCTATGCCCATGCATAACATCACTCCCAGCGGCCTCGCGGCCGACCTCGAAAAACGTGCCGCATCCGGCCGTCCGATTCGCATTGGTCTGATTGGTAGCGGCGAAATGGGCACGGACATCGTGACCCAGGTGCGGCAGATGCACGGTCTGGAAATCGGCGCAATTGCCGATCTGCGCCCCGAGGCCGCGCGCGCTGCGGTGCGCGTCGCGAACGGTGCCGACACCGGTTATCGGATCGCTGATACGCGCAGTGCCATCGAACAGGCGATCGAGGCTGGCGAGATCGCGATTACGCAGGACGTCGACGCGGTTTGCACGAGCGACCTGATCGACGTGGTGATCGACGCGACCGGCAAACCCGCGGTCGGCGCTCAGATCGGTTTGCTCGCCATGGAGCACGGCAAGCACCTCGTCATGATGAACGTGGAAGCGGACGTGACAATCGGCGCCTATCTGCGGCGCGAGGCGGAGCGCCTCGGCGTGGTGTATTCGCTTGGCGCCGGCGACGAGCCGAGTTCGACCATCGAACTGACCCAGTTCGTCAGCGCGCTTGGCTATCCGATCGTCGCGGCAGGCAAGGGCAAAAACAATCCGCTCAATATCGACGCGACGCCCGATCTGTATCAGGACGAAGCGCGCCGACGCAACATGAACCCACGCATGCTGGTGGAGTTCGTCGACGGTTCGAAGACCGCGGTCGAGATGGCGGCGATTGGCAATGCAACCGGCCTCACGCCGGACGTGCCCGGCATGCACGGCCCATCGGCGACACTTGATGAACTACACAAGGTGCTGTGCCCAGTGTCCGACGGCGGCATCCTGTCGCGCAAGGGCGTGGTCGATTACACGATCGGCAAGGGGGTAGCGCCCGGTGTATTCGTCGTAGCTGAACTGGCGCATCCGCGTTTGCGCGAACGGATGGAGGACCTGAAGCTCGGCAAGGGGCCGTACTACACGTTCTATCGTCCTTATCACCTCACCAGCCTCGAAGTGCCACTCACTTGCGCGCGCTCGGTGCTGTATCACCGTGCCGATATGGAGCCGTTGCCGGTGCCGGTGGTCGAGGTGTGCGCCGTGGCCAAGAAGAACCTGCAGCCGGGCGAGCGGCTCGACGCGATTGGTGAATACACCTATCGGGCGTGGGCCATGACCGTGGGCGACGCCCGCACGCAGCACGCCGTGCCCTGTGGATTGATCGAAAACGGCCGCGTCACGCAGCCGATTCGCCGCGGCGAACTGCTGACCTATCGCAACTGCGCAGTGGACAGCGACTCGCCGATCGTCGCGTTGCGCCGTTTGCAGGACGAGATGGTGTATGGCAAGCCGCTCGCCGTCGCGTAATGAACGGTGAACCGGCCCATCAAGGAGGATGGACATGCAGGAGATCATAGAAGCATTGCCAACCAGGCCGGCCACGGTGCTGCGCGGGGTATTGTTCCGGCACGATCCAGCGACGCTGCGCGAAGCCTTGCGCAAGATGATTCTCGTGCGGCGTTTCGAGGAGAGCGCTGAGCAGGCATACATGCGTGGGCTGATCCACGGCACCATGCACCTCTCCATCGGCCAGGAGGCGAGCGCCATTGGCGCGACACTGCCGCTCACCGATGACGACTACATCACCTCCACGCACCGCGGCCACGGCCATTGCATCGGCAAAGGGGCGGATCCGAAGCGTATGTTTGCGGAGTTTTTCGGCAAGGAGACGGGCTATTGCCGCGGACGCGGCGGCTCCATGCACATTGCCGACGTGAGCCGGGGCAACCTGGGGGCGAATGGCATCGTGGGCGGAGGCATGCCGATCGCGGTCGGCGCGGCGCTCTCGGTGAAGCGCCAGCATAAGGACAGCGTGGTGATGTGTTTCTTCGGCGACGGCGCCAATAACGAGGGCGCTTTCCACGAGTCGCTAAACTTCGCTTCGATCTGGAAACTGCCGGTGATCTTCGTGTGCGAGAACAATCGCTACGGGATGTCGATGTCGGTGGAGCGTTCCACCGCGGTATCGCACATCGCGCAGCGCGCCCTCGCTTATGACATGCCGGGCGTGACGGTGGATGGCAACAGTTTCACCGAGGTGCTGAACGCCGCCGAAGAGGCCGTTGCGCATGCGCGCAAAGGCGACGGGCCCACGCTGCTCGAATGCGAGACGTACCGTCTGCGCGGCCACTCCAAGAGCGACCGCAACCGTTACCGCACGCGCGAGGAGATCGACACGTGGAGTGCGCGCGACCCCATCGCGCGATTCGAGAACGAATTGCTGCAGTGCGGCTTGCTCGATGTCGCAAGTATCGCCACGCTGCGGGAAGAAGTGGAGGCGCAGATCGAGGCCGGTCTCGAGTTTGCGCAAAACAGTCCGTCGCCGCAGCGCGCCGAACTGACCCGTTACGTATATGCATCGACCAGCGGGAGCGAGCAATGACGGCGGACGTGCTTGAAAAGGTGCAGGGACTGGCCCACGGGCAGGCGGCGCAGCAGGAACAGACGCAAGCTCAGGCGCACGATGAAGTGCGCGAGTTGACCTACGCGCAGGCGATTCAGGAAGCGATGGCCATTGCAATGGAGCGCGATGAACGCGTATTCCTGATGGGCGAGGATATCGGCGTCTACGGGGGAGCATTTCAGGTCACGGGCGACCTGTATCAGCGCTTTGGCGCGGAACGGGTGATGGACACGCCCATTTCGGAACTCGGCGGCGCGGGCCTCGCAGTGGGTGCGGCAATGACCGGCTCGCGGCCGATCTACGAATTCCAGTTCTCCGACTTCGCCACGCTGGCGATGGAACAGATCGTCAACCAGGCTGCCAAGATGCGCTTCATGCTGGGTGGCGAAGCGTCGGTGCCGCTCGTGATGCGCTTTCCGGCAGGCTCGGGAACAGGCGCAGCTGCGCAGCACAGCCAGAGTCTCGAAGCCTGGTTTGCCCATGTGCCGGGACTGAAGGTGGTTCAGCCGAGCACGCCGCACGACGCGAAGGGCCTATTGCTGGCCGCGCTGGAAGACCCGGACCCGGTGCTGATCTTCGAGCATAAGCTGCTGTACAAGAGCAAGGGGCCCGTGCCCGAGGGCTATTACACCGTGCCGATCGGCAAGGCGGCCGTGTGTCGCGCGGGTCGCGACGTCACGATCGTGGCCACCTCGATCATGGCGATCCGCTCGCTGGAAGCCGCAACGCTGCTCGAGCAGGAAGGTGTGGATGCCGAAGTGATCGACTTGCGCAGCATCCGGCCGATCGACCGCGAGGCGATCATCGCCAGCATTCGCAAGACCTCGCGGCTGATCTGCGTCTACGAGGGCGTGCAGCAACTGGGCATTGGCGCCGAGATCGCCGCCATCGCCTGCGAAAGCGAGGCCTTCGATTATCTTGACGCGCCGGTGATTCGCCTGGGCGGTGCCGACTGCCCATTGCCGTACAACCCCGAGCTGGAAAAAGCGGCGGTGCCGCAGGTCGACGACATCGTCGCGGCGGCGCGTCGCGTCGTCGGTGGGAGGGGCTGAGATGCCGACCGAGGTCATTCTGCCGCGCGTCGACATGGACATGACCGAGGGCATGATCGCGGCGTGGCATGTCAACGAAGGCGACGAGGTACGCGAAGGAATGCTGATCTTCGAAATCGAGACCAGCAAGGCGACGATGGAAATCGACGCGCCGGCAAGCGGCATCATCCGGCAGATCAGTGCGCCGGTGGGCACGTCGGTGCCGGTCGGCACTGCGGTCGCGTGGATCTACGCAGCGGGTGAAGCGCTTTGTGAGCATGGCGAAACTGGCGTAGCCGCCGCGGAGCGCGCGGCGACGGCGCCGGCAGAGGCAACCCAGGCAGAGACGACACAAGCGCGGGCCATGGCGGCGTATCAACTTACAGCGCTGTCCGACCCACAGGCGAGTCTGTCTGAGGACGCCCCAGTGAACGGACCGCAACCTTTACGGGCAACCCCGGCTGCCCGGCGCCTCGCTCGCGAACGCGGGTTGCGGCTCGTGGACATAGCCGGGTCCGGGCCACATGGACGCGTCGCTGCGCAGGATGTGCTGCGTGTGGTTGCGCAGCCGGATGGTTCGGGGCACGTGCGCCGCGGCGCGCTGCGCACGTGCCTGCACAGCATCACATTGCGTAAGGGAAGCGGCGACCCGCTGGTGCTGTTGCACGGGTTTGCGGCGGAATCGAATAGCTGGCGGCCGTTCTCACAGGCCGTGGCACGCATGAACGGTCCCGAACCCGGCATGCTGGCCGTGGACTTGCCCGCGCATGGCAAATCCCCAGCCGAGGCGGCGGGCTCGCTGGAACAGATGGTTGCGGCGCTAGAGCACACCTTGCTTGACGCAGGCATCACACGTTGTCATCTGCTCGGTCATTCTTTCGGCGGCGCGCTGGCGTTGGCGACCACGGCAAGCGCGTCGCGCCTGGAAGTGCGCTCGCTCGCATTGCTTGCTCCGGCGGGTCTCGGGCCCGAAAGCAATGGCCCGTTCCTGCGCGGCCTCACCGAGGCGACCCGTCGCACGAGTCTCGCCGCGTGGCTCAAGCAGTTGTTTGCCGACCCGGCGCGGATGGACGAAAGCTTCATCGCGACTGCCGCGCAACAACTGGAAAGCCCTGAGGTTCGCGAACGCCTCGCGGCGGTGGCGGACACGCTCTTTCCGGACGGCACGCAGATGCTGGATCTGAGGCACCTGTTCAATGATCTGACGCTGCCGGTGCGCGTGCTTTGGGGGCAGCAGGACCGGATACTCCCGGTTAGGCATGCAGACGGTTTGCCAGGGCATGTCGCCGTGCATCGGTTCGCCGGCGTGGGGCATTTGCCACATGTCGAAGCCGAGGCGACGGTTGCTTGGTTGGTAATGCAAAACATCGCAGCTGCAACGATAGGCACACGCGCGCGTGCCGCGTTACGATGACGCTGCGAGCGACTGTTCCAACACTGCAGTCGAATGCCTGGTGAGAGCGTGGCAGGGGAATGACTGGCGTTTTCCCCGATGAATTTAAAAATGAACAATTGTATTATGCAAAGTGCAATATGTTCACCATCTTGATTGAAGAGGTTTGATTCAGAGAGCCCACCCCAGACGGTACGGTGCCGCGATCGGGCAGCGAAAGGCTCCAGCAGACAGCTTGCATGGGATGGGAGTGAGCGCTAAAGCGCCAACTCCCATCGACAGGAGACGACGATGGACTTTGTGCGCGGTGCCTTACTCGCCCTGGCCGTATTCTGGGCGCTGCAACTGGTCGGCTCATGGTTTCAGATGCGCCGCTACACGGACGCCGTCCGAGATGCCGCAAAGCGTTGGCAAAGCGGCTTTCTCGGCGTCGGCTCCTGCAAGGTCAAGCTTGGACGGGGCGCGGTTGCCATCGTCGTGCTGTCCTCCGATCTGCGCGTCTGCCAGTTTCTCAGCATGTCCGGCCTCACGGTCTTCACGCGCTTCCATCCACACGAAAGTTTTACCGGCCTGTCGACAAGCGAGTTTAGCGCGCGTCTGAAGGCCTCAAAGTTGCGCCGCAGCATTGCGCAGGCTGCCACCGACGCACTCGAGCGCGCCCAACGCGCCGCCGAAGCGCCCACCTGATTCCCTTCTTGATGCATTTGAGCAAGCTGTTGTTTCCGGTTCCGCCGGGTCACGCAGAGTCACACCTTGCGGAGCTTTTCGCGATCGTTTCGGTTCATCTGGGAGATTCGCCATGTTCATGCTTGATTGGCTCACGCATGTCGCAGAAGGGTTCATCGGCATCTTCAATGCCGGCGGTAAAACGTTTGTGGGCTTCGTCGTCGGCATCCTGCCCACGCTGATCGTGCTGTTGACCGCGGTGTATACGCTCATTGCGTTGATCGGCGAGCAGCGGGTGCAAGGTCTCGCGCGCTTTTTCTCGAAGAATGTCATCACCCGCTATACGCTGTTGCCGCTGCTTGCGATGTTCTTCCTGACCAATCCGATGGCCTACACGTTTGGTGTATTCCTGGAAGAGAAGCACAAGCCCGCGTTTTACGATTCCGCCGTGTCCCTGTGCCACCCGATTACCGGTCTCTTTCCGCATTGCAACCCTGGCGAGCTGTTTGTCTGGCTCGGGGTGGCCGCCGGTCTCACCAAGCTCGCGGAAACCCACGCTCTGTCGTTTTCCATTCCGAAGCTCGCGTTGTTCTATTTGATCGTCGGTCTCGTCGTGAATCTGCTGAAAGGCATTCTCACCGAGGCGTTGACCCGGATTCTGGCTCACCGGGAAAACGTCGAACTGTGATGCACTGCCGTCGCCGGTAATCCAACATCGAGACTGAGGAGACATGACATGGATACGAGAGCATACAGAACGGTGAAGGTCGAGCGAGGACCCAATGGATGGGGTGGCCCGCTCCTGATTCACCCCACGCCGGAGCGCAACAAGATCGTTGCAGTGACGGGCGGCAACATACCTGAACTGGCCAGGCTTCTCGCCGAAATGACGGGTGGCGTGCTGGTCGACGGGTTCCGCACTCCGCCGCCCGAGTCCGAGATGGCTGCGGTGGTGATCGACTGTGGCGGCACGGCGCGCTGCGGGGTGTACCCGCGCAAGAAGATTCCGACCATCAATCTCACTTCGGTCGGTCAATCGGGTCCGCTGGCCCAATTCATTACCGAGGATACCTATGTATCCGGTGTCACTCCGGCGAACCTGACTGCGGTTGAAGACGATCTGTCGGGTGCCGCCGCGTCGGGCGCGGCGAGTGCGCGTGCCGCGGCTGCGCCGACCGCCACGTCGCCGTTTGCCGAGCCGGCCGGCATCGTCGGAGCCGCAACGCGCGAAGCGGAGCACTCGCGCGGCCTGATCGGATTCATCACCTCGATCGGGCGTGGCATGGGTGGCGTCGTCAATGTGCTGTTCAACAGCGGACGCAAGGCGATCGACACGGTGATCCGCAACGTGCTGCCGTTCATGGCCTTCGTGACCATGCTGATCGGTATCATCAACTCGACCGGTATCGGCACGGGTCTCGCGCATCTGTTGTCGCCGCTCGCCGGCAACATCGTCGGTCTGATCGTGCTGTCCGCGATCTGCGGCTTGCCGTTCCTGTCTCCGGTGCTGGGCCCGGGCGCGGTGATTGCCCAGGTGATCGGCGCGGCGATCATCGGGCCGGCCATCGGCAACGGCACGATCCCACCGCAGATGGCGCTGCCGGCGCTGTTCGCTTACGACACCCAGGTGGGTTGCGATTTCGTGCCGGTGGGGATGGCGCTCGGTGAAGCCAAACCGGAGACGATCCGGATCGGCGTGCCGGCGGTCCTGATCAGCCGGCAGATCATGGGGCCGATTTCGGTCCTGATCGCATGGGCGGCAAGCTTCGCACTCTAACTGGTGAGACGGAATGGCTATGCACTACTACAAGACGGTGATTTCGGAGGTCGGTCCCGAAGTGCGTGACCTGCTGGAGGGCGGCGTGCTGATTCTTTACGCCGATGGAGCGCCGCCCGAACTGGCCGAGGTGTCCGTGCTGCATCGCGCCGAACAGGCGCATGCCGAGGCGCCTCGTGCGGGTTCGCAGTTGCGCATCGGCGGGGTCAGTGCGGTTGTCACCGCGGTCGGTCCGACGGCGTGGAGCAAGGTGAACGAGATGGGCCACGTGGTGATCAATTTCAACGGTTCGAGCGCGGCTGAGCGGCCCGGAGAGATCTGTGCACAACCGGTCGATACGGACGCATTGCTTGCGTGTATACGCAGCGGAACCGTGATCGAAATCGTCGATCTTTGATCCAGCGGGTTGTCGTGCATCAATCGGCCAACGAAGGGTCGACGTGGTGAAGTCTATGGGTACTGCAGTGTGTTGAACGCTTTACATGAGAAGGTCCTGACATGCTAGAAACCGCAATCGTCGTGAAGGTAAACGAAGGACTGCATGCGCGTCCCGCCACGCAGTTCGCCAAGCTCGCGAAAGAGTTTTCCTGTTCGCTGCAGATCTTTCGCGGCGCGACGTGCGCCGACGCAAAAAGCGCCGTGAAGCTGATGCTGTTAGGCGTCAAGCAGGATGATCAGATCCTGCTACGAGCCGACGGTTCGGACGAAAGTGATGCCGTGCGTCGGCTGCTGCAGTTCCTGTCGGAGCCCAGCGCCGGCGTGTCGCTTGCGGGGCATGACGCAAACGACCGCCTGGTCGAAAAAGCCGCGGCAGTTGAGGCAGGGAGTAGGGCGGACGCGGACAAACCGCAGGACCCCCGTGTGCAGGAACCTGCCGTTACCGAGGCGTCGGTGCGCGGCGTGGCGGCGAGCGAAGGCCTGGCGGACGGTGAGGCGTTCGTGTATTTGCCCGAGGCATTGCGTGCAACGCGGCAGTTTATCGAGCCGGATGAAGTGGAAGGAGAATTGGCCCGCTTCGGCGTGGCGTTCCGTGAAGCGATCGCTGCGCTCGATTCGCAGTTTGAGACCATGGGGCAGCACGACGATATCGTCGAGGCACTGACGGACGTCGCGCAAAGCGATGAGTTCTCGAGCGCCGTCAAGGACCGCATCGCGTCCGGTTGGGATGCGGCCGCGGCGACGCTGCAGGTGGGCGAAGAACTCGCCGCTGCATTCCTCGCAATGGAAGACGAATATTTGCGCAGCCGCGCCGACGATATTCGAGGCATCGCGCGCCAGGTGGCGTTAAGGTTGCTCGGGCGCGACGATGTGAGTCTTGCGTCACTGAGCCGACCTTGCATCGTGCTGGCCGCGGATCTGAGCGCCCTCGATTTCGCGCGCGCGTGCGTGGCCAACATCGTGGGTCTGGTCTGCATCAAGGGGAGCGCGACCTCGCACCTCGCGATTATGGCGCGTGCGCACGGTATTCCCGCTGTGCTGGGCTTGCCGGTGGCGGACGATCGTTTGCGCGAAGCCACCACCGTTGCGCTCGACGGCGCACAAGGGCAGGTATGGTTCGACCCTTCGCCCGAATTGCAGGCGGACTTTGCTGCGCGGATCGCGCAGGACCGGCGTCGGCACGCCGCACTCAGCGTGTATCGCGACGTAGCCCCCGTCACGCGCGACGGACGGCACATTGAGATCGCCGCGAACCTTGGTTCACTGACGGAGATCGATGCGGCACTCGAAGCCGGCGCGATGGGCGTGGGCCTGTTCCGCACGGAACTGCTGTTCATGGACCGTCGCACTTTGCCCGACGAGGATGAACAGTACAACGTCTACAGCCGGCTCGCCGAGGCTTTTCATCCGCGTCCCGTGGTGATCCGTACGCTCGATGTCGGGGGCGACAAGCCGGTGCCCGGTATCGTTTTTCCGCAGGAGGACAATCCGTTCCTCGGCTGGCGCGGTGTGCGCATGTGCCTCGACCGTCCCGACGTGTTCAAGCCGCAATTGCGCGCATTGCTGCGTGCCGCGACGCTTGGCAATGTGCACGTGATGTTGCCGATGGTGGACGATCTGGACGAGGTTCGCCGGGTGAAGGTGCTGCTTGCAACCTGCGCGCAGGAACTGGCTCTGGAAGGTGCGGCTTACGCGATGCCGAAACTGGGCATCATGGTCGAGACGCCAGCCGCAGCGCTCACCGCTGATCTGCTGGCGCCTGAAGTGGACTTCTTTTCGATCGGCACGAACGATCTGACGCAGTATGTGATGGCTGTCGACCGGGTCAATCCGAATCTGGCGGCGCTGTACAGGACCGATCATCCAGCGGTGCTGCGCGCCATCGGCATGGTCTGCGAGGCGGCAAAGAAGGCGAACATCCGCGTGGCGGTATGCGGCGAAGCGGCAGCGCGGCCGGAGATGATCCCGGTGCTGATCGGGTTGGGCGTCAACGAGTTGAGTATGAGTCCGTCGTCCGTGTTGAGGGCCAAGAAGATTGCGAGTGAGCTGTAGCGCGCGAGCTCACGTGAAAACCCGTCGGCGGATGTCGAGCAACGCGCCTAACAGAAAGACGGTAGGGACACATAACGCGGTGTCATGCAGGTGTCGCGTGCTGAGGACGCCGATCATTGCACCGAGCGCAAAACTGAGGCTGATTGCACCGAGCATCGCCGCGTCGCCCAACTTCGCGGGGTCGCGTTTCGGTATCGTCGATTCAAAGAACAGTTGTACTGATCGCCGCAGATTGCCGGTGGTCATCACCGACGTATAGGTGACCGTTCCGGATCGCACGAAGAACGTCGTTTGCAGCGTCGCGACTAACGAGATGCCTGGTATCAACCAGAATTCGGGTAGACCTTTCAGCCCCGCGGTCCCCAGAAACACAATTTCGAGCACGAGTGCAGCGATGGCCGGCTCGCGGAACCAGCGCGGCGTCATCAATTCCAGCGGACGCGCCGCCAGAACCCCGCATGCGAAGCCGACGAGTGGTGAAACATGCCTCGCCGCCTGGTGCCAGTCGCTGGCGGCCAGATTGGCCGCCAGCAGCACGATGTTGCCGCTCATTGAGTTGGCAAAGACCTTGCCGTGTCCCACGAAGGTGAACGCGTCGAGAAAGCCGCCCGACAGCGTCAACAGTAGTGCTACATTCGAATGCGCTTTTGCCGCTTCAACGTCCATTGCCGTCCCCACTTGCGTGTCCATACTCGTGCTCACTCGTGCGTTGCAGGAAAATCGTTGGGTCTACGTATTTCATGGCAGGGCGTCGCTCGTTGCATTCACATCGGATAAGGGCATTTAATCAACGGGCCATTACCGGGCGGTTTCCGGCACACGCGGGTTCGTTGCAAATGCAATCAGTCGCTACCCGCTTTTCTTTCATTTGTAATGTGGGACGCGCACGATGAAACAGTGGCGTGACGGTCAGCGGGTGTAATTCGTCAGAGAGTCCTGAGGCGCGCTTTCCAGCTTCCTCGCAGCCGGTTGAAAAAGGGTATTTGGACGATGGAAACCAAAACAGATATTCTCGTAATCGAAGACGATCCGTTTATGCGCGATTTGCTTGCACTATCGCTGCGGGACGCCGGATATCACGTCCTCGAATGCGATGCAGCGCACGCACGACGTCTTGACGAAACGGTGTCTGCGAAGGTCGTCGTCGTGGATCTGAACCTGCCGAAAACCGCTTCGATGCAGACGGTCAACGCATTGCGGACGCGCTTCCCGCAGGCATCGATCGTGGCGATTTCCGGCTACTTCGGGGGCGGCCCGGGCATGGCCGACGCGGCCGTCCAGCAGCTCGGCGTGGAGCGGGCACTGGCGAAGCCGTTCGGATGCAACGAGCTCGTCGCATCAATTAAAACGCTTCTCGCGCCGTTGTCCATGAATGAACCTTGATGAGGCGACTCGACATGACCCGTACGGAGCGATCGAGACACAGTTTCGCATGGCGGGGCAGATACTGGCTGATCGCGCTAGGCGGGGGGCTCCTGATCGTCTCGCTGTGGATCGGAGCCGCGACCGACATCATGCGTTCCCGCCGCCTCGTGCTCACCTACAATGACCACGAGCTGTCGAGCCTCGTCAGTGCGCTTGCGGAGCAGACCGCACGCTCGCTACAGGGCGTTGAATTCATCCTGGGACGGACATCCGTGTGGGCGCTCGATCCGGCGCGCACGCAAGAATCGCCCGACGAAACCCACGCATTCCTGCGGCAGGAAATCGACGGTGTACCGCAAATTCGGCAAATCGAAATCTTCGATGCGACTGGCAACCGGATTGCGACAACGCTATCGTCGCCCAAAGCCCTTAATATCGCGGGTCGAAATTACTTCCAGCAGTTGCAGCGAGCGCACGGCGATGCCCTGGTGATCGGCGAGCCGATCATGAGCCTCGCAGACGGAAAGCCGACCTTCGCCGTCGCCCGGCGGCTCGAAGACGCGCAAGGCCGGTTCCGAGGCGCGGTCGTCGCGCTGATCGAAGATGAGTACTTCCGTAACTTCTATGAACAGGTCGATCTAGGCCCCGGCACGGCGATCCGGCTGCGGCGCACCGACGGCACACCGGTTGTGGTGTTCGAAGGAGGCCCGGCCGCCAGCCCCTCCCGGCACGTGCGCTCGGTGCAGCGCCAGGTGGCCGGATTTCCATTGAGCGTAGAGGTCACGCGCGACGAAGCGGTTGCGCTTGCAACCTGGCGCACGTCGACCATCGACGAGCTGATCGGCGCGGCTGCACTTTCGTTGCTCGTCGCGGTGCTCGCGAACGCTCTCGTCAGACAGGTGCGGCGTCTCGCCCGGGTCAATCGCCAGTTGCAATCGAGCCAGCAGCATTGGCGCGTCGTGTTCGAGAACGCGCCGGCGGGCATCGTGCTACTCCGTCATCACGACGACTACTATCTGACCGCCAATCCCGCGTTTGAGCGCATGATCGGGTCTGGGCCGATATGAACATCGCCCGTGTCACTGTCTCGAAGGAGTCGTCGGATCGCTCGGCGCCGCAACTCGAGGACGTGGTGGTCGCCACCGTCGAAGACGTGACGCAACGCCGTGAGGACGAAGCGGCACGCCGCCAGTTGGAAAGTCAGCTCCGGCAGTCACAGAAGCTCGAAGCGCTCGGTACGTTCGCAGGCGGCATCGCTCACGACTTCAACAACATCCTCGGCGCGATACTCGGCTATGGCGAGCGCGCCTTGTATGCGATCGCGGAAGGGGCACCTGAGCGGCGCTATATCGAACAGGTGATGAATGCGGGCAACCACGCACGAGCACTTGTCGAGCGTATTTTGACCTTCAGCCGCAGCGGGATCACGACCCGGGTGCCTGTCCATCTCCAGCCGGTGGTCATCGAAACCATTGAGCTATTGAAGGTGCGACTGCCCGAAACCATTCAACTCGAGCTTCGACTCGACGCGCGAGACGCGTTCGTAGCCGGGGACCCCGCGCATATGCATCAGGTCGTCATGAACCTGTGCAGCAATGCGGTTCACGCGATGCCAGACGGCGGTAAGCTCTGCGTCGAGCTCGCGTTGCAGCACCTCGATACACCGCGCTCGCTGTCGCATGGCGCGATCGGTTCGGGCGAGTTTGTGCGTCTCAGGGTGCATGACACCGGCGTCGGTATTGCGCCTGATCTGCTGGAACGCATCTTCAATCCTTTCTTCACCACGCGCAAAGCCGGGGAGGGTACGGGATTGGGGCTCTCGCTCGTCGAGGGTATCGTGCGGGAATACAGCGGTGCAGTGGACGTGCACAGTGTCGTCGGTCGGGGCACACACTTCGAGGTCTATCTGCCGGTGATCGATGCGGTGGCCGTCTCGGATGACCAGCGCGAAGCGGCGCCGCCGCATGGCGACGGACAGACAGTGCTGCTCGTCGATGACGAGGAGACGCTCATTGCGCTTGGCGAGGAAGTCCTTGCGGAGCTGGGTTACGAACCAGTCGGTTTCGTTTCGAGCGAAGCGGCATGGCAAGCGTTCAGCGCGAATCCGCAGCGCATCGACGCGGTGCTGACCGATCAGACGATGCCAGGCATCACGGGGCTCGAACTGGCGACACGCATTCGCGCGGCCCGCCCGGATGTTCCGGTGATTCTTGCCAGCGGCTATAGCAGTGCCACGCTGGAACGCGACGCGAAAGCGGCCGGCATCGCCGACGTGCTGCGCAAGCCGCTTCGGCAAGCCGATCTGGCGTGGGCAATGAGCCGCGCGCTTTCGCAGCGGGACAACGAAAGGGCTGAGTGATAAGAATCGTCCACTGCAACCGCGCCAGCGCAGCCCGGGCGCGGCTTATGCTGCGACGTAACTGGGCATAGCGGATTGAGTGATACCGCTGATCCGCATTCCCAGTATGCAAGCCACGTGCAAGCCGGGCGGGCGTAGAATGCCAGCCTTCCTGGACATAACCCGAGAGTCGAGCCGCCTCATGAAAGAACCGCGCAAGAAGAACCCGACCTTTGGCGTTGCCGTGTTTATTGTGATCGCGGTGTTGCTGGTGATTGCGACGCTCCTCTACAACGCGATCACCGAAAAGCGCGAGTTCGACCGCGAGAATGTGGTGACGCCCAGTGTTGCCTCCGCGGCGGCCGCGACAGCGGGCGCGAGCAGCAGCGCGCACTGATCCGCTGGGCGCGGGGCAGGGGGCGCGTGTGCGCCGCGCCGTTCCAATGCGGTTCCACTTTGCTTGGCCGCCTTATTCGTCGGGCAGGCGGATCACGCTGGCATCCTTGCGGATCTGGTTAGCTGCCGCGAGCATCTGCTTGCACTGATGCGCGAGCAGTTTCAGTTCATGCACGGCGTCCGCCGAATGGTCGGCCGATATCTCGGCCTCGACCACCATCGCATCGAGTTCGCGCGAAATCTGTTTCGTCTCTTCGGCCTGATCCGCCGGCGGTGCGATGCCGGCCTCGGCTTCGGTGAGATTGTCCCGAACCACGCTCAGCACGCGTTGCAGCGGTTGCAGCGAGACGCTGTCCTGTTGTTGCGCCGATGTGCGCAACAAAGGCGCGGCCGCTGTGATCTGCGAGGCCAGCACGTGACTGCGTACCAACAAATCGTTGAGCTCGGGGACAAACTTCTGCGCCGCCTTCGGCTCCAGCATCATGCGCTGGAATGCCTGGCCCAGGTTGGCGAATGCCACATGCACGTTTTTGCGGGCAAGCCGGTAGCGATAGTCGCGTTCGAGTGCGACGGCCGCCGCCGTTGCGGCTGGAGTCGTAGCGGCGCCGACCGCGGCAGCACCAACGGTGGCGGCCCCGACTGCTGCAGCTGCGACGGTCGCCGCGGTTTTTGCGTCTGCCTCGCCTGCTGACTCCACGGGTTTCATCTTGGCATTGGCATTGGCATTGGCATTGGCGGCAAGGTTCGCGCCAGCCGACGCCAGCGCGGCCGCACCGAAGTTCGCGCCGCCAAAACCCGCCGCACCAAAACTTCCTGCGGGATCGGCCATCGCAGCAGCAGGCGCGCGCGCACCCGCCTCGGTCACGACCGCGGTGGCGATCGCGACTGGTTTGCCGCTCCACCACCAGCTCGCTTCCAGATACTGCCGGGTAGCGGCGATCATGCTATTGACGAGTTTGCCCATCAGCCGGTATTCCCAGTATGGGAACAGATGGCTGGCGGCAATCGCGATCGCGCAGCCGACCACCGTATCAATAGCCCGCTCGCCGATGATGCGCATGCTGCCCGGTGCAAGCAGGTGAAACATCAGTAACACATACGCCGAAGTGAACACCACGCTCGCCGCGTAATTGAACAGCAGCAGGCTGTAGCTCATGACCATCGAGGCGAACATCACTACAAGCAGGATGTGGGGTTCCTTGACGAACACCATCAGCGCGATGCTGGCCGTGCAGCCGATCAGCGTGCCGACAATCCGCTGCCCGTTGCGTTGCTTGGTCAGCGAATAGCCCGGCTTCAGGATGATGACGGTGGTCATCACGATCCAGTACGCGTTGGTGAGCGGCAACAGCCGCCCGAGCCAGAAGCCGACGGCTACCGCAATCGTCACGCGTAACGCATGCCGGAAGCTCGGCGAGGCCATCGTCAGGTTCGAGAAAATCTGCCCGAACGGCACGCGCCGGCTCGATACGAAGCGCGATAGCGCCTGGTCCAGACGCAGTTCGGTTTCCGTGGTGCGCGCTTCACTGGAGAGGCTCTTGCGCATCTTGTCGATCAGCCGCGTCGCGCTCCAGAGGCGCCTGAAGGTAGCCGACACCGCCGAATACGCCTCCGGGTTCTTCGCCGGCATCTCGTGCTTGCGCATCAGATCGATTTCGAATTCGATGGCGCGCAATTCCGCTTTCACATTGACGCGGCTGCGCGGCGGCTGGTTCTGCAGCACGGCGAGGCCGACTTCTTCGAGGTCGGCCGCGGCCTTGCGGATCAGGTCCCGATAGAAGGTGAGCATGTCCGAGCCGCCGAAGGTGTTGCGCACCATTGGGTAATCGGTATGCGCGCCGACGAACAGCTCATGCAGGTCGACCGTGTTGATGAACAGGTTGAAGAGCATCGCACGGCGCGGTTCGAGCTTGCCACTCTTGAGCTTGGGCAGGTTGCGCAGCACGATGTCGCGCGCCGCGTCCTGCCGCTCGACCGCGGCGATCTGCTTGGCGACCAGCTTGCGGTAGCACTCGTCGAGGTCGTTATCGAGGTCGTAAAAGTCGGACCGCGCGAGCAGATAATCCGCGCAGGCAAAGACGCTTTCGGCGAGCGCCTGCTGCTCGATGCGGTGCATCTGCCAGCGGCTCACCAGGGTTGACCAGTACGTGTACCAGAGGCCGCCCGCGAGTATCCATGCCGCATTGACGAGCGCCTGCATGGGTGTGAAATGCTCTTCAAGCGTCATGATCATCATGAAGAGCGTTGCGAAGCTGATTTGCGGCCAACGGTTGCCGTACACGACGATCAGCGACAGCACGAACGTCAGCGGCACCACGGTGCACCAGAGCGCCACCGGATTGACGGTGGCGATACCAGTAGCGAGCGCCGACAGGAACCCGATGACACTGCACGCCAGCATTTCGTTGTGCTTGTACTTGAGCGGGCCCGGCATGTCGACCACGCACGCGCCGAGCGCGCCGGTCGCGATGGTGAAGCCCAACTCCTGCTGGTGGAACAGCAGCAGGCAAATGACGGCCGGTAGCGATACGCCGACTGCCATCCGCAGCCCGCCATAAAAGTACTGGCTATATAAAAATTTTTTGATTTCGACCGAATAACGCATCGACTGCCTGGAGGTTTCGTATCACGACAATAATGAGACTGCAGGGAAGCCCCAAACCGAAGATGAGTCTAACTGATTTTGGAGTCGATCTGACCTCGTCCGTTCGGCCAGGTTATGCCGCGTCGATGCCTTTGTTATGCTCTCGCTCGAGGGCTATGGCGGGCATTCGCCGGGTGGCTCAGCCGAGCAGGCCATCCGTCCGTGTGTCATTGCCGGAGCCGTTGCGCAAGGTTTTGCGATACCACAGCGTCCATGCCAGCAGCGCGCCGTAGATGCCATAGCCGATGAACGGCGAAACCACCAGAAACCGCTCGACTGGCCAGGTCCACGCCATCCAGGAGCGCAGGGCGGTTTCGGTGGTGAGGCCCACGCCCCAGACCGCGGTCATCATGCGCATCGAGGCGGCGAAGGCCGGCCGTTCGTCCCAGAGTGCGTTGATGCGTTCGGCGCCGCCGGCGACTTCGCGTGCCACCGTCGCGCGGGCCAGATAGAAGATGAGCGGACGGCGCATGGGCAGCGATAGCAGGAATGCCACGCCAACCGCGCCTGACACCAGCGACTCGCGCAGCAGCAACATGCGCGGGCTGCCGCCCAGCGCCATCGCGCCGAGCGACAGGACAATGCCGAGCAGCACGACCAGGCTGAGCGCATCGACGCGTCGGAACCGCGCCAGTTCGACGAGACTCCAGACCACCGGCGGCACGGCCGAGGCGATCAGGCCGCCGGTCTCGCCCCAGCGGGGCAGGGCTAGCCGGTAGGCCAACCATGGCAGCAACAGATTGACCGCCAGTTCGAGCAGGAAAGCGGGGCGCAGTTTCATGTTAATTTACGTTGTAAGCGATACGTGCGAGTATCGGCGAGGCACTGCCAGGCGGCAACCGTTTTTGTGCATCGGCCGGCCCGCCGATAGCGGGTCGCTGCAGGCCTGAGCGCCGGTGCTGTGTACACTTGCGGTTCGTTGCTCCATACCATGCCATGACATCCCGTTACCCGATCCCGCCCAATGAAATCGAACTGACCGCAGTACGCGCGCAAGGGGCGGGCGGGCAGAACGTCAACAAGGTCTCGAGCGCGATTCATCTGCGCTTCGATGTGCGTGCGTCGTCGCTGCCCGACGTTCTGAAAATGAGGCTTCTCGCGCTGCCAGACCGGCGCCTGACCCGTGACGGCGTGGTCATCATCAAGGCGCAGGAGCATCGTACCCAGGAGATGAATCGGGAGTCCGCGCTGGCCCGGCTGGACGAACTGATTCAGAGCGTCAGCATCACGCGCACTCCGCGGGTCGCCACCCGGCCAACGCGGGCCTCGAACCGGCGCCGGCTCGACACCAAGTCGAGGCGCAGTGAGATCAAGTCGGGACGCTCGCGCGTGGACGACTGACGCGCTCGCGGCTCAACGCTTGCGCACGCCGGGTGTGGTTGGCGTGCCGGGCGCGCCCGGGATGAAGTCGACGCAAAGTATCGTGGTCTTGCCGCCATGCTCGAGCGTGACTGCGGCGGTGTAGCAGTCCTGGCCATCGATCAGCGAGTAGTGCGGTCCCATCATTGCGACCCGGCCCGGCGCTGCCAGCGCATGCTTGAAGTAGGCCCGGCGCGACCAGTTGCTGCGGGTGGTCGCCAGTAACGGCGCAAGCCGCTGGGGAGGCGGCGGCACGGCTGGCGCGCTGATGGACGGCAGCGTCTGCTCGCCCTGCGCATCCGTGACGAACACGCGGCGTGCTTCGGGAATGTGAAACACGAGCCGCGCAGCCTCCGCAAGATCGCCATTCGCGGCGAAACTGCCGGCAGACGCCAGCACCGCTTCGGCGAATCCCTCGAAGCCGAGTTGCTTGTGGCGGGCGTGCTTGCGTTCGTACTCGGCGAACGTGCGCCACATCGAGTCGATCAACGCCGGCACACGCGCGCAAGCAGCCTGCACGGATCCCTTTGGCTGACCGAGCCAGAAACCCTGCACGAAGTCCACGTCGGCCTGCATCAGGATCATCAGTTCGTCGTCGGTCTCTACCCCTTCGGCCAGCACCAGCGTCCCTGACTGATGCAGCATGGCAATCAGATGGCCGATCAGCGACTCGTCGCCCTGGCGTTTGCCGGCGCGCGCGACCAGCGAACGGTCGAGTTTGACAATGTCAGGGCGGAAGCGCCACACGCGGTCGAAGTTCGAAAAGCCCGTGCCGAAGTCGTCGATGGCAATCAGGAAGTCACGCGGCTGCGAGGCGGTCAGCATGCTGGCGACCGCCGACTCGTCGTCTGCCGGTTGCTCGAGCACCTCGATGACGATGCGTTCCTGCGGCAGTCCGAAATGCGCCGACAATTCGTCGATGAAAGCACGCTGCGGCCAGCCGGTTTCGAACACCTGTGGCCGCGTATTGAGGAACAGCCAGCCGACTTCGACGTTTTGTTCCATGAAGTTGGCAACATGCAGGCAACGCGCGATCCGATCCAGCTCGCGGGCTTCGCTGGCCGAGCGTGTGCCGGAAAACAGCACATCGGGCGTCACGGGCAGACCGACGGGATCGAACGCACGCAACAGCGCTTCATACCCGACGATGCGTTGATGCGTGATCGACAGGACTGGCTGAAATACGCTGTGCAGCGTGAGCGCCCGCCATGTCGCGGTCCAGCCGCCCTCTTCGCGCACCAGATGGGGCAGAAGACCGCTGAGCGTCAGTTCTTCGACGGTAGGCATGATGGCGTGGCCTCAGGCGGTGCGGCGCTCAATGAAGTCCCGCACCGCACAGGCACGTAGCCGTGGCGCTGGCGGGGCGAGGACACTGCCCGAAGAGACGGAGATGAATACCAGCCACGCTGGCCCCCGACTGATTGGTCAAAAAACAGTCTAGCAGTTCGAATCTGGCGTGAATGTACGGGTTATCACACACGCGCAAAGCCCACCGGTACATAAGCTAAACGGTACCACGCGAGCCCGGAGGATGCCCACCAAAGTCCAGGCGGACGCCCTGTGCCCAGGAGCTTTGGTGGATTGCGGAGCCGGTCTTTTCAGCAGACGTTTAGCCCAACCGCTGGCCAGCAGACATTTAGCCCAACCGCTGGCGAGGGCAGGCTGCGAGCAGGTTTGCTGGCCCGCGGCGCTGCGGATTGGGTCGAACAGGCGGAAATTCGCGTGGTGTCGAAGCTTGCGTGAGCTTGCCTCACGCGTGACAGGTACCGCAGGCAGACGGGCAGTGGCGCGACGGCCGCGTGCCCGTTGTTGGATTTGTGGCGCTTAGTGCGTTGACTGCGGGACGTCGAGGATCAGGATGATGGTCCAGTCCGCATCGCCGTCGTGGTGATACTGACGTTCCGCGACAATAAACGGCTGTTGCTTGCCGTCCGGGCCGAGAAACAGCACATCGCCCTCCATCGGCAGACATTCAACCGGCGGCAGCGCAAGGTACGCTTCCTGACCGCCGCGCGGCATCAGTTTTTCGATTTTGCGGGATGCTGCCTCGGTCCATTCGATGTCTAGCTGGATGTTGCTCATTCTGTCCTCCGCACCAGGGTGCGCACGGTTGGGGGTGGTTCTTCGGTGCGCGACTTTAGCATACCGTCAGTGGGCCCCGGACAACAAAAAGCCGAAGCCCGTATTGCCGGCTTCGGCTTTTCGCGATGCCACCGCGAGTGGTGCTGCTAATTGTTCAACGCGCGTCCATGCGCGCATTCAGTTGCGATTACTGGCTGGCTGCGTCAGCCTTGGCCGCTTTCGCGTGGTGCGGCGCCTTGTGGTGCTTGACCGGCGCGGCCGGCCGGTTTTCAGCGGCTTGCTGTTGGGATTGCAAGTCTTGCGCACGTTGCTCGACGTCGGCGGCCTTGGCCGGATCGGTGCTCATCGTGACGCCGTTGTCGGTCTGTGCATACGCTGCGCCCGTCAGGGCCGAGAGGGAAACCAGGATCGCCAGGGACACTTTCTTCATCGTTACCTCCGTAGAGTGGTTGTGGCCGAGTAATGCCTGTCCGATCTGAAGGACCAGTGCATTCTAGCGAGCAATATCCGCTCCAATAGAAGCTTTGCAACATTTTTGACAGATAGTTACATTTAGTTACGTTTGTGCGGCCTCATTGGGCGACCCGTAGCCGCCGCGACGGGTGTTATTGCCGCGTGGCGCATGAAATACGGTGGTATCGGAAGAAGCTGCGCCGTCTGAGGGGCGATTAGCGTGCCGTCACAGGTGAGCTATCCGTCAGTGGCCACCTCGAATAATAAATCTGCATAACTGATTAATTGACGTCGTGCGGCGGACGGTCTTTTGACGTGGACCTGCCACCAGGAGACCGGTTTGGGGTTCTAAAACCATCCAACCAGGCGGTACACATGAAACTGCGCGATGCCGATCAGTTCATGGAGCGCGATGTTCGCATTCACCAGATTGTCATAGCGCGGCAGCACACCGACGCGCACATGCCGCGTGTTCGAGATGACCGGGTGAGGCGTAAGCCCGAAGCGGTGGAAGTCGAGCAGGGCACGTGGCATCTGGTACGCAGACGTGACGAGGATCAGCGTGTCGTAGCGCGCCCCTTGCAAAAGCGCAGCCACGTTCCGGGCATTTTCGTAGGTCGTGCGGCTGCGGTTTTCCAGCACGACGTCCGCGCGCGGCACCTGCTTTTGTAGCAGATAAGGCAGGTAGTTATCCGCTTCGGAGGCTTCGTGGTGCTGCGGATTGCCGCCGCTGATGACCACGTCGCAGCGTGCGCCGGTTTGTTTGCATGCCGAATAGATGTCGGCACTCGTCGTGATTCGTACCAATGCGTCGTGCTTGGGTACCAGTTGGTGGCCGTCGTCGTATTCGGTGCCGCCGCCCAGCACGACGATCACCGTGCGCCCGGCGTACGTCGGCGGCGCAATGGATTGCGTACCCCACTGCGCCCAGTCGAGTAGCGGAGCGCTCAGCCAGCCTGCCGCAAGTAGCCAGAACAGCGCCACGGCGGCGAGCGCGAGCGGGGCGCGCGCGCGTCGCGTTAGCACGATTGCTGCAAAAAAAAGCGCCAATAAAGTGAATAGAATCAATTTAAATGGGGTAACGTATAGTTTTTGGGGACATTCACGCTGCCGCTATCGCACCACTTCGGTCGCATCACAGGCACGTGAAGCGAACGCTACCACGCGGTTCGAACGGGGACCCGAAACACGGAACAACAGGTGGCGCCTGGCGGAAGACGGTAGCATCGCCCTTGCGATGAGTCTGGCCGCCATGGGTGGGTGCTACGCGCGTCACTGGTGGCGCGGTGATGTGCTGCACAAAGATGTGTCATGTTTGCACTTTAAGAAAGAAGTGAGATGACCACGTATTCCAACGAAGCAGTTCTTGAGGCGCTGCGGCGGGCGCAGTACCGCCAGGTGCCCTGGGCCCGGCGTCCGGGAGTATTCGAGTATCTTCGCGCGCTCGGCTTGATGGAGACGGTGCGGCAACGCACCGTCGCGCCCGCGCCGGGGTTTCATGCGCCAGTTGATATCGCTGTGTTGACCGATCGGGGCCGGGCCGAGTTCGCCCGCCTCGAACGCTACGAGCGTTCGCTGGACTGGGCCGCGCGCAAAGTGAACGGCTACGTCGCAGCGGAACACCGCACGGCGGATCTGGAAATCCGCCCGTAGCAGGTATCTGCGGCCGAAGATCGAGGCGCAGGCATACCGTTGGGGCGCGTACCCGCGGTTCGGGGGCGCCGCCTTTGATTGCCGAAAGCCGCGCGCCGCCAGCAGTCGCAAAAAAAGCCCGTATCGCGAGGATACGGGCGTACCGGAATTACTACTGCCACGCTGTGCTGATGGCATTGATGAGACTGGTTCAATCCTCGGTGGTTCCCGCAGCTTGCTACAAGCTTCGCATGGCTATTCATCCGCTCGCCACACCGCGTTATTCCACGATCCTTCGAACTCGCCGCACGCCCTTAGCGACGATGCTGCGAATCCTCGCGCGGCTGATCCGGCCGTGTGCGTACGTTGCTGGCGATGTCGCCGCGCAGATCGCCGCGCGGCGCGGGAGGCGTGAACTCACGAGGGTGCTCGCCTTGCTGCCATGTGTCGAGCGTGGCGGCTCGGTCGGGCCGCCAGTTCCAGCCCGCTGGTCTTTGCTGTGCGAACGTAGGTGCGGCGATCAGTGAAACGACAATGCCGCACAGAAGCAGGGACATTGGTTTCATGCTGGGCTCCGTTCAAACCCGATTCGTCAGGTTTGTGTGCATACTCGTACGGTATGCCGAGGAGCGAAAGCGCGCTGTAAGTAATCGTAAATGGATGTTTCACTGAGTGTCAGAGAAGCGGCGGTCGGCATTCCGGCGCGGCGCTGGTGGGCAGCGTACCGCGCAGGTGAACGGACGTTGTCAGGCGCGCTTCCGATAGCCCATCCTAAGTCGTCTTCCGTCTTCCGTCTTCCGGACCGCTGGCGCCAGCGGCCGGATCGCCGGCCGTCGGATACGCGCCGGGCGCCCGTAGGCGCCCGGCGACAGAGCAGCAGTATCAGGCCATCTTGACCGGCGCGCGCCACGATTCCGGATTGGTCCAGAATGCGCCGCGCAGGCGGTCACGGCTCGGCGGTGCAGGCGGTTTGGCAGCCGTTGCGCCAATCCGGCCGCGCAGCGAGACTTCCCGGCCGCTCGTGCCGAGTCGCTTAACTATTTCGGCGAGCGTACCATCGGCTTGCCACTCGTCGAAACGGCGGCGGCAGGTCGGCGGTGAGGGGTAACGGCCGGGAAGCTTGGACCAGCCTTCTCCCGTCGACAGTACCCAAAGAACCGCATTGACAACTGCGCGCGCTTCCACGCGTGGCCGACCGCGGCGTTCGCTCCGTGCTGGCTCCGCACAGAACAACGCTTCGACCAGCGCCCACTCGTTGTCTCTCAAATCGTCGAACAGCATCATGTCTCACCTCAGCGAAGCTAACTCCGGTGCGCTGCCCCGCGCCGCGCACTCTCCATGCACTCAATCGCGAGTGCCAGGCGGGGTCGGGCTTGCCACGGTTCTGGTTGTGCAGTCAGGTCCATGGCGCCGACCCAGTGCGCATCCAAATGCACGAAGCGTGCCACCTCTTTAAAAACTTCCTCGAAGTCCCGTTACATCGGGCCAGCGCGGGCGTTAGTCAGGGGCGTATAAGAATCTAAAAAACCTGTCGCGCAAATCGGGACAATCACCAATCTTGTGCAATCAGGCCCGCGCAACGTGCGTTTGCGCCTTATTGCTGCATCGCAGCGAACGATTGCAGGGGTGTGTGGCGCTTAAAGAAACAATATAATCGTCATGAAAAATCACCATTGATGAGAGATGTAAATGAATGTCACGCTGCGCCAGCTAAGAGTTTTCATCGAGGTCGCGCGCTTGCAGAGCTTTAGCCGCGCCGGCGACGAGATCGGGCTGACTCAGTCGGCGGTGAGCCGGTGCGTGCGCGAACTGGAGACGGAAATCGGCCTGAAGCTGATTGACCGCACCACCCGCGAGGTGCAGTTGACCGATGTGGGCGGCAATCTGGTTTCGAGCGTGTCGCGCCTCCTGACCGATCTCGACGACGCGTTGCGTGAGATTCGCGAGATCGGCGAGCAGCGGCGCGGGCGGGTGGTGGTGGCGGCGAGCCCCACGGTCGCCTGCCGGCTGATGCCCGGGGTAGTCGCGGCTTGCGGCCAGCAGTTTCCGTTCATCACAATGGGATTGCGCGACGATGTCCAGAGCGATGTGGTGCGCAAGGTCAAATCGGGCGAGGTCGATTTCGGCGTCATCATCGGCCCGTTTTCCGCCGACGATCTGCTGAGCGAGCCGCTGATGACGGACTCGTTCTGCGTGGTATCGCGCAGTGATCATCCACTCGCGGCCAAGACGCGAGTGGCGTGGACGGATCTCGAGGGGCAGCAGCTCGTGATGCTCGATTATGCGTCGGGCAGCCGTCCTATCATCGATGCGGTCATGAACGAGCACGGCGTGAGCGCCAGCGTGGTGCAGGAGCTGGGGCATTCGGCAACGGTGTTCGGGCTGGTGGAGGCGGGCGTGGGCGTCAGCGTGCTGCCGTGGCTCGCCTTGCCGTTGCCGGCGGATACCTCGCTGGTGGCGCGGCCGCTGGTGCCGCGCGCCGAGCGCACGGTCGAACTGGTGCGGCGGCGTGACCGGTCGCTCTCGCCGGCAGCAGAGGCGGTGTGGAGCTTGATCCGGCAACTGCCCGCGCGGGCGGAGGATCTGAGCTAGAGACCGGGCGGAGGAAGCAGGCGAGGAAGCAGGCGAGGGGGCGGGCGCTGGTCGTGCGTCCCGAAAACGCGCGGCACGCTAAACTGTCGGTCTGCATGACATCCCGTCCCTACGACCTGACGACCTGAACCGATCTCCCCT
>Ga0116109_1000014_pt1 | contig 58262 bp, 44 predicted proteins | sample June2015DPH_8_10_2_FD_89718 | JGI IMG/M metagenome (GOLD analysis project Ga0116109, IMG submission 89718) | Peatland microbial communities from SPRUCE experiment site at the Marcell Experimental Forest, Minnesota, USA - June2015DPH_8_10 | ecosystem: Environmental > Terrestrial > Soil > Wetlands... | reverse complement strand
CTTCTCGGTGACGAAGCGCTCCTGGCCCACCGAGTAGAGTCCTTCGTAATCCGCGAGGTAAATCTCGCCGGCGTCGAACAGGCGCCTCAGGCACTCGGACACGACGCGCGCGTGGGCCGGCACCGTGGTGCGCACGAACAGATCCGGCTCGACCGACAGGCGCCGCCACGCTTCCAGGAACGACTTCGCATGGCGTTCGGCAAACACCCGCGGCGCTTCGCCGGCTTCTATCGCGGCCTTGGCGATTTTCTCGCCGTGCTCGTCGGCGCCGGTGAGCAGCACGACCTGATGGCCGGCCGCCCGCAGGTAGCGGGCCATAATATCCGCGTGGACGCTGGCGTAGGCATGGCCCATATGGGGCCGGTCGTTCACGTAGTAAATGGGCGTGGTGATGTATCGGTACGTCATTGCCGCTCCAAAAAAGAAAAGGGACGCCGGCGGCGTCCCTTTTTAGAAGCAAAAAAGCCTTTAGCGCCTGGGGGGAGAACCTGCCAGGAACATGCGCATCGAACGAGCGAGGGCTTGGATAGCTTGAATTTTCATCGAGAAATATCGAAAGGTGAATCAGCGGCTCGAGCCGCATCTTTTGAATCCTGCCAGCAAATCTGCCCACTGTCTAGCGGCGATGGAGGCTGGGTGGATGGCGCGTGGGCCCATCCCCGGCACTCGCCGGGAGCACACGTCGGGCCAGCGCTCGGACATAATGGCGGCAACGGTGCCGTCGATGTACCGGTGGCTGCTCGCGCCCATCCGGCACGGGCGAACGGCGCCCGCCATGCCGTTTAACTGTGACTGACGAGGATTACCCCGTATGGACCGCCTCCAGGCAATGGAAGTCTTCACCCGCGTGGTCGAGACCAACAGCTTTTCGAAGGCAGCAGAACTGCTCGATTTGCCGCGCGGCTCGGTGAGCAACCTGATTCAGGCGCTCGAGCAGCACGTCGGTGTCCGCCTGTTGAACCGGACCACACGCCAGGTCAGCGTCACTGAAGATGGTGCGCTGTACTACGAACGTTGTGTCGGCATCCTCGCGGAAATCTCGGATGCGGAGTCGTCGCTGTCGAACAAGCGGCAGAGCCCCGCGGGCACCATCCGCGTCGATACCTCCGGCACTCTGGCGAAGGCATTGTTGTTACCGGCGCTAGGCGACTTTTACGAGCACTATCCGGAGATCGAGGTGCGTCTCGGCCTCGCGGACCGCAATATTGACCTGATTCAGGACGGCGTCGACTGCGTGATCCGCATGGGCTTTCTCGAAGAATCGAGTCTTGTGGCACGGCGCATCGGCAATTCGCGCATCACGACCTGCGCGTCGCCTGCGTATCTGGCCGAGCATGGCACGCCGACCACGCTGAAGGAGCTAGAGGGACATTGCGCCGTCAACTACGTTTCCGCACGGAGCGGCAAAGTTTTCCCCTTCGAGTACGAAGTGAATGGTGAAGTGGTCAAGGTGACGCTGGAGGGTGCGCTCGCGGTCAACGATGGCACGGTCTACATTACCGCGGGCGTGCTGGGATACGGCATCATCCAGCCTTCGCGTTTCATGGTAGCGGACATGATCGAGCGGGGCGAGTTGCAGGAAATACTCACGGAGTACACGATCCCGGCCACGCCGCTGTCGATTCTCTATCCGCATCGGCGCATGAGTTCGCGCGTGCGCGCATTCACCGAATGGATCACCGAACTCGCTAACCGGCATCCGGATCTCGGCCTTTGAGATGGCGTCGCGTTGCGTGCCATGTGGAACGACACTGCCAACGGAGCGACGCGCTAAACGAGGCGCGGCCGAATTATTTTTTTACAACAAAATATTTCGCACGAAAAGCGGTATTTTTTAAAATTGACGCGCCGTGCCGCCGCGGTTGTTTTCTCTTCCATGACGTCCTATGATGGCCTGACTGCGCCGGACCAGCGGCCCCTCACCCGTGTCGCTACGGCCTTCTGCAATCCAGGTGTGACTGGCGTACACCGAACCGGACGACGGCACTCATGGACAACAGAGTTCGCGGTTTCGACGGACTACGCGCTATCGCTGTGTTGATGGTGTTTTTACACCATCGCGTGCTGAGCAGCCGCGACGAGACAGGCCATCTCGGCGTATGGATTTTTTTTGCACTCAGCGGGTTTCTGATTGCCGGCATCTTAAGCGCGCAACGCAGAACCATCGAGACGGGCGCGAGCGATTTCTTTGTTGAGCTGAAACGCTTTCTGTTTCGCCGGACGCTGCGCATCTTTCCGATCTATTACCTGCTGCTGGCTGTCATGGCAGTCCTGATGATGCTGGGGCACGCCAGTCCTCAACTGAAAGGCGGCTTGCCGTTCCATTTCGCTTACCTGTCGAATATCTGGATCGGCGAGGTGTTGCGTTACTGGCCAGGTACCTGGTCGCATCTGTGGAGTCTTTCGATCGAGGAGCAGTTCTATCTGTTCTTTGCGCCTCTGCTCTTGCTCATGCCGATTCGCTGGCATCTGCTGGTTTGCTATGCGATATTCGTAACCGGTGTGGTGTCGGTGCTGTTGATGCGCGATACTGGCACGCCGGAAATCGTCATCTATACGCACCCGTTGACGAACTTCTGGATGCTGGCGCTCGGCGCCATCGGCGGGGCGTGGCTGCGTATGGAGGGTTCGATACTGCGAGCTCTTTTGTCGCGGCAGTCGAGCTTCTTCGTGGTGTTGCTTGGCGTGGTGGTGTTGTGCGCTACCGAGCCGGACTGGACGACGGCCGCGAACCCCGCCGTCTATACGCTCGTCTGCACGCTCTACGGCATATGCATTGCGGCCTTTGTCTGTGCGGTTGCATGCAGCAGCAGTGCGCTTCTTGTTGGCGTGCTGGAAACGTCCTGGCTGGCGTCACTCGGCCGCATCAGTTACGGCTTCTATCTGTACCACAACTTCGTGCCGGACCCGGCGCGGCTCAATCACGTGAAGGCGCTGTTTCATGGCGCGGGCGAGCCGCCATGGGTCCCGTTTGCGGGAATCGTCGTTTCGTTTGGAATTTCGTTGTTGTTGGCGAAACTCTCGTGGCGCTTTATTGAAGCGCCTATTCTGCGACGCAAGGCGGAGTGGACCCAGCGAGTCGTTAGTACGACCGGGCGGCGTGCCGGGTTCTACAAGAGCTAACCTGCGGGTTCGACACCGTCCACGGTCGCATGAATGCGTCCACCGGCAAAGCGCACCTGCAGATTGCGGTGTTTCCTCAGGTAGTGAAGACCGACCAGCGCGGCGGCGAAGCCGGAAGCGGCGCCTACGCCGAGAGCCCAGCGCGGTCCGAAATGATCGGCCACCCAGCCGACAATCGGCGCGCCCAACGGCGTACCGCCCAAAGCGATAGCCAGCAGGATGGCGATCACCCGGCCGCGCATGGCGGGCTCGGTGGACAGTTGGACGAGGCTATTGGTCGACGTCGTGAAGGTTTGCGTGCACACGCCGATGACGGCCAACGTGAGTCCAAACAGTCCGTAGGTAGGCATGCACGCGGCCAGCGTGCAGCCGAACCCGAAGAGGGCGGCGCTCACCAGCAACAGCGCCAAGCGGGGCCTCGCCCGGCGCGCCGCCAGCAGTGCGCCCGTGACCGAGCCGATCGCCATTGTCGATGTCAGGAGTCCATACTGACCTGCACCGGCATGAAACGCCGTAACCGACATGGTCGAGATAAAGATCGGAAAATTGAGTCCGAACGTGCCGATCAAAAACAGCATCAGCAGCAGCGCCTTCAGATCGGGCCGCTTCCAGACATAACGGAAGCCGTCGACAAAACTCCCGCGCGCGCGATGTGCCTTGAGCTTATGGTGCAGCTCGTCGACGCGCAGAATCCTCAGCGAACCCAACACCGCGGCAAACGAGGCCGCATTGATCAGGAACACCCATCCGGTGCCGACCGAAGCGATCAGTACGCCGGCCACCGCCGGGCCGATCATCCGCCCGGCGTTGAACGAGGTGGAATTCAGCGCCACTGCGTTGGACAGATCCTCTTCTCCGACCAGCTCGGCCACGAAGGTCTGGCGAGCGGGTGAGTCGAACGCGGTGACGCAGCCAAGCAGGAACGCAAACAGGTAGACCTGCCACAACTGCACAAGGCCGGTGATCGTGAGCAGGCCCAGCCCGAGGGCGAGGGCGCCCATCACCGCCTGGGTCACGACGAGGAGCTTGCGGCGGTCGAGATGATCGGCCGCAAAACCGGTCAACGGTAGCAGGAGCAGCATGGGCCCGAATTGCAATGCCATCACGATGCCGACGGCGGTAGCATTCCTGTGGGTCAGCTCGGTGAGGACGAGCCAATCCTGCGCCGTACGCTGCATCCACGTGCCGACGTTGGAGACGAGCGCGCCGCCTGCCCAGACCCGGTAGTTGAAGCCGCTCAGCGAGCGGAAGGTGCCTTTCACCGGTCTATCCTTGAGGCTGGCCTGAGCACGCCAAACCCGTTGAGCCCGAGCCTGTACCTGAAGGTAACCCGGAGCCCGCGTGCGCAACCTGCATGGCCAGGCCGCTCACGCGCCGGTCTTGCCGAGCAGAGCGACGATCTCGCTCGTGGTGCCGGTTTCACCGAGCCGCGGGAAGATCCGCGCGATGGCGTTGTGGTGGGTGTCGGCGTTGAGGTCGGTCATGGCGTCGACGGCGAGCGTGACGTTGAAACCCAACTCGTACGCCTGGCGTGCGGTCGATTCGACGCCGATGGCCGTCGCCACGCCAATGATCACCACCTGGGTGACGGCGAGGCTCTTGAGGTGCTGTTCGAGGTCGGTGCCCGTGAACGCGCCCCACGTGTGCTTGGTCACCAGATGATCTTCGGGCTGCTGGTTCAGTTCGGCAGCGAGGTCGGTCCAGCCTGCGGGGAACGCGCCGGTGTGGCGAGCCTGTTCGGTGCGGCCCGGCGCGCCGCCGGCCACGTTGACGAGCACGACCGGCAGCTTGTGAGCGCGAAACGCGTCGAGCAAGACGCGGCTTTGCTTCACGACTTCCTCGGTCGGATGAGCGGTGGGAAGCGCGAGGATGCCGTTCTGCAGATCGATGACGATCAGTGCGGTCTTCGGATCGAGCGTGGTGACTGCCATGATGGACTCCTTTAGAGGTGGGGGTGAGGCGACCCCGGAGGGGGACGGCCTGAGGTTGGGGATTTAGGGTTGCGGTTCGAAGCGGGCTGCCGTGGCGAAGCGTGGAGCAAACGCCAAGGTCAAGGTTCGACAAGCCGTTTGAGCAGTTCGACGGCGTCCGTCAGTTGTGCCTGCTCGGCCGGCGCGAGTTTCGTGCGAAGGGCGCGGAACAGCCAGTCTTCGCGCGCGGCCTGGCCGCTCCGGATTGCCTCGGTGCAGGACGGGGTGAGCGACAGAACGGTTTGCCGGCCGTCGCTCGGATCGGGCGCGCCGCTCACGAATCCGGCTGCTTTCAGCGCGGCCACCGTTTCGCCCATCGACTGCGGGCGCATGCCTTCAGCCCGTGCCAGTGCAGTCACGGTGGCGGGCCCCTCGCGCTCGAGACGCGAGAGGACGCGCACCTGCGTCCAGCTCAGATCGCCGAAGTGCGCCTGCTCGCGCAGCCGCCGCTTCAACCGGCCGACGACGACGCGCAACTCGCCGGCCAGCGCCAGCGCGCGGACGGCTTCCGGGTCAGCAGGGGATTCGCTCATGTCCAACTCGCAGGGAGAACGGGACTGGGGAAGGAAATCGGCACATCGAACAACTAAGAAGGGTACCTGATAAGGTTACCTTCTTAGTTGGCTACGAGTCAAGTTGACACGTGCGCCCGCCTCGCGCCACCGTACCCCACGCCGGCGCACCTCGCGCGGGGAGCGGCCAGCTCACAGCACAGTATCCACGTTGCCGAGGCCCGGCCCGAGGGGTTCGCTGTCCTCGACACTGGCCTGCTCGCGGTCCGCCGCACTGTCCCGCTCGCCGGCGGTCTGCTGGAGTGGGCCGCGCCTGCGTGCGTCGAGCACGTCATGGTAATGCAGCCACGAGGCGTGTTCGCCCGTTTTAGCGGCATACATGGCGGCATCGGCGTTGAGCAGCAGCGCTTCGGCGGAAGTTCCATCGGCCGGATAGTGGCTGATGCCAATGCTCGCGCCGACCAGCATGGGCTGTCCATCGATCAGCAGCCTGTCATTCAGGGCGCGGATGATGTTGACGGCAATTCCCGGCGCCGCGTCGGTCGAACGGGCTCCTTTGATGAGCACGATGAACTCGTCGCCGCCCAGGCGCGCCACCATATCGCCCGCGGACATGACCGCCTGCAGACGCCGCGCCACGGTGGCCAGCACCCGGTCGCCGACAGCGTGGCCGTACTGGTCGTTGATCCGCTTGAAGCGGTCGAGGTCGACGAACAGCACCGCGAGCCGTTCCCCTGCCGCAGCAGCCTCATGAATCGCGGCCTCCAGCCGGTCGGCGAACATCATCCGGTTGGGAAGGCCGGTCAAGGCGTCGTGACTGGCGAGATGAACCAGCTCATGCTGCTTGTTATGCAACACGTCGAGCTGCGAGCGGATTTCCCGGCGCATCCGGTCGAAGCAGCGCGCCAATACGCCGATTTCGTCGGTTCGCCTGAGCGGCAAGGCGCCCATCGTATGGTCTGCGAAGAAATGGGTGGCGGCGTGCGCGAGCATGTGCAACGGCTGGGTCAGCGCCCGCGCGAACAGGATGGCCAGCAGGAACGCAAGGACGCTCGAAACCAGCACCATGCGGACAATGCGCTCGCCGAGCAGCGTCGCGCCTGCCAGCACGTTCGAGAGCGGCCTGGCGAGCCCGAGGACGATGAAGCGATTGCCGTCCGCCACGCCGAACGGCCTGCGGATGAACGCCAGCACGTGGCCCGCCGCCTGCTGTGGTCGCACCAGTCCGTTCATCAACACATCGCTTTTCGACTGCTCGAAGAGCGGCACGGTCGCCGGAAAACTGTCCTGCATCAGGATGCGCCGCCCCCGGTCGAAGCCGAACGTTTGTGCGGCATCCGGGTGGATCAGGAAATCGCCCCATTGGTTAGCGAGGTACACCTGGTAGTCGGGCGGCAAGTCGACCTGCAACACCTTGAGCAGGCTCGCGAGGTCCACGTCGATCACGACCACGCCGGTTACGCTGCCGTCCGCGGTGATAACGGGCGTGGCGAGACGCAGCGTCGGTTTGCCCTCGGCGGAATGCGCACCATGCTCGTGGTTGACCGTGATCGGCGCAACATAGACGCCGCGCGGCGGCAGCGCGAGCGTGTCGAAGACGTACGCAAACTGGCCTTTTTCCTGCAGCCCGCTCGCCTCGACCCGCACCGCGTTCTGCGCGTTGCGGTCGAAACGGATCAGTTCGCGACCATAGTGCTGGCGCGTGATCAGGCGGATCTGCAGATAATCGGGGTGATTCGCCATGAAGCTCGCGAAGACCCTTGCCAATCTCTCGCGGGCGTCGTTGGTGCCTGACCCATCGTCGGATTGCGCGACCCGCGCGGACGACGGCAGCGCGGCGAGTACCTTGGCGTCGGCGGCCACATCGCCGAGAGCGACCGAAAGACGCTGGCCCAGCAACTCGGTGGAGGTCAGCAGATTCTGTTCGGCTTCGTGCACGAGCATCGTGCGGTTGGCGCGGTACGCGTAGAATCCGGTCGCGCCGGAGGCGATCACGCCGATGCAGGCGAGCAGTAGTGACAGCTTTAACGTCAGGCCGTGACGCATCATTTGAAAGTCTCCGGCAGGTCGCCCGAGACGATCTTGTTCCACAGGGCTTCACGCTGCTGAACGTCGGCCACCGGGCGGGTCCAGACCAGATGGGCGTTGATGTTGCTCTCCGGCGAGGGCGTCAACGTGTTGGCGAGACCCTGACGCTGGATCAGGAGCGCGCTGACGTCCGGTTCGAGCATGTAGTTGAGCCACGCGAGCGCGAGCGGACGATTGGCCGCTGCGCTCGTCATGGCCCAGCAATCGAGCCATGCGAGGGCGCCTTCGGCCGGGATCACATAGCCCACGTCAGCGCCGGCACGGCGTAACTGGGCGAGTTGCTGGGTGCCGTAGTTGCCGAACATCAGCGCGACCTTGTGCTGGACAAAGAACGCCGTGGCCTCTTCGGGGAGCGTGTAGTAAGTGAGCAGATTGCGGCGCAGATCGATCAGCTTGAGGGCGATCGCGCGGGTTTGCGTGGGACTGAGCTGGAACGGATCGGGATAGCCGAGCGCAAGCGCGGCAAACGAGAAATTGTGCTGCGCGCTGTTGAAGTCCAGCACCTTGCCGCGATAGCGCGGATTCCACAGTTCCGCCATCGAAGTCGGCGCGACCGGAATCTGCTTGCGGTCGTAGATCAGGCCCATCGACGAGTAGGTGAACGGAATGGCGTAGACGTTGCCGCCAGCGGTCAGACCGTCGATTGACGACAGCGCCTGAAAGCGTGGCAATTGCCGCCGCGTATTCGGAATCTGCACGAGGTCGAGCGGCGCCAGCATATGTTCGTGAGTGTAGCGCTGGATTTCGGCTGTGTTGGCGGCAAGCACATCGAATTGGGGCATGCGGCCCGCATGCATGTTGTCCCAGAGCGCTTCGTCGGAATCGACCAGCGTCACTTCAACCTTGGCGTGATAGCGCGCTTCGAAGGCTTTTACCACATCAGGATCGGCGTAGCCGGGCCATGCCAGCACCCGCAAGACGGGTTCGTCGGCTCTCGCCGCGGCGGCCGCGAACAGGCAGCCGCACGCAAGCAACGCGAGCAGAAAGAGGACGCGATATGCGCGATGAATCTGGCATTGCGGATTCGCCGGTGTCCTAACGGATTGGGGCGTGTGTCGCGAGAAGAAAAGGAGGCCCCAGTGCATGTTATCGGTCCTTTGGCAAGCGTATCCATGGGGTCAATGCCGCTCAGCATCATGCGCTCGAACCGAGCATTTGCATGACAGAGACGCCCATCGCCTCGCCGTGCGCCCGACGATGTCGAACCGATGCCCGGCTGGGCGAATTCTGATCTGTTTTTGCTTCCTGGTTGCTGCGCGCCTGGTTCGTTCCGCGATCTGAACCCGGCCCGACATCAGTTCGCCGAAATACGCGAGCACGCCTCTCGTCTGCATAACGGCCTCGGAGGCGATATCTTTAGCCGAAGGGGTAGTGCGAATATTCCAAAAATGATTCACGCGAGGGGTTCGCGTGGACGCGAGCGGGCAGGTTGGCGCCGCTGCGTGGAAACAAAAAAGCGGCCCCTTGCGGGGCCGCCCGGACCTCAAGCGGATGAGGCTGGCGTTGCCTGTCGGTTGGCCGGCCTGCTAGCTTGTTGGCCGATCAGGACGACATCACCGTCACGGCCTTCGTCACCAGATAAGCTTCCACGGCTTCAGGGCCGCCTTCGGAGCCGTAGCCCGAATCCTTGACGCCGCCGAACGGCATTTCCGGCGTGGGCGTGGCGGGCTGATTGATCCACAGCATGCCGACTTCAAGCTGCTGAGAGAGCAGATGCACGTTGGCAAACGACTTCGTGAAGGCGTAGCCGGCGAGACCGTACGGCAGGCGGTTGGCCTCGGCAATGGCGTCTTCGAGCGAGTCGAAGCCGCGAATCGCCGCGACCGGGCCGAACGGCTCGTTGTTGAACACATCGGCCTCGAGCGACACGTTGGTCAACACCGTGGGCGCAAAGAAGTTGCCTTCCGTGCCGACGCGCTCGCCGCCCGTTGCGATCGTGGCGCCGGTGGCGCGGGCGTTATCGAGCACCTTGGCCATGGCCGTGAGGCGGCGGGCGTTGGCGAGCGGCCCGAGCGTGGTGCCTTCGGCGAGGCCGTCACCGAGCTTCAGGCTTTCGGCATGCTTGACGAGCGCCTGCGAGAACTCTTCGCGGATGCTGTTGTGGACCAGAAAGCGCGTCGGCGAAATGCAGACCTGCCCCGCGTTGCGGAACTTCGCGCCGCCGGCGGCCTTGACGGCCAGCCCGACATCCGCGTCTGCCGCGACGATCACCGGGGCGTGGCCGCCCAGTTCCATGGTGGCGCGCTTCATGTGCTGGCCAGCCAGGGCGGCCAGCTGCTTGCCGACCGGCGTCGAGCCGGTGAAGGTCACCTTGCGGATGATCGGGTGCGGAATCAGGTAGCTGGAGATTTCAGCAGGGTCGCCGAACACGAGGCCGACCGTGCCGGGCGGCACCCCTGCCTCGACAAACGCCTGCAGCAGGGCCGCCGGCGAAGCGGGGGTCTCTTCCGGCGCCTTGACGAGGAACGAGCAACCGCTCGTCAAGGCAGCGCTCAGCTTGCGCACCACCTGGTTGACCGGGAAATTCCACGGCGTGAACGCGGCGACGGGGCCAATCGGCTCCTTCAGCACCAGCGACTGGGCGGCCAGATTACGCGACGGCACGACGCGGCCGTAGATCCGGCGGCCTTCATCGGCGAACCATTCGATGATGTCGGCGGCCGACAGGACTTCGACACGGGCCTCGGCGAACGGCTTGCCTTGCTCCTGCGTCATCAGGCGCGCGATGTCCGACGCGCGTTCGCGCACCAGTGCCGCGGCCTTGCGCATGGTGGTGGCGCGCTCGTTGGCGGGGATCTTGCGCCACGCTTCGAAGCCCTTTTGCGCGGCGGCGAGCGCCCGGCCCAGATCGGCGATGCCGGCGTGGGCAACCTTGCCGATCGGCTTGCCGGTGGCCGGGTTGAGGACGTCGAGGGTTTTACCGCTCGCGGCGTCGCACCACTCGTTATTGATCAGGAGTCGGGTGTCGGTATAGCTCGATGTAGCCATGCTGGTTCCTCTGATGGTAGGGCGAGTGGCCGCGACAGCGTGCCGGCGGCCGGAGATGGGCTGCTGATACCACAATCTTAGCCGATTGCGGCCGGCGGCACAGGCGGTGTGTGGCGAGGCGCCGGCGTGGCGTGGGGCGCTTACTGCCCGGACGGCTGGGCGTTGTGCTGGCTGGCGCAATCCGCGGTGGCGATCATGCTGGCCTGGTCGGGCGTCATGCCTTGACCCTCGGGGCTATAAACCTTGTCGATGATGGCGTTGATCGCTTGCCGGTCAGAGTCGTTCTTGTAGTACTTGGCTGCCTGGTCGAGCGCCTGTGCTTTCGTCTTCTTGTGCATGCGCCACGACGCGACCTGCCCAGCAATATCGCCAAGCGCGAAACATTGATCGCTGACGGTTTGCGCAACGGCTTGCACAGCCGGTTGCGCGAGGCAAACCGCAAGCGCTGCTGATACGACGACTCGCTTCATTCCCAAATCCTGTTGTGAGCTGAGCGACGGCTCACAGGAGGGGATGTCGCCCGTCGCGGAACCGTCAAACCAAACCGCGTAGTTTACCGGTAAGCGGGCCGCGCTGCCTTTTAGGCCGGCAGACTGGCGAGCCGAGGCATGCGGTGCGCCGGCCGCTCGGGCGAAAGCAGTCGAAGTCAGTGCTTGTGTACTTTAACAGCACGCACGCGATGGCCGTTCGTGAGGAACGGCCGCGTGAGCCTAGCGCAAGCCACCGCCCGTCAGCAGTTGCTCGCCCGTCAACCAACCCGCGTCATCCGAGGCGAGGAACACCGCCACCTTGGCGATATCTGCGGGCTGACCAATCCGCCCGAGCGGTGTCTGACCCACTAGCGCGGTCTCCATCTCGGAACCGATGAAGCCGGCTTCTTTCGTGCCTTCGGTTTCTATCATGCCAGGATTGATCGTGTTGACGCGAATCTTGCGCGGGCCCAGTTCGCGAGCCAGCACGCCGGTGATCGCATCGACGGCGCCCTTGGTGCCTGTGTACACGGCGCTAGCCGGCGGCGTGATGCGGCTGACCACCGAGCCGATATTGATGATGCTGGCGCCTTCGCCAAGGTGCTTCGCGGCAGCCTGCGTCGTGAGCAGCAGTCCGAGCACGTTGACGTTGAACTGCCTGTGGAAATGGTCTTCGCTGATCTCTTCAAGCGGCGCGAACTCGTAGACGCCTGAGTTGTTGACGAGGACATCGAGGCGTCCGTACGTTTCGATGGCGGAATCGATGATGCCTTGTGCGTCGGCCGCCTTCGAGACATCGCCGCGTACGGCGATCGCCTTGCCGCCGGCCTGCGTAATGGCGGCCACAACTGCGTCGGCGCCTGCCTGGCTGGAGGCGTAGTTGACAACGACCGAGGCGCCTTCCGCCGCGAGCGCTTTTGCAATGGCCGCGCCGATACCTTTCGATGCGCCGGTTACGACGGCTACTTTGCCGATGAGCTTGGTCACGATTGAATCCTTTCAGGAGAATAGATCGAAGCACATGCGAGATGTTCTCGCTGGTGCCTTGAGAGTAGGGCTGAAAGGACTGTAGTCGATCGACCGCGCGGGATCATTGGGCCCGCGACGAATTCATTTGCCGGATGTGGCGAACAATGGAGCGGGGCGGAAGTAAACCGCTCCCGGTTGTCAGTGAGCCTCAGTGCGCAACCGATTCACCCTGCGATCGCGGCGGCTCGCTTTGCGCGAGACGGCGCTCGGGCAGCGCCTTCGATACCAGCACCGGTTTGCCTTGCAGCTTGTTCAACGCCTGTTGCAACATGAAGTCGTCGCTCGAACCGAATTCCACGGGTGCCCGATCGCGATCCTTCTGACGCTGTTCCGGCGTCTCCTTGTCACTGCGTTCTTCGAGCAGCCGCAATTGTTCGATACGGTCCTGCTGGCGCGCTTCCAGTTCTTTCTTCTCGTTCGGGTCCTGGATGTTCGCGAGGTGATTCGGATAGTCAGCTTCACGCGTCAGGAGCGCGTCGTCGGGGTCGCCGTCGGCGAACTGGTCGACGGGAACGTCCGGACGGATGCCGGTGTCCTGGATCGAGCGGCCGCTCGGGGTGTAGTAGTACGCGGTCGTCAGGCGCAGCGCCGTGTCCGGGGTCAACGGCACGGAGGTCTGCACGGAACCCTTGCCGAAGGTGGTTTTGCCGAGGATCACCGCGCGATGCGCGTCCTGCAACGCCCCCGCCACGATCTCCGATGCCGAGGCCGTATAGCCGTTGGTCAGGACGATCATCGGCACGGTCTTGAAGATGGCCGGCTCGTTTTGCAGCGGGTCGCCTGCAAAGGACGACAGCCGGTAGTACGCGTAGTTGTCGCGATAGGCGCGCTTCGAATACTCGACCTGGCCGTTGGTGGTCACGACAATCGAGTCGCGCGGCAGAAATGCGCCCGCCACGCCCACAGCGCTTTCCACCAGGCCGCCACCGTTATTGCGCAGGTCGAGAATGAGACCCTTCAGATTCGGCTGCTCGCGAGCGATGGTGCTGAGCTGGGCCGCCAGATCCGGCGTGGTGTGCTCCTGAAAGCTTGTAATGCGCACGTAAGCGTAGCCCGGCGCGGGCACGGCCGTCTTCACGCTCTGCAGTTTGATGATTGCGCGCGTGACCGTCAGCGGGAAGGTACGGTCTTCGCTCTTGCGATAGAGGGTGAGCGTGACCTTCGTGCCGGGATTGCCACGCATCAATACTGAGGCCTGATCCGGCGTCATGCCGTCGACCGCTTTGTCGTCGATGCCCATGATGAGGTCGCCCGGACGAATGCCGGCACGAAACGCGGGCGTGTCGTCGATTGGCGTGATGACCTTGATGAAACCGTCTTCTGCTCCGGTTTCGATTCCGATGCCGGCGAAACGGCCCGTGATCTGCTCCTGCAGATCCTGATAGTCGGTTTTGTCGAGATACGCGGAATGGGGATCGAGGCTCGACACCATGCCTTTGATCGCCGCGGTCAGGAGCTTGTCGTCGTCGACGGGTTCGACATATTCGTGCTTGATCTGCCCGAACACTTCGGCAAAAAGTCTGAGCTGGTCGAGCGGGAGCGGGGCAGACGGAGGTTGAGCGGCCAACGCGAACCCGGGTAGCATCGCCGCGCTACCGAATGTCATGGACAAGGCGAAGAAACAGGACGATTTCCGCATGATGACAATCCGGTATGCATGACAGTTCTGAACAGTACCGCAGCCGTTTTTGTTTCGCAATCGCGGGTCAGTGTTGGGCACACTGGCATGCGGGCAGCTCGCAGCGGGACATGGTCGCTGTCCTGATCCGTCCGAGCCAGGGGTTCTCGACATATGCGATCGCGCGACACGTCGCGTCGGCGAACCACGCTTGCCGGTCTGTTTCGAGTCGACCGCAAGTTAAAAACTTTGCAAATTGGCACGCACGGTCAAGCGTGGCGATAAAAAGCGATAAATATGGCGTTGGGTTACGAAGACGGGAGCAGGAAGCCGTCGGATAACCTGCAAAAAAAACAAACAAACAAACATAAAAAAAGCCGGCGGCATGACGGTCGGCAAAAAAGATTCTGGCTATTCCGAAGGCCATGCCAGAACCTGAGAGCGTTTCATTGTCGCATCGGTGGTCAAGTGGTGGCCGATGCAGCTCGCCCGGCTATCTTTGGATTGCCGGGCGAAGCCTTTTCCCTTGAACGGCATCCCCGCTTCATTCCTGTCCGGTCAACGGGCCGGCGGTCTCTGCACGCCCCATGCGGCATGCGCTTTAGCGACAGACGCGCCGCGCTTACACCTTCCTTACGTAACCAGTGACGTAGCAGTGAGAATTCACTGCACGACCCGTCCCTGAATGATTTTCCCGCGCGATGTACGAAAAAGTTCATGCGAAGTGAATTTTTTCGGTTAAATTCCCGGGGCGGCTACTCCAGTCGACGTCGAAGCCACTCCAGTAAAGAATCGTTTTACATGAATGCCCGTGCTACTCCAGTCGATCTCGGCCGTCCGTTTAAAGACGGTATTGCCCATAGCCATTTCAGCGTGGTGGGGGAGCCGCCGCAGCGGCAGTTGCTGGCCTGGCGGGAGCGGGTTGGCCATGTTATCGACGTGCTGCCCTCGCGGTCCGAGCTTGAGAAGCCGTTCTACGCTTCGATTGACCGCTATCAGGTTGGGGATCTGGCATTTACGGAGGTCCGATCGGCCCTGACGGTGCTCGAGCGCTCACTGGCCCGGATCTCAGTAGACAAAATACGCGACTTCTGCTTTCACGTGTTTCTGGAGGGCGGTATCGAGAACCTCGCGGTGCCGACCAACCGGCGCTACAGTACCGCTTCGGTTGCGAGCATCGTCGCGCTGGATATGGGCCAGCCCGTGCGCATGCAGCGCAATGCATGCAGGCTGCTGTCGTTGTTTGTGCCCGCTAAAATCGTGCAGGAGGTCTTTCCTGATCCCGATGCCATCCACGGTCGTACGCTCCACGGTTCAACGCCGTTCGCACAACTGATTGTCGAACACATAGCGGCGCTTGCCCGGAACATCGCATACATGAACGCCGACGAAGCGGACGGCGCCTTGCGCGCTGGCGCCCAGCTCCTCGTCGCAGCGTTTGGAAAGGAAGCTGGCCTGAGTGGCAACGTACGGGCGGCGGCCCGCGCGGTCATGTTCGGTCAGGTGCGGCGCTATATCAAGGCACACCTGTACGAAGAGACGCTGTCTCCGGAAACCGTGCTCGATGCGCTGCGCTTGCCTCGCCGGAGCCTGTATCGCCTGTTCGAACACGAAGGCGGTCTGAATGCCTATATCCGGCATCTCCGGCTAAGGGGTGCGGCCGACGATCTGGCGCGCTACCCGCATGTAGCGGTGACGAATATTGCCTACGGAGTCGGCTTTAAAAGCGCCTCGGACTTTACCCGCGCCTTCCGGCGAGCTTACGGAATGGCGCCGCAGGATTTCCGGGCGATGGCGGTCAAGGCGCCTTAGCGCCCGGCGTCAGCCCGCGCATACCCGTTCAGAGTTCTGGGTTCAGGGTTAGAGTTTGAGGGGCCGCTCCTTGAATAGCAGCAACGCACAAAAACTCACCGCGCATGCCGGCGCCACATACCAGGCTGCAGAGATCGGATTGCCGCTCCATTTGATCAATCCCGTGATGATGAATTGAGCGGTCCCGCCAAACACCGCGACGGCGAGCGCGTGCGAAATCGCCATGCCGCGCGCGCGCGCCCGTACCGGAAGCGATTCAAGCACCAGCAGGGTGGTGGCACCGGCGCCGAGCGCCAACAGCATGCTAACCAGCCCGACGCCACATAGGATGGGGAGTGCGCTGTTCGCACGGCTCATCATCAGAAACACGGGGTAGATCAGCAACGCCATGCCTCCCGAGGCGACGAGGGCCAGTGGTTTGCGACGTGGCAGACGGTCTGTGAGAAGGCCGGCAAGCGGCGGAATGCAAACCAGTAGCAGCGCAGAGCACGCAGATACCTGGAAGCCGGTCATCGCGGGCATATGCTTCACCCGGGTCACGTAGCTCGGCATGTAGTAGACGGTCGCGTAGACCGGTATGGTCTGCCCCATTATCATCAGCATCGCCAGGAAGATGGTTTTGCCGTGTTCGCGAAGGAGGTCGGCCAACGGCATGCTGGCATGTTTGGCAGGGGCGGCGGGAAGCGGGGCTTCGTGCAGCCTTTGGCGAACGTATAACCCGACTGGAGCAATCAGAAGGCCGATCAGGAACGGAACGCGCCAGCCCCACGCGGCGAGAGCGCCCGGCGACATCGTGCTGGTGAGCAGCACGCCCAGGCTCGCACCCAGCAAGGCGGCCGCGCCCTGGCTAGTGAACTGCCAACTGAGCAGAAGGCCGCGACGCGACACGGGCGCGGCCTCCAGCACGAAACTCGCGGCAACGCCGAAGTCGCCACCGACTGCAAAGCCCTGCAGCGATCGACCGACGATAACAATCAGCGGAGCAGCGAACCCTATGGTGGCAAACGACGGGCTTAGGCCGAGCGCAGCGGTCCCGATGGCCGTCATCCAGCAGGCCGTCACCATCGCTGCACGGCGACCAACGCGGTCTGCATAAGCGCCGATCATCATCGCACCAAGCGGGCGCATGAAAAAACCGACGCCAAATGTGCCGACTGCCAATAGCAACGAGGTCATCGGATCCTTCGCGGGGAAGAACTGCTCCCCGATCATGACCGCGAAGAATCCGTAAACGGTGAAATCGAATATTTCAATACCAGTCGCGAGCGACGCTGCGACTACGGCTTTGAGAACTTCACGGCGATTGTTGTGATTGCCGTCTAGCTGGTCGCATTGCGCGACGTGAGTCTTAAGCATTCTTTTGCAGGTTGGTCAATATTGGCGCGTGAGCTTCGTGTGGCAAAGCCATGTTCACTGCATGATGCATTTCAACATAACACGTTTGCCCAAAATACCTCTGCGAGTGGATCGTCTTTGTTCTCAGGACACAACACGCTCCCGGTTTTTGGGGCACCACGCTCATTTTTCCCTCTTCGCCAGAAGGCTTACCCATGAATATCGATGCGATCGGGAAATTTCTTCGCGAGGCCCACACCGGCAATGGCCCCCGTCCTCTTCGGGTGCACAGCGTTGCCGGTTAGTCGGTGCCCGATCTTAAAACCGGTCGATCATCCCGAACTGCACGCCTCGAATGGGCGCACCAGGATAAGCAGGCGGGAGCCCGGTCACGTCGACACCGCGCAGCGTGAATTCGGCGTTGCCGTGATTGCGCAGGATGCCAGCGCTCGCGTACAGCATGAGCCTTGTCGAGAGGTCATATTCACATGCAGCGCTGAACTGGTCGGCATTGTTGTCACCGCCCGAGCGGTCCCGCATATAGGTGTATCCCAACGAAGCGCGGAAGTGCGTCGAGATTGCGTAGCGCGCCGACACCGACATGCCGTCATCGTGATAACGCGGCGATCCGCCGTCGCCGTTGAAGAACGACACGAACGCGGTCGTCTTGCCAACCTCGTACGACACGCCGCCGAGATTCGCGCGCAGCCCTGTATCCCCCGAGGTCTGCTGATGAGCGTACGAAATGTGGAATGGGCCGTTGCGGTAATCGAACGTCTCGTAGTTGCCGGATAGACCGTTGCCGTTGCCGCTTTGGGGCAATGCCACCATCAAGGTCGTCGTGAAGCCGTGCAGATCGGGCGACAGATACGCGAGGCCATTGTTCGTGTACGGCGTGATCTTCGACAGGTTGTTCAGACCGGATGCGATCGTGCCCGCGCCGAATGCATCGAGTTGTCCCTTGAATGGAATGTAGATCGGCGAGTACTGGCGGCCGACCCGCACTTCGCCCCACGGTGCCCCGACACCGACCCATGCCTGGCGGTTGAACAGGGTGCCGGCCGTCGCAAGCGCGCCGTTGCCCGAGTTAAAACCGTTCTCGAGGTCGAACAGGATGCGCGTATCGGAATCGATCTGTTCCTCGCCACGCAAGCCGATCCGCGATCCGCGATAGGCGCCAGAGTCCAGCCGTGGTGTCCAGGAAGAACCCGGGTTGGTGATTTCGATGCTGGTATCGATCAGGCCATACAGTGTCACCGAACCTTGCGCACGGGCGCACTGAGCGCTCGCGCCCAGTGCGAACAGAACGGAAACCGCGCAGACCGCTCGCTTGCGCACGCGGCTCAGCGCCTGTCGGGCAATGCATAGGCAATGATGTAGTCGCCCAGTTTCGTGCCAAACGAGCCATGGCCACCGGCGGCAATCACTACGTACTGCTTGCCGTTGACCTCATAGCTCATCGGCGTTGCCTGACCGCCCGCGGGCAAGCGCGCCTGCCACAATTGCTCGCCCGTGTTGGTGCTGAAAGCACGGATATAGTTGTCCGCGGTTGCGCCGATAAAGAACACGTCGCCTGCGGTTGTCATGGGGCCACCGAGCATCGGCATCCCCATCTTGAACGGAAGCGGGAGCGGTGAGCTGTCGCGCACGGTGCCGATGCGCTTCTTCCAGACAATCTGGTTGGTCTTCAGGTCGATCGCCGAGACGTAACCCCAGGCTGGCTGCTTGCACGGTAAGCCAAGCGGCGACAGGAACGCGTTCAGCGTCACGCCAAAGGGTACGCCGTACTGCGGCTGAATACCGGCTTCGGTGCCGGTGCCGCCTTTATCGCTTGCGGCCGGCTCCAGCGGATTGCCCGGACCACGCGGAATCAGCCTTGATACGAAGGGCAACGCAATCGGATTGGCGATCGCGATCTGACGATCGGTATCGACAGCCATGCCGCCCCACTCGAACATACCGAGGTTGCCCGGGAACACCAGCGTGCCTTTCACCGACGGCGGCGTGAACGTGCCGTCATAGTTCAGGCGTTGGAACATCACGCGACACACCATCTGATCGAACATCGTTGCGCCCCACATATCGGCGCCCGTCAGTTTCTGGCTCGGCCGGAACGTCAACTCGGAGAATGGCTGGGTGGGCGATACGTGATCGCCCGGTGCCGCTCCTTGAGGGACCGGCTGTTCCGGAGCGGGGACGACCAGCGCACCAGTGCGGCGATCGAGGACAAAGATGTTTCCTGTCTTCGCGGGTGCATAGACCACGGGCACGACATTGCCCGATTTGTCGGTGATGTCGGCAAGCGTGGGCTGGGCTGGCAAGTCCATGTCCCACAGGTCGTGATGCACGGTCTGGTAGAACCAGGCCAGCTTTCCGGTCGATGCGTGCAGCGCTAGCAGTCCGCTTGCGAAGCGCTCCTGCTCAGGCGTACGGTAGCCACCCCAGATATCCGGTGTGGTCACGCCCATCGGCAGGTAGACGATATCGAGTTTGGCGTCGTAGACAGCAGGCGCCCATGAATTCGGCGAATTCAGCGTGTAATGTTGGCCTTCGGCAGGAAGGGCGTTCGGATCCTTGTTGCCCGGATCAAATGCCCAAAGCAGCTTACCGGTGTTGACGTCGAAGCCGCGGATTACGCCGGAAGGCTCGTGGCTCGAATAGTTGTCGGTTACCGCACCAGCAACGATGATGACCTTGTCGGTGATGACCGGCGGGGACGTGGGTTCATATTGACCGGCCGTGGTCACCGGCTGACCATGCTGCAGATCGAGGTCGCCATTGTTGCCGAAATCCGCGCAGCGTTGACCCGTTTGCGCATCCAGTGCGAACAGGTGGCCGTTGTTGACCGGCAGATACACGCGGCGCGTGCAGAGGGCGGGCACGGCCGCTGAGGCGGTCATTTGACCATTGTCACCCGTGCTTGCAGCGGTCGGGGCTTGCGAGTCGTGGTATGAGACACCACGACACGTCACGTGCTGGAAGCTCGGATCCGTTTTCAGACCGGGATCGAATTTCCACGCCAGCTTGCCCGTCGCAGCATCCAGCGCGAACAGTATCTGGTGCGGCGAACACAGGTAGAGCATGTTGCCAACCTTGATTGGCGTGACTTCGTTAGTCGTCTCAACCGGGTCGGTCGCGCGCTTCGTGTCGCCGGTACGAAACGTCCAGGCGACCTGCAGGTTCTTCACGTTGTCCGCGGTGATCTGCGTCAGCGGCGAGTAGCGCGTGCCGTGCTGGGTGCGGCCGTAGGCAGGCCAATCGCCATCCGTTCCGGTCGCGGCCGGAGGCGCCGATGCCTCGCTGGCGCTTAGGGTCCCGTTGATTTCCTGCGGATCGTTGAAGGACGCGTACACGAGCACAACGCCGCTGAGAATCAGTGTGCCGCCCAATGCCAGCGCCACCGGTTTTCCGGGGCCATCAAGGGTGCGGTAAACAAACGGCAGCAGCAGCCAGATGCCAAACACAACCAGGACATCGAGTCGTGGCGCCAAGGCCCAGAAGTCGAAGCCGGCTTCCCACACTCCCCACACGATGGTACACAGCAGCAGTAGCGCGTAGAGGCCAAGCGCGATCGCTTTACGGCGGTAAAGGAGGGCAGCCGTCACCAGCATGACGACGCCGGCCACGACATAGTACGGTGACCCGCCGATCGCCGTCAGCCAGGCTCCTCCGATCAGCAGATACAGGCCGGCCAGCAAGGCGAAGAGAACACTAAGGAGACGGGTGATGTCCAATGATGCACGCTTCTGCATGATGTCGACCTCTTGGATTTCTATTAGGACGAGACTTCCGGGGAGCAACCGGAACGAGTGCAACGAGTTCTCATCGGTGCTCGTTTGAGAACCGCGATCCGCGACGCATAGCGCCGTCGTTGGCGATTGCACTTTTCGGGCCTGCCCGGTCACTGTATGCGACGGGGCAGCGGATTGCTAACTAGAACTTAGAACGCTGTTGCGCATACGGGCGAGTGCCGCCGTGTCGGGCAGATCATTCGTCGGAACATATTACAGTCGAATGTAGAAGTAGGCGTGTCCATTCTGCGCGTCGGCCAGCGCGTTGCCTTCGCTGCCTGCCAGCGCGTCGCACGAGCTTACCGCGTGTCAGGTACGCGCCCTGCTTATCGTTTCGACGGAAGTTCGCCCGGCGCTCCCAAATCTCCGAATCTCAAAAGCACCGACTGGCAGGCGCCAGCCCGCTCTGCACAAGGACTTGTCCATGACTCCAGGCACTTCGACCTATCCATCAAGATTCGCCAGGGCGGTCTTCGATCTGCTCAACCCGATCCCGTACGGCCTGTTCGTCGGCACACTGATTTTCGACGTCACCTACGCGGCCACCGGCAATGTGTTCTGGGGAAAGGGCGCGGCATGGCTCGTCACCACAGGACTGTTTTTTGCCATCATTCCGCGCGTGATCAATCTTTGTCACGTATGGCTCTTTTCGCGCAATCAGGTAGCGCGCATAGAAAGAATTGACTTCTGGTTGAACCTGGTGGGCATCGTCGCGGCGATCGTCAATGCCTTCGTTCATAGCCGGGACGCTTATGGGATGGTTCCACAGAATGTCATTCTGTCGGTGATTACCGTGGCGTTGCTGAGTATTGGACAATTCGCGCTTGCATTCGCCAGCTTTGATTTCAAGGGGGCGGCTCGTGAATAGATCCATTTTGAGCAGTGTGATTGTGCTCGTGGTCGCGGCATTGGTGAGTGGATGCAACGAGCGGGCAAAGTATGATCCCGAGAATCAGGCCGGAGCGAACCCGCCGTTGCCGGGGGCACGCAATTTCTTCACGCCTCCGATGCAGGTACCGAAGTACGTTGGATGGCAGAACGGCGGAAAGCCGAAGGTGGCGGATGGCTTGAAGATCGAGGAGATCGCGTCGGGGCTTCAACATCCACGCCAGGTCTATGTCCTTCCCAATGGCGACATCCTCGTGGCGGAATCGAACAGTCCTAACAAGGAGGCCGTGACCTCGCCGAAGCAGTTGATTGCCGGCCTGATTACACAGCGCTCCGGCAAAAAAGCCAAAGGTGCGAATCGCATCACGTTGCTGCGAAAGCGCGCTGACGGCAGCGGACAATGGGACAAATATACGTTTATCGACCACCTGCATTCGCCGTTCGGCATGCAGCTCGTCGGCGATACGCTCTATGTTGCCGATACAGACGCTATCCTGGCATACCCGTACCGATCGGGCGAAACCAGTATTTCGACTCGCGGGGTTGAACTGACGGATCTTCCGGACACGGTCAACCATCACTGGACCAAAGCGCTGCTCGCAAGTCCAGACGGCAAGAAGTTGTATGTGGGCGTCGGCTCGAACAGCAATGTCACCGAAAACGGTCCAGAGGTTGAGTACCGCCGCGCAGACGTACTGGAAGTCGATATCGCGACGGGCGGCAGCCGTATCTATGCAGCTGGCATACGCAACCCGACCGGGCTGCAATGGGAACCGAAAACAGGACAGCTTTGGGCGGTCGCGAATGAGCGCGACGAAATCGGCGCGGATCTGGTCCCGGACTATCTGACCTCGGTGCAGGAAGGCGGTTTCTATGGCTGGCCGTACAGCTACTGGGGCCAGCACGTCGACCGGCGTGCCCAGCCGCAGCGCCCTGATCTGGTCGCGAAGGCGATCCGGCCGGACTACTCGATTGGCTCACACGTCGCACCGCTCGGGCTGCTTTTCTATAGCGGCAGCAACCTGCCGGCGCAATATCAAGGCGGAGCTTTCATCGGCGAGCACGGGAGCTGGGACCGTTCACCGCTAAGCGGCTACGCGGTCGTGTACGTCGCTTTCGAAAACGGTAAGCCCGTGGGTCCGCCGAAGCCTGTCGTCACCGGCTTCGCTTCGGATGATGAAAAGGAATTGTATGGCGCGCCGGTTGGGCTTGCTCAGGATCGAGACGGCGCGCTTGTCATCGCCGATGATGTCGGCAACAGCGTCTGGCGTGTGACGAAGGCGGGCGGCTAGGCGCGACCCCACACCGCGAGCCAGTCAACGTCTCACCCGGCAACGGCGGTCTGCGGCACCGCGCTCGCCTCAGTAGTTGTCCGAACCTGTCCTCTATCGTCGCCGCAAGCGTTCCGAGTGTCTTGCCAAGCGTGCCCAACGCCTTTCCATAAACGAGGCACACATCGATGGTCAAGACGGTTGCTACGCCTGAAGCTTTGTCGAAAGCGGTGCTCGCCACCAGAGCAACACGGCATAGAGGGCGGTCAACGTACAGAAGCACCATAGTCTAGGCTGGCTGGCGGCCGCCACAGGCATCACAATCGTGACGAGATTCAAGCTCAGGTTGCTGCTGTTGTGGATCAGCAGATTTGAAAGAACGCTGCGTCGGCCGCGGTGGTAGGCCCATGAGAAAACAAATCGGGTCGTAATCGACAACGCCAGGAAGGCCGCGAAGGGGATAAACCTCTGCGACAGGCCAGGTACGTCGAGGAAGAACAGGGGCAAATGCCATAACGCCCAAATGACACCCAGAACCAGGGTGGCCACACGAAGTTCCAGCCGCCCGTCCAGCGCGTCGGAGAGATAGGACCAGCCGAACTCCTCGGCAACCGGGCCACCCAGGACGAGCAGCCACAAGTAGATCATCGGCAGCTCTGCCCAGGTAACGTGGAAGGTTGGGAGGCCGCCTGATCTTTCAAACCACGCAGCGGTGACGATTGCCAGGACCGGCAAGGCGAGAACAGACGTCAGGAATACTGACCAGCCCATGCGCCAGTCCAGAACGCGTCCATAGAAACGAACCGCGCCAGAGAGGCCACCTACGAGCGCGGTGCATACCCCAGCCGCGACAAACGGGCCGAAGGAACCGGCGATCACGACGGGGATAAGTCCGGCTGCCACCATGCCGCGCTCGCGCAAGTTCCAGCAACTGATCCACACGGCCCAAGCAATCCCGAAGCTGATGATCAGGTAAAGCGTGATGTGATGAGTCTCCGTTTTGTTCGCTTCGTTGGTTGATTCGGGCAATCGCCCGCCGACGAGAGATGCTGCAATGGCGTGTTTTGTGTCTCGCACTTTATGCTCTCCATCATCGTTGGAATAATCAGCACAGGTGGGTTCGGGACGACTTTACCTCGATTTGCAGGCTGATGCGCCAATGGGTTCCCCCGCTATCGTGACATCGGCGCCGAGCCGCAAGAGGTCGCGCATACCGGATTCGATCGATTCGCGCGACAGGTCGCATCGAAACAATCCCGCGGTGATGTAGTCTAGAGCGACGGTCCGCTCCACGTTCGCGAAGACGTTTTCACATTAGCCCTTGGTGATTGTCGCGGGAATCCGCGACAATCACCCAAAGTCCGATCTACGGGGAACGTCGAAAATGCTGATTGCCTTCGGAGGACTACCGGGAACTGGAAAGACAACGGTAGCGCAAACGCTCGTGGACAAAGAAGCTGACATCCAGCCGTGCCTGATCAGGAGGATCACACATGTTTCAACTTGCGGTATGTGCTGAAATGGTTTTCCGCAACCTGTCGTTCGTCGAGCGGGTGAAAAAGATTGCCGGGATGGACTTCGAGGTGGAGATATGGGACTGGACGAAACATGACATCGACGCGCTAGTCGAGACGGGCGCGACGTTTTCCTCCATGACGGGGTACATCGAAGGCGATCTGATCACGGAAGAGGGCGCGGCAACGCTTCTGCGCACGGCGGGGCAGTCCATTAAGGTCGCGGAGCAACTGCGTTGTCCGCGTCTGAACCTGCACGGTACGGGACTGGACGCGACCGGACTGCCCGTGAAGCCGACACCGGTGGTATCGGGCGCGATGTGGCTCACCGCACAGCGTACGCTGGCGCGCGTCGCTGAGCTCGGGCAGCGCGCGGGCGTCGTGTTTTGCCTCGAAAACCTGAACACCGAGGTGGACCATCCGGGCGTGCCGTTTGCGCGCGCAGCTGACACACTCGCCCTGGTTCAAGCGGTGGATAACCCGCATTTGCGGCTCAATCTGGATCTCTATCACGCGCAAATCGGCGAGGGCAACCTGATCGAGCTGCTTCGCCGTGCCATGCCCTTCATCGGCGAGATCCAGGTCGCCGACGTTCCCGGACGCTGCGAGCCCGGCATCGGCGAGATCAACTACCCGGCCATCGCGCTGACGCTGTCGGAGGCCGGTTACCGGGGCACGGTCGCGATGGAAGCCTGGGCCAGCGGAAACGACGAAACCGCCTTGCAGCAATTCCGGGAGGTTTTCTCGCCGCAAGGAGGCGCCACTGCCTGAATTGTTTTCAAGGCGCGCGGCAAGCGCGGTTGCGCTGGCGTGTACGTCAGCGACTACAGATGCAAGCTGATCTCTGTCGCGAAGGCGTGGATGACTTCTTCATTTCGCGCTAGAAACATCCACTGCCCCACACGGGTTGAAACAAGCAGTCCTGCCTCGATCAATACCGCGACGTGCGCTGATACGGTCGACTGAGATAACCCGCTGCGCGCGTGGATCGCACTTAACGGTACCCCGCAACCAGGATCGACGTATCCCTGCACAAACCATGTGTTGGGCGCCTTTAACCACCTCAGGATCTCGCGTCGGAACGGGTTCGCGAGGGCCTTATGAATTGAATTCTCGTTGACCATAATGGGCTCAATCGCGCTGCCGCGACAACGACTTCGCAATGCTTCTGGCGAAATCTTCTCCAAGGTCCTCCCTGACGAGAGCCAAGGCTAGCTGCATACCGTCGCTTACGCCGCACGACGAGTACAGGTTGCCATCTTTCATGCAGCGTTGATCGCTCATAACGTGCACCAAGGGATACTCGATGGAGAGACGTTGCGCGTCGTGCCAATGCGTGGTCAACGAGCGATGGTCGGCAAGGCCGGCGCGTGCGACTAGAAAAGCCCCGTTGGACACCGATGCGAGCCTTCGCACGCTACGTCCAGAATCACTGAGCCAGTCCACCAGTTCGGAATGCTCAAGTCTTGAGCCGACGACCGAGGAACCAGGAACTACGACGATATCGAACGAAGTATCCACGTCCGACAAACATTCCGTTGTGCTGACCGATACTCCATTCGAGCACAGCACGGGCCCCGGGGACGGCCCCACAAGATGCTGTTCGTACAGCGTTGCGCCGCCAAGACGGTTTGCTTCGTGGAAAACATCCATCGGGCCCGTTACTTCGAGCAGCCGAAATCCCACATACAGCATCATTGCAACATGCATGCGCCGTCACTCCTGGAATCCACTGCACACGAGCGGCCGCATCCGTTGCGACTGCTCCCGATTACCACCCGGTGCGAGGCATGGCGTTTTTAACATGATGAATCTGTCCTTGGGCATCGCCTCGTAGCAACGCAGAGCGCAAATTTAACGAGGTGGCTGCAGCCGTTTTCATGAGACCCAGTCTAATCAGCCGGCACGGAAGAGGAAACACGTGGATGTCGCGTTGCCTGGCCAATCAACGTGAGATTTGGGCCAAGGGCGGAGCGGCCGGCGCCGCTACGGTAAGGTTGTACGCGTTGCATTGCGTCAGGAGGCTTATTGTCCGTGAGGCACTTGCCCGAGTCCGGTCTTTCATTACACGGATGCAAAAGTCAATTACCGGCTAGTGTGTCCCTGTTTCCGGGCCATTGCGGTAAGCTGCGATACCGCTTGTCAATACAGGTTTGTGAGCTTGGTCCAGTCGTTCGGGCGAAGCCAATCGAATCGCCAGTATCGGAAGCGGGCCTATTAACTCCACGAAGGTCACGGCATGAAAGTCGCCATTGTTATATTCGATGGTGTGCAGGCGCTCGATGTTGCAGGCCCCCTCGACGTATTTGCGGAAGCAAACACGATCCTTTCCGCACAGCAAAAATATGAAGTCTCGCTTGTGGGACCCAGGGCCGGGGCAGTGACCTGCTCGAACGGGATGCAACTTTCGGTGCCGCTTGGCTATGCGGATCTCGACACACAATGGGATCTGCTATTGGTCGCAGGAGGGCCGCAATTGCCCGACGTTCAACCGTCCAGTGACTTTCTGACGTGGCTGCAAAATCAGGCGCGAAACGCGACACGGTTTGGCTCCGTATGCAACGGGGCATTCGTGCTTGCCCATGCGGGACTGCTTGACGGAAAGGCAGTGACGACTCACTGGGCGGACGCCGACCGCCTCGCGCACGAATTTCCACAGGCGTCTGTGCAGCCCGACAAGATCTTCGTTCGTGACGGCCGCCTCTTTACCTCGGCAGGCGTGACCGCCGGCATCGATCTGTGCCTGTCGCTGGTCGCCGAAGACTGGGGGCACGAGCTGGCGGTGCGTGTGGCAAAACGTCTTGTCGTCTATATTCAGCGCGAAGGCGGCCAATCTCAGTACAGCCCGTATATTGGAACGGGGCGGGACGAAGATCCGATTATCGGCAAGGTGCATCGCTATGTGACCGAGCATATAACCGATGCGCTATCGATCGAACAGCTCGCGAGCGCAGTTTCAGTGAGCCGACGGACTTTCTCTAGAGTATTTGCGAAGTACGCAAAGGTGACACCGTCCGTGTTTGTTGAGCAGGTTCGCGTCGACTCCGCGAGGAAGTTGCTGGAAGACACGGATGCACCGCTAAAGACCGTGGCATTTAAGTGTGGCTTCCGCAGTGCCACCCATATGCGCACGACTTTCTCCCGGCGGCTAGAGGTCACACCGAAACAATATCGGCAACGGTTCCGCGGCGAAGCAGGCAAGCAGCCGTGGGCGGCGGATAACGGTGCCCAACAGCGGGTTGCTTTTCAATGACTGTCTCATCTGCGACTTGTGTTGATTCCGTTCAATCTCTTCCTGATCTCCTTGAGACGGGTTTGTCGCTAGTGTTTTGCGGAATCAATCCAGGTATCCGTGCGGCATCGACAGGTCATCACTTTGAGGGCAGAGGCAATCGGTTCTGGCGGGTCATGTACCTTGCAGGTTTTACTCCAGAACTGATTCGTCCCGAAGACGACCACACGGTTCTTCGATATGGCTGCGGTCTCACAACGGTGGTCCCGCGCGCAACCGCGCAGGCCGCCGAGCTGTCGCGATCGGAGATTGAAGTGGCCGGAGAGGTTTTCCGGCGGAAGATCGAGCGGTATGCACCGCGGCACGTCGTTTTCCTCGGCAAGATGGCGCTCTCGGCGATCTCCCGCAGGCGCGATATCCATTGGGGGCTACAAACCGAGCCATTCGGCGGCGCACGTGCGTGGGTCGTACCCAATCCAAGTGGACTGAACCGGTCATTCGACCTCGATGCGCTGGTGGCCGCCTACCGGGAAGTTCGCATTGCAGTAGCCTCCACGCCCTGAAGGTGCGCGTTTTGGCGTAGTGCGTCGGTAACGAATTCCACGAAAGCGCGAATCTTGCCGCTGCTGCTTCGTCGCTCTACATGAAGCAGATTCACCGGGATCGACTCGGGCTCGAAAGAGGTCAGCACGGGTTGGAGCCTGCCCTCAAGTACCTCCGGAGCCGCCTGATACGACAACAACTGGATGATCCCCACACCGTCGACCGCGGCGAGAACGGCAGCGGGACCCAGGTCGACAATCATCCGTGGCTGAAGCCTGACGGGCAACCTCGAACCGTTCTCGTTGAACACCCATTCAAGCGGCGGCGAGACGCCAGTGAAGGACACACAGTGGTGATTGGCCAGATCCCTGGGGTGAAGGGGTTCGCCGTGCGTAGCCAGATAAGAGGGAGACGCGTAGGTTCGACGCTGCACAAAGCCTAACGGAACGGCGAAGGTCGACGAGTCTCCGAGGTGGCCGACACGGAGAGCAATATCCACCCCTTCCTCCAGAAGCCGCGTCGTTCGATCGACGTACACCGCATTGATGCTGACGTCTGGGTAACGCAACGCGAAGGCGTTGACCAGAGGCGCAACATATCGCTGGCCAAACAGGACCGGCGCAGAAACGGTCAACGTCCCTACGGGATTGAACTGGTCGACCGCAATGTTTGCTTCCGCATCCGTAATGGTGTCCAACACTTTCCTGCAGGCTTCGACGTACGCCATACCCGCATCCGTTGGACGAACCGATCGAGTCGTCCGGGCCAGCAGATGAGTGCCAAGACGGGTTTCCAGGGCATTGACCGCCCGCGAGACCGCGGCCGCCGACATGCCGACTTTCTCGGCCGCCCCCGTAAAGCTACCCCGGTCGACGATAGCTACGAAAACCTCCATCTCACGCAATCTGTCCATTCCGCTTCCCCATGATCATCGCGTCCGCACGCCGTCATTCTATGCGTTGTGATCCGCATGGTGACGATCCGCGTTATCGAATGACTCAAAGAAGACACTAACTGTCCACCGCTGAATTACTTTCCAGGCGGAAAAAAGTGGCGCTTTGGAGTGTCCACATCGGGAAAGCTCGCCTGATCAGTTCGAAAAAGACTCTTTCAGACGGTGATGGTTATCAGTGAGTTGATTGGACCGTTGGCAAAATTCGCTAACTTATTGGCCCAATACTGACCCGCTTGAACTCCAGTGAATGGGGTCTTTCCTGGACAATCACTACATGCCACTACATGCCGTACGGCTAACTAAACGTAAGAGGTACTCATGTTTTCCGCGATGCTGGAAGTTCACCCAATACCCGAACAGTTCGATGCCTATCTCGGCATGGCCAGGATGCTGCGCCCCGAACTCGAGAAGATCGACGGATTTATCGACAACAACCGCTACGCAAGTCTCACCCGCGAGGGTTGGCTTCTTTCGCTGTCGAGCTGGCGTGATGAGAAGTCGCTGATCCGCTGGCGTAGCCAGGAGACGCATCACAAGATCATGCAAGCTGCACGTGATCGCGTATTTTCCGACTACCGCTTGCGCATTGGCCAGACCGTCAGCGATACCCACGTGCCCGCGGGGCAAACCTTGCGTGAGCAGCGCCTGGATGTCACCGAGGTGGGGCAAGGCACCGCGGTGACGCTGCATGATGGGAAATTCTCGCCGGAGTGGCTCAAGGAGAGTGGCGCAGAAGCGGTGGCGAAAGCACTGGGAATTGATACAGGCGCGCCTGGCCTGGTTTCGTGGGACGTGTTCGACCACCTGATGACAGCGGGGGACGTGATCGCGGTGGTGACGTGGCGCGACCATGCTGCAGTTAAAGCATTCGTGGGCAATGCGGCGGCGACGGATGCTCCGCGCCTGCGGAATGTCCGCATCGTCCGTGAGTACGGAATGTTCGATCGCCGGGAAGCGCCCCAATTCTTTAAAGAGCCGCAGCCGACGGCATAACCCGTTCGCATTCCGTTATCGGTGTTGGAGGGTCGTCGCTTTTCGCGCGACCTCCGACCTGGATATCTAGATGCCCTATCGAACATGAACAGCAACGGAACTCCCATGACCACAGGCAACCTTTTGACAGCTGGAGCGCAAGCGCCGGGCGTCGCACAATTGCGGACACCGGCCTCTGTGCCGGCGACAGCGATTCCTGCGCAGCCGACGCCCAAACAAGCCGCGCTTTCGCTTCGTCTCGTCGTCGGACTCGTCGGGATGCTGCTCGCGTCTCTATTGGCCATTCTCAACGAACAGGTCACTGCGCTGTCGCTGGCGGACATTCAGGGCGCGCTCTCGATTGGGCATGATGATGGAACCTGGCTGACCACCCTGTTCGAGGCGGCGAATGTCGCTACGATGGTGTTTGCTCCATGGTTTGGGATCACCTTCACGCTCAAGCGATTCACGATCGGTGCTGTGATCGCGACGGTGCTCTTCGGATTCCTTTGTCCTTTCGCACCGAACCTGCTTACGCTCTATGTGTTGCGCGTCCTGCAGGGGATTGCAGGCGGATGCCTTCCGCCGATGTTGATCATCGTGGCGCTGCGCTATCTTCCACCCAAAGTGAAGCTATACGGACTCGCCGGCTACGCGCTCACGGCGACCTTTGGACCGGCGGTCGGCACACCGCTCGCCGCTTTGTGGACCGAGTATGTCGGTTGGCAAATGGCCTTTTGGCAAATCGCGCCGCTTGGCATCGTAGTCTGCGTGGCGATCCAGCAGGGGCTTCCGCACGATCCGCTCAAACTTGAACGACTCAAGTCATTCAACTGGAGCGGGTTTCTGACCGGATTTCCAGCCGTCGCCATGCTCGTCACGGGCCTTTTGCAAGGGGATCGGCTTGGCTGGCTCGAATCCGATTTGATTCGCGTGATGTTCATTGGAGGGGGGCTGCTGTTTGTGACCTTCCTCGTCAACGAGTGGTTCCACCCGCTGCCTTTTTTCAAGCTGCAGTTGCTGTCGCGCAGAAACTTTACGCACGGACTGACGACCCTCCTCGGCGCGGTGATATTGCTGGTTGGTGTGGCTGCAATACCCGGCCAATATCTCGCCAGGGTTCACGGCTACCGGCCGCTGCAGACTGCGCCCTTGTCGTTGCTGGTCGCGATTCCGCTATTGATTACGCTTCCTCTGACGGCTGCCGTGTTGAATCTGAAGCGGGTTGACCACCGCTGGGTCATGGCGATTGGATTTTGCCTCATGATCACCACCTGCCTGATGGGAAGCTTCATCACATCCGAGTGGATCCGCAACGATTTCTACTGGCTTCAATCGATACAGATCGTCGCGCAACCGATGGTGATTCTGGGAATCCTGATGGGCGTGACGACGGGCCTGGCGCCGACAGATGGTCCATTTGCTTCAGCGATGTTCAATTCGCTGAAAACATTTTCCGCGGCCGTGGCGACGGCGCTAATCGAAGGGTTGGGCACCGATCGCGAGCGTCTCCATTCGAACATGCTCGTGGACCACCTGGGCAATCAGGCGCTTGTGACGAGCCAAAGCATCGACGCAGCGCATGGCCTCGGTGAACTTGCGCACAGGATCCACGAGCAGGCAGTGGTACTGACCTCGGCGGATCTCTATCGCGTCATCGCGGGTGTTGCCATTGCCACGCTTTTCCTCGTGCCAGTGTTACCCGTGCGAATTTACCCGCCGTGGTGCACCACGCCTCCTTCTTCCCATTAAGGGCCGCTAATCATGTCATCCATTGCTCGATCTCCCCTCAAGTTTATTCCGATGGCCGCTCTGGTTGTCGCGGTTGGTGTTGGCGTATGGGCGTGCTCAAGCCTGTCAGGCGGCTCGAATACCGAATCCACCAACGATGCTTACATAGAGGCCGATTTCACTCTCGTGGCACCGCGTGTCGCCGGCCAGATATCCGACGTATTCGTCAACGACAACCAGCCAGTCAAAGCCGGGCAATTGCTGGTACGTATCGACGACCGCGATTTTAGGGCCGCATTGATGAGCGCGGAAGCGGACGTGGCGGCGGCAAAAGCATCCGTCGCGAACTACGACGCCGAGATTGCACGGCAGCCATCGCTCGTCGAGCAGGCGCGCGCGACGCTCAGAGCCGACGATGCGTCGATCGGATTTGCGCGAGCCAACGCCGCGCGGTACCAGAATCTCTCGGAAGCCGGCGCAGGAACGACTCAGGAGCAACAGCAGGCGTCGAGCACGCTCGCGCAGCAACTCGCGCAGCAGGCCCACGATGGGGCCGTACTGAGCTCGACTGAGCAGAACCTCAACGTATTGAATACCCAGCGCGAAAAGGCGGCCGGCGCGCTCGCACGCGCCGAAGCGGCGCTCGAGCAGGCCAGGCTCAATCTGTCGTATACGGAGATTCGCGCGCCGGTCGACGGCAAGGTCGGGCGGCGTTCCGCGCGGGTTGGCGCATTCGTGACGCCCGGTGCGCCGGTTCTTGCGATCGTGCCGCTTTCCGAAGCGTATGTCGTCGCCGACTTCCAGGAGAACCAGATCACCCACATGCGACCGGGCGAAAGCGTGCGGATCAAGGTCGACAGCTTTCCTGGCGTGGTGATTCACGGCCGTGTCGATAGTCTCGCTCCCGCAACCGGTTTGAGTTTTGCCCCTATCGCGCCGGACAACGCGACCGGCAACTTCACGAAGATCGTCCAACGCGTACCGGTCAAGATTGCGATTGACCGCGGGCAAGAAGCAGCGTCTGCGCTGAGCGTGGGGCTTTCGGTCGAAACGGAAGTCGTCGTCGGTCAGCATGGCGAAGCATTGGCCGAGGGGGGAGAGGGAAAATGAATGCGAACGACTTTTCCTACCGCGCGTTATTACTGGAGATACTGGCCTGCCTCGTGATGACGGGATGCACCGTCGGGCCGGATTTCGAACGCCCGGCGACGTCCACACCGTCTCAGGTCTTTGATCGTACCCAGGCTGCGCAAGCACCGAGCAAGGCCGTCGAGGCGGGATTCAATCAGGATTGGTGGACTCTGTTTAACGATCCCACGTTGAATGCGCTCGAACAGCAACTGGCCGCTGCGAACCTTGATGTGGCCGCAGCGTCGGCGCGTCTTCGCCAAAGCCGGGCCGAACAGCGCGTTGCGGGGGCGGCGGAATATCCCACGCTAGATGGCGCTGCGTCGTACGACCGCGAGCGCGGAAGCCCGAATGGCATTCTGGGGTTGCTCGGTGTCAGTCCAACCGGGACCCAATCGCAATCCGCTTCCGGTAGTGCGCCGCTTGGTGTGGCGCCATTGCCGGGCTCGACGGGTTCACCGGCTTACAACCTGTATCAAGCCGGCTTCGATGCCTCATGGGAACTCGATATCTGGGGCGGGGTTCGCCGCGGCGTCGAAGCTGCGTCTGCCATGACGGATGCTTCTTACGAAGAGCGAAACGCAGTTTTGTTGTCTGCCCGTGCCGAACTCGCGAAAGACTATATCGAGTTGCGCGATGCACAGTCGCTGCTGCGGATCGCGAGAGAAAACCTTGAGATTGCCCGCGATACCACGAAACTTACGCAGATACGCGTGCGTGAAGGTGTAACGACGGATCTGGACGTGGCCAACGCCTCCGCGCAGGTGGCATCAATCGAAAGCCAGATTCCGACGCTCGACTCGCAATGTGAGACCACGATCAACGCGATTGGCGTGCTGCTTGGCGAGGAACCAGGCGCGCTTGCACAAACGCTCGGCGATCCGCACGACGTGCCCGAGCTGCCGGGACAGGTGCCCATCGGCTTTCCGTCGGAGCTCGTGCAACGCAGACCCGATATCAGGAGGGCGGAAGCGCAGCTGCATGCGGCTACAGCATCGATCGGTGTGGCAAAGGCCGACTTTTACCCGCGCATTTCGCTCAATGGCAGCGCAGGCTTCCAGAGTCTTCAGCTCTCGAGCCTCGCTAGCTGGGCGTCTGGGCAATTTGTTGTCGGACCCTCCATCACGATGCCGATCTTCGAGGGCGGGCGCCTCAAGGGGACACTGCACCTGCGTGAGGCACAACAACAGGAGGCCGCGATCAACTATAAGCACACCGTACTTGAGGCATGGCGCGAGGTCGATGATGCACTTGTTGTCTACGATGCCGGGCAGTTGCGCCGCGATAAGCTGACCGCGGTGGTTGCTCTGAACCAGCGCGCGCTTTCGATCGCACAGCAGCGCTACAAGGGTGGAGCGCTTGACTACCTCGACGTGCTGAACGTGCAGAAGCAACTGCTCGACGCGCAGAGCAGCCTCGAACAAAGCAGGGCGACCACTGCCGCGAATCTCATCACCCTCTGTAAAGCGCTCGGCGGCGGCTGGGAATCGACTTACGCCGATTCAACCGTTTCGCGTTGACGGGGCATGGCAGCGGCCGAGGTTGCAAAAAATCGCACTTTGCCTTGTACTTAATGAACGATGCCACCTATTGTTGTTCAACAGGCATCGCCAATGGCGATTAGCGGGAGATACCTCGGATTGGAGGGCGCGCAAAATGCTGGCGCTGATCCAATAAGTGGGACGGAGGCGTCGCCGTTTTCACCATGGCGGGTCACCGTTGTCCTGAATGATCTGCTGAATGGTGGTGTGAGCGGTGGCCGAAAAGGCGAGAGGCAAAGCGCGAACTCTGGCCAATAGCTGAAGTACTAACTCCGATCGACAGGGGAGTCCATTGTGGATCTCACCGGATATGAGTTGGAGCCCCTGCACGATGACGGCGACTTCTCACTTTTTCGCGCTCGAAGACCTAGCCATCCCGTCTCGGTGCTCGCGCTGGTCGCCACGCGTACGGCCTCGCATGCCGTTACACGCCTCGAGCACGAATACGGATTAGCGCCGTTGCTCGATTCCAGCTGGGCGGCTCAGCCCCTCGCGCTCTACCACCGCAGAGAGCCGCCCATGCTCGTGCTCGACGACGACGGCGGCGAACCTCTCCATCGCTCACTCGGCCGTCCGCTGGAGCTCACCCGTTGTTTGCGCATCGCCGCCAATCTGGCGCGGGCAGTTGGCCACGTTCATCGGTGCGGTCTGGTTCATAAAGACATCAATCCGGCGAATGTGCTCGTTGACGGGAACGGTAACGTGCGGCTCACGGGCTTCGGCATTGCCTCGCAGTTGCCGCACGAACATCAGCCGCCTGCGCCGCCGGAGATCGTTGCCGGGACCTTCGCGTATATGGCGCCCGAGCAGACGGGGCGGATGAACCGATCCATCGACACGCGCAGCGATCTCTACTCGCTGGGTGTCACACTGTACGAGATGCTCACCGGGTCGCTGCCGTTCACAGCGTCGGATGCGATGGAATGGATTCATTGCCACATTGCGCGCAGGCCGAGACCGCCGGGCGAGCGCGTCGCCGGCATTCCGGAGGCCGTCGAGGGCATCGTTCTGAAGCTGCTCGCAAAGGCCGCTGAGGATCGTTACCAGACCGCGGCAGGTGTCGAGGCTGACCTCCGGTCGTGCCTTGCGGCATGGGAGGCACACCGCCGCATCGAGCCGTTCCCGCTGGGTGCGCACGACGCGTCCGACCGGTTGCTGATCCCCGAAAAACTGTACGGACGCGAGGCGCAGATCGAAGCGCTTGTTGCAGCGTTCGATCGTATCGTGGCCGGCGCCGGGGCTGAACTCATGCTGATCGCCGGCTATGCCGGTATCGGCAAATCGTCGGTCGTGAGCGAATTGCACAGGATACTGGTGCCGCCACGCGGTCTGTTCGCGTCCGGCAAATTTGACCAGTACAAACGTGACATCCCCTATGTGCCATTTGCGCAGGCCTTCCAGTCGCTCGTGCGCAACCTGCTGAGCCAGAGCGACGCAGAGGTCGAGCCGTGGCGGCATGCGCTTCTGGAGGCGCTCGGGCCCAACGGTCAATTAATTGTGAATCTGATCCCCGAGCTTGCGCTCATTATCGGCGAGCAGCCGAGCGCGCCGGTTCTCCCGCCGCAGGATGCGCAAAACCGCTTCCAGATCGTATTTCGACGTTTTCTCGGCGTATTCGCGCGGCCCGAGCATCCGCTCGCGCTGTTTATCGACGATCTGCAATGGGTCGATACGGCGACGCTCGACTTGCTGGCACATCTCGTCACGCATCCGGACGTAAAGCACGTTTTGCTGGTCGGCGCCTACCGGGACAACGAGGTGGATGCGTCGCACCCATTTGCGCGCACGCTCGAGTCGATCAGCCGCGCCGAAGGCAAGGTGCAGCAAATAGAACTCGCACCGCTGATGCCGGATAGCGTGACGCAACTCGTAGCGGATTCGCTTCATTGCGACAGCGAGACCGCCCGGCCACTCGCGCAACTGGTGCAGGAAAAGACGGGTGGTAATCCGTTCTTCACGATCCAGTTTCTTACGGCGCTCGTCGATGAAGATCTGCTCACATTTGACCACCGCGCCGCGCTGTGGCGCTGGGAGCTGCCGCGCATCCACGCGAAGGGCTTTACCGAGAATGTCGCCGATCTGATGGCAGGGAAGCTGAGCCGGTTGCCTCCGCTGACACGTGACGCTTTGGGACAGCTAGCGTGTCTTGGCGACGTCGCCGAAGTCACCGCAATGACGTGGGTTCAGGGCGTATCCGAGGAGACGATGCACGCGAACCTGTGGGAAGCGGTGCGGACGGGTCTCGTTCTTCGCGTGGCCAACGCCTATGAATTCGCACATGACCGCGTCCAGGAGGCCGCTTATGCGCAGATTCCTGCCGACGAGCGCGCCGCCGCTCATCTGCGGATCGGCCGGGCGCTGGTGTCGCGGACCGCGCCGGAAGCACTTGATGATGCCATCTTCGACATCGTCAACCATCTCAATCGCGGCGCGGCGCTGATCGTCACGGAGACTGAGCGTGAGCAGGTCGTTGCGTTGAACGTCATCGCGGGCAGGCGCGCGATGAATTCGACGGCTTATTCCGCCGCTCGCAGCTATCTGGTGCAGGGCGCAGCGTTGCTGTCGTCCGCTGCGTGGACGCAGCACTACGACAGCACGTTCGACCTGTATCTCGCGTTTTCGGAATGCGAATATCTGGTTGGCGATTTTGCCAAAGCCGACGCGCTGGCCGACATGATGCTCGCCGAGGCACGCTCCAGTCTCGATCGTGCGAAGGTCTTCAGCCTGCGGGTCGAGTTGTATCAGCTCGCCGGAAGATATGACGAGAGCTTCGAAGTCGCGCTCACTGCGCTGCGCGATTTCGGCATCCTCTTTCCAGAGAACGATCAGGACATCCAGGCGGCCTTCCACGACGGCTTGCGCGACGTTCGCGTCATTCAGGGTGAGCGTCGCATCGGCGAACTGGTCGAGACACCGGTCGCGACGGATCCTGCAATCCTTGCGATCGTCAATCTTCTCCTTCAGGCGATGAACTGCGCCTTTGCCGCGCGGCCCGCGTTTTACCCACTCATCACGCTCAAGGCGGTCAACCTCTCCTTGCGGCACGGCAACACCGAAAACTCGAGTTTTGCTTTCGGCAATTACGCGTTGATGCTGGTCTCCCTGATCGGCGATATCCCCGCCGCGGTGCAGTTTTCAGAAATGTCGCTCAAGCTGAACGAAAAGTTCGGTAATCGGCGTCTGCATGGAAAGCTGCTTCACCTGTACGGCGCCCATGTCAATTTCTGGCGCTGCCACATTTCGACTAATCTGCCGGTGCTCGAACGGGCGACCGCGGCGTGTCTGGAAGTGGGCGACTTCGTTTTCGCAGGCAACGTCGCATTCAACGCGGTCTGGCAGACGATCGAGACAGGGGCGGCTCTCGAGGATGCGCAGTCGGTAGCGGAAAAGTACGCTGCGCTCATGCGCGAGAGCCATAACGACGCCGTCTATGAGCTGATTCGCGTCGAGCGGCAATTCGTCGTCAGTCTGCGCGGCAAGACGAGCGAAATGTTGAAGCTAAACGACGATACGTTCGACGAGGCAGCCTGCTCCGAGGCCATCATCAAATCGAATTTCGGCTGTGCTATCGGGGTCTATCGCATCATCAAGGTCATGCTTGCCTTCCTTGATGGCCGGTATGCCGACGCACTGGCGGCTGCGGATCAGGCGGAGGCGGTCCTCAGTTCTGTCATGGCACTGTCAATCGAAGCCACCTATCACTTCTTTTATGCGCTCACCTTGACGGCGCTCTACCCGGAGGCATCCGTGGAGCAGCAGCAAGTCTACGGGCGCATTCTTGCAGCGAAACTCAAGAAGTTCGCAATGTGGGGCGAGCACTGCCCAGAGAACTATCAGAACCGCTACGCGCTGGTCTGCGCGGAGCTCGCGCGTCTGGAGGGCCGCGATCTCGACGCCATGCGCCTCTATGAAGAGGCGGTCCACTCCGCTCACGAAAACGGCTTTCAACACCACGAAGGCATCGCCAACGAACTTGCCGGCCGCTTCTATCTCGGCATGGGTCTCAGGACGAGCGCCGATGCGTACTTGCGCAACGCGCGTGATTGCTTCGCCTTCTGGGGCGCGGACGGCAAAGTCGCGCAGTTCGACGAGCAATTCCCCCACCTCGCCAATCAGGGCGCGAGTGAGACGACGTCGACACTGAGCTTCGATTGGCGGCAGTTCGACGCGGCGACGCTGCTCAAGGCGTCTCAAGCCCTTTCCAGCGAGATCGAACTGACCGGCCTGATCGAGCGCCTGATGACGATCGCGCTGCAGATCGCCGGCGCCGATCGTGGCCTTTTAGTCGTGCCGCAGCAGCCGGACGGCTACCAGATCGAAGCAGAGGCGCGCGTCAATGGGAACGGGATCGAGTTGAGCCGGCAACCGCTTGCCCATTCCGCCGTCCCTGCCGCCATTCTGCGTTACGTGATTCACACGCAAAAGAGTGTCATCATCGACGATGCCTGGGCACCCAGTATGTTCTCCCAGGACACCTACGTGGCAAGCGGAGCGACTCGTTCCCTGTTCTGCCTGCCTCTTGTCAGACAGGGCAAGCTCGGCGGCCTGCTGTATCTCGAGAACACGGCCACTTCGCATGTCTTTACCGCGCGCCGTTCGGCGTTGCTCGATTTGCTCGCGTCACAGGCGGCTATTTCGCTCGAGAACACCCGTCTTTATGCCGATCTTCAGGAACGCGAAGCAAAGGTTAGGCGCCTGGTAGACTCCAACATCATCGGCATCCACATTTGGGACTTTGAAGGCAACGTCGTCGAAGCCAACGATGCTTTTCTGCGCATTGTGGATTACAGCCGGGAAGATCTCCTCTCAGGGCGTATCCGCTGGCCCGATCTGACGCCGCCTGAGTGGCGTGAACGCGACGAACTGGCGAAGGCCGAATTGAAGGCTACCGGAAGCGCCACGCCCTTCGAGAAAGAATACGTCCGCAAGGATGGCCGCCGGGTGCCCGTGCTGATTGGGCCGGCAGCGTTTGGCGACCGCGTGGGGCAGGGCGTCGCTTTCATCATCGACCTGACTGACCAGAAGCGTGCGCAACAGGAAGTGCGCGACAGCGAACGACGCTATCTCGAACTCCAGATGGCGCTGGCGCATTCAAACCGCGTGGCAACGATGGGCCAGTTATCGGCATCGATTGCTCATGAAGTGAAGCAACCCATCACCGCAACGATTGCCTACGCCAGTGCGGCCTTGCGCTGGCTGGCGGCCAGCCCGGCCAATCTCCGCGAAGCCCGTCAGGCGCTCACTCGGATTGTCGCGGATGGCGAGCGCGCCAATAACATCGTCGACCGAACCCGCGCCTTCTTCAAAAAGGAACCGCGGCGAAAAGATGGCCTCGACATCAACGAAACGATTCTCGAATTGATCGCGTTCATGCGAAGTGAGGCCAGTAGGCACGATGTCGAACTCGCCGTCCAACTGATGGATGGATTACCGCAGATCCAGGGCGATCGGGTACAACTGCAGCAAGTGATGCTCAATCTGATGATCAACGCCCTTGAAGCGATGAGCGCAACTAACGTCGGCGAGCGAACGCTTTTGATCCGAACCGCGACGACCGACTCCAACGAAGTCTGCGTTACTGTGCAGGATTCTGGACCAGGCCTTGACGTCGATCATCCGGAAGGCGTCTTTGAGGCATTTTTTACGACCAAATCCGACGGCCTCGGGATGGGACTGCCGATCTGCCGCACGATCGTGGAAAGTCACGGAGGGCGCTTAGGGGTGACGTCGAACTCACCCAGGGGCGCCACTTTCCAGTTCACGTTGCCTGTGCAAGGCAACGGGTCGCATTCGGGCAACGATCAGGCGAAACGCGATATAGGCTGATGAAACGTCAAGACAGCGCGTCATGACATCGTTTCGAAGTCTTTGTTACGGTTCATCGGTTGCGAAATCCTGAATGGTTGATCGACAACAGGCCGGGCCGGCGCTCTGAAAAACTCGGCGCAGAAATCGACAAAGGTCCTGAGCCTCGCCGGGAGCAGTTCCCGGTGCGAATAGAAGAGACATATTTCAACGTTGCTGTCCGACGTCGTGCACGCCGGCAAGATGTGCACGAGATGTCCCATGTCTATATCTTCGCGAATCATGGTTTCAGGTAACGTGGCAATGCCGGTCCCGGTTAGCGCCGCGGCCCGCAGCAGCACTTCGTTGCCATCCATCGACGACATCGGAGACACACTCACTCGTCGGCCACTCTCATGTAGATCGACGAAATCCGGGCTCTTCTTCCTCGACTCGGGGTCGACCAGCAGAAAGTGATTGGCAAGCTGCGAAGCGGTTTCCGGCGTACCGTACTGCTCCAGATAAGCGGGTGAAGCGACGAGAATGCGCGGCGACCTGGATAGCGTCCGGCGAATGACGGCGGATTGCTCCACAAGATGTGGCGGAAGAATCGCTATATCGAACCGGCCGTCGTACAGATTCGTGGCGCCGTCCTGAACAGAAACAACGAGACTCACATCGGGTGCAATGGCGCGATAGCGCCGCACCAATCGGGAGAACGTTTCGCTCATCAGCATAGGGTGCACGACAAGCCGCAGCCTTCCACCATTGACTTCATGCTCCTGAGAAATGCGACGGTTTGCTTCATCGAGTTCTTCGAGCAAACGGCAGCAGCTCAGATAGTAGGGCTGCGCCGCTTCAGTCAACGAGACAGACCTGGTCGTCCTGAGCAAGACCCTTGTCTGGATGCAACCCTCGAGTTTGGCGATCGCTTTCGATATTGAGCCGGTGGTCACATTCAAGGAATCGGCGGCCTTGCTGAAACTTTGGTACCGCGCGGCCGCAACGAATGCACGCAACATGTAAAGCTGATCCATCTTGCACCTCGCAGGTAAATACACGAAGAGACTGGATTGAAGGGTAAGCGCGAACGGCGCGCGATTCTATCGTCCGATGTGGTGTGATGCGTTGTTCAGTCGCATGCTCATCTAATACGTTCGGATGCTTTGAGCAAGCGGCGGCGTGACGGACCTTCGTCGACCTCTTCCGGGCTTGCGCGAGAGCGCGTCGCTCAGGTTACTTCCGCAGGATTTCGCCAATCAGCGCGAGCAGTTCCGCGTCGTCCACTGGTTTGGAGAAGAAACCGGCGGCGCCGCCGGCTTTGGCCCTATCGTGAAGCTCCTGCGTCTCGTAGGCGGTAATGAAAATGACAGGAACTGGCCGCTTCCATAGGTTGATCGACTCGAGCAGCCCAAAACCGTCCACGCCCGCCATGTGGATATCCGCGACGACCAGCTTCAGTTGCGACCGGCGCGTATCACCTAGGAGATGGCTGGCGGATGAATAGGCAATGACCTTCCAGGTTGCCGAGCGAAGCGAACTGGATATCGCCATGCGGACGGATTCGTCATCGTCCACTACCCCAATAACTGCAGCAGAGCGCTGTGATTTCATCTCGAGTCCGCTGGGCATCTAATGGATTCAAAAGGTGAATCCTATAGACAAATTACAAGCCTGCAGACAAGGCGACAATAAGACCTTCGAATGATTTTAGTGACAGTTCGTATTAGCCGGGGCCGGTCCGGCGCTGAAGATGGAGTGGCAGTGAGGCGAAACGCAGAAACGTCTACCGGGCGCCTTGCTGGACCGTCGGCACTTGCTGTAATTTCTTGACGACATCGGCCACAGAGCCTGCATTCAGCTTGTGCATCGCTTGCGCCCGATGGATCTTGACCGTCACCTCGCTGAGACACAGGAGGTCGGCGATCTGCTTGTTCAACAGTCCATCGGCGACCAGCCGGATGACTTCCCGCTCGCGCGATGTCAGGGAGTCGTAAGTTTGGCGAATGCCCGCAACGATCCTTTGCTGGCGTCTCAATTCGCTATCCCTTTTAAGGGCTGCGGCGATTGTATCGATCAGATCCTGGTCCTTGAACGGCTTTGTCATGAAATCGAAAGCACCGGCCTTCATTGCCTTGACGGACATTTCAATGTCGCCGTGCCCGGTCAGAAATATGATCGGACACCGAACACTTTCTTTAAATGGCTCCTGCTGCAGGGTCAGACCGCTCGCGCCTCGCAGCCGAACGTCGAGAATGAGACAGCTTGGGACGTCCGGCATCTCCGCGTCCAGAAAATCGTCGGCCGACTCGAATGCCCGCACGTGAATTCCCACTGACATGAGCAGGGTGGTCAGCGAGCCTCGAATAGACTCATCGTCGTCGACCACATAAACGAGCGAGTCTCGCAATGATTCACTTCCCGCCCCAACGCTTTCGTGTTTCATCGCGCAGTCTTTGAAAAGTTCGTGACGGTAACCTCAGGCCGATACTTTCTTATAGTAAGCAATGCTCGCACTTATCGCTACATATTGCGCTCGATATTTCCTGTTGCCATGACGCTTCAAGGTCACCTTCACCGGGCGGCGTGACCGGAGATGTAGCAGCCAATCTTTCTCCTGACGAATCGAACCGGTGCGCGACTCATCGCCCGCTTAAGCGCCGCTGAGTTACAGCAGGTACACACGACTCAGATCCACGGTCCGACGGTCTATGTTCTTGTTGAGCCACGGCGGCCCCTGCGCCGGCCAACACGAGCTTTGGTCGAAGAGCGAATGTCCGCCATTCTTGATTCGATGTATCAAGTGTTTTTAGCAGTGCTGCATTTCACCTGGTCGGAAAAATCAGTACCCTGATTCGAGACCCTAAGGAAATGCCATGGACATGTCACTACCCCTTACCGAGCGAGAACCGGCCCCCGACGTCACTCGTATCGATTCACATCCCGGATACAACCGCGTGTTCCGCGAAGGCGAACTGACGGTTGGTCTCATCCTGCCGCTCGAAACGCATCCGCAGTCTCCGCAACCCACCATGCGAGATCACATCGCGATGGCGCAGAAGGCAGAAGAAATTGGGGTTGCCGCCTTGTGGGCGCGGGACATTCCATTTTTCGACCCGGCGTATGGCGACGTTGGGCAGATCTTCGACCCGCTGATCTACATTGCCCATCTGGCTGCGGCCACACGCAACATCACGCTCGGCACCGCAGGCATTGTGCTGCCGTTGCGCGAGCCGCTGCTGCTGGCCAAGCAGATCAATTCGCTGGATCAATTGACGGACGGGCGGCTTGTTGTCGGGATGTCGTCCGGCGACCGCCCACCTGAGTATCCGATTTTCGGCATTGATTTCGACACACGGGGCGAGCGCTTCAGAGATGCCTTCGGCGTTTACAGGAAGGTCGGCGAACGTTCATTCCCACGATTCAGTTCCGCTCGTTTCGGCGAAAGCGATGGCTCCTTGGATCTGTTGCCCAAGCCACCGTACGGTCGCACGCCGGCCATTGCGGTTGGACGTTCGCAGCAGAGCCTGGAATGGATTGCCGACAACATGGATGGTTACCTCGGCTTCGTGCCCGATCCAGACAAACTGAATGATTTTGGAAAAGATTGGCGGGACCTGGCGTCACATGCTGGGAACGACAGAAGTGGCAAGCCGCTTGCCTTTGGCGGATTTCTTTATCTTCACCCCAATCCTCAGTATGCGTTCAGGCGCATCAGAGGCGGATTTGCGATCGGTAGTCGTGCGCTGCGGGACCTTCTCGCGCGAGCGAGAGACGCGGGGGTTAATCACGTTGCGCTGAATCCGAAGGTCACGCCGCGTCCATACGCCGAAATACTCGATGAATTAGGCAGTATCGTTTTGGCGGAATTTGCCGCGAAGTAGCGGTGCCACAGTATGCCTCCGACCTTGGTTACACGATGTAAAAAGTGAATTGAGGCCAGGCAGCTTGGTGGCATCAAGGTTCGATCCTATAGTCGTGCCCACAGATGCGACCCACAACAGAGCAATTTAACTGGAAGTCACGATGAAATTGATACTTGTAGCCGACCCGATGTGCTCCTGGTGCTATGGCTTTAGCCAGGAGATGAAGACGATTGTAGAAGCCCTGCCCGACCTTGAAGTACAGGTCGTGATGGGTGGCCTTTCCGCAGGTTCCACCAGGATTCTGGATGACGCGGGCAAGCAGTTTCGCCTGACCCATTGGGCTCGCGTCGAACAAATGAGCGGCGCGCAATTCAATCGTGAAGCGTTGCTCGCGCGAAAGAACTTCTTCTATGACAGTGAGCCGGTCTGTCGCGCCGTCGTCACGGCCCGTCTGATCGAACCTTCGGTCAATCTGTTGAAGGTCCTCTCCGCATTCCAGCGGGCGTTCTACGTGGATGGAGCTGATACCACTGACGGTGCGGTTCTGGCGGAGGTCGGAGCAGCGGCGTTGAAGGCTGCGGGGTTCGATGTCGATGCCAGGGCGTTCCTTGCTGTCTGGGCTTCGGACGAAGCGCTACAGGCGGCTCATACGGATTTCGAGCAGACTCGCCGGTTGGGCGTGTCGGGGTTCCCATCGGTTTTTGTCCAGCTGGACGGGAAGATTGGCCAGATCAGCGCGGGCTACGCAACGGCCGCCAACATTCAACAGTCTCTCAAACGTCTCGCTGCCTGAGCGTATCAACTGGAATAAGACTATCGGCAGGCCGCAGTATGGACACTCTCCGCAACATGAAGATTTTCGTCGAAGTGGCCGAGGCGGGGAGCTTTACGGCGGCGGCCAATCAACTTGGCAGCACCACGGGCAATGTGTCCCGGGCGATTTCCGAACTCGAATCTCATCTGCGTACCCGCTTGCTCAACCGCACGACGCGGCGCATTGCGCTGACAGAGGCAGGCGAGCGGTATTTGCAACGCTGCCGCGTGATCACCGCGTCGGTTGTGGAGGCAGAAGCTGAGGCATCGAACGCGCATGCGAAGCCGGTGGGGACGCTGCGAGTTCACGCGTTGACGAGCCTGGGGCAAAACTATGTGGTCCCCGCGGCTGCGGCCTACCAGGAACGTTATCCCGCAGTCACCGTGGATCTCACGCTCTCGCAGAATGTTCCCGACCTGCTGGAAGAGGGCTACGACGTGGCCTTACGGGTCACCCAGGGGGCGTTGCCCGACTCCGCCTACATCTCGCGGCGACTCGGCACGTTCTACAGCATTCTGTGCGCGTCTCCAAAGTATCTCGAGATTCACGGCGTGCCGCAGACCATTGACGATTTGTCGAATCACACCTGTCTTCAGGTCACCATGCCGGTTTTTCCTGCGGACCGCTGGCATCTGGAAGATGTGAAAGGCGAGCATGAATTCATGTTGCCGAATCGCCGCTTCAAGGTGAACGTCCCCGATGCCATGGCGGTTGCGGTGCTGGAAGGAATGGGCATTGGCGCGTTACCGACGTTCACGGTGCGGTCCCTGCTGCGTTCGGGCTCGCTAAAACGCGTGCTGCCGGACTACCAGCTGCAAACGCTGAATGTTTTCGCGGTGTATGCGTCGCGCCAGTATCTCGACGCGAAGATAAAAACATGGATCGAATTCTTGCACGACTGGACCGATGGCGCGCTAGACACCGATAGTCTGGCGATAGAAGGTACCTCGAACGGCTGAGGCGTGGTGCTCGTGAAACGCCGGCGAGGTATGCATCGCGCTATTGGTAATCAGGATACCGTATTGATCTATGAGAAATAATCAAAATAAATTCGGATTTGTTCGAGATCGACACAAGTGTTGTTCTAGGCCGGGCATTTACCCAAAGGGCTTACTTCCGCACAATCGCTATAACTACTGCCGACTGCGATTTACGGTCGGTTGAAGCGGTAACGATGTGAGGCTTGCCAACGGGCTGCCTCGACAGACGGCTCAAACGGACAACCGTGAAAGTGTTTTCTCAGGATATTGCGTTTCTGCCGCACTCATCGCTCCACATAATCGTACTAATTTTCAACAGAGACTTTTATGCCTGAAGATATCCTTCCCCTGATCCCGGCGCGCCGCCGTTTTATTAGCGTGGCAGCCGCGGCCGCTGTTGCGGGCTCGTTGAGCCGACTCGCTTTCGCGGACACGAGTCAATCCATTACTGAAATCACGCAGTCGAGCGGCGGTGACAAGACCGCTATTCGTACACTTCATGTACACGCGCCGGAAGCGCAACTCATCGACTTGAAGAGACGCATCAAGGCCACCCGGTGGCCCGAGCGGGAAACGGTGACTGACGCGTCGCAAGGCGTGCAGCTCGCAACCATGCAGAAACTCGCACGTTATTGGGCGACCGACTATGACTGGCGCAAAGTCGAAGCGCGGCTGAACGCGCTGCCGCAATTCGTCACCGAGATCGATGGCCTCGACATCCACTTCATCCACGTTCGCTCGAAAAATGCCAACGCATTGCCGATGATCGTCACGCACGGGTGGCCGGGCTCGATCATCGAGCAGTTGAAGATCATCGGTCCGCTGACCGATCCGGTGGCCCATGGCGGAAACGCATCGGACTCGTTCGACATCGTGATTCCGTCGTTGCCGGGCTACGGGTTTTCAGGCAAGCCGACCACGACCGGCTGGGATCCTCAGCGCGTCGCACGTGCCTGGGTCGCACTGATGAAGCGTCTTGGCTACACGCGATATGTCGCGCAAGGCGGCGATTGGGGCAATGCTGTCACGGAGCAGATGGCTCTGTTGGCGCCGCCCGAACTGATCGGCATTCACACCAATATGCCGGCTACCGTACCGGACGATATTGCCGAGGCACTCAAATTGGGCCAGCCAACGCCGGCAGGCCTCTCGCCCGACGAGAAGCACGCGTTCGATCAGCTCGACTATTTCTACAGGCACGGCCTTGGCTACGCACTGGAAATGGCGAACCGCCCGCAGACGCTATACGGGATTGAAGATTCGCCTGTTGGCCTCGCCGCGTGGATGCTCGACCACGACGCCGCCAGTCAGGCGATGATCGCCCGCGTGTTCGACGGTCAGCCCGAGGGTCTTTCGCGAGACGACGTGCTCGACAACGTCACGCTCTATTGGCTCACGAACACGGCAGTCTCTTCGGCTCGTCTGTATTGGGAAAACAAGCTCAACTTCTTTGCTCCCAAGCACGTCGCCATTCCCGTCGCTGTCAGCGTCTTTCCGGATGAAATCTACGCTGCCCCGCAGAGCTGGACGGAGAAAGCGTATCCCAAGCTGATTCACTATAACCGCCTCCCCAAAGGGGGACACTATGCGGCCTGGGAACAGCCGCAGGAGTTCACGGAAGAAGTTCGCGTGAGCTTCCGGCAGCTGCGTTAAGCGCAAGGATGCGGGCGACGCCATCGTGGGGCGCCCGCAGTCTGCAAGGTACATTGGCTTGGTTCGCAGAGCATGCCGCGTCAATGAAGGCCGTCCTGTCTGGCGTATGTCGATTCCCAGCCACCACCCAACACCTTGCATAGCGTGATCAGGTTGGCGGCCGCGTTGGCCTGACTTTGCTCAAGGTCGCTTTGAGAGTCGAGCAACTGTTTCTGCACGTTGAGCACGTTGAGGAAGTCGACTGCGCCTTCCTTATACCGTTGCTGCGCGATCGACAGCGCGTTCTGGTTCAGGCTCACGACTTTCTTCAGACGATCGCGCCGCCGCTGCTCAGCGTCGTAGACCACAAGCGCATCGTCCACCTCTCGCCAGGCATCCAGAACGGTACGTTGATAGAGAATCGCGGCTTCCTGCTGCTGTGCCTCGCGCAAGTGGAGTGTGCCCTTGAGACGTCCGCCTTCGAAGATGGGCAGCGTGATTGACGGTCCCACGACGTATTGGCCGGACGCCCAGTTGGCGAGATTCGACAGTTGCAGGCTCTGGAAACCGGCGCTGCCATTCAGCGAGATGCGTGGGTAGAAGTCAGCCTTTGCCATGCCGATCGCCGCCGTGGCCGCGTGCAGTTGAGCCTCTGCCTTGCGGATGTCGGGGCGGCGTTGCGCCAGTTCAGACGGAACCCCGATGGGCACCTGTTCAGGGAGTGCCGGAACATCGCGCGGCTCGGCGAGCAGCGGCTGTAATTCACCCGGTTCCTTCGCGAGGAGCAGGCCGATCGCATTGATCGTGGTATCACGACGCGATTCGAGCGTCGGGATCAGGGCCTCGATCGACTCAGCCTGTGCGGAAGCGTTGTCCACGTCCAGATTTGTAGTGACGCCCTCATGTACCCGCTTTTCCGTGAGCGTCGTTGCGTCCCGGGCGATTTGCAGGTTCTGTCTTGCGATCTGCAGCAGGATCTGGGTATCACGCAACTGAATGTAGTCTCGCGCAAGTTCGGCGCGCGCCGACAACAACACTGAGTTGCGGTCCTCGTATGAGGCATCGGACAAAGCGGTCGCGGCTTCGACACCGCGTCGGGCGCGACCCCAGATGTCGACTTCCCAGGAGGCATCAAAACCGAACTGATAGAGGTTATAAGCGGGTGAGCCCGAGGGAGGGGGTGGCAACGCGGCCGCGCCAAGCGGCGCGCTGCCCGACGCCGACTCCAGTGGACTTCCCGTCGGGCTGACGCCCAGCAGTCTCAGAATGCCGTTCGGGCTTGCGCGCTCGCGGTTATAGGATGCGGCGCCGTCGAGCGTCGGGTATTCTTCAGCACCAGCGATGCGTTGCTCCGCACGGCTTTGCCGCAGACGCGCTGATGCCGCCGCTACGTCGAGGTTCGTATCGGTCAGTTGTTGTTCCAGTGAGTCCAGCGTCGGGTCGTTAAACAGCGTCCACCATTGCGGACCGAAGTCGGCTTCGACTGGTTTGCTTGCTGCTTGCGCAGTCTGGGTGCGGTTAAACACGTCAGGCGTAGTCGACTGCGGAGGTTCGAAGTTTGGGCCGACCATGCAGCCCGTCATCGTGAAGCACGCCAACATATACAGCGCCAGTTCACGGAATTCGCTCGCATTCATGGCGTGTCTGCTTCTGCGATCCGCGTATCGTCACGCTTGTCGACTGCAACCTTCGCCTCGACCGACAGCCCCACGCTCAACACGGACGCAGCCTGTTGTCCCCGGTCGATGGTGATCTTGACCGGCACGCGTTGGACGATCTTGGTGAAGTTGCCCGTGGCGTTGTCGGGCGCGATGGGCGCGAAGCTCAGGCCTGTCGCCGGGGCAAGACTATTCACGTGCCCCCGGATCACGACGCCCGGGAAGGTGTCGACCTTGATCCGCACAGCCTGACCGGGGCGCATGTGGGTGAGCTGATTTTCCTGGAAGTTGGCGACGACATAGGCTTCCGAAAGCGGAACGATCGCGAGCAGCGGCTCGCCCACTGTGACGTATGCGCCGACCCGCACGGAGCGTCGTCCCACTTTGCCGTCCACGGGCGCGTGGATCTCCGTATAGGACAGATTGAGTTTTGCCTGCTCGAGTTCGGCCTCGGAGTGAGCCAATGCGCCTGCCGCCTTGGCGCGCTCAGTACGCAGAATGTCAAGGTTCTGCTCAGTCGTAACGAGTGCGGCCCGATCGTGGGCCTGCTGCGCGAGTTCCTCGGCGAGCGAGCTCGAAGCATGCTGTTGTTCCTGCGTGGTTCCCGCGCCAGATGCCGAGAGATTCTGGTAGCGTGTGGCGTTCTCTCGCGCAAACTCGATCGCTGCGTCATCTGACCGTAGCGTGGCCCGCGCCTGGTCGACCAGCGAGGGCTGCTGTGTGATCTCGGCGTCGAAGTTCGCAACCGATGCCTTGCCCGCCTCCACGTCGGCCTGTGCACTTGCCAGGGCGGCGCGGAAATCGCGGTCGTCGATACGTACCAGCAACTGCCCGGTTTTGACCTGCTGGTTGTCCTCGACGAGTACCTCCGAAAGCTGGCCGGGGATGCGAGGCGCGACCAGCGTGAAATCGGCCACGACGTAGGCGTCGTTGGTGGTCTCGCTGTGTGACTCGGCAAATAGCGCCACGCAAGCCCATACAACGAGGCCAACTATGACGACGCAGCCGACAAGACCCAACACTTTGAGTCGAGATGAGGAGGTGGTTGACATGGGTATCGTTGCTCAACGGGACGGGGGGGACGTGGTGCTCCACGGCGGATAGATCCGAACGGGCAAAAACGGAATGACGAGAAGAAGCGCGACGGCGATACCTGCCATCACGAGATACAGATCGGCCGACGTCAGTACCACCGCCTGCTCGTGAATCCGCTGCGCGAGTTCTCCAGGACCACGGCCTGATTCGATGTTTTGACCGCCGGCAAACGGATTGTTGCCCAGCCGCTCTACCAGCGGGTTGTTGCCCAACCGGTCCACCAGCATGCTCGAATGAAAATGCTCGCGCGCAGTCCCTACCCCTTGGAGAATCGCGGTTGCCACAGCAGCCGAAAATGTCTTTACCGTGTTGAACATGGCCGAAGCGAACGGCCCTTCGGTTGGCGGAAGGCCTGTCGTGACACCCATCAGGATTCCTATGATTACCATGGGTTGCGCGAGGATCTGTAACGACTGAAGCCAGTAAAAGTTCTCGCGAACCCACTCGGAGTCCATGTAACTGCCCATCAGGCACGTGGCGACCATCAGGCAAAGTCCGACGGCCATGACCCACCGGTGGTCGATCTGCCGGAGGTTCAGGAGGGCGGCGGTCAGAGGAAGCGATATCAGGAGGGGAAAGGCAACCAGCAAAAACAGTCGCGTGGTTTGCAGCGGCCTGTAATCGTGAATATGCGCGAGAAACTGGCTGGGTATGGCGGCGACACCAACCAGCAGCACAACCGCGCCTGCCAGTGTCAGGAGCCCGTGCGCGAAATTCCTGCGGCGAAGCAACCTGAGCCCGAAAAACGGCAACGGATGAAACCACTCGTTGATCAGGAATGCGACCAGAAACGGCGTCCCGACACCGAACATCGCGCAGATAAACGTGGAATTCAGCCAGTCCAGACGATCGGCCTGCAGAAGGCCAATGACGAGCATGACCACAGCGGGATACCCCAGTATGACGCCGCGCCAGTTAAATAAGCGGAACCGTTCGAGTTTGGTGGGATCAGTCGGCAGTCCCATGTAGATTGCCAGGCAGCTCAACAAGCCAAGCGGCACGATTTGCCAGAATGCCATTTGCCAGCCGACATATTCTGTCCACAACGCCGTGAGAGGCGTGCTGAGCGCAGGTCCAAAGGTCGCAGTCAGCGCGTAACCCGCGAGTCCATATAACTTGATTTTCGGCGGAAGATATCGAAGCGCGACGATGATCACCATCGGTGGCAGACATCCACCGGCTATCCCCTGCAGTACACGCAACACATAGAGGCTAAGCAGGTTCGGTGCGAGGGGACTGAGGAATCCAAAGAACATCACGGCCAGCACGGCGCCGATCGTAAATCGCTTCAACGTGAACGTGATTCCGAACCATGGAGCGAGCACCATCGTGGCGACGTTCGTCGCTTCGAAGAGAGCGGTCAACCAGGTCCCGTCGTCATTGCCAATCGAGAGTGCGCCGCGAATATCTTCCAACCCCACTTCGGTGACGTCTTCGTTCAATATCGCTGTTAGCGAGGCCAGCAACGTGCCGAGCAGGCCGATAGCAAGGCGAAGTGGCAGCTCGGGTTCTTTGGGCGCTTGCGGTGCGGGAGTCTCTGTCTCTTGCGCGGAAACCGGCTCCGGCGATTGTGGAAGCTTCGGTCCTTCCGTTCCGGTTGTCCCTGGCTTGGCGGGGTTCATAAGAGTCCGCGAGGCTACTAGTGTTTAATGGGGTAAGGGATACTGGAGGAAGCCTTCCTCGCAGGCGAAGTGCGTGCGAAGATTCCGGATGCACCGCGAAAGAACCCTGTGCAATGAACTTGTGGCGATTCCCACAGTCATTCGAACGAGTTCACTCACCTATCGCTGCTGCGCAATGCATTAAGGTCATTCTAGGAGACAGGTCCGCTTCTTGCAGCCAACAAAGTTTGCGTATCCGTCCATTCCATTCACAAATCGGGCGAGATGGGGGCACCACTACCGGGACGCCACGTTCACCTGGAAATGGTCCTTTTCCGTTTGCTCAACAGACGGCGTGCGCGGTTCGGCAAACAGAATGGGTAGTGCGTACAATCAATGTGCTCACGCACGGCGCCTATGACTCGATAGGTGTGGTGCTTTTTTCAAACCTTGTTAACTGGAGAAGTGACAGGTGAAATTCTCAGTGAAAAATGAAATCCGCTCAGACGATGTTCCAACGCTTGAGCATGCGATGAAGACCGTCGATGGCGACGCGATGGTGAACGTTGACGTTGACGCACAGACGGTGAGCGTCGATTCATGGCTGATGCCTGAAGAGTTTCTCGTCGCTTTCGAAGACGAGAACTATGACGTGCTCATTGTCGAAGGTTAGCCGGCACCGCGCTCCGGCCGCTTCACGCGTTCGGTGGAACAGGTCAACCTTCTACCGTGAGGACGTGGCCCAAATCGCATCGTAATTGGCCAGGCACGGCACCATCCAGGTGTTCTAGTTGCCGTGCCGACATCTATCCTTTAAGTCATCAATGCGGCTAATCAAGGATAGATTCATCATGCTGATGCAAAAACTTCAAAGCTCTTTCCTGTTCGGGGGAAACGCCCCCTATGTGGAGGAGCAATACGAGCTTTACCTGGCTGACCCGGCGTCGGTCGAGGACGAATGGCGCGCCTACTTTGACGCGTTGCGCGAAACGCCCGCCATCGACGGGAGCGACCGTGATGACGAACCGCACGCGCCTGTCGTGTCGAACTTCGTCGATCTGGCCAAACGCCCGCGTGCGACCGTGATAACGCGCGATGATGGTCTTGCGATCGCCAGAAAACAGGTGTCGGTACAGTCGCTGATTGCTGCGTTCCGCATGGTCGGCACGCGCACAGCAAATCTGGACCCGCTGATGTGGGCTCCGCCGCGGGCACTGGTTGAACTCACGCCGGCGTTCTATGGCTTGAGCGCTGCCGACCTGTCTACTCGATTCAGCACGGCCGACACGTTTCTCTTTGATGACGACGAAGATGCAACGCTGCGCGACATCGTCGCGGCGCTCGAACAAACCTATTCCGGCACACTGGGCGTCGAGTTCATGCATCTGACCGATGCGAACCAGCGGCGCTGGTGGCAGATGAGGCTTGAGTCCACGCGTGCGAAGCCTTCGTTTTCAGTCACGGAGAAAAAGCGGATTCTCGAACGTCTGACGGCCGCCGAAGGGCTGGAGAAGTATCTTCACACCCGCTATGTCGGGCAAAAGCGTTTCTCGCTGGAGGGCGGGGAGTCATTGATCGTGCTGCTGGACGAACTCGTCCGCTATGGCGCATCGAAGAAGATCCGCACAGTGGTAATGGGCATGGCGCACCGCGGTCGTTTGAACGTGCTGGTGAACATTGCCGGCAAGCCGGCGCGCGCGCTCTTCGATGAGTTCGACGGCAAGGCAGGGGATCCTCTTCCGGAAGGCGACGTCAAGTACCACACGGGCTTTAGCAGTGTCACAGAGACGAGCGACGGGCCAGTTGATGTCGTACTTGCCTTCAATCCCTCGCATCTGGAAATCGTCAATCCGGTGGTGCAGGGCATGGCACGCGCCAAAGGGGACGCCTCGGACGCAGGAGACGGGAGTGACGTGCTGCCCGTCGAAATTCATGGCGACTCGGCGATGTCCGGGCAAGGCGTCGTGATGGAGACGTTGAGCCTTTCGTATACCCGTGGGCACGGTACGGGCGGGACGGTCCACGTGCTCGTCAACAATCAGGTCGGATTCACGACTTCGGATCCACGCGATACGCGCTCGTCGTTCTATACCACGGACATCGCAAAGATGATCGAGGCACCCGTTCTGCACGTCAACGGCGACGACCCTGAAGCAGTCGTCATGGCGGTACGGCTTGCGCTCGACTATCGCACGGCCTTCAGGCGCAGCGTGGTGATCGATCTGGTTTGCTTTCGCAAATACGGGCACCAGGAACAGGACACGCCGGGTATCACGCAGCCTCTCATGTACCGCGCGATCGCCAACCATCCGGGCACGCGGACTGTTTATGCTCAACAGTTGATCAAGGAAGGCGTGGTGACGTCTGGACAGGTCGAAGAGTCTGTCGCCGCAGCCCGCGACGGTTTCGAGCGTGCACACAGCAGCGGCGCGCCAGCGGCGGCGGTTCAGTCACAGCAAATCGCACCATGGCCGCTGTTTCTAGACAACTATGCCGGCCCCGTCACCTATGGTCCGCCATTGCCCGCGCAGGTGCGAGCCCTGGCGCAGCAGATAACGACCGTGCCGCACGGTTATGAACTCCATCCGCTGGTCGGCAAGATGATGGCTGCACGCCGCGAGATGGCGGCTGGAAAGAAGCCGCTCGACTGGGGAATGGGCGAGCACCTGGCATTCGCCTCGTTGCTGGAGGCAGGGGTCGATGTCCGGTTGAGCGGGCAGGACAGCGGGCGGGGAACGTTCAGTCACAGGCACGCCGTTTTGCACAATCAAAAGCGGACCAGCCGGTCGGACGGCGTGTACATCCCGCTCGATCACGTGAATGACGTTGGCCTGGGGCGAGGCCGGTTTACCGTGACCAACTCCGTTTTGTCGGAGGCGGCGGTACTGGGCTTCGAATACGGCTACTCGACAGTGAATCGCAACGCGCTCGTTATCTGGGAGGCCCAGTACGGGGACTTCGCGAACGGCGCGCAGGTTGTGATCGACCAGTTCATCGCAGCCGGTGCCGCAAAGTGGGGGCAGTTGAGCGGCTTGACCCTGTTCCTGCCACACGGGCAGGATGGGCAAGGACCGGAACACGCGTCGGCGAGGCTCGAACGATACCTGCAACTGTGCGCGCAGGAAAACATGCGGGTCGTCCAACCTACAATGCCTGCGCAACTGTTCCATCTGCTGAGGATGCAAGCTACCGTCTTCGATCGCCGGCCGCTCGTCGTGATGACGCCCAAGTCGCTGTTGCGTCATCCGGAAGCGGTAAACGCGCTCGACGACCTGGCCACCGGCGCGTTCCGTGAGATCCTGGGCGACACGCTGGTCGAGCCGTCGCGCGCGTCCAGCGTTGAGCGCGTCATCGTATCTTCGGGGAAGGTGTACTACGAACTGCTCGAACATCGCCGCACATCTGGAGTTGCCGACACACCGCTCATCCGCATGGAACAGTTGTATCCGTTTCCATCAGAGCAACTGGCGGCGGAATTTGCGCGCTATTCGAACCTGAAGACGGTGGTCTGGGCTCAGGAGGAAGCGCGCAACCAGGGCGCATGGAGCTTTGTCGAACCCCAGTTGCGTGAGATGCTGCCTGCGGGCGCGCAACTGAAATATGCCGGGCCGACCGCGTCCGCGTCAACTGCGCCCGGGTACCACGCGGCACACATGGCGAGGCAGGCGGCACTGATTTCAAGTGCGTTCGCGCAGTAACGGCGCATACGTCAAGTCATGATGCCGTTTGCAGCATCTCAGCATCTGCGCCGCTCGGATACGAATAACCCGCCCGAGCGGCGATCCTTTGTACGTTGTCAGAGCGCGGCGCAGTGGCATTGCAATGGCCCAGATGCAGCCTATCCTGGCCAATATAGAGCCTTCTTCGGCGTCCGCACAGCTTCAATCGTTGTCAGAATAGACACAAGCATTTCTCACGATTCTTCCAGGCGCACATCAAAAGGGTGCTAGAGGGGCTGTGCTTTGAACGGAGAACCCGTCAGAGCAATCGTCCACAAGATGGTATGGAACATACGCTGTTCTCGAGTTGGAAGGGAAATCGTCCTTTGATTTTGGCCGCTGATAGTCAGCGCCCGTTTCCATGCGAGCCAGCCATGACCCGAAAGCCGAACACCGCTTTACAAGTCCTCCCGAAACCAATGCTTGCCGGTGAATCGATGTCGGGTGCCGACATCATCTTGCGTGTACTCAGCGAGCAGGGCGTCGATACCGTATTCGGTTATAGCGGCGGCGCGATCTTGCCGACGTACGACGCTGTGTTTCGTTTCAACGAAATGTACAAGGACACTCCCGAGCGCCAGATCAAGCTCGTGGTCCCCGCCAATGAACAGACCGCAGGCTTCATGGCTGCCGGTTACGCACGCGCGAGCGGAAAAGTTGGCGTATTCATGGTGACGTCAGGTCCCGGGGCGACCAACGCGGTGACGCCGATCGCCGACTGTAACGGCGATTCGGTCCCGGTCGTGCTCATTAGCGGACAGGTGCCGCGTGCCGCGATCGGCAGCGATGCTTTCCAGGAAGCGCCGGTATTCAACATCATGTCGGCGTGCGCCAAGCAGGTGTTTCTGGTTACCGATCCGGAGAAGCTGGAACAGACCTTGCGTAGCGCATTCGAAGTTGCTCGCACGGGCCGTCCTGGCCCGGTTGTCGTGGATGTGCCGAAAGATATCCAGAACTGGATCGGCACCTACCGTGGGCAAGGTACCCTGGAGTTTCGCGGTTACTCCGACCGTCTTCGCAAGGTGGCCATAGGCGCGCTTCTCGAAGAGGACAAGCGCAGCGAATTCTTCGATCTGCTGGCGCAAAGCAAGCGGCCGTTGCTGTATGTCGGCGGCGGCATCATTACGGCCGGCGCGACGGCGGAGCTGCGTCAGTTTGCAGAGCGCTACCGGATCCCCGTGGTGAACACGTTGATGGGTCTCGGCACAATCTCCGTAAAGCACGAATTGGGACTCGGCATGTTGGGCATGCACGGTGCGGCCTGTGCGAACTATGCGGTGGAAGATTGCGACTTCCTGATCGCGGTGGGTGCCCGCTTCGATGACCGTGTCGCCGGGGGCCGCCCTCACGCATTTGCACCGGGAGCGCTGCATGTCGCGCACATTGACATTGATGAGGCGGAGATCAACAAGGTTAAGCAGGCGGACTGGACGCACGTGGGCGACGCAAAGGAGACCTTGCTGTCGCTCATGAAGCACGACTCAGCCGTGCAGGCTCCTTCGGACTGGCTCGACCATATCAAGGAACTGAAGCGGGTCTACGGTATGAACTATGACCGGAACAGTCCGCTGATTCAGCCACAGCGCGTGGTCGAAAAGCTCAGTGAAATTACCGGCGGCCGAGCCATCGTGACCACAGGCGTCGGCCAGCATCAGATGTGGGCCGCGCAATTTTTCGACTTCGTCGAGCCGCGCAGCTTTCTGACCTCGGGCAGTATGGGGACGATGGGCTTCGGGCTGCCTGCAGCGATCGGCGCCCAGATAGCGCGACCGGATGCGCTGGTGATCGACATCGATGGTGACGGCAGCATCCGCATGAACATCGGCGACCTGGAGACGGCAACCACCTATGGCGTGCCCGTCAAGGTACTGCTGCTGAACAATGTTGGTGACGGGATGATCCGGCAGTGGCAGCGTCTCTTTTACGAGGGGCGTTTGATGGTGAGCGACAAGTCGCTTCATCGCAAGGATTTTGTCATGGCGGCACAGGCCGACGGGTTTGAGTTTGCCCAGCGTGTCGACACGCTGAGCGAACTCGAGGACAAACTGAGGGCCTTCGTGGAATTTGACGGACCGGCTTTCCTTGAAGTCATGATCGACTACGACGCCGATGTGTTTCCTATGGTGGGGCCGGGGAAAAGCTACTCGGGCATGATCACCGGGCCGTTTATCCCGTCCCGCTCTGAGCGGGAAGCGGGAAGTAAGGGAGCAGGGCGCCAGGCGGCTGCGGATATGTTCTAAGCCGGCAAAAGAACTGAGTGGCGGCGCGCTTTAAGGCTGCGGCGGTTTGACGTCGAACGCAATCCGTCCTGCAGCCGCGCGGCGTCCGCTCAATTGGCCATCGCCACCTTCGTCGCAACCGGCTTTGCAGTCTTCGCCTGCGGGATCTTCGCCTGTGCAGTCTTCACCGGTGCTTCCATTTCGTTCTGCTCGATGATCTTCGCGATCTCCGCATCGGCCTGTTCGCCGTACTGCGCAAACACATCGGTGTGATAGGTCGTGTTCACAGCCGCGCCGAGCTGCGTGCCGGAATCGTCGTGCGTGTCGGCGTCGACCTGCATCGACAGCCCAATGCGCAGCGGATGGGCTTCCAGCTCTTTCTG